>Ga0207873_1001394_pt1 | contig 23292 bp, 33 predicted proteins | sample BGWIniCompost_FD_187373 | JGI IMG/M metagenome (GOLD analysis project Ga0207873, IMG submission 187373) | Cellulose adapted compost microbial communities from Newby Island Compost Facility, Milpitas, CA, USA - BGW Initial Compost (SPAdes)... ...
GGCTTGACAGTGGTGTGGCGGGATGAATTGGAGCGGTTGAAGCAGATTGAAGATGGGTTGAAAGCGATGCTTGTAAGGATGAAAAACCCGGAACTGGTCGGCGCGGCGATCCAATCGGTGGCGAAATATGGCGAGCTGTATAAGGAGTTGGCTGAAAATGGGGATGACTGACCTTCTCTGGTTCATGGCGGAACTATTCGTCCGGTTGATTTTGGTCTTCGTCGGGGTCGCCGCTGGCCTGGTGGCCCTGGCGGTGACAGGGTTGGTTGCCCTGGGTTTGATGGTTTGGCGGAAGAGAATGATTTTGAGGGAGGACAAAAGAGCATGAACCTCTATCAATGCCCTAAATGCGGACGTGAAGCGGGGATTGCCGAGTTCATCAAAAAAGTTACCGTTATTTGCCGGTGCGGTTCCAAGATGGTGAAAGTGGCCACTGGGACAGCGAATAGCAAGGGATATATGCAGTTGAGGTTGTTTGGGTGAGGAGGGATGAGGGATGAAACAGAAAGAGGAGAGAGTTAGAATGAAAATCACTCCAGAAGAAAAGGACATCTTGAAACTGGCTTACCGGATCCTGAAAAGGATCGCGGATGAAGATGAAACCCTTCGGGGTGCCGAAGCCGGGGATGTTGTAATCGAGCTTGACAGAGTTATGAGCTGGATAGACAAGGAGGAATGAGGAATGAGGTGCCGTTACTGCGACACGGAGATGGACGTTATTACGGTGTTTGATGCAGAAGCGAAGCCCTTAAAGAGACACCGGTATGCGGGCGACTACGTCGAAAAGGCGAAGAAGTGTACATGGTGCGGACGGGAAGAGAATCTGGATAAATCCCCGTTGTTCGGGGCCCCGGTATGTGACCGGTGCTGGGAAGCCGAGGAGGAAGCCTACATTGAGGTCATCGGGGATTTAGAAGTGAACATCGACAAGACCCATCGTTGGCCGATGTACTGGAGAGTGTTAGAGAAAGTTGCGGGGAACCCGTGGGAGCATATACCTTTGATCAAGCTCACAAGAATAAGGAGGGTTGAGGGATGAGTATTTGGCAAATTATCCGGCCACTCTTCTGTCGCCATCAATGGGAAACGATTGGGAACATCCAGCGGTGTAAAAAATGCGGTGTCGAGATCACGATGGACGAACTGACAGAAGCAATCGCGAAACGATGGGATAAGATGTTCGGGCATTTGGAAGAAGAGTTGGAGGAGTTCGAGGGACGCGACAAACGGGTCAAGGAAGAGATCGAGAGACACAGGGAACAAATGAGGAATTGGAAACCGCAATTGTTTCACAGGGATGCTGATCGATACGGCGAACGGACGGACCCAAAACCGGAGACATGGGAGGGGTGAGGGATGGAAGCATGGAAGATCGTTCTCTTTGTCTTTACTGGATTGATTATAGCGGGGTTCATTATCCACGCCATCGTGGCGGTGAGGACGCAGATCATGCTGGAGAAGACGTGGAAACGAATTAACAAACGTATTAGTGAACGCATTAGTTATCTCCTTGAAGGCCCACTGAAAAAGTACGAGAAGCCCTACGATCCGGAGTGGATCGAAAAGTACAGGCGAGAGTTGTATCGACGGGATGGTTGAGCCACACAAAAACTCCGCCCCCGTGGGCGGTGTGAGGAGGATAAATGATGCTCACAAGATGGCACTTTTTCTCCGCTTGCGGGATATCGTTTACAGTACTTTCAACGATGTTGATCATTGCCGATAATCTTTTGCTTGCGTCCATCGGATTGTTAATGGCGGGCATCTTACACGGTTTTGTCGCTCACAAGGCATCCAAATTGGACGAGCGGGAGGGATGAGCCACACAAAAACCCCGCCCCCGTGGGACGAGGTTTAAACATGGCGCTTACCTCAATTATACCACTTCCACGGGGGTGCGGGAGAATGGCCATCGATCCAACGTTGAAAGCTGGAATCGAATCCGATCTGCGTAGATATAAGCGATGGAAAGCCCGGTTAAAGGAAATCGATAATCTCTTATCAGATATATCTATCTCATCCGGAACGTCGGATCAGCCCAGCGGGGGATCCGGGATCAGCGATCCCACATTTAGGACGACGGTGAACCGTTCCCGCTTGTGGCAGGAACGGGCATACTTGCAGAGAAGGATTTCCCGGGTGGAGAACGCCTTGTCCGCCATGAATGATGAGCAAAGGCAATTGGTCCGCCTGTGGTACTTCGAGGAGAAGGACAGGCGGTATATAGAGGCGGAGATGGGTATTGAAAAATCCACCTTCTACCGTATCCGGGACAAGGCCCTGGAGCGATACGGGGAGGTGGCCGGATTAATCCCGTTGGTCAGGTGAGACAAAAACGGGACATTTTTGGGAAGGATACGGGAACATATGAACGCTTCATCGTGATAGAATGGTAGTGAGCGAGGAGCAGGTCGGTTTGCTTATCCTTCCAAAAAAAATACTCAATATGTAGGCACCCGGCCGTTCGCTCCTCAAAAAAATCTGGGATCGTCCTCCTCGTTCGCGAACCCTTTTTCGCCTTCGATGTTCGACGCTATCACTGAGGGAACGGGGTTATCCCGTCCGACAAAGACCGCCACCGCCGATAAGACCGGTGGGGCGGTCTTTTATTTGTGCGGAAAGGAGTAAATCAAAGTGCGAATCAAACGCGGTGTTGATAAACTCGACAAGCCTTTTATCAAGGTACGCAAGAAGCCGGTTGAGGTTGAGGCTTGGCTGAATGACACGGGCGAGTCGATCCATATCGAAACGCTGGAGGGTGTTATGGAGGCTCGCCCAGGGGATTGGGTCATTCGAGGCGTAAACGGCGAGCTTTATCCATGTAAGCCTGATGTTTTTGAGAAGACGTATGAAGTGGTGAAATGACATGCAATTGCGCTCACAAAGGGGAGAGATGTTATGGCAATCATCCTTCGCAAGATGAAGATCGACGAACTGATCCCGAGTGATTACAACCCCCGAAAAGATCTGCAACCCGGAGACCCGGAGTATGAACGGTTGGAGCGATCCATCCGGGAATTTGGATACGTGGAACCGATTGTCTGGAACCGGAGAACCGGGCGCATAGTCGGGGGACATCAGCGATTAAAGATCTTGAAGGACCAAGGGATCGAGGAAATCGAGGTGTCGGTGGTCGATCTGGACGACGTGAGGGAAAAGGCCCTTAACCTAGCCCTGAACAAGATCGAGGGCGGGTGGGACATCCCGAAACTGAAAGATCTGCTCCAAGAATTGAGCGAGACCGATCTGGACATGGATCTGACCGGGTTCGGACAGGAAGAGATTGACCACCTACTCGCGGATCTGGACATTGATGATTTTTTCCGGGATTACGAAGAATCCGCGGCTGATGACGACGAGGATGAACCGAAAGGGGAGACGGTGGTTTGTCCGGAATGCGGACATGAGTTTGAACCATGAAGCTGTTTCTAGCATCCATCTACTCACATAAGAAATGTATCTACTACTGGGCCGAGCGAGGCATCTACATTCCTTATGTCCTGGAATCCTTCTTTAACGTAAAACCCTGGGTAATGGATTACATAAAAAACTGCAAGATGTTTTTACTGGATTCCGGGGCTTTTTCTTTTATGACGCGGAGCAATCTGCGGCCGGACTTCGACGAGTACCTGAAAAAATACATCAACTTCATCAACAAATACAACGTCCAGTATTTTTTCGAGTTGGATATCGACTCTGTGGTTGGCCTGAAAAAGGTCGAAGAATACCGGGAGATCCTGGAGCGGGAGACGGGGAAAAAATGCATCCCCGTTTGGCACAAGAGCCGGGGGAAGCAATATTTCATCGATATGTGCAAGGAGTATGATTATGTAGCCGTCGGCGGGATCGCATCCCGGGAGATAAAGCCCAACGAGTACAAATATCTGTCCTGGTTTGTGAAGACGGCGCACGATTATGGGGCTGTTATTCATGGATTAGGGTTTTCCAACCCAAAGTATCTTGAGATCATCCACTTTGATACCGTTGATTCCACGTCGTGGGCAAGCGGTGTAAGATGGGGACAGCTTTACAAGTTTAACGGAAAAAGAATCGTTCAAATAGCTGAATCTCAGAAAGGACGGCGTTTGATCGGATCGAAAGCCGACATCCACAACCTTCGAGAATGGATCAAATACGCCGAATACCTAGAAAGGGTGTAGAAAATGGATAGAAGATTGATATTGCTAAATGTGCTGTTTGCGACGAGCCTGGTCACGGCCAATGTGTTGGCCGGGAAGATCGTATCATTCGGGGAATATGTCGTTTTGCCGGCGGCTGTCGTTACCTATGCATTCACCTTTTTGATCACAGATATCATCGGGGAGCTATACGGGAAAAAGAAAGCGGCGCAAGCGGTGATGTTCGGATTCATCGCCCAAGCGTTTGCCTCTGTGATGATCCTGATGGGGAAATATCTTCCGGTGGCTCCATTCGCTCAGGAAACGCAACAGGCATATGAAACTTTACTCGGGCAAAACTGGCGGTTTGTGGTGGCGAGCCTGGTTGCGTATCTTGCCGCTCAAAACCTGGACGTTTGGCTTTTCCACTTCATTAGGGAAAAGACGGGAGTCAGGCATAAGTGGCTCCGGAACAATGCGAGCACGATGTCTGCTCAGTTTGTAGATACGGCGATCTTTATCACCATCGCTTTCTGGGGTGTTGTTCCTAATCTATGGGCAATGATCGTCTCCCAGTATGTAGTAAAAGTCGGCTTGGCGTTGCTGGATACGCCGTTTTTCTATCTTTTCACGAAGGTAAGGGATCGGTATGGGACGTGGAAGACCATCAAAACTGACACCGGAGGTGCAAAAAAGGCTGTGTGATGCGATCCGGGCGGGTAATTACTACGAGGCCGCCTGCGCTTATGCGGGGATTGATTATTCGACTTTCCGCCGTTGGATGAAGAAGGGGGAGGAGCAAAAGCGCGGGAAATATCGCGAGTTTTGCGAGGCTGTAACGCGCGCGGAACTGGAAGCGGAGGCCCGCCTGGTGGCCCAGTGGCAACAACACATGCCCAACGACTACCGGGCGATCCGCGACTTTCTGGAGCGGCGATTCCCGGAGCGATGGGGAAGGAGGGAAAGGATCGATGCCAACCTGAACCACTGGGGGCAGGTGAAGGAGCGACAAATCAGTAGGGTAATTATTGTGGATGACGTTCCTGAGGTTGATGATGATGGAAACCAAAGTGGTACGGATCACTGATTTAATCAACCCAAATTTTTATCCCGTTTGGCGGACGAAAAAACCCCATGTGGTTTTATCAGGTGGCCGTTCGTCTATGAAATCATCTGTTATCAGCCTAAAACTGGTAACGGATTTTCTAAATGATGATCAAGGGAATGTCATCTGTCTCCGAAAAGTAGGCAAATACCTTTCGAACAGTGTATACGAACAAATCAAATGGGCCATCTATATGCTGAATGCGCAGGATGAATTTTTGTTTCGGAAATCCCCGCTGAAAATCATTCACAAGGCTACCGATACAGCCTTTTACTTTTTCGGTGTGGATGATCCCCAGAAATTGAAGTCGGCCAAGATTGCCAAGGGTTATGTGATGGCCCTATGGTTTGAGGAGCTGGCCGAGTTTAGCGGCGTCGAGGACATTGATATGGTCGAGGATACTTTCATCCGAAATGACATCGGCGCCGGGAAACAGGTCCGGGTCTACTACAGCTATAACCCGCCCAGGAACCCTTATTCCTGGGTGAACGAATGGAGGGCCAGCAAAGAGGGAGACCCGGATTATTTCCTCCACCACAGTACCTATCTAGAGGATAAAAAGGGTTTCCTGTCTGGCCAACTGCTCCGAAAGATTGAGAAGTATAAACAAACTGATCCGGACTATTGGCGCTGGATGTACTTGGGGGAAATCATCGGACTGGGGGATTTGGTTTATAACATCAACCTTTTCAAGTGGGTTGACGAAATCCCGGAGGATGACGAAGTGTTGTTGATTGATATCTCTATTGATTCGGGGTATCAGACATCTGCCACCACTTTCTTGGCGTTTGGCCTGACCAAAAAGGGAAACGTTATTCTTTTGGATACTTACTATTATTCGCCAAAGAACCGAATCCATAAAAAGGCGCCGTCAGATTTCAGCCGGGACCTATGGGAGTTTGCCCAGCGTGTCAGTCAAGAATATGATAGGCCCATTGATAGGTGGACAATTGACAGCGCTGAAGGAGCGCTTCGGAATCAATTTTTTAAAGACCGAGGGATAGTCCTACATCCAGTAACCAAATTGAAGAAAATCAACATGATTGAAAACGTCCAGGACTTACTGGCCCAGGGACGTTTTTTTATGCTCCGGAAACCGGAGAATCAAATCTTTTACGAGGAACACAGGAAATACCAGTGGAATCCGGACACGCTACAGCGAGACAACCCGGAAGTGGTCAAAGAAGATGATCATACTTGCGATGCGTTCCAATATTATGTGCAAGACAATCGCCAGAAATTGGGCCTGAAGATGTGAGGCGGTGTGACGCCATGTTTCGAAAATTAGTAGATGCAGTGAGGCGGTGGATGTACAAAATGGGCCTCATTAAAGGTTTGAAGGAGATAACCGAATACAAGGATATTGCGGCGGATGAAGAGCATTACCAGCGGGTGGCCATGTGGCAGGATCTATACCGGGGTTATTACGAACCCTGGCATAGGATCGAATATCACACCGTACAGGGGAAGAAAGCCCGGAAACGACATTCGCTGAGGATGCCGAAAGTGGTCAGCGAAGAGATGGCGCGACTCGTCTTTAACGAGAAATGCCGGATTAACATTTCGGATGAAACGTTGGCTACGGAAATTGAACGGGTTTTCAAGCGGAACAGCTTCTATAAACGCTTCCAGGACTTTCTGGAGTACAATTACGCTATGGGCGGTATGGTGATGAAAGCTTACGCCCAGCCTTTGTCGGGGGATGGATATGAATTGAAAATCAGCTTTACAACCGCTGATTGCTTCCTCCCGATCAGCCATCAAGGCGGGAAAATTATAGAGGGGGCTTTCATCAGCCAAACCAGGCAAGGAAACAAATATTATACCCTGATTGAAAGCCACCGATGGACGACTAATCAAGATGGAGAAAGAATTTATCTTATCACCAATGAACTGTTTGAGTCTGATAAGCCGTCGGAATTGGGGGTAAAGGCCAGCCCGGCCAAAATGAAGGAACTTTATCCAGGGCTGGAAGCGCAAATCAAAATCAAAAATTTGACTCGGCCCCTTTTTGTCTATGTCAAACCGAATATCGCCAACAACTTCGATCCCCAATCCCCATTGGGGATTTCTATTTTCGCCAACGCCCTGGACACCTTGAAAGCGCTGGATATCGCTTTTGATTCTTTTATCCGGGAATTTAGTTTGGGCAAGAAACGAATCCTGGTTCCTGCTACTGCAATCCAAACCGTAGTGGACCCCCGGACAGGGGAAGTCAGGCGGTATTTTGACGCGGAAGATGAAGTCTACCAGGCATTCAATTTTGCTGATCCGGAAAACCAGAAAATCCAGGACATGAGTGTGGAACTCCGGGTGGACGAACATGTTTCGGCCATCCAGGCGCTTTTGGATATCCTGGCCATGCAAATCGGTTTTTCCCCCGGGGCGTTTACGTTCGATGGCCAGGGGGTGAAGACGGCCACAGAGGTTGTTTCCGAAAACAGCAAAACTTACCGGACAAAAAACAGTCATGAACTTTTGATTGAAGAAGCCTTGAAAGAGTTCATCGAATGCCTGGTGCAAGTGGGGGAGCTATACGGGGTTTTTAATGCTCCCCAGGAATATGACATCACCATTGATTTTGATGATTCGATTGCTCAGGACCGTGACGCGAACGCTGATTATTACCTGAAGCTAAAAAATGCCGGATTAATCAGCGCAAGAACGGCCCTGATGCGGATTTTGGACTTGACGGAGGAACAAGCCGAAGAAGAATTAAGGAGAATCGCGGAAGAAAGTCCGCTTCCCAGCGTTGATAATCTGTTCAGTGGTGAAAGCTGATGAAGGAATTGCTGGAGCGGTTGAGTGAACCCTTGTTGAGGATTTATTCGGACATGCAAGCCGATTTATTGGTGGCCATCATCAAGCGGTTGGCCGCCGATAAAACCCTTCTTGAAGATGGGGCCTTCATGGAATGGCATTTCCGCAAGTTGAATCAATTAAACGGTTTGACCCGGGAAGCCGTCACAATCATTTCCCGAAGCACGGGGATTGCTGAAAAGGAATTGATTGCGGCCATTCGCAGGGCCGGGTTTGAATCCATCAAAGACAATGAGGATTTTCTGAAGTACGCTCACAAAAAAGGAATAGAGGTAACGCCCCCTTTACCGCCGGAGCGTGACCCCACCATCATCAACATCCTGGACTCTTACCAGCGCCAGGCCAAAAGCCGCCTTAACCTGGTTAATTCCACTTTGATTGATCAGGTGGGTCAAACATATAGGGACATCGTAAACCGGGTGACGGCGGACATGTTGGCCGGGCTGAAGTCTCCACAGCAGGCTATGAGGGACATGGCCAAACAGTTGGCCAGGAAAGGATTAACGGCGCTGATCGACAGGAGGGGGCGGCGGTGGACGTTGGAAGGATATGTTGGCATGATTGTTAGAACCATGTCCAACCGTATTGCCAACGAAATGCAGGAAACGCGCTTCAATGAATGGGGCATCGATTTGGTTGAAGTGAGTTCCCATATGGGGGCACGGCCACTTTGTGCGCCGTACCAGGGGCGGATTTATACCCGGACAGGACGGGGTGGCCGTTATCCTAATTTGTATACTGATACAAGCTACGGCGAGCCTGCCGGGCTTTTCGGGATCAATTGCCGGCATGTTCAATATCCGTATTTCCCTGGCCTTTCCCGCCGGACTTATAAGCCCTATCCGGCAGAGGAAAACGCCAGACAATATAAATTGGAACAAATTCAACGGAGATACGAACGGGAGGTGAGAGCCGCGAAACTGGAAAAACGCTTATTCGATCAGTTGGGAGATGAAGAAGGAGCCAAGCGGGCCGCCGAATTGGTCAAGGCCAGACAAGCACGGCTCCGCGAGTTTGTCAAAGAGAATGGCCTAACCCGGAGGTATGACCGGGAGCAAATATTTTGATCCTGTCCGTTTACCCGTTGTGGACGTTAAATAAAACGGGAGAAACCCATTTAATGGGAGGTATCATTCATGGCTGAAGAAAACAAGCAACCGATGGCGGACCAGGCCGCCGACCAAAACCCTGGAGCGCAAGCGGACCAGGCCGCTGAACAAAATCCTGGAGCGGAACCCGATGGAAAGCAACAAGCGGGAGGAAAGCTATTCACCCAAGAAGATGTCAACCGAATTGCGGCTCGGGAAGCGAAAGAAGCCCAAGAAAAACTTTTGAAACAATTGGGCATTGAAGACTTTGAATCCGCGAAAGAAGGGCTTCAAAAATTCCGGGAATGGCAAGAGGCACAGAAAACCGAAGCCGAAAAACAGGCCGAACGACTAAAGAAATTGGAGGAGTCCAACCAAACATTGGCCAATGAAAACGAAACTTTAAAGGCACAACTGGCCGCATTGGAAGCTGGAGTAAATCCCGACAGTGTGGCGGATGTGGTGGTTTTGGCCAAAAACATGGTGTCGGATGATTTGGATATGAAGGGGGCCATCCAGAAAATCCTGGAGAAGTACCCGCATTTCAAAGCCTCCGCGAAGGAGGAACAAAAACCGACTTTCACGACTGGTGAACACAAAAAACCCGCCGGAGTTGATCCTTTCATAGCGGGGTTAGGTCTAAACAAGTAAGGAGGAGATTCGACAATGGCGAATGCGATTAACTACGCGGAGCAATACCGGAGTGAATTGGATCAAGTCTTGAAACAAAACATGTTGACCAACGAATTGGAAACGCCCAATGTGGTTTGGATGGGGGCGAAAACTTTCCATGTTCCCACTCTTTCTGTTACGGGATACCAAGACCACAGCCGGAACGGGGGGTGGAATCGTGGGAATGTCACGGTTGAACATGAACCCTACACCCTCCAGTTTGATCGAGATGTTGAGTTCTTTGTTGACCAAATGGACGTGGACGAAAGCAATCAAGCCGCCAGCGCGGCGAACATTACCCGGGTGTTTATTGAAGAACAAGCCGGGCCGGAAGTTGATGCCTATCGGTTTGGGAAAATGGCCCAACATGCTATTTCTCAGGGGCTTGTCACGGAAGAGGATGTCGATGCAACGAATGTTTACCAGCGTTTGAAAGCAGATATTTTGAAGGTAAGAAAATACGGGCCGTCCAATCTGATTGCCTACATTTCCAGTGAAGCTATGGACGCCCTGGAGCGCTCCAACGAGTTTCAGCGGGTCATTAACGTCCAGAATCAAGGTACGGCCATTGAGACCCGAGTAACCAGCCTGGACGGCGTCCGCCTGGTGGAGGTCTGGGATACGGAGCGGTTCAATACTCAGCACGACTTCACTGAAGGTTTCGTGCCTGAAGGCCAAGACATCAACTGGGTGATTGTTTACAAAGGTGCGGTTGTGGCCGTCACCAAAATCAATTCGATTTATCTGTTTGCTCCTGGACAACACACCCAGGGTGATGGTTATTTGTACCAAAACCGGATGTATCACGATTTGTTTGTGATGAAAAACAAAGCGGACGGGATTGTTCTTTCCGTGAAAGCCGACTCGGGAGTGGAGGGATAACATGGCTGTTGTTTTCGAAGCGATTGCAACGGAAACCATTCCCGCTTATCGGCTGTTGTGTTTGGTCCGGCCTGAGGGGGCTGACGACGACAAGATTTATATTCGTCTGGCTAAACCTGATGAAAGACCGGACTTTTATAGCCTTCAAAATCTACAAGAGGGCCAAACAGTAACCGTCCGAATCACTGAAAATAAAATTTGGCAGGTAGAAATGGCGGAAGACATTCCCGCTGGTACTTCGATTGCTACTGGCCCCGAGGGAAAAGGGATTCACATGTCAAATACGGATGTGGACGCAAACTCCACTGTGGGGTATACCCTTCATGCGGCGAAAGCCGGGGAGGTAGTTAAATTTGTCCACATTTACAAAGTGAAGCCCTGGAAGTTGACTCAGGAGGGGTGAGGGCATGAAAAAGTTCAAAAAAGGTAATGTTATTCTCCGGACGGATTCTCCTGTAAAAGAACGGGAATTAAAACTTCGGGGATTTGAAGAAGTTAAAACGAAAGAGAAGAAAAAGGCGGCTTCCAAGTAAGGGGCCGCCTTTTTATGGGGTGATGGTATGGCCTATGACATTGAACGATATCCGGCCAGAAGTGGTCGGATTATTGGGGAGGATGGGCAAGTATACAATTTGGTAGACCTTCTCCGAAACGTAGGAGGGGGTGGAGGGATGGAATTTCTTTTTGGAACCAGTGCTCCGGATTCTGACCTTGGGAAACCCGGGGACGTTTACCTGAACACTTCAAATGGTGATTTTTACAAAAACGAAAACGGAACCTGGACGCAAATTGGTAACCTTCGTGGACCTCAGGGGCCGGAAGGGCCTGCTGGAGCCGACGGCGTAGGGGTGGAAGATATCACGGCAGATGACGAATATATCACTTTTCATTTGTCCGACGGCACGACCCGTTCGATCCCTTGGCCCACTCAAGGTGGTGGCTGATATGGCTTATATCGATGTCACCTATTATCGGGATGTGTTTAAAGGAATAGATGCCGGAGAAGAATTGGAACGTTACATCGAAAGGGCCAGCGATTTGGTGGATCAGATAACGAACTACAAAATCCGGGATTTTGAAGCGCTTCCCCCGTTCATCCAGGAACAAGTGAAAAAGGCGACTGCCGCACAGGTCGAATTTTACGCCCTTAATGGCGGGCCAGAGGGAGTGGACGGAAGCACGGACGGGAGCTTTAGCCAGGTATCGATTGGGGCCTTCCAGTACCAATCGGGCCGGGCAAACCAGCAGATCCCCGCCGGAAAGCAGGAACATCGATTGGCTCCAGCAACGCTGGCCTATTTGGAGCCTACTGGCCTGCTTTATCGGGGAGTGGGCATTTATGGCTGTTAAACCGATCCCCAAACGCCTATTAATCCATTCGGTTGATTACCGTGAATATATCCAGGACGACCGCTGGGGTGATCGGTATGCTGATCCCATCACTCTCCGATTTGTCCGGGTGGAGCCTGCAACCGCTTTGAATCGGGACGCAACCAAAGAGGAAATCCCAGCCCGGGCCATTCTGTTCCTGGACAGGGTTTTTACCCGACCTTTTGTGGAGCCGAAAGAAAAGTCCAAAGTAGTATTTGATGGCCACGAATACGAAATCCATGAGGTGAAGGCCCTTTATGCTTTCGGGCCTGATGTCCACCACTTCGAGGTGGTGTTAGTATGAGTGTTCGGGTGCGAATTGAGACAAAGCAGATAAAACCAAAAGTGAAAAAAGCGGTTGAACAGGCCCAGCGGGTGGTGGACAGCCAAGTATTGAAAGACTCCAACCGGTATGCCCCAATGGATACCGGAAACTTGATCAATAGCAGTCTTCGGGCTTCCCAAATAGGCCAAGGCCGCCTTGTGTGGGATACCCCCTATGCAAGACGGCTTTACTATAACCCCCAATACAACTTTTCAAAGGCCCGAAATCCACAGGCTGGTGGCCTTTGGTTCGAAAGGGCCAAATCACGGCATAGTCGAGAATGGGCTGAGGTTGCCAGGAAGGCCATCAGGGGGAAATTGTGATGGATTTTCTGGATAAGATTGTGGATCACATTGAAACAAACCTTGGGTTGTATTCTCCCATTCGAGTTGGGATTTTAGGGCCGCAAAACAGTATTGCCATTCGGCCCACTCCTGGTTCCCTTCCTGATGGATACTTGAATGGGGACCGGATTAGAGGGTTTTCGTTTCAAATCCTCACCCAACACGAAAATCCCCACACGGCTTATACCACCCTGGAGGAAATCACCGATTTGTTGGACGCCATGGATGTGGCCATCCAGGGGGATGGATACACCATGATTTCTTGTGCGGTTTATACTGCACCGAATTTTGTTGAAGTCACTCCGCAAGGATACCACATTTATACGGCCTTGTTTGAAGCGGAGTTGTTAAAGGAGGTTGGGGCAAATGGCTGATGAAGGGTTGCTCGTACAATCCAAACATCTGTTTGAAATCAACATTAATCCTGGCGGCACCACGCCGGAATGGGCAAGATTGGCCAAGGGGTTCAACTCCTTTGAGCCGTCCACCAACGAAGAGACCGACCAGACCAATTACCTGGATGGGGAAGGGTTTGGAACTACCACTGTGATGGGAGCGCAATTGACCTTGACTTTCACCGGACACAGATATTATGGTGATCCGGCCCAAGACTGGATTTTCTCTAGAAGGATGACGATTGGTACTGACCGCGAAACGGAATTTCGTTGGACCCAGCCCAATGGGGATGTCATTGAAGGCCCTTGCACCATTGCTGAAATTACTGGACCCAGTGGTGAAGCCAACGCTAAAGGGGAAATCAGCGTGTCAATCCATCTGAATGGAAAACCGGAATATACCCCTGGGGATGGTAGCGGGGGCGGTGGTGATGTCGAAGGTTGATCGGAGGCGGGGATTTCCCCGCCTTCCCCTCTTTTAGGGAGGGCCAAAAATGAAATTGACTGATCGGTTTGATGATGTCATTGAATACAAAGGCCGGGAAATCCGGCTTAACTTGTCTTTTGATGTGGTCCTTCGTTCTTTTGAGTTGGTAAAGGACCCCCATTTCACTGATGCTGAAAAGATCGAACTGCTGATCCATATGTTTGTGGCAAACCCTGAATCTGTAGTGGATTTAGGGCCGCAGGAAAAAGGATTAATTGTCAAAACGATATTTGATCACTTCATCAATGACGGGGACGAACCAAGCGGCGAAAAACCCTTATATGACCTGGAGAAGGACGCGGAATATATCTACGCTTCCTTCATGTATGACTATGGAATTGATTTAATTGAAGCCCAAGGCAAATTGCATTGGAAAAAGTTTAAGGCCCTGCTCGTGGGCCTCAGCGATGACAGCATGTTTAAACGAGTGATAGCCATTCGAGCGGCTGAGATTCCGCCGCCGAACAGATATAACCAGAAAGAGCGGCGGCAGTTGATCGAATTGAAACGGGCCTTCAGTTTAGACCGGGTTGAAACGGTTGAGGACATTGACAAGCGGTTCGATGAATTGGCCGTGATAATGAAAAATTGGGCCAAAGGGGGAAATAAACATGGCAATCCGAATCGAAGAGAAAAAGGCGGAAATCCCTGTTGAGATCGGAGAACTTAAATTTTCCTTTAAAGTCACTGATGATGCGGTTTTGGACTTCAGAAAGAACAGCCTGGCCGTGATGGAAGAATTGAAGGGCCTTCAAATAAAACCAGATGAAGAAGATGAAACCATCATGGAAAAGGTGAAAGAGGTACTCCAAAAGGGGTTTGACACGATTTTGGGTGAGGGGGCATTTGAAAAGATTTATGACATGACACCCTCCGTGTTTTTGCTTATGAGGTATTTTGAACAGTTGGCCACTGGCCTGGCCGAGGAACTGAAAAACATGGGCGCTTTGGAAGTATTGAATCAAAGAGCGGAAAATTATCTCCGGAAAAAGTAGTTTTCGGGTTTCCTGGCCGCCGTCTTGAAAGGCAGGTGAGATAATTGGCAGATGGCAAAGTAATTATCGACGTTGAATTGAATGAAGGAAAAGCCGTTCGGGGCGTTGATAATGTCAACCGGAGATTAAGCACCATTGTTTCGTCTGGTCGCCGGGCGGCGGCAGGGATTCGGGATATGGTCACGGCCCTGGGCTTGACAGCGGCGGCGTCCAAAGCCATCAACATGGTATCGAACGCCCTTGACGGGGCCATTTCCAGATATGACACCCTAAAAGGTTTCCCCGCCGTCATGGAGCAAATCGGATTCAGTACCGAAGAATCCAGAAAAGCCATCCAGCGCCTTTCTGATGGCGTCCAGGGCCTTCCTACTACCCTGGACAGTGTGGCCAAGACGACCCAGCGGATCGCCACCATGACCGGGGATCTGGAAGGGGCAGTAGAAACAACCCTTGCTTTGAACAATGCCTTCATCGCTTCAGGGGCCAGTGTGGCGGACGCGGAACGGGGATTGGAACAATACATCCAGATGTTGGCCAAGGGCGAAGTCGATTTGCAATCCTGGCGTACCCTCCAAGAGACAATGGGGGTGGCCCTGAACGATGTGGCCAAAGCGTTCGGCTTCGCTGGAAAATCCGCTCAAAATGATCTATACGAAGCCTTGAAAAGCGGCGAGATCACTTTTGAGGAGTTTAACGCTAAGCTGATTGAACTTAGTAACCAAACCGGGGGTTTCGCCGACAGGGCGCGGACGGCGGCAGGCGGTATCAGAACGGCCTGGACCAACATGAATACCGCCGTTGTTAGGGGAGTCACTAATATTTTGGAAGCCATTGACGAAGTATTGGCCGATACTCCCCTTCAAAGCATTGAAAACGTCATTAAAAACATCGGGGATGCCTTTTTTAATGGATTGGATGGAGTGGCTCAGTTCATCAAGGGCCTGAAGGATAGTATGGGTGAAGTCAATTCATTTGGGGACTTCATCCAAGGACTGTTTCAGGCCATTGCCGAAAACGTACCCTCAATTCTCCAAGGTATTCTTAATAAATTCGCTGAGTATTACCCTAAATGGGTAGAAACCGGATTAACCAATGGCCAAAAATTGCTGGAAGGGTTGCTCCAGGCCATCCCTCAGTTGTTGGAAACCATTCAACAATTCATTCAGCGTTTTGTTCAAGTCTTTATGGAGAATTTGCCGTCAATCAGTGAAACCGGGATGCAGTTTATTACTGCATTGATTGATGGCATTGTTTTGATGCTTCCTCAACTCATTGAAATGGCCGGACAGCTTATTTCTTCATTGATAGAAACTATCGGCGCTTTGCTTCCCCTTCTTATTGAAACGGGGATTCAAGTATTAATTAAGTTGGTTGAGGGAATCATCAACGCCCTGCCGTCGCTGGTACAAGCCGCAGTGCAAATCATTGATACGGCGGTTCAGGTGATTTTGGAGAATCTGCCAAAGATTCTTCAAGCAGGGATTGACTTGTTGTTCGCCCTTGTGGACGGGATTATTAATAATCTGCCCGCATTGATCCAAGCGGCCATTGAATTGATCGTAAGATTGGTAGCAACTCTTATTAAAAACTTGCCCAAAATCATTCAGGCCGGTATTGAGATTCTTCTTGCCTTAATAGACGGGTTGATTAGAACCATCCCCACACTGGTGGGTGCAATCCCCAAAATTGTAAACGCTATTTTCAAGGCGTTCGCCAAAGTTGATTGGAAAAAAATCGGGAAAGATATCATCAACGGGTTGATAAAAGGGCTTACTTCCTTGGCATCTAGCGTATGGCGAAAGGCCCAGGAAATAGCCAATGGTATAAAACGGCGGATTAGTGAAGCCCTAAAAATTGGTTCCCCGTCAAGGGTTATGATCGAAATCGGGGAGTTTACGGGTGAAGGCTTGGCCATCGGGTTGGATCGAACCGTTCAGGATGTCATGCGAAAAGCCCAATCGCTGGCCCAGGCGGCGGTTCCCGAAATCCAACCGCTTTCCATTCAGCCGACCGTGGGGGGCATGGCCGTGGCCGGAACAGGCGGCGGGGCAATCGGAGATATCTATATTCGCGATAACGTTTTCCACATCCGAGAGGAAGCCGATATCGTGAAGGTTTCCCGTCAGTTGTTTAAGATGGCTTTGGAACAATCCCGCGGGCCGGGGGTGAGGTTATAATGTTCAACTTCAACGGAAAAAGCGCCAAAGACTTTCCCTGGTTACGAGTAAAAAGCATAACCGGAAGCATCTTGCCCCCGCTCCAACGGCGGTATATCACCGTCCCCAGTAAACCGGGGGCTTATCATGCAGGGCGGGATGTGGGGATTCGTCAGGAACGGATTACAATTAAAGTGAACGGCGGAACCATGGAACAATTGATGGAGCGCCGGAGAATCCTGGCCGAATGGTTGGATACAGAGCAAAGCGCTCCATTTTTCTATGACCATGAACCGCATCGAATTTATAGGGCGGTTCTTTCTGGGGAAACCAACCTCGATCAAATCCTCTATTATGGCGAAGCAGAGCTAATTTTTGAAATGCCGGACCCCTATGCCGAATCCAGAGACAAGAAAACCGCTTTGCTTCAGGGAACGGCAGTACGCAAACTTTTTACCGATTTCAGCGAAGAAGGAACCTTGATTGACCTGGTGGCCGATGAAAACGGCATGCGATTGGCCAAAGAAGGACAAGACTTTATCGTGGGAACAGATACCAATTGGGAGGAAGGGACCCATAACAACACGGTTGAAGTGGACAACGAATATTTGCAGTTAAAGAAGGGGCCAGACATTGAACGAATTTATCCGGATCAAATTGATTGGGATGATCCGGAAAACGTTCAGAATGGGATGGGCAATTTGGCTGATTACTTGGGGCTTATTGACCTGCCAGAATGGAATTTCATTGACTACATGCGGAACTATACAAGCCAATGGCGCATTCAAAGCCCAACAGCAGGTGGAGAAGTAATCCAGGAAGATGAATATGTCACCATTAGAGGAACAGCATCAGGGGCGAATTTTGGGATTGACACCCAATATAACACCAACCCTGATGTAATTGTTCGATTTCCTTGTACGGTTTATATCTTATACCGGGGCCGAAATTCGGATGGTGCAAGGTTTATTATTGAAGACGGAACAACCTACGGATTCACCATCCGGTTCCAGGGAGACGACGACAATACCTGGAACCATTATTGGATTCGTTGCACCACCACAGAAGCCTATGTCTATAAAAACGGAACTTTAATTGATACGGTGTCCGTCAGGAGCGGCGGCGGAGCCGCCAATCAGATGCAATTTGATATCCAAAACGGCACAAGCGCAGATTATGACATTGGAGCCATTTATGTGGATTGGGACTTTGACAAGGGGCCGCCCCCGGAAGATGGTTGGTTTTCGGGGACTTGGGAGACTTCTTATATTGATTTGTCGTCTGTGACGCTTGTGGAAACCGCCTCCATCGGTTGGACGTTTTGGTATGATACCGCCAACTGGGAATTGCGGGACGAAGATACCGTCGATTATGCCGATGTGCAGATTGAATACCAATTACGCAAAAACGGAATAGAACAGGGATGGAAAACAGTTTTCGACGATCCCTTCGACGAGGGACCGAATGATATACTTATTCCCGATATCCCGTCAGGAACGGATTTAAGCGGAACAGAAATAAAAATACGGGTGACGTTTAGAACACGCGATCCAGACGCTTCCCCTTTGCTGGAATATCTATTACTCAACCTTACGAGTCAATACCCTGCAAATGGATATTGGGAGTCTCCTGTCATTAGCGATGTTCAGCAGGTGGGAAAGGCGGAACGCTCAGAAGTCACATGGGTCATCAATTCCCAGCCTCAAGGTACGTCTGTTGGGTTCTATGTCAGGTATCGCCTTGACAGCGAAGAAGATTGGTCGGAATGGATCGAAGTAGAAAATAGCGGGGACCCCTTCCCGGAAATTACTCCCGATACGGATTTGTCAAATGCCCAAATCCAATACCGGGTGGAACTTTCTACGTCCGATACCGGAGTCACGCCCTCTGTGGATTGGGTTAGGTTGGGATTCTATACTGGCTATAAACCATCAGGCCAATGGTTGTCGCCGCCTATTTCCTTGGCTCCCGCAAATATCATTGGTGATTCCCGCATCTTTTGGACCTGGAGCGGCGAAGAAACTGTCCAAGTAGAAGCCCGATTGAATGGAGGAGATTGGCAATCTGTAACCAATGACGGGGAAATCCCGGGAGTCCGGGGGACAGAGGGGGCCACCCTGGAAATCCGAGTCACATTAAGCACATCCGATATCAACAAAACCCCAGAATTTTATTTGTTAGAAGTGATGGCCAGAGAGCAAAGCGAAGCGGAAATTGTATATGAAGGGACGGAATCCGGATTTCCCCGGTTATTAATCGATGTAACAGATGAAGTAGATGAAATCCGCATCATGCACCTGGAAACCGGAAAATTTATCCTGCTCCAGGATGATTTTGAACCCGGGGATCAGATCGTGGTGGACCACTATGAAGAGACAATCACGCTAAATGGAGTTTACCGGCTCAACTTCCTGAATATCCGGAGCCGGTTTTTTAAGTTGGTTAAAGGAACTAACAGCTTTGAGATATCACCTGAAACGGGTGTAGTGGTCAAGTTGGAGTGGGTAGAGAGGTGGAAATGAATGGAACCCCTGCCGATTTGGATTTTCACTAAAGACGAAGAATTGGCCGTGGTATTGGGGGATTCCCCGCAGGGATGCCCCTATTATGATGCGGTTTTAACTGAAGCCCTGAACGGTGTGGACAAATTGGAGTTCTCTATCCCTGGTGATCACCCCCGGGCTGAACATGTAGTCCGGGGGTGTATCGCTGTTGTTCAAACAGTTGAAGGAACTTTCCGGGCTTTTCGGATCAAAACCCATACACAGGGTTTTGGCGAAGATGGCGTCCGGTATCGGCAGTTTTATGCCGAAGATATCGCAGTGGACGAATTAAACGCCGCCCCCGTCATTGACCGCAGGCCCAACAACCCCCTTGATGCACTCATTGGAGCGCTTGAAAACAGTATTTGGGAGGTTGGCCAAGTAGATAGCGGATTCCCGGAAGCCTCAACCAACTTTTATCATGAAACCGCCATGTCTTGCCTTCAGAAGATGGCCGAAACTTGGGGCGGGGAATTTCGCTTCAGGATCGAACATGATGGACGGCGGATCACAGCCCGATATGTGGACTTCCTGAGACAGCGCGGGGAAGATACCGGGTTTCGGGTGACTGTCGGTAAGAATATGCGATCCCTTGAAGGCGAAGAGGATATCACAGCCCTGGCCACAGCCTTATATGGATATGGCCGGGGAGAAGAGCATGAAGAAACCGGGGGCTTTGGCCGTCGGATTTCTTTTGCTGATGTGGAATGGAAGAAGGAAAACGGGGACCCTGTTGACAAACCACTTGGGCAGGAATGGGTAGGCGATCCGGAAGCCCTGGCCGTTTGGGGCCTTCAAGGGGGAACCGTTCATCGGTTTGACTTCGTTATCTTTGAAGACGTTGAAGACCCGGAAGAGTTATTGCGGTTGACCTGGGAAGAACTTCAGAAAAGAAAGGCCCCCCAGGTCAATTACCGGGTGGGCCTCATTGACCTGGAATATACTGAAGGCCGGAGCCATGAAGCAACCCGAATCGGAAATTGGGGGCTTGTCATTGACGACGACTTCAAACCCCCATTGGAGTTTAAGGCCCGAGTGGTTGAAAGAAAAATCCCTCTGAGGGAACCCGATAAGGCCGAATTGACATTGGGCCATGTTGTCCCCACACTGACAGATATTGTGAACCGGGCTGACCGAAATTCCCGAAATGCAATCCAGATCGGCGATCCGATCAGTCTTTTGGATTCAAGGTTTCAAACATTAACAGACGAACTCAACAGAACCCCTGGATTTGTTTACATTACGCCTACGGACGGATTGTTGGTGACGGACAAACCCAAAGATCAAAATCCCACCAGCGCCATCCGGTTAAAAGGTGGGATGTTAGCCATTGCCAACGAATGGGACCCAGCAAAAGGAGACTTTAATTGGAGAGCGTTCGGGACTGGTGACGGTTTTACGGCCAGTATGTTGACGACCGGGACTTTAAACGCGAATTTGGTTGAAATCACTTCGACTGACCTCCAAACCGGCAGAGAGCGCAGGATCGAGATCTACGACGGAGGGTTGCTTAGTTATACCGAAGATTACCTGACGGTAGCTTTATATGGCCATTCGTTGTACGTATTCGATCATGGGAAATATTCAGATGGGACAAATACAGGAAATGTGACTGGAGCAGTAGGGTTGGCATGGGCTCACCGAGGAGATGACCCGCCGGATCAATTCAACGCGCGGGGTATCGACGTGACTACTTTTCATGAAGTCTTAATGTTATCAAGAGCTTTACCAGAAGATCCAGGCGTCATATATGAATCCGGTTTTTACTGGAACCGGGGGCAACAACGGGCTTTTGTGTCAGGACCTACATCTGAGGGGGATTATGGTAAATTTTGGCGCTTACAACTCCTTTCGCAACATCCTCGTGACAACTCCATATATGATTCTCCTATGATCGAATTAGGAATCGGAGATATCCAAGGCCAACACGATTCCAGTATTTATTGTGTAATTGGTGACCGGGATAACGGCGGAGCGGGCCGCCACTTTAGTATTTACGAGCACCGGAACACGTCAGGAAATAGATACCGGGCTATGTCTCTTACACCAAATGAGCTTTATTTAAACCGGGAATATCTAGTATTTTCGCAACCAGGAGGAACAGCAGAAAGGGGATGGATTTACGCCGCATCAAATGTGTTGCTGTTCTACAAAAACAGTAACAACTACTTTGGTATAAACCTTGCCGATCCTTCATTTGGCGTCGTCCTCAATGGTACAGCCCGTTTTGTCGTCTCGCCAAGTGGCAAAACGGGCGGTGTCGTCAAACTTTCCGACGGAAAGACCTGGGGCATGTCGCCAATAGACAGTCCACAGGTACTGATTGAGGATGTCTATTGGAACGTGGCCCTGGAAGAAGAAGAATTTTTTGTCCCCATCGACAAGAAATTTTCGGAGGCGGTGAATGGCGAATATGCCGTGTTCCCAAGTCGGGGGGATGTAGAAGTGATTAAGAAATTGCCGGAGGGTTTCCTCGTCCGGGGACCCGTCGGAAAAGCGGTGGATTTTCGGGTGGTCGGAAAACACCGTGACAACAAAGATGTTTACTGGACAGACATGGACGAAAAGACGAGACCGATTAAAAATGCGGCGATGGAAGTTGAAACAAAATTGATGGCGGCAAGACAAGAAAAGACAATTGATAATCGGCCTGAACCCCCTTCAGAAATTCAAAGGAGGAACTATTATGAGCAACCAAAAATCCACCCCCGCAGAAATGGAAAGGATTCCAGTGGAATTGATCGTGCAGGATACGAAGAACAAAATCATGGAAATCATTCGGAGTAACGGGCTGGGGACCACAATCAATCGGTTGATTTTGCAAGAAGTTAGGGAAATCTTGGCCATTGAAGAGCAACAAATTATCAGGAGGTTGGAAGAAGAAGCGAAGAAGAAAGCAAAGGCCATGAAAGGGGGCGATAAAACGTAACCTTTCATTTTGTTTGATTAGGGGAGGTACAAATGTTGAGCACCCAAGATATAGACAGGATATTAAACCGCCTTGACAAGATTGAGGAGGGACAAAAAGAACTCCTCAAATCTATTGCGAAAACGGATCAATTAATAGCAAAGATGGATCAAATCAACCACAACCATGACAGGCGAATCACCAATTTGGAAAACCGCTTTTGGTGGTTTATCGGATTGTGGGTTGCCGGGGCCATTGGCCTCGTTTTTTATATGATCCAACGCATGCAATAGGAGGTTGATAATTATGGTGGGTTTTGATGATGCAGTATTGACAGGTTTGATTGTCGGTTTGGTGGAATTGGCCAAAAGAAGCGGATTGCCTGCAAGATGGGCGCCCCTTTTATCCCTGGCACTGGGAGTAGCGGCAGGGATTTTTGTTGTCTCCCCGGGGGATGTTGTTCAAGGGATTTTGAACGGGGTGGCCATGGGATTGGCGGCCGTGGGATTGTTTAGCGGGGTGAAAAATGTGGCGAAAGGAAGTGAAAAACATGGCTAAAAAAGTTTTCCTTGACCCAGGACACGGCGGCTCCGATCCCGGGGCCGTAGCAAATGGGCTTAAGGAAAAGGATTTGACCCTGAAAATTGCCAAGGCCGCCGAGAAGTATTTGAAGGAAAAATACGAAGGGGTAACAGTCAAAATGTCCCGCACGGGGGACAGCAACCCCAGTTTGTCGGCCCGGGCCAAAGCGGCTAACGATTGGGGGGCTGACTACTTCGTTTCGATCCACATCAATTCTGGTGGCGGAACGGGCTTCGAATCCTACATCTTCAACGGAACCGTCTCCAGCAAAACGAAGGAATACCAGAAAAAAGTACATCAGGTTATTGCCGCCGGAGACGGTTGGGCCGACCGGGGGATGAAGCGGGCTAACTTCGCTGTTCTCCGGGAAACCCGGATGTCGGCCATTCTCACGGAGAATGGCTTCATTGATCGGGCTGAGGATGCCAAGAAGTTAAAGGATAGCAAGTTTATTGATTTGTTGGGAGAACTCCACGCCGACGGCATCGCCAAGGCGTTGGG
>Ga0207873_1001396_pt1 | contig 23266 bp, 10 predicted proteins | sample BGWIniCompost_FD_187373 | JGI IMG/M metagenome (GOLD analysis project Ga0207873, IMG submission 187373) | Cellulose adapted compost microbial communities from Newby Island Compost Facility, Milpitas, CA, USA - BGW Initial Compost (SPAdes)... ...
TCCGAATAATCCGAACAAGTGGCTGAATCTTGGCGATTGGGCACCGGCACTCGAGCTTCCGTTGGATGACATGGTGCACACATTTTATCTCTGGCGTTGCGCCGATATTACGTCGCAAACCGCTGCGATTTTGGGCTACAAAGACAAGGCGAAACACTATGCGCAGATTGCAGAGCGAACGAAGGCCGCCTTTCAGAAAAAGTACTACGATGCAGAACGAGGAACGTATGGCCGCTTTGGTGGAAACATCTTTGCGCTGAGGATGGGTGTGCCAGCCAAACAACTGCCAAAGGTCATCGCTGCGCTGAAGGCCGACATTGCGGCCAATGGTGGTCACCTCGATACTGGAATATTCGGTACGCAGTTCTTCTTTGAAACGCTGTCACAGTACGGCTTACACGATCTCGCGTTCGAGGCGATGAACAAGAGAACGAAACCCAGCTATGGTTGGTGGATTGAACAGGGTGCAACAACGACATGGGAACAATGGGATGGATCAGGCTCGCGCAACCATCCCATGTTTGGGGGCGGCATCGTTTGGTTCTATCGTGTACTGGCCGGCATGAACACCGATCCGCAACAACCAGGCTATCGCCACATCATCTTCAAACCTCAGCCGGTGGGTGATATTACGTACACGTCATACTCGAACATGACACCGTACGGCACAGCCGGAATCAACTGGAAGACTACAGAGGGTGGTTTCACTATGGACATTGAAGTACCTGTCGGAAGTACTGCAACTGTCTACGTCCCTGCTGGCAAGGCCGCTGATGTGACCGAAACAGGCGGACGCCCCGGCGACAAAATGGTTACATTCAAAAAGTTTGAGAATGGCTACGCCGTGTATACAGTGGGATCAGGAAAGTACAACTTTATCAGCAAAAGTTGACGGTTAAATAGCCAAGTGACAGCTCACGCTTATAATCTTCACCGCAATGGCGCAAAGACGCAAAGGCGCGCAAAGAGAGGATGACTTTGCGTTCCCTGCGCCTTTACGTCTTCGCGGTGAAATCCCGAAACTATATTCGTGTCGATTGACGTAGCCTTAATCGAAGACCTGTATTCAATTCTTCTCCCACTAAAATCCGAGCGCTTCTTTCGGCTTCAGTTCCGATCCGCTTGATTCATTCAGCTTTTGGTAGCTGATGAAAGAACCGGCAAGCACAACGAGGAATACGAGAGGCGGCATCCACGCCGATGCGGGATCACCAAGAGACAGGTGAGCAATAGCCGCGGACACGAGGTTGATTGTGAATCCGGCATACGCAAAGTGTTTGAGCGCCCTGGGCACAAACGGGATCAGGAGCGCAGCCGCACCGAGGAACTTGGCGACCGCCAACTCAATTCTGAAGTAGTCCGGAAAGCCCAGGTGAACGAAAGCGCCCTTAACCATCTCGTCGGTGAAGTAGCTGTATGCCGCGAACAACATCATCACAGAAAACAGGCCCGTAGATACCCAAAAGATTACCTTCTTTTTCATACGCATTTGATTTAGGTTAACTCACTTATTATCATCATTATAATTCCTAACACTGTTAACTATATGGGCAAAAAAATTTAGGATTTGAACCCTGCCAGGAAGCTTTCCAGAAAGTCTTTCAGGACCATCATATTCAGTTCCTCCCGGTTTGAACTTCGGCCGACCAGGTTGATGGCGATCAGTCCATGAAGCATCGACAGAAAGGTATGGTACTTCAGATAGGCATCCGCCTTACCGCCGTTCTCCTGAACCAACGTTTTGATAGGCTCCAGGATGAGATCCGACTGAGCCGCAAGTTCGGGAATGCGCTTGACGGCTTCGCATGTCGGAAGGCCGAGCCCATACATGAGCTGGTAGTATTCCTTATTGTCGAAAGCAAAGCGCCAGTAAGCATACGCCATAGACTCGAGTTGCCGCGCAGGATCTGAAAACTGATCCCTGGCCTCTTTCAACTGGCTGTTCAACAAACGGAAGCCCCGGAGCGTGAACTCCTCCAGAATTGCTTCCTTGTTTTCGAAATGGTCGTAGATCACCGGAACGCTGTACTCAATGGCATCAGCAATCTTGCGGATTGAAAGCGACTGCCATCCTTCGGAGCCGACAATCCGCCAGGCCGTATTCAGGATGGCCGTCTTGACCTCCTCCTTCTGCCTTTGCCTGCGTTCTGCAATACCCATGCTGGTATCCCGGTTTTAGGAAATGTTAACGGTGTTAGGAATGCTAAGGTTCGGAAAAATTTCAGCAAAATCAAATGAAGCCTTCTTTTTTCTTGCTACATCCCTGATCGTTAACCGGTTAGGAATGCAACCAGCTCCCCGGTGTACAAATGGTTTGAAAGGGATAGGGAATTTCCTACAATGCCTCAAACACAGTTTCCATGAAATCTTTATCCAAAACCATAGCCCTCGTTGTCTTCACATCTGTCGCCTATGCTCAGTATCCGGAGATCGAGAAAGACATTGCCCGCCACCGCATGGGTGAGATCACGGTACAGGCCAAACCTGGTGCGAATGTCACCGTGGAACAGCTCCGTCATGAGTTTTGGTTTGGAGCCGCACTCAGCAACGGTTTTGGGAGCGGTCGCATGTCCGAAAGCGATTATAAAAACTACGAAGAAAAATTCCTGGCCAACTTCAACTGTGCCGTGACAGAAAATGCGGTGAAGTGGCCGAGCATGGAAAGAGAAAAAGGCAAAGTGGATTACAGCGTTGTCGATGCCCTACTTTCGTGGAGTGAGAAGCACAACATTCCGCTCCGCGCACACAACCTCTTCTGGGGGATCGAACGATTTATTCAACCGTGGGTCAAGGAAATGGATGATGACGAACTCAGAAAGACTTTGCAAAATCGCGCAGAGACGGTCACTGCCCACTACAAGGGACGGTTCGCTGAATACGACCTCAACAACGAGATGATTCACGGCAACTACTATGAAGAGCGGCTGGGGCCCGAGATCACGAAGCTCATGGCACAATGGGCGCACAACGGCGATCCCGATGCCAAACTCTTCCTCAACGATTACGACATACTTACCGGCAACAAGCTCCCGGAATACATGGCGCAAATACGCACGTTGCTCAAGCAAGGAGTTCCCATCGCAGGCATCGGCGTACAAGGTCACCTTCACGCCGAAACATTTGATCGCAATGAGCTGCGTCGCGCACTTGATTCGCTGGCCATCTTTGGTTTACCCATCCGCATTACCGAATTCAACATGCCTGGTCAGCGGTCGAAATACCACACACAAAGAATCACGACGATGACACCCGAAGAGGAAGAACTCACTGCAAAGGAGCTTGTAGATTACTACAAAATATGCTTCGCACATCCTGCGGTGGAAGGTATTCTCATGTGGGGTTTTTGGGCTGGCGCGAACTGGATCCCGGTTTCATCATTGTATCGTCGCGACTGGTCGCCGACCCCTTTGGCCGAAGCATATCGTAACCTGATTTTCAAGGAATGGTGGACCAGCAAATCAGGCAAGGCCGATAAGAAGGGCACATTCACCGTTCCGGCTTTTTACGGGAAATACAAAATTACCGTCGACGGAGTCTCGAGGGAAGTCGATCTGTCTAAGGCAAAAGGGAAAGTGGTAGTGAATTTCTGAGTGGTAATCCGTAGTCTGGTAATTGGTAATCGGTAGGAATCGCGCTGTAGAGAGGCATGGCTGTGCGTTTTCCATGGCAAAACCGTACAGCCCCAATTTCCACATTTCCCCTTTTCCTCCTAAATTGACTCAGTTGAACGTGGCGTATGATCCGACTTGTACTTGCTGATGATCACCAGATGTTTGTGGATGGGCTAAAGTCCCTACTTGAGGACGAGAAGGATCTCGTTGTTGTGGGTGAGGCGAAAAATGGCCATGAGGTGCTGGAACTGTGCGATCGCGAGCCCATCGACATTGTAATCCTCGATATCAACATGCCCGGGATGGATGGAATCCAGACCACGCGGGAACTTGCGAAGCGACATCCATCCGTCAAAATTCTGGGGCTTTCCATGTACAATGATCGTGACTACATCTCCGACATCCTGAAAGCCGGCGCCCTCGGATACATTCTGAAAAACACTGGGAAAGATTCACTCTTAAAGGCGATTTACACGCTAAATGAAGGTTCGACATATCTCAGTGAAGAAGTCAGCAAGACCCTGCTGAGCAGTTTCATGAAAGCTGCGCCGGAGCAACATTCTGCTGAAGAAAAATTATCGGATCGCGAACGAGAAGTCCTTGAATGCATTGCTTCCGGCTTCACTACACACGAGATCGGCGAAAAACTCTTCATCAGTAAGAACACCGTTGAAACACACCGCAAGAACCTCCTTTACAAACTAAAAGCCCGCAATACCGCCGAATTAGTGAACAAAGCGTACAAGCAACGACTAATTCAGTGATTGTTGCAAATCACCGTTTTCTGGGATGCAACCTTAGCTTTCCAGAACAATCTTTGTCAGAAAGGGCATAAACTTCTCTATGCCCGATCTACTCTGACAGACAGCCATTATGATATTGATTGCGGACAGCGGCTCAACCAAGACGGAGTGGCGACTGGTTGACGAAGGCGGGAACCGTCTTGCCTCGGTAGTTACGGAGGGCCTCAATCCCTACTTTCTTTCTGAAGACGACATTGCCGCCATTGTCGAGCAAAAAGTTCGTCCCTGGGTCCGCAACGTTGAGAAAATATTCTTCTATGGTGCAGGATGTGGCGCAGCGGTAAAGGCCGCGCAAGTGAGCAATGCGCTTTCGTCCGTCATCACCACACGCTTCCCCGTCGAAGTATCGGGCGATATCCTTGGCGCGGCGAGAAGCCTTCTGCAAAATGAACCGGGCATTGCATGTATCCTTGGTACCGGCGCAAACTCCTGTCTCTACGACGGCAACCAGATCACGCACATCATGCCTTCGCTGGGCTACATGTTTTCGGATTGGGGAAGCGGCACTGTCATGTGCAAAGATTTCATCGCATTGCTGCTGCAGGAAAAACTTCCGTCCTACCTCCTCGAAGAATTCCACGCGACGTATCGAATGGGGCGTCCGGAAATCCTCGACAACATCTACAACAAACCACTGCCTAATCGCTTCCTCGCATCGTTCACTCCATTCCTACTCAAACACGCCGAGGTAGAGGAATGCAAAGCGATTATTCTCAGTAACTTCATGAAGTTTTTCACTTACTACGTGAAACGATATCCGCAGATCACCGGAGCATACAAGGTTAGCTTCGTCGGTTCAATAGCCTATCGCTTCCGTCTATACCTTGAACATGCGGCACATGATTGCGGAGTTGAAATCGCCACCATCGTCCAGCATCCGATGGATGGACTCGTGAAGTATCATTGTGTTACGGTGCCAGAATCAGTAGGAGGAACAGAGTGAGTGTGAGAGCGAATCTTCCTGTTTTTCTTTGTGTCGTCGCTACGGTTCTTGCCTCATACCATTCCGCCTCTTCTCAAACTATCCCGAAACGCGAACTGCGCGCTGCGTGGATCGCGACGGTGACGAACATCGACTGGCCGTCCAAACCCGGACTGAATTCATACGAACAACAAGCTGAATACATTCAGCTACTCGATCTTCTCAAAGACGTCGGCATGAATGCCGTTATCGTTCAGGTTCGTCCCGCTGCCGACGCGTTTTATCCTTCTTCCTACGAACCCTGGTCTGAATTTCTTACGGGTCGGCAAGGGAAAAGTCCCGAACCCTACTACAATCCACTCGCCTTCATGATCGCAGAAGCGCACAAGCGCTGCATGGAATTTCATGCCTGGTTCAATCCATACCGGGTAAGCATGAAAGACACCATCGCATTCGCGCCGGATCATCCGTTCTATCTCCATCCTGAGTGGTTCGTGAAGTACGGCGGCAGGTGGTATTACGATCCCGGACATCCTGGAGCACAGGAATACGTGCTTCAAACCATCGTCGAAACCGTAAAACATTACGATCTCGACGCCGTGCACTTCGACGATTACTTTTACCCATACAGAATAGCCGGTGAAGTCTTTCCCGATAGCTGCACATATCAGGATTACGGTCAGGCGTACGCCAACATTGACGACTGGAGACGCAGCAACGTCGACTATTTCGTCAAAGAACTCTCGGCTCGCATCAAACAGGAAAAGCCGCATGTAAAATTCGGAATAAGTCCCTTCGGCGTTTGGCGGAACTACGACAAGGATCCGGAAGGCTCACGCACCAGGGCCGGTCAAACAAACTACGACGACCTCTACGCGGACGTGCTGAAGTGGCTGAAAGAAGGATGGATCGATTACGTCACGCCACAACTTTACTGGCATATCGGATTTGAAGTTGCCGACTACACCGTGCTTGTCGACTGGTGGAGCAAGCACACCTATGGAAGGCAACTCTTCATCGGGCAGGCCGCCTATCGAATTGGCCGCACAGGATGGGAAAATCCCGACGAGCTTGCCAATCAAATTGCGCTCAACCGGAAGTACAAAGAGATTGGCGGCAGCATGTACTTCAGCGCAAAGGTTTTCGCGGAAGACCGTCTCGGGATTAACACGAAAATGAAATTCATTTATCCCCACCGTGCACTTGTGCCTGCAACCAGCTGGATCGATGCAACGGCACCTTCCGCACCTTCCATCCAACAAGTTGGTGGCACCCAAGGCGACGGTGTGTCGCTCTCGTGGGCGGACACAACGGATGCAAGCTACTACGTAATTTACCGGTTCCAACAGGGAGCGCCCATCTCTGCGGATAATCCCGCAAACATTGCCGGCATCGTACCGCGACAACCTTCCGGGATACAAAGCTGGCGTGACACCACCGTTGCCAAACGGACGTCATACACCTACGCCGTCACAGCTGTCGACAGGACCCACAATGAAAGCGAGCTGAGCCCTACCGTATACGTTAGAACGCGTGGCCGCAGGGGCAGTGTGAGGGTAATCTTTGAAGGCAATCAGTAGTCGGCAATCGGCAACCGGTGGTGTACCCCATGTAGAAACGACCAGATAACCGGTGGGGCTCGGTAAGACGCGCGCTCGAGCGTACTTGTTGTTTCCAAAATCAGTGATATTCCCAAATCACCGTTTTCAGTGATGTTTCTGCGATGCCTTTTGGGAACATTTGATAGGAGGCCTCTTTGGTTCCACGGTCTCTGAACAAACCAAAAACAAACCATGAAGAAAATTTTACAATGCTGCCTATGGGTATTGGCACTACTGCTTACCCATGGTCATGTCGCTGCGCAAAGCAGCACGGTCTCGGGAACCGTGCTGAGTGCATCAGACAATTTGCCGATGCCTGGTGTCACCGTTGCGGTGAAGGGAAAAAGTCAAGGCACCGTCACCGATCGTGACGGTCGATTCACAATCACAGCCGATCCTTCCGATGTGCTGGTGTTCAGCTTCGTTGGTATGGAGACGCAGGAAGTGCAGGTGGGTGATTCCCGCGTTCTTACCATTACGCTGAACGAAAGCATCGGAAGCCTGCAGGAAATCGTGGTTGTAGGTTATGGCCTGCAGAAGAAAACAAATGTTACGGGGGCTGTCTCGTCAGTCGACACGAAGGTGCTTGAGTCGCGCCCTATCGCTGACGCAGGACGTGGTCTGCAAGGCACTACGCCAGGGCTGAACATCGTCATACCAAGTGGTGAAGTCGGCTCTGACCCTCTCATGCGGATTCGCGGACAGTTTGCCTCCATGCAAGGAGGCTCCGCGCCGCTGATTCTTCTCGATAACGTCGAGATCCCATCTATCCAGTTGGTAAACCCGAATGACATTGAGTCCATCTCCGTTCTCAAAGACGCTGCGGCTGCATCAATCTACGGTGCAAAGGCGGCTTTCGGTGTGATCCTGATTACGACGAAGAAGGGTGCCTCGTCGGAAGGTGTAAATGTTACCTACTCCGGCAACCTGTCCTTCCAGAACATTTCCAAAGACCTCAAGATGGGTACGATCGACGCCATGGAATATACGTTGCATGCGTTCGAACGTGTTGGCGCTACTCGTGCCGGCGCGTTCTGGATTGTTACTCGTGAAGGCTTTGAAAAAGCCAAAGAATGGCAAGAGCGCTGGGGTGGCGTCGTGCAGCCATACGATCCGATGTTGTATGGACGCGACTGGTACGTTGACGTCAACAACTTCAAGATCGGATTGCGCATGTACGATCCGTACGAATACATGATCAAGGAATGGACACCGACGCAGCTTCACAACATTTCCGCAAGCGGCCGGAGCGGAAAGACCAACTATAACCTCAGCTTCGGTTATCTCGACCAAAGTGGCATGACGAAACCGGCTAAGCGCGACGACTTCCAGCGTTACAATGGATCCGTACAAGTTGGTACTCAGGTAAACGACTGGCTTGCGTTCAATGTGGGTGCGCTGTATTCAAAGCGAATCAAACACTACCCCTACGCAACCAACTCGACGACCGCTGACCCGTGGTTGTATCTGTACCGCTGGGCGGCAACCTACCCAATGACAACGGAAGATGGTGATCCGATCCGCAGCCCTTACTACGAAATGCAGGCTGCCAATACAGCATTCCAGGAAACGAACTACAACAGCCTCAACGGCGGTGTGACCCTTACGCCGGTGAAGAACTGGACGATCAAATTCGATTTCACTCACGCCAATCAGGAGTACATCACGAAACGTCCCGGTACGCGCTTCACTGCCAGGAACTCCTGGGCAGCCGCCGTCCCTAAGTTCGACGCAAATGGAGAACGTATCTACGTGAACGATGCAGGTCAACAAGTACCTTCAACCGACCCTGGCGCAATGCCTGCATTCCAGTTGGATATGACTACCTACACCGCACCAGGCGCAAATCCTGATCACGTATACCGCTACGTCAAAAACGATCAATGGAATACTATCAACCTGTATTCAACATATGATCTGAGCCTCAACGAGTCGCAGAACTTCACGTTCATGCTCGGTATGAACCGCGTTGCATACGCCAATGCGTACAACTGGTCGCAAATCACACAGCTTATCGATATCAACAATCCTCAGTTCGATCTTGCCACTGGTACACAAACCACGAGCGGTGGTGAATACTGGGATTCGCAGCTGGGCTTCTTCGGTCGTGTGAACTACAACTTCCGTGAGAAATACCTCCTCGAAGCGAACCTTCGCTACGATGGTACATCCAAATTCCCCAGCGACCTGCAATGGAGATGGTTCCCTTCCTTCTCCGTGGGTTGGAGGATCAACGAAGAGCTCTGGATGGATTGGGCCAGCGTATTCCTCGACGAGTTGAAACTCCGCGCATCGTGGGGTACAATCGGCGATCAGTCCGTACCCAACAACCTCTACGTCCCTACTATGAGCGGATCGTTCAACAACTGGATATTGGGCACTTCAAAGCTCTATCAGTTTGGAACGCCTGCTGCTGTATCGCAATCCGTGACCTGGCAGGATATCACGACGCTTGACGTCGGATTCGATGCCCGCATACTTGAAGGCTCACTCGGTATCTCGTTCGACTGGTTCCGGCGTGATACTGAGAACATGATCGTACCTCAGGAAGGTGTGCCTGCAACATATGGTGCCGCAGCTCCTCAGAGTAACTTCGGTTCGCTGAGGACAAAGGGTATCGAGATCATGGTTGACTACACAAAGAGCTTCAGCAACGGACTTCGTTTGAATTTTGTCGCCACGTTCGCCGATGCTGTAACGAAGATTACGAAGTATGGAGATACGAAGAGCATCGACTCCTGGTATGTCGGAAAAACATACGGCGAAATATGGGGCTATGAAACCGATCGCCTGTACCAGGTCGACGATTTCGTATATGACAACGACGGCAACCTCGTAACAGTAGTTACTGAAGGTGGTCACACCATCAACCAACTGGCGGATGAAAGCGCTCCTACTCAGGGCGAACTGCAATCCGGAAACTTTGTCTTCGGTCCTGGCGACGTTAAGTTCAGAGACCTCAACAATGACGGCGTTATCAACGACGGCAACAGAACCATTGACGATCACGGTGACCTCAAAATAATCGGTAACTCTACACCGCGTTACGAATACGGTCTGCGCATTGGTGCCGACTTCAAAGGCTTCGACCTCGGCATCTTCTTCCAGGGCATCGGCAAGCGTGAAATTTGGGGCAATGGTTTCCTCGCTATCCCCGGTTTCAACTCCGCCGACGGTGCCATGCCTCAAGCTATTGCAGGCAACTTCTGGAAAGAAGACCGCACGAATGCATTCTATCCCAGGCCGTACAACCTGGCCGGCGCAAACACCGGTGGAAACATGCAGGTTCAGTCGCGCTATCTGCTCGACATGTCCTACCTGCGCATCAAGAACATCACGTTCGGATATACGCTCCCGGGTCACTTGTCTGAAAAGGTTCACCTGAAGAACGCGCGCATCTACGCATCGCTGGAGAACTTCTTCACCTTCGACAACCTCGGTGATCTGCCGATCGATCCTGAAGTAATATCAGGTGTATCAATGTGGCGTGATGATGCCAACTATAACCTCGGCCGCACCGGGGTCGGCGTTCCGACATTCAAGAGTGTATCCGTGGGTCTTCAACTTGGATTCTAAAACATCAGAAAATCATGAAAAAGTATCTCTTCATAATAGCGACAGCGGTGTCCATCCTCGCGGGGTGTGATGACTTCCTCGATCGGCCGCCCCTGACCGAGATGAACGACCAGACTTACTGGACCAGCGAGAACAATCTTCGTTTGTTCGCCAATGGATTTTATTCGCAGTACTTTGTAGGCTACAATAACACGTGGGGTGTTGACTACGCTCCGCTCCGTGGTTACTACTTTTCCGACGACTTTACCACGTCGGGTAAGCAAATCAACTTCGAACCGCAAGCACCGGATTCGCGGGCTTCCACCTCCGAGGCAGCAGCCTGGCTTACGACCTATGCTGGTCCTACGTGGAATTTCTCGTGGGTTCGCAAAGCAAACCTCTTCCTCGAAAGAATTGAGGCAATGAAGGGCGTTCACATCGACGACGAAGAGTATGCCCACTGGTCAGCAGTAGCGCGGTTCTTCAGAGGCTTTGAGTACAGCCGACTGGTCAGCGTATTCGGTGACGTTCCGTACTACGACCATGTGTTGGGTGACTCAGAACTTGATCAGCTGTACAAGGACCGCGATTCCAGAACAGTTGTGATGGACAAAGTGTACGATGACTTTCAGTATGTGTTGGAAAACATGCGCTTGTCTGATGAGGGTAACCCGCAATACCTCAACCGCTACATCGCAGCAGGCTTCATTTCGCGCCTCATGCTGTTCGAAGGAACCTGGCAAAAGTATCACCTGAACAACACAGAAAAGGCAACGAAATACCTTGAACTCGCCGTTGAAGCCGGTGACCTTGTGCTCGAATCAGGTCTGTGGTCATTCACCAGCGATTTCCGCTCCCTTTTCGGATCGGAAGACCTTTCTTCCAACAAGGAAGTGCTCATGTACAGGAAGTACGACGCGGCCTTGGGTGTTACCCACCACATCGCTTCCTATTCGAACATCACAGAAAGCCAAAGCCCTGCGGCTAACCTCGACCTGGTTAAGTCCTTCATTGCTGTTGACGGACAACCTTACCAACTCTCTACTGTCCCGGATGCAGACAAGTTCGACATCGGAAGCCTCGTAGCTACACGCGACCCACGCTTCGAAGCTACCTTCTGGGATGAGCCGAGGTCGCAATCAGCCACGCTGCTTTATGCCGACAAGTTCATTGACAGGGAAGGTCCCACGTTCGCAGGAGGCACGTATCCGCCTCAGTATGGTTCCAACACCAACACAAATGACGCACCTGTAATGCGGCTTGCAGAAGTAGCGCTGAACTGGATCGAGGCCAAGGCCGAGCTCGCCACAATGGGAGGAGCTGCAGTGACCCAGGCAGACCTGGATGCATCAATCAATGCAATCCGCAATCGGCCGCTTGATGCCGTTGCAATCGACAAGGGCATACAAAAGACCGCGCCGCTGTTGCTCGCAGCAATTCCTGACGATCCGGAGCGCGATGCCGACGTTCCTCCCCTGCTGTGGGAAATTCGTCGCGAACGCCGTATGGAGTTTGTGTATGAACACACACGCCTGATGGACATCAAGCGCTGGAAAAAGATTGAATACATGGACGGCAATGTTAACGAGGATTTGTTGCTCGGTCCGTGGGTTGACTTCCCGAATGAATTTCCCGAATGGCTCGTCGCAGCGAAGGTCGACAAGCTGAAAGTTCAGAAGGAAGACGGTACCGTCGTCACCTACGACGGTTCCAATGACGCAGAGATGGTGGGATTCTATGTTCCTGAAAACGTTTCGAACAGAGATCCTTTCACCGAACGTGTGTACCTGGCTCCTATTGGCAACAACCAAATCAGCCAATACGCAGAAAAGGGCTTCACCTTAAGCCAGACACCCGGATGGTAACGGCCTGGAATGTAGCTGTTTGAAGCGCGGGTTAGTTGAGTGAGCCCCTCCCATAAACCTATGGCGAGGGGCTTTTTTGTACCTTTACACTTACATTTGGATTCCCCTCCCGAACCACAAATTTTGCCATGAAGTCAGTATTGTCCTTAGTCATATTCGCAATCGTTTTGCTATCCTCAACCCTGTCGTCGGCGCAAACTACAGCGCCGCCGTTCGCTAGACACGAGCGCCATGCCTGGGTTGATTCCGTATTCGCCACACTTACGCCCGACGAAAAGATCGCGCAACTGATTATGGTCGCCGCATGGTCCAACCGCGGCGCAGACCATGAACAGGAATTGCTGAAAATCATCCGTGAGCATAAGATCGGCGGACTGATCTTCTTTCAGGGAGATCCCGTGCGGCAAGCGCGGCAGATGAACCTCTATCAGAGCGCCTCAAAAGTGCCCCTGCTGATGGCAATGGACGCCGAATGGGGACTCGGCATGCGCCTTGACAGCACGATCAGTTTTCCGTATCAGATGACGCTTGGCGCCATCACCGATGACAATCTCATCTATGAAATGGGTGCAGAGATTGCCCGACAAATGAAACGCGCTGGCCTGCACGTCAACTTTGCGCCGGTCGCCGACATAAACAACAATCCAGCCAACCCCGTCATCAACTTCCGTTCATTCGGAGAAGACAAGCACAACGTCACGCGCAAAGCCATTGCCTACATGCGGGGGTTACAGGATCACGGCATACTCGCGACAGCAAAACACTTTCCAGGCCACGGCGATACCGATACCGACTCACATCATGCATTGCCACAAATCGACCATTCACGGCAACGCCTGGACACGCTGGAATTGTATCCTTTCCGCGAAATGATAAAGGCGGGAATTGGTGGCATTATGATAGCACACCTCAACGTCAAGGCACTTGATCCTTCGGGGGTGCCCTCAACCCTCTCCCGGCCGATTGTTACGGGATTGCTTCGCAATGAGCTAGGCTTCCGTGGACTCATCGTAACGGACGCGATGAACATGAAGGGTGTAACAGCAAGTAATCCGCCAGGCATCGTGGATCGTGATGCAATACTTGCCGGCAATGATCTGCTTGAGTTCACCGAAGATGTTTCACGTGCTATCAGAGAAATACGAACCGCTCTCAACAAAGGCACCATCAGTCAGCAAGAGATTGACGCGCGTTGCCGGAAGATCCTTGCCATCAAGTACTGGGCTGGACTCAACAAAAAGAAGTTTGTTGACGAAATAAACATTGTCAACGACCTGAATACGCCTCGCGCAAAACTGCTGAACCGCGATCTTCTCCAGGCAGCCATCACCGTTCTGAAGAACGAAGGAGATATTCTTCCCATAAGAAATCTCGAAGAACGGCGCATCGCATCAGTTTCCATTGGAAGGGATCACACCACACCCTTTCAGCGCACTCTTGAACTTTACACAGAGGTCACGCATTTCGCAGTGCCTGCCAATGCAACACGAGAACTACTGGATTCTGTTACGCAGCAGTTGAATAATTACAATCTGGTGATTGTCGGTCTCCACGACGAGCCCGGACGTCCGCTAAACCGCATCTCCTACGCAGCACAGGTGACCGACTTTATTCACTCGTGGTCCACGCGTCCTAATGTTGTGACCGCCGTGTTCAAGAATCCCTATGTGCTGGACAAACTCGATAACATTGAACAGACAGATGGCCTCATCGTCACCTATCAGGACAATGCTGATGCGGAAGACCTCACCGCTCAACTTATCTTCGGCGGAATCAGCGCAAGCGGGCGATTGCCGGTGAGCATCGGCCGGAAGTTTTCCTCAGGAGAAGGCATTGACGTCAAAGGGGGAATTCGTTTTAAATATACACTACCCGAAGACGCAGGAATGAATTCCAGCATCCTTTACAAGGGAGTCGACTCAGTTGTTAACCAGGCACTGAATGTAAAAGCCATCCCCGGTTGTGTGGTATTCGTGGCGAAAGACCGCAAGGTGGTTATGCACAAAGCCTACGGGTATCAGGACTATGCTGACACTGTAAAAGTAAAGCGCACCGATTTGTATGACCTCGCTTCTGTGACAAAGATCTCAACGAGTCTCGCCGCCCTCATGAAGCTGTACGATGAAGGCAAATTCCGGCTCGATGCAACGCTGGCTGACTACCTTCCGAAATTCAAAAGATCAAACAAGGCCGACATTCCGATGTATGATATTCTCACGCATCAGGCACGCTTCCAACCCTGGATTCCTTTCTACAAGAATACCGTTAAGGACAATGGAAAGTATCGCTGGCACACGATAAAGAGAGATTCCTCAAACCGTTATCCCATCCGCCTCAGGGACGGAATGTATTTGCACCAGAAATACCCGGATCGGATTGTCAACACCATCCGGAAGTCGGAACTCCTTGATGAAAAGAAGTATGTCTACTCGGATTTCTTTTTCATCCTCGCGCCGCGGGTGGTCGAGAGCATGATTAATGAAGATTTCGAGTCGTACTTGCAAAAAAACTTTTATAAACCCCTTGGCGCCACGTCCGTCATGTTCAATCCTCTGCGGAAGTATCCGCTCAACAGGATCGTCCCGACGGAGCACGACTATTACTTCCGACACCTTCCCATTCATGGTACGGTGCACGACGAAGGAGCCATCATGCTGGGGGGCGTATCCGGACATGCCGGCTTATTTGCCAACGCCAACGATCTTGCCAAATTGATGCAGATGTATCTCGATATGGGCGAGTACGGCGGCAAGCGATATATTAAAGAGGAGACTCTCAGGGAATGGACCCGCACGCAGTTCGCGGATCAGGGCAACCACAGAGCACTTGGTTTTGACAAACCCCTGCTCGAATACAGGGGCCCCAGCCACAATACAGCCCGAGATGCGAGCGCGGCAAGCTTCGGTCACACGGGCTTCACCGGAACGTTTGCCTGGATGGACCCTGAAACGGGCCTCCTCTACATCTTCCTGTCGAACCGCGTCAACCCTACACGCAACAACACGCGACTATACCGCTTGAACACAAGAACAGAAGTGCAACAGGTACTGTATGACGCACTGGAAGCGGAATAAACCAATAGGATACCGCAGAACCTAAACCTTAACAGCCGTGGAAGTTCATACCATCCGTCCTCAAACCGCGATGAAAATTGAAGCCAGTCATCGCCTTGACGCACTTGTACGAAAAACCACGAGCGCAGACGCGGATACGCTGTCGGGCGTGCTGGTATCCGGGTACCGCGGGACAGGAAAGACGTGGCTGGTAGAAAACTACCTGCAGGCGATTGAATCCAGCCATCCTGTTCTCATTGCCCGGCACTATCCTCAACACCAAAACATACCATACTTTGGCTTCAAGTACTGCGTATCTGATTATTTAGGAAAAGTATACAGCCAGGCCAGCAAATCGGAATTGCGAACATTTTCCGAAAAGCTCAAAGACTTCCTCGGCGAAAACATCTATCTCCTTCTCGACTACATTCCTGAGCTGTCGTTGATTCTTGGTGAAGAGCCATCACAAAACCCGACATCTCATCTGACGATAGAGAATCAACTCTATCCGTTGTTCAGACGAATCTTTGAATTTCTTTCTGAATACAATCACTGCCCCGTCTACTTTTTCACGGATGACCTTCAGTGGATCGATGCATCGGGAATAAACCTGCTCAAATACCTTCTCCTCAATCTTAACAATCGACAACTCGTCTGGATCGGTGCTCATCGCACGCCTCACAACAAAACCAGTCTGCTCGGTCAGCTTTTGGAGGAATTGCGGCTACAGGACTTCCGGATTGAGCATGTCGGGTTAAAAGGATTAAACCAAACTGAAACCGCTGAATTCATTGGACTGACTCTGAATGCTCGGGCGAGTCAACAATTCGTTGACACCTGTTATAAGATCACCGCAGGAAATCCCTCACACCTTCAGGCCCTTTTGGAAAGCCTTCGAAACAGCGATCTGATCTGGCACGATGGCAATGAACTGCAGTGCAACGCTGACGCTGTGATCACAACGTATCAGGGTCAGAAAACGCAGACAATGTTGCTGGAGCAAGTCAGGAGGCTATCACCAGCAGCATACGAAGTCCTATGCATCGCGGCGTGCATGGGTCGGTTTGATCGCCAACTTATCCTCGACTGGCTCGGCGGCGATGCGGCCACCATGAAGTCACTCCTGGATGAGGCGCTTGACGCCGGATTGCTCAAGGCCTATGAGCAAGACATTCGGTTCTCCGACATGCACATAGGTGAGATGATCTACGACCAGCTGTCGGAAAGCCACAAGCTGGAGTTGCACTACAAGATCGCGAACCTGTTCTACGCGCGTGGCGTGGACCGTTTGAATCGGACGGACATCATCATGATGACGACGAGCTTCAATCAATCACTCGAACAGGTTAAGGCGGATGGCCGCCTTATGCTGACAGCAGAATTGAACTATCAGGCGGGCAAGATTCTCGAGAAAGACAAGGCCTACGATCAGGCGCGCTACTTCTTCAAGATGAGCGCCGAGATGCTTAAGGAATGCCGCTGGGAAGACGTAAGGGAGCAGGTGTGGCGCGTGTACATGGATCGCGCGCGTATCGAATACTACCTGGGTGACTACGACCTCGCTGAAATCCACCTCGACTATCTCCTCGAACGCATTCACGATCCACTCAAACGTTCGAAAGTATTCGAGCTGAAAGTTACGATTAACAACCACCTCGCCCGATACCAGAAGGTTGTTTACATTTTGAGAGAAAGCCTGGCAGAGCTCGGACTCGCATTGCCTTTGGAAGAACACGACCTGCAACGCGAAGTAGCGCGACTCAAAGTTATACTAAGCAATCAGGAAGAACATCCGGAACCTGTCGCTGCCACCGAGTCGCCTGAATATTCCGAAGCCATACTGCGGCTGCTGTATGTGGGAGGGATGAGTCTACACCATACCTCTGATGTACTCATGACCTGGGCAGCGATGCAGATCATTCTGCGCGCGAACAAGGAGAAACCGTCAGTGGTGAAAGCCATAGGTTATGTATCCTATGGCCGCATGCAGATCATCGCGGGCGACATCGACAAAGGGTATGAATTTGGCAGTAAAGGTATCGCGCTTAACAAGGCACTCGATGACATAACGCTGCGATGCAGAGTATTCGGCGTCTACGCGTTTTACATACAACCGTGGAAAAAGGATTTTGCTGAGAGTTATCCCCTACTCGATGAAGCCGCAGACGCTGGCAGAAAGGCTGGCGACCTCATTGGCGTCTACATCCTGAAGACCCACCGGCTCAATCTGCACATCATCTCGGGGCTGCCCTTGAAGGGCTTGTCCCAGTGGGATTTCGAGGAATCCTATCCGGGAATGGAACTCACCTATTACATCACCCACTATCAAAAAAGTCTTATAAGATTCCTCACCGGAGAGTCGACCGTGTTTTCGATTCCGCGTCAGAACCCTTCTTCCCTTGCAGGTCAGTTGACTATCAAAGAGGAGAAATTTTATCGCAACTATGTCTGGGCACGGTATTACTTTCTCTTTGGGCATTATGAACTCGCTGCGCGGATGGCAGAGGAAGCCGACGCTAACCGAAAACTGCAAGAAGCCTCTCCGTTGGTTCCCGCCAACCTCTTCACTTGGTTCCTCGCCGTCTCACAGGGATGGGATTCTTATCCGCGGCGAGTTCGGGAACACTTCGCACCGCGTGTCGAACATGTGCTGAACTTGTTCGAAGTGTGGCAACGACACGCCCCTTCAAATTACCGGCCCACGTGGCTACTCCTGAAGGCAGAATGGCTTAGGATGAACGGCGACCAGGAAGCGGCAACATACTACGAGTCATCATGGCAAGCGTCTGGTCATAACATTTATCACCGCGCTGTGACCAGCGAACTTTGGTCGAGGTTCCTGCTGAGCGAGGATGCAAATGACCCATTTGCCTGTACGTTGCTCGAACGTGCGATTGATGCCTATGACGAATGGGGTGCCACGGCCAAGAGCAGGCAGCTAAAACAACAATACGCGGCGTTGTTGAAAGTAGGGCCTTCGGACGCTGTCATGATCGACATTGAAACCATTCAGTATGAGTTGAGTGGCGACATGGAAGTACAGTCGCTCGTCAAGAAATTGATAGTGCTTCTGCTCCGCATTTCCGGATCGACACGGGTGACTGTTGAGCTGGTAGAGGATGTGAGAGAGCGTATCGTCTACGATGCGTTGTCACTCCTGCACGAATCGCCGCTGACGCAACCTCCCGTCCCGGGGTCGATGGTTCGTATGGTCCTCAAGTCGCATAACCCGGTAGTCGTCAATGAACTCAAGAATGAAAAAGGATTATACGACATCGATGACCTTCAGGCGCGTGGGGTTAAGTCCTTCCTAATCCTTCCCGTCACCATCAGCGGTCACGTGTCCATGGTCGTGTACCTCGAAAATGCAATTAGAGCAAACTGGTATACACCGGAACGAATCAAAGCTGTAAAGATCACGGCCAACCAGGGAGCGGTCATGATCGAAAATGCGCGCATTCACGAGCACTCTGTCCGACTGAATGAAGACCTTCGGAAAGAAATGGCAGAAAAGGAAAGACTCTCATCACTCATCGAAGCGCAGCAGCATGCCCACATGAAAGCGTTGATGCAGGCCCAGTATACGGAACGCAAGCGCATGGCCCGTGACCTTCACGATGGCCTTGGGTCTTTGTTGTCCAGCGTGCGTCTCCGCTTTAACGGTCTTCAGCATGAGGTATTTGAGAAAGTACCGGAGAAGGCGAATCGGTATCGCGACAGCCTGCGGCTTCTCGACGAAGCGATCGACGAATTGCGACAAATCTCTCACAACATGGTGCCCGCGTCCCTAAGCCGGTTCGGACTTGGTCCGGCACTTAACACTTTTGCGGCTCAGGTAAGGGCATCGGGCGAACTGGAGGTCGACTTGCAAATCCTGGGTCTTGAAGAGCGCCTTCCGGAAGAAATGGAGGTTCATATTTATCGAATCTGTCAGGAGCTGGTACAGAATGTCATTAAGCATGCGCAAGCATCAAAGCTACGAATCCAAATAATCCGCCACGATGACGCGATAAATATCAGCGTGGAAGACAACGGTGTAGGAATGATCAAGGACAGTGTGCCGCGCGGATTCGGGTTCAGCACCATTCAATCCAATGTCGATCTCTTTAAAGGAACGTTCACAATCGAAAGTCAGCCCGGAAAAGGTTGCCTTGTGCTGATCGATCTTCCCGTCGGATAATCAATAGATAATTACCTTCCGCGTAAACATCGCACCACGCAACATAAACCGGAGTACATAAGTCCCACGAGATAAATGCTCCCGTACGACGTCGTAAAGGTTTATCGTCTCTGAAAGATCTACAAACCCCGAGAAAAGTACGCGTCCCGACATGTCGGCAACGTGGAGCATTACAGTTTTGTCTTTGTTGTAGTCCAGTCGTACACTGATCGGTTCCCCGCTTCGCGCCGGATTCGGAGAAACCGACAATTTAGGTTCTTCGAAGGAGCTTTGGATGATGATGATTTTTGAATAGATAACCTTGCCATCAAAATCCGTCTGCTTGAGTCGGTAATACGACACACCCTCCAATGGATTGTAGTCCCTGAAATGATAGTCAAGTCTCACCTTGCTTTCGCCTGCACCACTGACGTAGCCAATGGAATCAAAATGCAGTTCCGTGCCACTTCGTTCGATCGCAAAATAATCGTTGTTCTCCTCCGTAAGCGTCGTCCAGAATAACTCCACCACCCCGTTCTCGAGATATCCGGAGAATGTGAGAAGGTCTACAGGCAGAATCACATTCCGATATCCCAGCGTAAAATATGTCTGGCTTACGATCGACGTGACTCCAGAAGTAGCATATCCGACAGGAGCAGCGGGCGCAAACACACCTGATCCACCTTGGTCAGTCCAGGGACCTGTTGCACTCGTTGCGCGCATGATGTGCGCGTTTCCTGCGAACAGTACATTTTCGTCAGCTGCGCCGTTCGTGTTAAAGTTCAACTCGACGGTCGGCGCATTCATGGTCCCCGACACGAGATTCACGGAATAGTAACGCGCCTCTGACAGCACACCTACCTCAACAGGATACGACCCAGTCGGCGGCGTGTTGATCATCTCAACGCGAACGACAGGGCTCGTTGAAGCTGCGGTCTGTTGTATTACCACAGGTCGGTAAACATTCCCTTTTCCTACCGGGAATACGCGGCTCGCACCAGCGGTATTGGGATAAGCAATCGACACGCGGCCGTCAATGAACGACGTAGTACCGTAACCTGACACAGGCTGCAACGCCGTATTTGTAAGCTGCACAGTGTTGGAACCTGTAGTGATCTTGCCCGATGAGAAAACCAGTTGGTCGTTAACAGTAATGTCGTTGTTCAACTGAAGCGTACCTCCGTTTGACCGGTTAAGACGGTAAAAGGTTGTCGCACCGCTAAGCGTTTGCACACCGCTGTTTTGGAAGGTTACTGTGCTTGTGCTGCTATTGAACGTTCCAGTATTGGTCCAGTCCCCTGATATCATGATCGTTCCGCTCGTTGCGTTAAACGTGGCTGGTGAGGTGTTTACGAAATTTCCTGACAATATCAGTGCACCGCCGCCGAGAGCAAACGATGCGCCCGCGCCCGCGTTTGTGAGCGTACCGCCTACAGATACAGTACCGCTTCCTGTCGCGAATGAAGCGTTGTTGGTCAAAGCACCTCCGATTGTAATAGCGCCAGAACCTCCGGTAAATGCACCCGACGTATTGCTGAAATTGTTCCTTATCCACAATATACCAGCACCCGCGTTGAACGCACCCTGATTGACCGCAGATCCACGGACCCCCACGCTGTCGCTGCCTACGTTGAACGTGGCGCCCGAAAGGTTGGAAAGATTCCCGAACACATGCAAACCATCATCGCCATCACCGGCGTTAAAGACCGCCGTAGCGCCGGAGTTAGTCAGATTACCACCGATGGTAATCTCACCGGTACCTACATGGAAAGTACCATTGTTTACGAAGTGTTGACCGGAGCCAGCTAGTTCAATGTTCCGATTATTGACGGCGTTGGTAACCGTGCCTTGCACAATGGTGAGCGAACCATTGAGCACGAGGTCGACATTCGGCAAAGTTTTGGTCCCTGCTCCTGTAAAAGTCAGGTTGTTGTACGTGGCTTGTGTAGGCAGCGTAACCGTACCATTGTATTCGACAGTTCCACCGCCTGCCGCGACAAATGCGGAGAAGTTACCGGAGGGGAATGTCGACGACTGAATTTGGATCGTTTTGTCACCGGTTCCTCCCGATGAAACAGTTCCGAACTCATGACCGGTTGTCGACCCTAGATGCAGTCTTCCGCGCACCTGGAGGGTGGCCGTACGTCTTGTGTTTGTCGTTACAGTCACTGTGTGACCCTCACTAATAATGACAAACGACCCCGGTGGTGGTCCAATACCCACACCCGGTGGGTCGACATCCCAGGTAGCATCTGATTCCCAGTTTCCGGACGCAATGCTGATGTAGGTCTGAGGATCCAGAAATGCCGTTTGCTCTCCTGCGGTGTAGTCGCCTGTAAGATTGGTGTTCGTAAACACAATTACACGCGTCGTCGTGTTGGGATTCCCTGCGGTTACGCCGACAGTCCAAACGCCATTCTGAAATCTCGCGTCGCGATAATTGGCTGTGTTGCCGTTTTCATCTGCCGCGACATAAGTGTAAGTATGGGTCAGCGATATGATGTCTACACCATTATTAACGACGCTCCAATAGTAACGGATAAAGGCCGTTCCCGAACCCGTTGCATTCGGGTGTTTGCTATTAACCGGCTGAATCCGGATAGTACCTCCTGAGGCGCCGGTGGAGATCGTATAACTCGCCGGCGTGTACTTGCCCGCAACACCTATAGGAAATACGAAGTTGCCCGCGCTCACCGACGCTGCGAAGGCCTTGGTAACGCCCACGTCAGAGATGTTCCCGCCGGTAATGATGTATCTCGCAGCCGAATATCCGGCGATAGAAGAAAGGCTCGTAGAGGAGAGGTTCAACCCGTAAGCACCGATGTTGAGAGAGCCATTGACGAAGGTGAGAGTACCCGTGACTTCCTGGTTTGCGCCAAACGCTGCACCGGATGCGTTGTTAAGTGTCAGGTTTCCAAATTTTCCGTTTCCATTTCCAGAGACTAACTGAGAACTGCTGCCGGCGAGTGTTATGCTTCCTGACCCTGAACTTGTGTGAACAGAAGAGTTGAATACGTTCCCGATAACCGTGATCGTGTTCGTAGCTCCCGCGAGGGTACCATTACTCAGCGTAAGGGTTCCGTTCACGCGGATGTTGGAATTCGGCTGCAGACTTACTGCGCCACCGGTAAACGTATTATTGATGACCAGATTAGCAAAGTTGGTAAGATTACCCGACGTGCCTGTAAAGATCTGGTTGTTAGCGGAACCGTTCAGCGTCGTAGTTTGCGTTGTTGATCCGGCCTGATATCCTCCGGTTGAGGTTCCTGTGCCGCTGTTCGTGTTGAGGTTGGTGAAGTTTCCAGCGATGCTGACATTGTAGCCACTGGCACTAAAAACGTCGGTAGCCTGGATCGTTAGCGACCCCCGGAGGGTAAGAGGATTGGCTTCAAGTCGCGCTGTGTTGTTGCTGCCCGTGACCTCCAGACTGTGAAGAGGAATGGCCGTGTTGATGTCGATGGTTCTGCCGGACGCACCGGTACCGATTTGGATAACGCCACCAGTAACCGCGTAGGCCGCGGGTTGCAAGTATAGGTCGGCGATCGCGGTACCGCCATTGGGTTGTCCGATGCTCAAAGTACCTCCACTCATAGTGAATGAGCTACCGGGGTTAAGAATTTCAAATACCCCCCTCGATGTTGTCGGCGCGGTCTCTCTACCTACATTCACAACACCGCCAGACTGATTGTACTGGAGA
>Ga0207873_1001397_pt1 | contig 23243 bp, 23 predicted proteins | sample BGWIniCompost_FD_187373 | JGI IMG/M metagenome (GOLD analysis project Ga0207873, IMG submission 187373) | Cellulose adapted compost microbial communities from Newby Island Compost Facility, Milpitas, CA, USA - BGW Initial Compost (SPAdes)... ...
GGGCCGGCGGCGGCGAGCCGGACGCGGGGCGACGGCTGAAGTCCTGGGCGCTGGCCGCCGGGTTGACGGACATCACCGCGACCTCCTCCACCTGGACCTTCTCCGCTCCGGAGGAACGGCGGTGGTGGAGCGGACTGTGGGCCGACCGCACCGTGCTGTCCTCCTATGCCGCCCTGGCCGTCGACGGCGGACATGCCACGCGCGAGCGGCTCGAAGCCGCGGCCGGGGCCTGGCGGGACTGGGGAGCGCGGGACGACGGCTGGTTCGCCGTTCTGCACGGAGAAATTCTCTGCAGAAAGGAGTCATGAAAAGCGAGATGCGGGCAACCAGCATGTCAGGAGGTTGACATTATGGTTCCCATTCTTCTTGTTCTGCTTCTGGCTCTGATCCTGTTCGGCGCCGGATTCGCCGTGAAGGCACTGTGGTGGATCGCGGTGGCAGTTCTCGTGGTGTGGCTGCTGGGCTTCGTGATGCGCAGCACCACAGCGGGCGGCGGCCGGGGACGCTGGTACCGGTGGTGACAAAGAGATAGTTCCCGACAAGCGCTACCCGGCTGCCCCGGAAGTGACCGGCCGGCGAAGCCCGGAAGGCCACCCCCGGGGCAGCAGCGGTTCGAGCAAGCCGAAATCCGGAAGGCCACTCGCGGGGCAGCAGCGGATTGAGCGGAAAACCGTCGAGGTCACTCCCGGGGAAGCAGCGGTCCGAGCGGCCCGAGGTCCAGATTGAGGTCCTCGGGCCGCAGTCCGTAGCGGTCCCGCAGCTCCGCCATGCGCTCCTCGAGCAACATCAGCGTCAATCCGATGCGCTCCTCCTGCTCCTCCGTCAGATCCCCCTGGTCGAAGCGGCGCACCGCCTGCCGCTCCATCAGCTGGCGCAGCAGCTCCACCACGGTCAGCACGAGCTTGACCAGGTCGCGCTCGACCGTGTCGGGTTCCAGGTCGAGCCGGGCCCGGCGCTTCGCGGGCGGCTGCTGGTCGTCGGTCAACGGGACTCCTCGAAGGGCGACGGGACATTGGCGTTCACCGAGCTGATGAGCGCGTTGAGATCGATGCGGACCAGGTCGACGTCCGCGATGCGCAGCGTGATGTCCCCGGTGATGACGACCCCGCCGGCCAGCAGCCGGTCCAGCAGGTCGACCAGCGCGATCTCACGGCGTTCGACGACGGTCACGACCGCTCCTTCGCATTGGGCCGTTCCTCGTCCGAGGCGGATTCCGGAGCGGTGTCACCGGCGAAAGAATAGGCGGCCCAGGGCCCGGTGAGTTCCACCCGAATTCCGGGCAATTCACCCTTTGTCTGGTCCACCTTTTCCACGAATTCCTCGGAGCCGGCGCGCGGCACGAGATAGGCGGCATTCAGCACATTGCGCCCGGAGGCGCCGGAGAGCGCGGGATTCTGCGGGGCGTGCAGCCGGGAGTCCTCGGCGACCCGGGACAGGGTCTCGTGCAATTGGGTCGCGAAGAGCTCGGCGCGCTGCCACAGCTCGTCCTGCGATTTCGTCTGGGAACGCCGCTGCCGCAGGTAGTCGCGGCCGGACGCGGGGCGGGCCGCCGGGGCGGCGGCCTCGGGCTTCGGCGCGTCCTCCAGGAAGACCTTGACGCCCCACTCCACGCGCCCCTCCAGCCGGTCCAGGGTGTGCCGGAACGACTCCTTGCGCGCCTCGATCATCGTCCGTACGCCGCTGTCGTCACGGAACACGGTGCCGAGCCGGAGCGGCAGCGGCGTGGTGACCGTGGTGAGCGCGTCGATCACCCCTTGGTGGGCCCGGGCCACGCCGGTCAGCCAGTCGAGGTCCTCCAGATGCGCGCGCAGCGGCTCCTCGGCGAAGTCCGCCTCCGGCACATGGCTGACCACGGCCACCAGGCCGTGGTGGGTCAGCAGCCGGGGCGGATCACCCGCCACGCCGGACAGCTGCGCCTGGAGGGGTGTGCTGAAGGGGCGGCATACGGCGTAGACGTACCGCAGTCCGATCACGGGGCCTCCCTGTGTGCCTGCTCCTGTGCGGACGCCGTGGACGAGGGCTCCTGGTCGCGGCCGGCCTCCAGTTCCTCCAGTGCGGCCAGCCGTTCCCGCAGCTCCGCGTTCTCCCGGGCCAGCTCGTCACGACGGGCCCGGGAGGAGAGCGCCGGGTCGGTCTCCCACCAGTCGATGCCCATCTCCTTGGCCTTGTCGACCGAGGCCACGATGAGGCGCAGCTTGATGGTGAGCAGTTCGATGTCGAGCAGATTGATGCGGATGTCGCCCGCGATCACGATGCCCTTGTCGAGCACCCGTTCCAGGATGTCGGCGAGGTTGGCGCCGCCGCCCTGGCCATAGGGGTCGGGAAGGCGGCCGGGTGTCGTCATCGGCGGCTCCCGCCCTCGTCACGGACGGGCTCGTCCTCGTCCGCCTCGTCGTCGTACTCTTCCTCGTCCTCGTAGCCCTCCTCGGGCTCGTCGTCGTCCTCGTACTCGGCGTCCTCGGCGTCCTCGGGCTCGTCGTCGTAGCCCTCGGGCGGCTCGCCCTCCTCGTACTCCTCTTCCGGCTCCTCGTCGTACTCGTCCCCTGGCTCGCCCTCTTCGTCCTCGTACTCGTCCTCGGGCTCGCCTTCGGATCCGTGCTCGTCCTCGGATTCGTACTCGTCCTCGGGCGCGCCCTCGGCGGCCTCCGCCCCTGGCTCCTCGCCCTCGGACTGCCCGCCCTCGGGCTCGCGCTCCTGCTCCTCCTCGGCGGTGGCGTCCTCGTGGCTGCGCACGACCTCACCCTCGCGGATCTCGCCGCGCCAGCTGTCCTCCGCCTCGCCCTTGATGGTGATGAAGCGGGCGAAGTTCTTCAGGTCGAGCCTGGCCCTGCGGCCCTGGGCGCGCCAGATGTTGCCGGTCTTCTCGAAGAAGCCGGAGGGGTAGTACTCGATGACCAGCAGCACGCGGGTGAGGTTGTCCGCGAGCCTGTGGAAGGAGACCACGCCCTTCGTGGTGCCCTTGGCCCCCTCGGAGGTCCAGGCGATGCGGTCGTCGGGGATCTGCTCGGTGGTCTGCGCCTTCCAGCTGCGGTTGGACCACAGGACCTTCGCCTGCCAGTCCGACGTGGTGTCGTCCGACTTGTTGGCGCTCTTGACCCCCTTGGCGAAGGTGCTGAAGTCCTGGTACTGGGTCCACTGGTCGTAGGCCGTGCGCAGCGGGACGCCGACGTCGATGTGCTCGATGATGACGGTGGGCTTGCTGCCGGCGCTGCGCTTCTTCTTGCCCTTGCCGCCGCCGATGCCCTTCACCGCGCCCTTGACGCTGTCCTTGGCGCGCGAGGCGCCGAGCTCCAGGGCGCTGCGCAGGGGGCCCTTGCCCTCGGCGAGCTTGCGTCCGCCGTCCAGGGCCAGCTTGCCGATGCCGGGACTCTTGCCCTCGGCGATGTCGTTCAGCTTGCCGGTGGTCTCGCCGAGCTTGCGGCCGACTCCGGTGAGCACCCGGGTGGCCTGCGCGGCGAGGTAGTCCTGCAGCTCCGCCTTGAGGCGGTCGGCGGCCTCGCTGTGTGCGAGGTCGGCGAGCGGGTTTCCGCCGCCGTCCTGCCCGCGGGCGGTGTCGCGGGCCGAGTCCACTGTGTCGGTCATCGCTCACCGCCTCCCTTCGTGCTGCCCGAGCGGCCGCCGCGCGGGGCTGCCGTCTTCTTGGCGGCGGTCGTCCTGCGGGCGGCTGTCTTCTTGGTGGCCGCTGCCTTCTTGCCAGGTGCCTTCTTGGCGGGTGCCTTCTTCGCCGCCTTCTTGGCCGGCGGTTTCTGCGCCGCCTTGCGGGCGGGTGCCTCATCGGCGGACTCCTCGGCCTCGTGCGCGTCGTCGGCCGAGTCGTCCGGCTCGCGCGCCTCCTGGTCCTCGTCGTACTCCTCCGCGGGCTCCTCGTCCGGCTCGTCACCGTCGCCCGTGCCGCCGCCCGCGACCTGCTCGCGCAGCGCGGCGGTGCGGCCGTGCAGCCGGTCGGCGACGGCGCCGAGCTGCCGCTCGACCAGCGCGCCGGAGGCGGCCTTGCCGACCCCGCGCAGGTCGCCGCGCAGCTGGTCCCCGATCTCCTTGAACTGCGGGTTGTTCCGCAGCTGCTGGGAGACCAGGTCGGCGACCATGCGCGGACTGAGATTGAGCTTCTTCCCGGCGACGAGGCCGCCGACGGCGACCGCCATCTTCAGCTTCTTCGTGCGTCCGAGAAGGTATCCGGCTCCTATGGCGAGCCCGAGTCCCATGCGATTCATTGCGGTGCCGTCCCGTCCCCTCTACCCGCGCCTTGGCGCGTCGCGATCTCCAACCGGTCCAGGAGCTCGTCCTCCTGCTGGTCGAACTCCTCCTCCGTGATCTCCCCGGCTTCCAGCTGCTCCTCGAGCCGGGCCAGTTCGGCCCGGATGGTGGCGGGGTCGTAATAGATGCGCTCCGCCTCACGGAGAACCTGCTTGATGGCCCAGCCGCTGCCGCGCACGGGGGCGAACGGCAGCAGCAGCACCTCGGAGATCAGCCCCATGACCTCACCCCGCTCCGGCGTCCGCCCCGCCCGCGGTGGTGCCCGCCGGCTCGGCCGGGCCGGGCTCGACGAAGCTGTACGGGGGAAGCGGACCGTTCAGGCGCACCTCGAGATGCGGCATGTCCGTGCGGACCTGCTCCACGGCGGCCAGGAAGTTCTCGGCCGTCGCCCGCTCCACCAGATACGAGACGTTGCCGAGCCAGCCCGTGGACTCGGGGCCCACGCTCACGGCGTCGGCGGCCGGCTCCAGGGCGCGCTGCAGAGCCAGGGCGTCCTCGGCCTCCTGGGCCTTCACCGCCGCGGCGACCATCTCGCCCAGGCGCAGCTTGTCGTCGTAACTCCCGCCGCCCGCCTGCCGGTTGGACTCGGCGAGGGCGCGGATCTCCGGGTTGGCGGCCATGACGTGGTGCAGCACGGCCTCTTCGACATGGTTGGCCTTGACGTTGTACTCGACCCGGCCGTCCAGGGCGCGCAGCCGCTCCTTGTAGTGGTCGGCCCGCTCGGTGAGCACCTGCGCGGCGGCGTCGTCGCCGGGGGCGACGCTGCCGAAGCGCATCGGCAGCACCGCGCCCGCCGCGCCGATCTCGGCAAGCACGTTCTGGTGGGCGAGCAGCTCCCTGCGCTTGGGGCGCAGGTCCTCGGGCGCGTCGCTGACGACGGCCGCGAGGTCCCCCGCCTTCACCACGCGCAGGGGCAGCGGCGGGTTGCCGACGCCCTCCATGCCCTCGGGGAGCGAGGGGTGCGAGCTCGCCGTGATGCCGTAGACGTAGGTGCTCACTCCTGCTCCTCCTTACGACGCGACGAGGTGCTCTTGCGGGCGCGCGGACGCGACTTGGTCTCGCGTTCGCCCTCACCGTCCCCCTCGCGCCCCTGCTGGAAGGCGTCGGAGATGGTCTCGGCGGCGCCCGACAGGGCGCCCTTGGACTTGCCGCGGGCGCCGGACTCGGTGACCTGGCCGACGATGTCGGGAAGGCCCGGGTCCTTGCGCGGCCCGGCCTCGAGGTCGAGCCTGTTGCACGCCTCGGCGAAGCGCAGATACGTGTCGACGCTGGCGACGACGACGCGAACGTCGATCTTGAGAATCTCGATACCGACCAGGGACACGCGCACGAATGCGTCGATGACGAGCCCCCTGTCCAGAACAAGCTCAAGCACGTCGTAGAGGCCGCTGCTGCCGCCTCCGCCGCCGGACTGCTGTGCCGGAACGACTGTCATGCCGGCTGTTCCTCCCTTGTGTGTGGATGCTGGGTGATCTCGCCCGGGCGGCCTAGCGGCCGCCGGACCTGCGCGCGTCCGAACGCCCGCGTTCATAGCGGCGTACGCGCCGGTAGCCGGTGAGCTGCCCGTCGGAGTCCAGCTCCACCTGGTAGCTCGCCATCAGGCTCATCGTGTCGGGCACGCGCTCGAGTTCGAGGACCTCGACCTCCAGCGACCAGCCCTCGTCCGTCTGCTCGAAGGACGTCACCGATTCGGCTTCCATGCCGGTCAGCTCCGCGAGCTGCCCGCGCGCCTGGCGCAGGATCTCCATCGCGGTCGGACGTTTCGCCGTTCTCGTGCTCTCGGCTCTCTTGGTGCTTCTGGTGCTTCGTGTCGGCTTGCGGGACTCGTGTGAGTCTTGGCTTTCCTGTGAACTCAATGGTTCGTCCGGGTCTTCTGTGTTCGCCATGGCCACCTCCCCCTCCGTGTGGCCGCAAGTCTGTTCGCCAAACCTCCGGGACCCGTCCCGATTGCCACGGCCCTGGTCAGGGGTGGCGGGCCGCCTCGGCCGGGCAGGGCCCGGTGCCTCCGCCGACGGGTCCCAGAGCCCTGGTCAGCGGCTTCCGGGCCTCTGGTCAGCGGCGTGGCGGGCGACCGGGATCAGCGGCTTCCGCGCAGCTCCCGCAGGCGACGGCGGGCCGGGCCGAGGGCGCGGCCTCGGCGCAGGAGTCCCGCCCAGGGATCGGTGCGGGCCTGCTCCAGCGCGTCGGCGACGGTCCAGCGGCGGGCAGTGAGGCCGGGGTCGTCCAGCTGGTCCCAGGTGAGGGGGGTGGCGACGGGGGCGCCGGGCAGCGCGCGCACGGTGTAGGGGGCGACCGCGGTCTGCGCGTAGGCGTTGCGCTGCACGTCCAGGTAGAGCCGGTCGCCGCGGTCCTTCTTGCGGGCGGCGGTGGTGAGCCGGTCGGGGTGGGCCTCGGCGAGGGTGCCGGCGGTCTCCCGGGCGAAGTCGCGCACCTCGTCGAAGGAGTGCCGGCCGTGCAGCGGCACCACCACGTGCAGGCCGCGCGAACCGGTGGTCATCAGCGCCGAGGGCAGCTTCAGCTCCGCGAGGAGCTCCCCCAGCAGCCGCGCCGTCTCACGCACCGTTGCGAAGTCGTCACCGGAAGGGTCGAGGTCGAAGACCAGCCGGTCGGGGTGGTCCGGCGAGTCCGTGCGGGACAGCCACCGGTGCAGGGTGATGCTCGCCTGGTCGACGAGGTACAGAAGGGTGCCGGTGTCGTCGCACACCGTGTGCACGACCGTGCCGCCCTCCTTGCGCAGCTTCGCCCGGGTGATCCACTCCGGGTAGCCGTCCGGGGTGTTCTTCTGCATGAAGGCGGGCCCGTCGATACCGTCCGGGCGCCGGTCCAGCATCAGCGGACGGCCGCGCAGATGCGGCAGCATGTACCGGGCCACCGCCCGGTGATAGTCGACGAGATCACCCTTCGTGTATTCCTGTGCGTTGCCGGAGGTGCCCGGGAACAGCACCTTGTCCGGCCGGTGCACCCGCACCGTGCGGCGGCCCGCCCGCACCGAGCGCGCGGCGCCCTCGCTCACGGCACGATCGCCTCCTCCACGAGAAGCCGCCCGGCCGCCGCGATCGACTCGGCGTCGATGCCGGCCGCGTGCAGCTGCTCTTCGGGAGTCGCCGAACCCGGCATCGAGCGCACGGCCAGCCGCACCAGCCGCGGTACCGGCCGCCCGTCGGTGAAGGCCCCGCTCACCGCGTCGCCGAGGCCGCCCTCGAGGTGGTGGTCCTCCACGGTGACCAGGCAGCCGGTCTCGTCGGCGGCCCGGCGCAGGGTGTCCCGGTCCACGGGCTTGACCGAGTACAGATCGATCACCCGCGCCGCGATGCCCAGCTCCGCCAGCGCATCCGCCGCCTTCAGCGCCTCGGGGACGGTGATCCCGGCAGCGATGAGCGTCAGCCGGTCCTCGCCGGAGGAGCGCAGCACCTTGCTGCCGCCGACGGGGAACCGCTCGTCGGGGCCGTAGATCACCGGGCCCGCGCCGCGGGAGGTGCGCAGATAGCGGATGCCGTCCAGACCGGCCATGGCCTCGACCAGGCGGGCGGTCTGGTTGGCGTCGCACGGGTACAGCACGGTCGAGCCGTGCACCGCCCGCATCATCGCCAGGTCCTCCAGGCCCATCTGGCTGGGCCCGTCCTGCCCGATGGCCACTCCGGCGTGCGAGCCGACGAGGCAGAGGCCGGAGCCGCTGATCGACGCCATGCGGACGAAGTCGTGGGCGCGGGTGAGGAACGCGGCGAAGGTGGCCGCGTACGGGGTCCAGCCGCGTGCCGCCATGCCGACGGCGGTGGCGACCATCTGCTGCTCGGCGATGTAGCACTCGAAGTAGCGCTCGGGGTGCTCCTTGGCGAACTGCTCGGCGCGGGTGGAGTCCCCCACCTCACCGTCGAGGACGACGACATCGGCGCGGGCCGTGCCGAGGGCGGCCAGCGCCTCACCGAAGGCGTCCCGGGTCGCCGCCTCCTCACCCCTGTCCCAGCGGGGCGGAGTGAACTGCCCGGCGGGCACGGAGTGCAGCGCACGGACGTCCGGCGGCTGGTGCACCCGGACCGTCAGATCGCGGGGGCCGCCGAGTTCGGCGATGGCCTCCTCCGCGTCGGGCAGCGGCTTGCCGTGCAGGCCCTCGCGGTCCTGGACGGCCTCGACGCCCCTGCCCTTGAGAGTGCGGGCGAGGATCGCGGTGGGCTGGCCCGCGGTGGACAGCGCCTCGCCGTAGGCACGGTCCACGGCGTCCACGTCGTGACCGTCGACCTCGACGGTGTGCCAGCCGAACGCCTGGAAGCGGCGGGCATAGGCGTCGAGGTCATGGCCGTGCCGGGTGGGGCCGCGCTGGCCCAGCCGGTTGACGTCCACGATCGCGACCAGGTTGTCCAGGTGTTCGTACGCCGCGTGCTCGGCGGCCTCCCACACCGAACCCTCGGCGAGTTCGCTGTCCCCGCACAGCACCCACACCCGGTAGTCGGCGTGGTCCAGGCGCTTGCCGGCCAGCGCGAGGCCGACCCCGACGGGAAGTCCCTGCCCCAGCGAGCCGGTGGCGGTCTCCACCCAGGGCAGCTGCCGGGGTGTCGGGTGGCCCTCGAGGCGGCTGCCGAGCTTGCGGAAGGTCAGCAGTTCCTCGTCGTCGATGGCGCCCGCCGCCTTGAACGCCGCGTACATCAGCGGCGAGGCGTGCCCCTTGGAGAGCACGAAGCGGTCGTTGCCGGGGTGGTCGGGGTGGTCGAAGTCGTAGTGGAGGTGGCGCGCGAGCAGCACGGCCATCAGGTCGGCGGCGGACATCGAGGAGGTGGGATGCCCGGAGCCCGCGGCAGCCGCGGCACGGACGCTGTCCACCCGCAACTGCTGTCCGAGTTCGGCGAGTTCACCGGTGTTCATGAGTCTCCTTGGCCTGGTAGTGGGCCTTGATCGATAGGGATCGAAGGGGATCGGTAGCGATCGACGGGGATCGACGGGTCGGCGGATGCGGCGGGCGGGGCGCGGGCCCGTTGCGACACGGCCCGCTCGGGTCAGGGCAGCTCGGGGCGCCTCACGGGACCGGGCGCGGGGTGCGCCTCGTCCAGCACCTCGCCGGAGGACGCCCCGGGGCCGGGCTGGTTCCTGGCAGGTTCACCACCCGGCTGATTCTTCGCGGGCTCACCGCCCGGCTGATTCTTCGCGGGCTCACCGCCCGGCTGATTCTTCGCGGGCTCACCACCCGGCTGATTCCTGGCAGGCTCCCGGCCGGACCCCGGCCCGGCCCCGGACCCGCCCTGGCTTCTGCCCCCGCTCCCGCTGCTGCTCCTGTCGCCACCGCCCGACGCCTGGGCCGTCCCGTTCCCGGAGCCGTCACCCGCGTCACCGTCCCGCCGCGGGCCGCCCGGCACGCGCGCCAGCTCCGGGGACGCCGTGTCCAGCGGCACGGACCAGGACCGTACGAGCCCCAACTGCACTGCCTGGCGCGGCAGTACGGCGTCCAGCAGCCAGTCGGCGGCGACCCGCACCCGGTTGCCGGGCATCGCCGCGAGGTGGTAGCCACGGGTGACCGCACCCGCCACGGCCCCGGACAGATGGACGCCGAGCGGATTGGCCGCGGCCTTCACCCCGCCGAGGTCCACCACGAACCCCATGTCCTTGTGCCGGTAGGCGCGCCGCTCCCCGTCGCCGAGGGACGCGGCGATGTTGTGGGCGCACACCTTGCCCTGCCGCCAGGCGTGCTGCGCGGTGGGCGCCGTGTACTCCCCCGGCCGGTCCAGGTCCGGCACCGCGGCGGCGTCGCCGCAGGCGAACACCTCGGGCCGGCCCGGCACCTGCAGGTGCGGATCGACCAGCAGCCGCCCGCGCTCCATCGGCAGTCCGAGGGACTCGGCGAGCGGATCGGGCCGGACGCCCACGCACCACACCAGCGTGCGGGTGTCGACGAACTCGCCGTCGGTCAGCAGCACCCCGTCGTGGGTGGCCTCCTTCACCGAGGTGCCCATCCGCACGTCCACGCCCCGCTCGAGCAGCACCCGGCCGGCGGTGCGTGAGAGCCGCTCGTCCAGCTCGGGCAGGACCCGGTCGGCGATGTCGAGCAGCAGCCAGCGGGGCCGCAGACCCGAGCGCAGCGGATGCTTGCGGACCTGCGCCTCGGTGAACAACTGCCCGTGCGCGGCGACCTCGGTGCCGGTGTAGCCGGCGCCGACCACCACGAAGGTGCAGCGTGCGGCGCAGCTCTTGGGGTCCTCGGCGGAGGCGGCCAGCTCCATCTGCCGGGTCACGTGGTCGCGCAGGTACAGCGCCTCCGGCAGCCCGCGGAAGCCGTGCGCGTGTTCGGCCACGCCCGGGATGGGCAGCAGCTTGTTGACGCTGCCGGCCGCGAGCACCAGCCGGTCGTAGGCGAGGGTGCCGGTCTCGCCCTCGGGGCCGGTGTAGTGCACGGTGCGCGCGTCGAGGTCGATGCCGTCGGCCTCCCCCAGCACCAGCCGCACCTCCGGCAGGGTGCCGGAGAGCGAGATGGTGACCCTGCGCGGTTCGAGGATGCCCGCGGCCACCTGGGGCAGCAGCGGCAGATACAGGAAGTAGTCGGTCGGGTTCAGCAGGGTGATGTCGGCCCGTCCCTTGGCCCGCCGGGCCAGGGTGCGGGCCGTGCGGTACCCGGCGAAACCGGCACCGACGATCACAATGCGGGGTCGACTCACGGTTCGCCTCCGGCGCGGTCGCGGACGTCGGGAGATGTCCGCGTCCCCCTGGCCGGGGTGGTCAAACGTCCGCCGGTTGCCGCTCCGGCCCCCGGGTACCCGGTTCCGGACACCGACCGCCCACGTCGCGGAGGCCCCGATGCCCGAGTACGGCTACTTCCTCTCGAGCGAGCAGTACGGCCCGGCGGAACTGATCGAACAGGCCAGGATGGCCGAGCAGGCGGGCTTCCAGCACCTGTGGATCTCCGACCACTACCACCCGTGGAACGACGAGCAGGGGCAGAGCCCCTTCGTGTGGTCGGTGATCGGCGCGCTGTCGGAGGCGGTGTCGCTGCCGGTCGGCACGGCGGTGACCTGCCCGACGGTGCGGACCCACCCGGCGGTGGTGGCGCAGGCCGCGGCGACGGCGGCGGTGATGTCGGAGGGCGCCTTCCGCCTCGGCGTGGGCACGGGCGAGGCGCTCAACGAGCACATCCTCGGCGGCCCCTGGCCGCCCGCCCACGTACGCCTGGAGATGCTGGAGGAGGCCATCCAGGTGATGCGCCGGCTGCTCACCGGCGAGGAGGTCAACCACCACGGCACGCACTACACGGTGGAGAACGCCCGTCTCTACACCGTCCCGGACGAGCCGGTCCCCATCGACATCTCCGGCTTCGGCCCGGCCGCGACCAAGCTGGCGGCGCGGGTCGGCGACGGCTACATCACGATGATGCCGGACGCCCCGATGGTGCAGCAGTACCGCAAGGGCGGGGGCGGCGGAAAGCCGGTGAGCGGCGGCACCAAGGTCTGCTACGGCACCGACCGCGACGAGTGCGTCCGCACCGTGCACCGCCTGTGGGCGAACGAACTGCTCCCCGGCGAGCTGGGCCAGGTCCTGCCCTCACCGAAGCACTTCGAGCAGGCGCAGACCCTGGTCACCAAGGACATGGTGCGCGACAACCGCGTCTGCGGCGCCGACGTGGACGCCCACGTCACCGAACTGCGCCGCTTCGCCGACGCCGGCTTCGACCGCATCTACGTCAACCAGATCGGCCCCGACCTCCGCGGCTTCTTCGACTTCTACCGCACCAAGGTGCTGCCCCAGCTCCAGCAGGCCGGCTGACGCGCCGCTTCTGCGAGACAGCAGCGGGCCGGTGCCTTCCCTCCTGCAGCCCGCTGCCGCCCCATGGTTGACGCTCCGTCAGTCCCGCCGGATCAGCTCCGGGTCGATACGACGACCGGCCGGCGGCGCCGGTGCCGATGACCGCGACGACGGGGACACCTGCCGTGGCCGCCGGCAGCGGGGGCACGCCCGCGAGGAACGTCCACACACGGGGCGCCCTCGGCACCCCGGAACGACGTGTACTCAGCCGATCGCCGGCCGCGGCGCGCGCGCTCATGCGCCCCGCGAACCAGGCCGGCGCGGGGCAGCCGAGCAGGCAGACGGCGATCGTCCTGATGGAACATCGCTCCGACCGCCGGCCGATGACAGCGCTGGCCCTCGTCGGTTCGTCCAGGTGCTGGAGATGTTCGGAGCGTTGCAACGCGGCCGGGTACCCGGCGGGCGGGGCGGCGTAACGCAGCCGGGTGTGTGCCGTGGAGATCGCCGGAGAGCTCGCCACGGCGCGGGGCCCGCACAACTAGGCTCGTACGCATGGAGATTCTGGGTGCCACACTGCGCGTCTACGTCGACGACCTCGAGGCCGCGATCCCCTTCTACGAGCGGCTGGCGGGCACAGCGGCCCTGCGGTTCGAGCGGGGCGGGGTGCAGGTGGCCGCGGTGGGCTGCTTCCTGCTGATGAGCGGGCCCAGATCCCAGCTGGACCTGCTGCGCAAGGTCGCGGCGACGATCGCGGTCACGGACGTCGAGGAGGCCCACAAGACCCTGGTGGAGCTGGGCGCCGACATCGTCGCCGGACCGGTCACGACTCCCGGGGGGCGCAACCTGATCGTCCGTCACCCGGACGGAATGGTGTACGAGTACGTGGACCGGCGAGGGTGAGCCACCGGCCGCCTTCAGCGGCCTCGGCGGCCTCGGCGGCTCCCGCGGCCCGGCGGGTCAGGAGCGGGTGAAGGCGGAGACGACCGTGTCGGTGAGCAGGGCCGCCCCGGTGGCGTCGGGGTCGAGGTCGGGGTCGTAGATGGTGACGGTGAGGCCCGCGCAGCGCGGTGATTCGAGCAACGGCCGCAGAAGCGCGACGAGTTCACCGGGCTCCAGGCCGTCCGGGTCGGGGCTGTCGACGGCGGGCATGACGGCCGGGTCGAGGACATCGGCGTCCAGGTGCACCCAGTAGCCGTCCAGGCCGGGCGCCTCGAAGGAGCGGGCGGCGCCCCTGGCGAGGTCGGCGGCGCCCCAGCGGCGCAGGTCCCCGACGGTGACGACGGGGATCTTCAGGGCGGCCAGTTCGGCGCGTTCGTCCTCGAAGTAGTCACGCACGCCGAAGAAGCGGACGTCCTCGTCCCGCAGGTAGGGCCGCAGTCCCTCCAGGTCGGTGAGGTCCTGCTGGCCGCGCCCGGTGGCCAGGGCGACCTCCTCGCCGCCGGCGGCGCCGACGTGCTCGGAGTTGCCGGGGTGGCGGAAGTCGGGCGAGGCGTCCACCGCGACCAGTCCGTAGCGCCCGATCCGGCGCAGGGCGAGCGAGGCGCCGAGCTGGACGGAGCAGTCGCCGCCGAGGACGACGGGCAGGTCCCCGGCGCGCACATGGTGCTCGACGCGGTCGGCGAGCTTGCGGGTGTAGGCGGCGAGGGCAGCCGCGTTGAAGACTCCGTCGCCCTCCTGCCAGTCGCCCCGGTCGTAGCGGGGCGGTACCACCACCCCGCCCTCCTGCGCGCCCAGCCGCTCGACGATGCGCTGTTCGCGCAGCGCGCCGGCGAGCTTGTAGCAGCCGGGGACGGTGCCCGGGGCGGGCGGGCGCAGTCCCAGGTTGCTGGGGGCGTCGATCACGACGATGTTCCGCATGTGATCATCCTCGCCGACGTGGTGTTTCGGGTTCAACGATCTTCCGGGCGTGCATCAACGGGCCGTCGGATCCGTGTCGCCGGGCGGGCGCAGCATGTCCGCGGTGACGGCCCAGCGTTCGTGGTCGCGCCAGGCTCCGTCGATGTAGAGCATGTCGGGCGAGTATCCCTCCAGGCGGAATCCGCATGCGCGGGCCAGGGCGATCGAGGCGCTGTTGCCGGGCTGGACGTTGATCTCCAGGCGGTGCAGTCCCATCGGCCCGAAGGCATGGCGGATCACCAGGCCGAGTGCCTCGCGCATCAGGCCCCGCCCGGCGGCGTGGGCGAAGGCGCCGTAGCCGAGGGCGCCGTTCCGGAAGGCGCCGTGGACGATGTTGTTGATGTTGATGAAGCCGGCGATCGCCCCGCCGGCCGCCTTCTCGCAGACCAGGAAGCCGGCCTTCGCCGGGTCCTGGATCAGCTGCCCGGCGTAGACGGAGTAGGCGGCGGCGGTGTCGGGCGGGAACAGCCAGGGGTGGTGCAGGTCCTTGCTCTCCCTGGCCCGGGCGGTGAACTCGGGGCCGTCCGCGTAGGTGAAGTGGCGTATCCCCACGCGGGGGCCTTCGGCGAGGTAGCGGGAGGTGTCGTGCGGCATCCTGTCACCCTATGGCGGCGTCCGGAGGGGGCCGTTCAGCTCAGCGGTGGTTCGTCGAGGGTCAGCGTGCCCGCCTCGGTGTCGAGTTCGGCCATGACGCCGAGGGGGACGGTGAGCGCGTCCTCGCAGTGACCGAACCCGAACTGCTCGGCCACGGGCACGCCGAGCCCGCCGAACCGGTCGGCGAGCAGCGACCGCAGCCCGTCGTACGGTTCGCACTCCGTCCAGGAGCCGAGCAGTACGCCTGAGACGCCGTCGAGCAGGCCGGAGCGCAGCAGCTGGGTGAGGTAGCGGTCGATGCGGTAGGTCTCCTCCCCCACGTCCTCCAGGCACAGCAGTCCGCCGCGCGCGGTGGGTCTTGCGTGCGGGGTGCCGAGTTCGGCGGCGAGCAGGCTCAGGCAGCCGCCGAGGGTGACGCCGCGGGCCCGGCCGGGGATCAGCGCGCCGCCCCGGCAGGTGAGGGTGCGGACCGTCTCGGGCGCGAACAGGGTGGCCCGCAGGTGCTCCTGGGCGCGGGCGCTCTTGACGAAGTCGGCGCCGGCCGCCATCGGCCCGTGCAGGGTGACCAGGCCGAGGCGGGTGGCGAACGCCTCGTGCAGCGCGGTGATGTCGCTGAATCCGACGAACACCTTGGGCCCGGCCGCCCGCATCGCCGTCCAGTCGAGCAGATCGACGATGCGCTGGGCGCCGTAGCCGCCGCGGGCGCAGATCACCGCAGCCACGGACGGATCGCACCAGGCGGACTGCAGGTCGGCGGCCCGGTCGGCGTCGCCGCCCGCCAGATAGCCGAAGTCGGCGTGCCGGTCGAGGACATGGGGCGCCACCACGGGGTCGAGATCCCAGCCGCGCAGCACGTCGAGGCCGTTCTGCAGCCGCTCCTCGGGGACGGGGCCGCTGGGTGCGACCACGGCCACCCGTGCCCCGGGGGCGAGCCGGGGCGGGCGGGTCAGCGGTTCCAGGCGGCTCACCGGGTCAGCTCCAGGGGTGGCACGCCTTCGGGTTCGAACCCGAAGACCTGGGCGTACAGCGACAGTTCCGCCTCCAGGGCGCGCACCATGGTCTCGGCGCGGCGGAATCCGTGGCCCTCCCCCTCGAAGGTGAGGCAGGCGTGCGGGATCCCGCGTCCCTTCAGCCGGGCGAGGAAGCGCTCGCACTGCACGGGAGGGCAGATCACGTCGTCCAGGCCCTGCAGCAGCAGGAAGGGCGCGGTGAGCCGGTCGGCGTGGGTGAGCGGCGAGCGCTCGGTGTACCGCTCGGGCACCTCGGCGCGGGGGCCGATGAGGCTCTCCAGGTACCGGGACTCGAAGTCGTGGGTCTCGCCCGGACCCCAGCCGGCCAGGTCGAGCACCGGGTACAGGATGGTGCCGCAGGCGTAGACGTCGGTGGTGGTGAGCGAGGCGGCGGTGGTCCAGCCGCCGGCGCTGCCGCCGCGGATGGCGAGGCGGGCCGGGTCGGCGGTGCCCTCCTCGGCGAGGGCGCGCGCGACGGCCGCGCAGTCCTCGACGTCGACCACGCCCCACTGCCCGCGCAGCCGTTCGCGGTAGGCGCGCCCGTACCCGGTGGAGCCGCCGTAGTTGACCTCGGCGACGCCGATGCCGCGCGAGGTGAAGTAGGCGATCTCCAGGTCGAGCACCAGCGGCACCCGGCCGGTGGGACCGCCGTGCGCCCTGATGACGTACGGCGGCAGCTCGCCCTCGGGGGCCGTGCAGCCGGGGTTGCGGGGCGGGTGGACATGGGCGTGGATCTCCCGGCCGTCCGGGCCGGTGAAGGTGCGGCTGACCGGCTCGGGGTAGTAGGCGGGGTCCACGGCGTCCCGGTGCTCGCAGCCGATCACCCGGGCCCTGCCGGTCCTGGCGTCGAGCTCCACCACCTCGGGGGAGCTGTACGGGCCGGCGCCGACCGACACGATCCGCTCGCCGAGCACGGCGAGGGTCGGGGAGAACTCCGTCCAGGGTCCGGCGGCGTCGACGACCTCGCCGGTCTCGGGGTCGAGTATGCCGAGCCTGGTGGCGCCCCGGCCGTGGACGACGGCGATCAGTCCGTCCTCCAGTGGCGCGAACCAGCGCGAGCCCAGCTTCCACAGCGGTCCGCCGAACTCCTCCTCGCGCGGGCAGAGGGGCTCGCCGTCCCGGTAGAGGTTCCACCAGCCGGTGCGGTCGCTGACGTACAGCAGCCGCCCGTCGGGGGTCCAGTCGGCCTGGGGGATGGACTCGGCGGGGCCGCCGGCCACGGTGCGCGGCCGGCCCAGGGTGCCGTCGGGGGCGACGTCGGCGAGGAGGAGCTCGGTGCCGTCCCAGGGCATGCGCGGGTGGTCCCAGGCCAGCCAGGCGGCGCGCCTCCCGTCCGGTGAGAGCCGCGGCCCGGTGACGAAGCGGTGCCGGTCGTCGGTGAGTTCCCGCACGGCGGCCCGGTCCTCGGCGGCCGAGCCGTCCAGGGGGACGGCGGCGACGACCCGGCGCACGTCGTCGGGTCCGTCGCCGGTGTACTCCTCCAGGACGCACCACAGCTCGCCCCGCTCCGGCAGCAGCAGCGGCTCGGCCCAGCGCAGCCGAGGCCCGGCCGGGGACGCGGAGTCCGGGGTGAGCGGGCGCGGCTCGCCGCCGGGCTCGAAGCGGTAGAGGCGCTGGTCGGCGAAGTGGGCGAAGACCACCAGCGGACGGCCGTCGTGCACGGTCCCGGCCCAGGGGGCGCCGCCGTACTCCATGACCCGGCTGCGCACGTTCCACGGCGGCGGCAGCACCGACTCCTCGGTGCCGTCCGCGTGCCGCCGCACCAGGGCGCGCCGCCCCTGCTCGGCGGGCCGCGGCTCGGTCCACCACACCTCGTCGCCGACGAACCCGGTGTACTCGGGGCTGCCGTCGTGCGAGGCGGCGAGCGCCGCGTCCACGGGCGAGGGCCAGGAACCGTGCCTCAGGGTCCGTACCGTCTGCTCCACACTCATCAGGCCGTCCTCAGGAATCGGTCGAGGACCCGCACCCCGAAGTGCAGTGCCTCGACGGGGACACGCTCGTCGACGCCGTGGAAGAGCGCCTGGTAGTCGAGGTCCGGCGGCAGCTTCAGCGGCGCGAATCCGTAGCCGGTGATGCCGAGCCGGGAGAACTGCTTGGCGTCGGTGCCGCCCGACATGCAGTACGGCACCACATGGCCCTCCGGCGCGAACTCCTCGACGGCGGCCCGCATCCGCGCGTACGTGGGCGAGTCGAGCGGTGCCTGGAGGGCCACCTCGCGGTGCTCGAACTCCCAGTCGACGTCCGGGCCGGTGAGCCGGTCGAGCGTGGCCCTGAACTCGTCCTCGTGGCCGGGCAGATACCGGCCGTCGACGTGGGCCACGGCCTGCCCCGGAATCACATTGATCTTGTAGCCGGCGTCCAGCATGGTCGGGTTGGCGCTGTTGCGCACCGTCGCCTCGACGAGCCGGGCGGCGCTGCCGAGCTTGTCCAGCAGCGCGTCCACGTCGGACAGGTCGGTCTCGACGCCGTTCAGCGCGGCGAGTTCGGTGAGGGCGGCGCGGACGACCGGGGTGAGCCTGAGCGGCCAGCGGTGCTCGCCGATGCGGGTGACGGCGGCGGCGAGCCGGGTGACCGCGTTCTCCCCGTTGACCTTGGAGCCATGGCCCGCGCGTCCGCGCGCGGTGAGCTTCAGCCAGGCGGTGCCGCGCTCGCCGGCCGCGACCGGGTAGAGCTGCCTGCCCTGGTCGTCGTGGAAGGTGAAGGCGCCCGACTCGCTGACGCCCTCGGTGCAGCCCTCGAACAGCTCGGGGTGCCGGTCGGCGAGGAAGCCGGAGCCGTCCTCGGCGCTGGCCTCCTCGTCGGCGGTGAAGGCGATCACGATGTCGCGGCGGGGCCGTACGCCCGCGCGGGCCCAGGCCCGTACCACGGCGAGGATCATCGCGTCCATGTTCTTCATGTCGACGGCGCCCCGGCCCCAGACCACGCCGTCCTGCACCTCGCCGGAGAACGGGTGCACGCTCCAGTCGGCGGCCTCGGCCGGTACGACGTCCAGGTGCCCGTGCACCAGCAGCGCGTCGGCCGAGGGGGCGCTGCCCTCGACGCGGGCGACGACATTGGTGCGGCCCTCGGTGCGCTCGAGGAGCACCGGGTCCAGGCCCGCCTCGGCGAGCCGGGCGGCGGCGTACTCGGCGGCGGGCCGCTCCCGGCAGTCCCCGCCGCCGCGGTTGGTGGTGTCGATCCGGATGAGGTCCGAGGTGAAGGTCACGACCTCGTCCAGCGACAGTGCGTCAGCCATACTGCTCCTCCACCGCCGCCGAGACGATCGTGGTGACCGCTTTGAACGTGCGGATGCCCTCGTACATGGTCCCGCTGGTGTACGCCACCTTCCGCTCCCCGATCCGCGCCACACCCGGCACGACGGTGGCGGACATCGCCAGGTGCTCGGCGTCGAACTCCACGGCCACGGTGAACGGTCCCGCCGCCACCGGTTCGTGACGCACCGCAAGCGCGGCGGCCTGCTTCGCCGCCGCCCGGATGTCGGCGGCCGTGCGGGCCGGGGTGCGGCAGACCGCCGCGTAGCGCGAGACATGGTCCTTGACCGCGACCTTCAGCGCCTCCGGCGCGTATCCGAGCGCGTCCTCGCAGGCCACGTCGTCGCCGGTGACCAGCACCACGGGCACCCCGTACTCGGCGGCCACTGCGGCGTTCAGCAGCCCCTCGCTGGCCCGGGTGTCGTTGAGCCACACTCCGGTGATGGAGTTGGCCAGGTAGGTGTGGGCGAGGACGCCCTCCATGCCGGCGCCCGCGTGATAGCCGACGAAGGCGACCCCGTCCACGTCGCCGTGCTGCACGCCCTCGACCATGGACAGCGACTTGTGCCGCCCGGTGAGCATCTGCGCCCGCTCGTCGAGCTGCTCGAGCAGCAGATTGCGCATGGTCCAGTGCGCCTCGTTGATCAGCACCTCGTCCGCGCCGCCGTCCAGGAAGCCCAGCACGGCGGCGTTGACGTCCGAGGTGAACATGGAGCGGCAGCGCTCCCACTGCGGCGTCCCCGGCAGCACGTCGGCCGGCCAGGTGACGCCGGTGGCGCCCTCCATGTCGGCGCTGATGAGGATCTTCATGCGGCCCACGCTACGTGCTGGGCCCGAAGCGCTGCCAGGGCTGTGGAAAACTCTCACCGGCCCAGACCAATGCCGGTCGGCCACCGGCCCGGGCACGCCGCGCCGGTCGCCTCCGGCCTGGGCCTATCCGGCGCGTCCCACCACGTACCAGACCGAGGGCAGCTCGATGCGCGCGCCGTCCGGGGTGTGCTCGGTGGTGACCAGGGGCAGGGTGCCGCTCGTCAGGACGGCCAGTCCGGCCTCGGTGAGGATCCCGGGCACCGCCTCGTCGGAGACGGCACCGGGCGCGATGCCGTGCCGCAGCACCGGGGCGAGCTTGCGCGGCGGTCCGGAGGGCGAGGTGGCCAGCTCCTTCAGGATCGCTCCCGCGGCCTGGGAGGGTTCCACGACGAAGGCGCGGCCCCGGCCACCCAGCAGGGTGGCTATGGTCTCGGCGAGCGGGCGCCGGTCGTCCGGTTCGCACTGGTGCAGCACGCCCCGCATGTAGATGTTGGCGTCGCCCAGCTCGGCGTGCAGCGCCTGCGCCGCGCTCTTGTCGGAGGCGTCCAGCTCCCGGTAGGTGGCCCGGCCCTCCGGGTCGGCGGCGCGGGCGTGATCCAGGGCGGCGGCGGAGAGGTCGGTGCCCAGCACCTGCCCGAAGCGTCCTGCGAGAAACCGGGTCTGGGTGCCGTTGCCGCAGCCGAGGTCCACCAGGGGCAGGCCGGGCTCGGTCAGGTGCGGTTCGAACAGGGCGAGGTGCCGGGCGACGGTGAGGTCGGGCTCCGCGTCCCAGAACACGGCTCCCTGCTCGTCCGGTGCCTCACGCCAGAAGCCCTCCCAGGCCTCCCGGTACCGACTGGTCACGCTCATGCCCAACTCCCCAGGGTGCGTTGCTGATTGAACCAACCGACGGGCCAGTACGGTCTACCGCTCGCGGCGCCGTCGGACAACCACACGGCGCACACCTTCACAAGCCGCACGCCTTCGCGCGCGCCGTCACGCCCCCGGGGACGGCAGCCGGGAGCGTCGCCGGCGACCGGCGTCGTTCGGGCAGGGATCAGCGCTGCAACCGGTCCCAGCGGGTCCCGAGCAGCGCCCCAGCCGGCCCGAACGCGGACAGGCATCAGCTTTCCCCCGATCCGGACGCGGACAGGGATCAGCGGCGCTCCGCCCGATCCGGACGCGGACAGGGAGCGACGTCCGGGAAGCCGGCGTCCAAAGATCAGCGCATCGACCGGCCCGGGGTCCGGGTCCGCTTCCACCCGCGCCGCGGCAGGCTCACCGCCGCCGCGGCAGGCTCACCGCCGCCGCGGCAGGCTCAGCTCGAACCACACCGTCTTGCCCGTCTTGGTGCGGCTGGCGCCCCACTCCCGCGCCAGCGTGCTCACCACCCGGAGCCCGCGCCCCTTCTCGTCCGTCGGGCGGGCGCTGATCAGCGTGGGCAGCTCGTGATCGTCGTCCTCCACCTCGCACAGCAGGGTGTCCGCGCGCACCAGCCGCAGTGCCACGGGCCGGGCGTGGGAGTGCCGCACGGCGTTGGTGACCAGCTCGTCCGCCATCAGCTCGGCGTGGTCGGCGAGCTTTCCCAGCGACCACTCGTGCAACTGCTCCCTGACCACGGCGCGGGCCCGGCCCACCTCCACGGGGTCCGGGGCGAGCCGCCACTCGGCGACGTCCTCCGGCTCGATGCCGCCGAGCCGGACCATCAGCAGCGCCACGTCGTCCTTGCGGCCGCCGCGGGTGTTGAGCGCGCGGATGATGGTGTCGCAGGCGTCGTCCATGGAGGCGGCCGGGTGGGCCGCGGACTCGCACAGCGTGGCGAGACCGACACCGATGTCCTCGCCGCGCACCTCGACCAGCCCGTCGGTGCACATCACCAGCCGGTCGCCGGGCTCCACGGGCACCCGGACCTCCTCGAAGGGCACCCCGCCGACCCCGATGGGCGCGCCGGTGGGCAGCTCCAGCAGCTCACTGCGCCCGTCCGCGGCGCGCACCAGGACGGGCGGGATGTGCCCGGCGTTGGCGAGCCGCAGCTCGCCCGCGATGGGGTCGTAGACGGCGTACAGGCAGGTGGCGAGGTAGCTGTCGCCGAGGCGCTGGGCGAGGTCGTCGAGGTTGCGCAGCAGCTGGGCGGGCGGCAGGTCGAGCCCGGCCATGGTCTGCACGGCGGTGCGCAACTGGCCCATCATGGCCGCCGAGTTGAGCCCGTGTCCCATCACGTCGCCGACGACGAACGCGGTGCGGGCGCCGGGCAGCTTCACCGAGTCGAACCAGTCGCCGCCGACCCGGCCGAGCAGGGTGCCCGGCAGATAGCGGGTGGCGATGTCGCACCCGGCCCGGTGCGGCGGGATGTGCGGCAGCATGCTGTCCTGGAGCGTCTCGGCGACGTTCTCCTGGTGCGTGTACATCCGCGCGTTGTCCAGCACGAGACCGGCGCGGGCGGCGAGTTCGGCGCCGGTGACGCGGTCCATGTCGTTGAAGACGGGCCGCTCCGGGTGGCGCAGCAGGATCATGAAGCCGAGCACCACATTGCGCGCCTTGAGCGGCACGACCAGCATGGACCGCCCGGTGATCAGCGGCCGGATGTCGCGCTTCTCGAACTGGGAGGCGATGGCGTGTCCCATCTCCTCGGTGATGCGCGGCACCAGCACGGGCTCGCCGGTGGTCATGCACTGGAAGAACGGGGTGTGCGCGGGGAAGGGCATGGCCTCGCCGACGGGCACCACGTCGTCCCAGCGCCCCGGTTCGTCGGTGTGCTCGATGGCGACCCGGTGCCACATGGTGGTGGTGTCCGGCACGCCCTCGTCGAATCCCTCACCGGCGACGACCTGTTCACGCAGGTAGGTGCCGGCGACGTCGGTGAAGCGGGGTACGACGGCTCTGCTCACCTCGACGATGGTCTGCGACAGGTCGAGGGAGCTGCCGATGCGGGAGCTGACCTCGTTGAGGAATTCCAGGCGTTCGCGGACGGCCGCGTACTCGAGGTCCTCGTCGTCGGCGTCGGCCAGGTCCTCCGGCACCGGCTGCCCGGCGGCGCGTGCCCGGGCCGCCCGCTCCCGCCGCGCCCTGCGCTCGGCCCGCCGGGGCACGCCCCAGTCGGGGGTGACGGGCACCCGTTCGTTCTGGCTGAACTCCAGGATCGGGTACCCGAGTTCGAGCACCTGGGCGACGATCCGGGCGCTGTCGCCGACGCTCATGCTGGGCAGGATCTCGGGGAGCCGGCGGGCGAGGTCCTCGGAGCCGGGGAAGTCGGTGTGCAGAGCGAAACCGGGGGCGATCCGCTCGAACGCCCCCGCGTCCTCCCCGCGCACCGCGTGCGCGTCCGCCGCCAGCACCAGCAGGCGTTCCGGCCCCGGCCCGACCAGCGGGTACGCCCACCAGAGCACATCGGCCCTGCCGGGTCCCGGCACCGCGAGCCGGGCGCGACCCGCGGCCGGGTAGGACAGCCCCTGGTCCAGGGAGGCCTCGAGGTCGGGGCCTAGACCGTCGTAGGCGGCTGTGTGGCCCTCGCCCGAGGGTGCCTCGGGCGGCTCCTCGGGCAGTGCGCCGGAGACGGGCAGCAGATCCACGGCGGGCCTGCCGATCGCGTCCTCCTTGGCGATCCCGAACAGCCGCCGCGCGCCGGTGCTCCAGTGGGAGACCAGCCCTTCCCGGTCGACCACCACGACGGCGAGCGGGATCCTGCCCGCGTCCAGCTGCCCGGCCGGCGGCCCGTCGCCGCTGTGGCCGG
>Ga0207873_1001398_pt1 | contig 23243 bp, 25 predicted proteins | sample BGWIniCompost_FD_187373 | JGI IMG/M metagenome (GOLD analysis project Ga0207873, IMG submission 187373) | Cellulose adapted compost microbial communities from Newby Island Compost Facility, Milpitas, CA, USA - BGW Initial Compost (SPAdes)... ...
GGCGGTATCGGGAATGACGAGACCCGAAGGCGTCCTCTGCTCGAGTTCGTCTTCGGGCTCTACCACTACCCGATCGCCCAGAGGCTGCAGCTTCATACGATTCCTCCTTGAAGCTCCTCTGACTGCCGTTAGCAGTCGCGGCTTTTGACTGCTAAGAAACTAGCACTCGACGTTTTCGAGTGCCAAATCTTTCGGAATGGATCTGAGTCTAACAGGCTCAGGTTTTCTCACGCGTGAGGATAGGGGCAGGAGTGACTAGTCCTTGCGGTGGACCTCACAACCGTCCTCATCTCCTGACACGCCCGGGCCGATGTATGGGGTGATGGATCGGACGGACGGTCCATACATCGAATCTGAGCTGGGGATCGATGTTCCGCCCGTCTGCCCGTCTGGCCGGTGGGCTGCTGCTCAGACGGGGCAGATGGCCGGCCTATCCGTCACCGCGGAGCGGGCTCCGGAAGCAGGCACCGGAGCCCGCTCCCCTCATTTCAGGCGAGGATCATCCCCGGGTCGACGGTTTCGGCCCAGTCGGTGATCCGGCCCTGACCCAGCCAGTGAGCGCCCGCCACCCCGATCATCGCCCCGTTGTCGGTGCACAGGAGGGGCGAGGGAAGGCACAGCGTCACGCCTCGCTTGTCGGCTTCCTCGGCGAACCGCTGCCGGAGACGACGGTTGGCGAGCACCCCGCCGCCCCCGGCCACCACCTTCACCCCGGTGTCGTCGACGGCCCGGAACGTCTTGTCGACCAGGACGTCGACGATCGCTTCCTGCACGGCGGCGGCGACGTCTCTCCGCTCGGGAAGCGATCCCTCCTTCTGCGCCTTCTGCAGGAACGTGACCACCGCCGTCTTCAGGCCCGAGAACGAGAAGTCGTAGGGCCGGTCGGGCAGAGCGCGGGGAAACGCCACGACGGTCGGGTCGCCGCCCTCCGACTCCCGGTCGATGGCCGGTCCGCCGGGGAACCCGAGGCCCATCACCCGGGCGAGCTTGTCGAACGCCTCGCCGGCGGCGTCGTCGATGGTGGACCCCAGGGTCTCGTACTCGCCCCACTCGCGGACGTACACGATCTGGCTGTGACCCCCAGAGGCGAGCAAGCCGACGGCGGGCAGACGAAACTCCTCGAACTGGAGGCGGGGCGCCATGAGATGTCCCTCCATGTGGTCGATGCCGACGAACGGCAGCCGCCGCGCCCAGGCGATCGCCTTGGCGAAGGAGTGACCGACCAGGAGGGCGCCGATCAGGCCGGGACCGGCGGTAGCGGCCACGCCGTCCAGGTCGTCGGGATGGACTCCGGCCTCCCGCAGCGCCTGGTGTGTCAACGAGCGGATCGCCTCGACGTGGGCTCGGGCGGCGACCTCGGGCACGACGCCCCCGAAGCGGGCGTGCAACTCCACCTGGGAGGAGAGCACGTTGGATAGGATCTCGGTCCCCCGTACCACCGCCACGGCCGTCTCATCGCAGGATGTCTCGAAGGCGAGGACGGTTGGGTTCACGGGAGGTCCTCTCGGATCTGGCGCAGGCGCTCGGCGTAGGAGGGCGAGTCGATGTCGTGCGCCCACATGATCAAGGCGTCCTCGTCGATGTAGTACGCCTTGCGGACTCCCACCGGCACCATACCGAAGCGCCGGTACAGTGCCTGGGCGGCGGCGTTGGACACCCGCACCTCGAGGGTGAGGCTCCTGGCTCCCCTTTCGATGGCACCGCTGACGAGCTCGAGCATGAGGCGGGTCCCGATCCGAGCCCCACGATGAACGGGATCGACCGCCACGGTCGTGATGTGCGCTTCCTCCCCCACCTCCATGAGGCCGCCGTAGCCGACGACACGGCCCTCGGGATCGACGGCGACGAGATAGATGCGGTTGTCGGCGGCGAGCTCGTCCCGGAAGATCTGCTCCGACCACGGCGTGGCATAGGTGCGCTGCTCGAGAGCGAGGACTTCGCCGAGGTGCTCCTCGGTCATCGGGACCAACGAGACGTGGCGGGTCGAGTCGGGAGTCGTGGACACGTTCATCCCCATGGTCCCCGATCGTGGATCTTGTCCCAATTGATCGTGACGTCCGGGTCCCGCAGATAGAGCGGGCGCACGTCTTCGGGTGGCGGGATGTCGTCTCGCTCGAGGCGGCCGGCGGCGAGCTCGGCCACCGCCGCCGCGGTGGGATACGGCGGGCGGCCGGTCTTAACCCGGTGGAGACCGGTGAGCACCTTCTCGGCAATGAGCGTCGTCTCGCCGACGACCAGCGAGTCGCTGGGATCGGAATCCAGCCGAGCGCGCAGGCCCTCGAAGTCGACGAGCTCCGGGACGCTGTCGCGCACCACACCTCCCGGGACAGGGCGGTAGGACGCCACCGCCAGCTCTCCTCGACGCACGTCGATCACTGCCCAGATGTGGCGGTGGCCGGTGGCGGCTTCGAATGCCAGGGCGTCGAGGCCGGAGACCGGGATCACGGGTATCCCGAGGGTGGCGCCGAGGCCCTGGGCAGTGGCGACTCCTACCCGGATGCCTGTGTAGAGGCCCGGGCCGACGTCGACGGCGATCCCATCGAGGTCCTGGGGCGACCAACCGACCTGGTCGAAGCAGAAGTCGATGGCAGGCACGACGAACCGGGAATGGCCCGTCCGGTCTACGAGCGTCGCCCCGGCGACGACCCGGCGTCCCTCTGCCAGGGCGACCGAAGACCCGGGGGTGGCCGTTTCGATGGCGAGGATCTTCATGCCACCACCCGGCTCAAGTCCCTGTGGCACCAGTCACCCTGGGGGCGAAAGCGGAGGGTGCGGGCCCCTTCCTCGTCCACCTCGAAATCCACCACGAGGACGTCGGGCGGGAGGGCAGCCGCCACCGCATCGCCCCACTCGATGACCAGCACCCCGTCGGCGGATCGCTCGAAGACGTCGAGATCGTCGAATTCGTGGATCGAGCCGAGCCGGTACACGTCGACGTGAACGAACGGCAGGAACCCGCTGCGGTACTCGCGCATGAGGACGAACGAAGGGCTGACCACCGTCTCTTCGACACCGAGGCCCGCCGCCAAGCCGCCGGCGAACCGCGTCTTGCCGGAACCGAGGGCGCCTTTGAGCACGATGACGTCACCGGGCCGGACCTCAGCCGCCAGACGGCCGGCCACCGCCACGGTGTCGGCCTCCGCAGGACAGACGACACTCAACTCCACAGTGTCGCCTGGTAGGGCTCGGGGGCAGGGCTTGGCTCGTCTGGTTCGGGCTCCTCGGCGGCGTCGAGGGTCTGGCGCATGAGGGCGAAGTCCTGGCGCATCTGGTCGAGCACCCGGGGCCCGCCGCGCAGGGCCGCCGCCGGATGGAACGTGGGGATCAGGGTGGCGCCGAGCCACCACGGGTAGGCGGTTCCCCGCAGCCGCGTGATGCCGGCGGTGGTGTTGAGGAGCAGCTTGGTCGAGAAGTTCCCGAGCGTCACCACCACCCGGGGACGGATCAGACGGATCTGCTGGCGCAGGAATCCCTTGCAGGAGTCGATCTCGTCTGGCTGGGGATCGCGATTGCCCGGCGGCCGGCACTTGAGGACGTTGGCGATGTAGACCGTCTCTCGGGGAATGCCCACCTCGTCGAGCAGGCGATTCAGGAGTTGGCCCGCCGCTCCGACGAATGGCTCGCCCTGGAGGTCCTCGTTCTTCCCCGGCGCCTCCCCCACGAACATGAGCGTCGAGTCGGGCCTCCCCACCCCGAAGACGACGTTGGTCCGAGTCTCCGCCAACCGGCAGGCGGTGCACGACTCGGCTTGGCTGCGCAGCACGTCGAGTTCGATCATCCCGTCATGTCCAATTTCGTCGGCGTTCCGCTCCCCGGCCCAACCCCGGAATTATTCCACGGCCGAACGGATCGCTGCTTCTATCGCTCTGCCGGTGGCCTCCCAGGCCGCCTCCGCCACCATGTCGGCGTCCGCCTCCACCGGGCCGCATGACGCCGCGAACACCGCATCCCCGTCGTGGCTCGTATGAGCGGGCCTCACGCACACGGCGATGGCATCGTGACCTCGAACGGCGAGGCGGCGCAGGCGGTGACGGGGAAGGGAGGCATCCGTGGCGACGAAGACGAGCGTCGTCTGCTCCAACGGTTGGCCGACCGCCGACGGCGGACCCGGCACTGGGGTCCCTCCGGTGAGCGGTTCGCCCTCCAGCGTGAACACGTCCCCCACCGAGTTGACCACCGCCAGCGCTCCGACTCTGAAGCCGTCGCCGGAGACCAGCGCCGATCCCAACCCGCCCGGCCGCGACGCCTCGAAGCCTCGCCAGCCTGCCACCCGTGTCCCGGTCCCGGCGCCCACCCGGCCCATCGAAACGGGTTCGGCTGTGGCGGCGCGGTAGGCGGCCTCGCCTTCGTCCGGGCCGGGGCGGACGGATGGGTCACCGGTGTGGAGGTCGTAGACGACGGCGGCGGGCACGATGGGGACCCGTCCCATCAGGGTGGGATGGCCCCGGCCGTCCTCTTCCAGGGCACGCATCACCCCGTCGGCAGCAGCCAAGCCGAACGCCGACCCGCCGGTCAGCACCACCGCCTGCACCTGCTCGACGGCCATCCCTGGCTGGAGGAGAGCTGCCTCCCGCGTGCCCGGTGCCGCCCCCCGGAACTCGGCTGTGATGCAATTCGGCTCCGGCAGGACGATCACGGTGCATCCCGTGGCCGCCTCGGTGTTCGTCCAATGACCTACGCGGATGCCTTCGATGGCGGTGAGGGTGGTGTTCATCCCGAGTATCGGCGGGGGACGCGGGGACCGATGTCGCACACGACTTCGTACGAGATCGTGTCCACTTTCCGGGCCCACTCATCGGCGCTGATCTCCTCAGCGCCCTGGTGCCCGATGAGCACCACCTCGTCGCCCACCTCGACGGGGTCGTCGCCCACGTCCACGACTATCTGATCCATGGTCACGGTCCCGGCCAAAGGGTACCGACGGCCGCGGATCAGCACCTCTCCGCCGGTGGCGGAGAGACGGCGGGGGATCCCATCGGCGTAGCCGATGGGAACAGTGGCGACCTTCGCCTCCTTTTCGAGCGCCCGACGACGCCCGTAGGACGGCCGCTCCCCGGCCGCAAGGCGCTGGACGTAGACGACCTGGGACACGACCCGGAGAGCCGGCCGCAGTTGGACTACGTCCCGTGTCTCGGGACAGGGATGCAGGCCGTATGTGCCGAGCCCTACCCGTACGAGGTCTCCCCGCGCCGCCGGGAAGAGCAGCGCCCCGGCGGTGTTGGCGAGGTGGAAAGGCACGTCGAGGCCGGCGACGGCCTTCTGGAAGCGCTCGATCTGGATCTCTGTGTACTCGGGATCCTCGTCGGCAACTGCGAAATGGGTCCACACCCCTCCGAGGCGCAGCGGACCCGCCACTTCCCCTACTAGCTCGTGGAGGCGAGCAACCGGGGCGCCCACGCGGTGCATCCCCGTGTCGATCTTGATGTGCACGTCCAGAGGCTGGTCGGCAGCCTTCGCCAAAGCATGCAGGAATTCGACCCGGTAGGCGGTGGGCGTGAGACGCCAGCGGACGACCTCGGCCGCGTCGGAATGGGACGGCTCCGACAGCACCAGGATCGGCGCTTCGATCCCGGCTTCACGGAGGCGCACTCCTTCCTCCACCAGGGCGACCGCCAGACAGGCCGCCCCCGCCTCCAGGGCGGCCTCGGCGACGGGGACATCGCCGTGGCCGTAGGCGTCCGCCTTCACGACGGCACAGAACTTGGCGGGCGCCACGACACGCCCTATCTCGGCGACGTTGTGGCGGATGGCGGCGAGATCGATCTCGGCGTGGGTCGGTCGCACTGCGCCAATCTTGGCACGCTCCCATACAGTGTTGACCATGGGAGGGATGGCGCACAGCCTGTCATCGGTTCCGCTGGGCGACACCGGGCTCCAGGTATCGCCATTGGGCCTCGGCCTGGCTGCCCTCGGGCGGCCTGCCTACATAACCCTGGGACGCGACCTGGGAACACGGCGAGCCATCCCCGACCTCGAGAGGCGCACTCACGAGGTCCTCGATGCCGCCTGGCGGGCGGGGATCCGCTACGTGGACGCCGCCCGCTCCTACGGCCGGGCCGAAGAGTTCCTCGCTTCCTGGCTGCAGGCCACGGGCAACGACCCCACGGTCGGCTCGAAGTGGGGCTACCGCTACGTGGGCGACTGGCGGCTGGACGCCGAAGTCCACGAAGTGAAGGACCATTCCCTCCAGGCCCTGGAGGAGCAGTTGGCGGAGAGCCGCCGCATCCTCGGCGACCATCTGGACCTGTACCAGATCCACTCGGCCACGCTCGACAGCGGCGTGCTGGAGAACCGAGCGGTGCTCGGTCGTCTCGCCGAACTCGCCGACGAAGGCCTTCTCATCGGGCTGTCGGTGAGTGGGCCACGCCAAGCCGACACGATCCGGGCCGCCCTCGAGGTCGAGGTCGACGGGGTGAACCCTTTCCGCTGCGTCCAGGCGACCTGGAACCTCCTCGAGCAGTCGGCCGCCCCAGCCTTGCAGGAGGCGCATCGGGCCGGCTGGGGAGTCATCATCAAGGAGGCGCTGGCCAATGGCCGCCTGGTCGCCGGGGGCGATGCCATCAGGGTCGAGAAGATATCGAGCCGTCTCGGCGTCGACCCAGATGCGGTGGCGATCGCCGCTTGTCTGAGCCGACCCTGGGCGGACGTGGTCCTGTCGGGCGCCACCTCCGTGGCCCAACTCGAGAGCAACCTGAGGGCAATCAGCCTCGACACGGTCGAGGAACTGCTCGGCGACCTCGAATCGTGGCGCCAGCACCCCGACGAATACTGGGAGACCCGCTCCTCCCTCCCCTGGCGATGACCTCTCCCTGAACCGTTCCGGGCGCCTGTTTCGTATCGCCTCACAGCAACCGCCGGAAATAGCGGCTCCAGCCGACATGCCGATCCGGCGGGCGTTATGGTCGATCGGCGAAGGGTCCCCCAGTCGACCGGCTGTGAGGGGCGGAGAGGCGTATGTCACCGGTGGGAGGTGAGAGGTGTATCCAGCGCCATTCGAGTACTCGGCGCCCACCACGCTCGAGGAAGCGACGGCACTCCTGGCCGAGCTAGGCGATGAGGGGAGAGTCCTAGCCGGCGGACAGAGCCTCCTTCCGATGATGAAGATGCGGCTGGCCACCCCGGCGCACCTCGTGGACATCAACCGCATCCCGGGCCTGGACCGCATCGAACAGGTCAACGGCCACATCGAGATCGGGGCGCTGGTCCGGCATGCCGACGTCGTGGCGAGCCAGGAAATCAGCGACGCCAGCCCGCTGATGGCGTCGACCGCCCCCTGGGTGGCGGATCCACTGGTCCGCAACCGGGGAACCGTGTGCGGTTCTGTGGCCCACTGCGACCCCGAGGGTGACTGGAACTCGGTGATGCTGGCCTTGGGCGCCCAGGTGGTCGCCACTTCCCACAACGGGGAACGTGTCATCCCGATCGAAGACTTCATCGTCGACTACTTCACCAACTCGCTCCAGCCGGGCGAGATGGTCACGGCTGTCCGCATTCCCCGGGCCGACGCCGGGACGGGCGGGAAGTACCTGAAACTCGAGCGGAAGATCGGCGACTACGCCACCGTCGGGGTGGCCACCCACCTGCGGGTCGAAGGAGGCACGATCACCGAGGCGGGCATCGGCTTGACGAGCGTCGGCCCTCACAACATCAAGGCGAAAGAGGCGGAGGCGATGTTGGTGGGGCAGGCGCCGAGCCCCGAGCTGTTCGCCGAAGCGGCCCGGGCCGCAGCCCTTGCCTCCGAACCGGAGGACGACGTGAGAGGGCCCGCCGAGTACAAGCGGGCCGTGGTGGAAGCGTACGTGCGGCGAGGCCTCGAAGCCTGCGTCAGCCAGATCAGCGAGGAGGGATGATGCGAGTCGACGTCACGATCAACGGAGAGTCTCGCTCCGTCGACGTGGAACCGCGCACCTTGCTGGTGGACTTCATCCGCACCCACCTCGGCCTCACGGGCACCCACATCGGCTGCGACACCACGTCATGCGGGGCGTGCACGGTGGTCATGGACGGCAATCCGGTGAAGTCGTGCACGATCCTGGCCGTGCAGGCTCACGGCTCTGAGCTGAAGACGGTCGAGGGCCTGCGCCAGAATGGGCAACTCCACCCGATCCAGATCGCCTTCAAGGAGCATCACGGCCTCCAGTGCGGTTTTTGCACCCCGGGCATGATGCTGGTCGGGGCAACACTGCTGGAGAGAAACCCGGACCCAACCGAGGAGGAGATCCGTTGGGAGATCAGCGGCAATCTCTGCCGTTGCACCGGGTACATGAACATCGTCAAAGCGATCAAGGAAGCGGGCGCCGGCAGTGCCGGGGACGCCGTAGGCGAGGACCTGGGCGCCGCCGAGAGCGTCGCAGCCCTGGAGGACATGGAGGAGGCACACACATGACGATCACGGCTCCCCATCCGGCCACGCCCCCGGAGATCGGGGGTCTGGGTCATTCGGTGCGGCGGAAGGAGGACGACCGCTTCATCCAGGGAGCCGGCCGGTACCTGGACGACATCGTCCTGCCGGGCATGCTCCACATGGCGATCGTCCGCTCTCCCGTCGCCCACGCCCGCATCCGCTCGATCGACGCCTCGGCCGCCGAGGCGATGGAAGGCGTGGTAGCGGTGGTCACCGGCGAGGCTCTCGCCGCTCACGGGCTGGCGTGGATGCCGACGCTGTCGGGCGACACGCAAGCGGTGCTCGCCACCGACAAGGTCCGGTATCAGGGCCAGGAGGTGGCGGCGGTGATCGCCACCGACCCCTACATCGCCCGCGACGCCGCCGCCGCGGTGTACGTCGACTACGAGGAATTGCCGGCGATCACCAACCCGCAGCAGGCTCTCGCCGAAGGTGCGGTGCTGATCCGAGACGAGAAGGAAGGCCAGACCGACAACGTCGCCTACGAATGGGAAACGGGTGACAAGGAGGGCACCGACCGGGCGTTCGCCTCGGCCGACGTCGTCGTCAGCCTGGAGACCCACTACCCCCGCTCCCACCCTGCCCCGCTGGAGACGTGCGGAGCTCTCGCTGACATCGACCCGGCTACCGGCCAAGCGACGATCTATCTGACGTCACAGGCTCCCCACGCCCACCGCACCCTGTTCGCACTGGTGGCGGGGCTGCCGGAGGAGAAGATCCGGATCATCGCTCCCGACATCGGCGGCGGCTTCGGCAACAAGGTGCCGATCTATCCCGGCTACGTGGTCGCCACCGCGGCTTCACTCCTCCTCGGCAAGCCGGTCAAGTGGGTCGAGTCACGGTCGGAGAACCTCATCTCGACCGGCTTCGCCCGCGACTACCACATGAAGGGCGAGTTGGCGCTGTCGTCGGACGGGAGGATCCTGGCGATGCGAGCGTCGATCCTCTCCGACCAAGGAGCGTTCTTCGCCGACGCCCAACCGACCAAGTTCCGGGCAGGCCTCTTCCACATCTGCACCGGCTCCTACGACATCCCCTACGCCCATGTGTCGGCGAAGGGGGCGTACACCAACAAGGCCCCGGGCGGTGTGGCCTATCGGTGCTCGTTCCGGGTCACAGAGGCCAGCTATCTGATCGAGCGCCTGGTGGACAACGCTGCCTGGAAGCTCGGCATGGACCCGGCGGAGTTCCGGCGGAAGAACTTCATCAGGAAGGACCAGTTCCCGTACCGCTCGGCCACCGGGTTCATCTACGACTCGGGCGACTACCACGCGGCGATGGACGAAGCGCTGCGCCTCTCCGACTACTACGAGTGGCGGAGTCGTCAGTCACAAGGACCGACGCCCGAAGGCAAGCTGGTCGGCATCGGGTTGGCCTCGTTCACCGAAGTCGTGGGCGCAGGCCACTCGAAGGAGTACGACATCGCCGGGCTCAAGATGTTCGACTCCGCCGAGTTGCGGATCCACCCCACCGGCAAGGCGATCCTGAAGCTGGGTGTCAAGAGCCAGGGCCAGGGCCACGAGACCACGTTCGCTCAGATCGTGGCCGAGGAGCTCGGGATCCCCTTCGACCAGATCAAGGTCGTGGAGGGCGACACCGACAACACGCCCTATGGCCTCGGGACGTACGCCTCCCGCTCGACGCCGGTGGGCGGAGCGGCAACGGCGATGGTCTCCCGCAAGATCCGCGACAAGGCGAAGAAGATCGCCGCCCATCTGTTGGAGGCCGCCGAAGAGGACCTGGAGTGGGAACCCGGCAAGTTCACCGTCCGGGGCACTGACCAGAGTGTGAGCATCCAGGACATCGCCTTCGCCGCCTACACGAACCCGCCCGATGACGAGGAAGCCGGTCTCGAGGCTGTCCACTACTACGACCCGCCGAACATGACATACCCGTTCGGTACCTACGTCGTGGTCGTCGAGGTAGACCCGGCCGACGGCACGTGGAAGGTCGTGAACATGACCGCGGTCGACGACTGCGGAGTACGGATCAACCCGATGATCGTGGCCGGCCAGATCACCGGCGGGCTCGCCGAAGGGTTCGCCAAGGCCAACATGCAGTGGATCACCTTCGACGAGCAGGGCAACTGCATCGGTTCGAACTTCCTCGACTACCTCGTACCAACCGCCTGGGAGACGCCTTCGTTCACGCTGGGGGCGACGGTGACACCCTCGCCCCATCATCCGCTCGGAGCCAAAGGCGTGGGCGAGTCGGCCACGGTGGGCTCGCCGGCGGCGTACGTCAACGCCGTGCTCGATGCCCTCCACCACGGTGGGTACGACATCGACAACATCGACATGCCCCTGCTTCCCCATCGCGTGTGGGGCGCCATCAACGGGATGGAGGTGTCCCCCTGAGTCGGAAGTCGGAAGCCGGAAGTCGGAAGTAGCGGTGGACCTCCTCGCCCGCGGGGCCCGGCTTCGGGAGGAGGGTGTTCCGTTCGCCCTGGCGACGGTGACGTGGCGGCGGGGGCCGTCGTCGGGCAAGGGCGGGGCCAAGGCGATCATCCATCCCGACGGCCGCGTCGAGGGCTGGATCGGCGGAGCCTGCTCTCGACCCACCGTGGTGCGCGAAGCGTTGGCGTCGCTCTCGGACGGCCGGCCGCGACTTCTCGTCCTGGGTGAGCAAGATGTGCGGCCCGACGTGGTCAGTGTGCCGATGGCCTGTGCCAGCGAAGGAGCGATGGAGGTGTACGTGGAGCCGTTCCTGCCTGCACCGGACGTCCATATCGTTGGGTCCTCACCTATGACCGCGGTTCTCGCCGACATGGCGAGACGCTTGGGGTGGCGAGTGCGGCACATCGACGACCCCGAATTCGAGGAGGTGACGGAGGCGTCGATGATCGTCGTGGCTACTCAGGGCCATTACGACGAGCCGGCGGTCGAATCCGCCCTCGCCACCCCCGCCCGCTACGTCGGACTAGTCGCCTCGGAAAAGCGCGCCGCCTCGGTCCGGGCATGGCTCCAGGAGCGGGGGGTTGCGCCGGAAGCGCTGACACGGCTTCGAGCCCCGGCCGGCCTCGATCTCGGCTCGGTGGAGCACGAGGAGATCGCAGTGGCGATCCTCGGTGAGTTGGTTGCTTTGCGCGCCACCGGAGGCTTCACTGAGACCGTGACCGTGCAAGAACCCGACATCGCCATCGACCCCGTCTGTGAGATGGAGGTCGATGTGGCCACAGCCCGCTTCAAGACGGAATACAACGGCGAGACGTACTACTTCTGCGCCGCCGGCTGCCAGCGGGCGTTCGAAGCCAACCCCGAAGCCTTCCTCGGCGGCTGAGCGGGCTCAGATCCCGGCGTAGCGGCCGACATGGACGGCGAGGCGGTCGGCTGTCACCGCCGTCTCCCCGGCGAGGTCCGCCGCCGCCACCCCATGCCAGAAAGCGCCCGAGCGGGCCGCCTCCAGAGGCGACAGGCCTCGAGCCCACAGGGCGGCGATCATGCCCGCCAGCACATCGCCCGTCCCGATCGTGGCGAGCTCCGGTCCGCCGCTCACCACCGCCCACGGCACCCCGCCGTCGGTGACGAAGGTCGGCCATCCCTTGAGAAGGACGACGCAGCCCATCTCCTGAGCCAAGACGGCGGCGCCTTCGGGCCCGGGAGTGTGGTCGGTCAGCCGGCCGAACTCACCGACATGGGGCGTGATCACCAGGCGGCCTCCGGCCCGCTCCAGGATGTCCCGACGGGCCAGGGCGTCGGCGTCGGCGACCACTGCCTCGGCGTGCTCGACAGCCGTGGCGACGACGTCGGGGAGATCGCCCAGCCCGGGGCCCACCACGACGACGTCGTAGCGCCGGCACAGAGGCTCGAGGTCGTCGACCTCGTACGTGAGCAGCTCAGGACCCAGGCCGGCCACGGTGCTCCGCTGCGGCGACGCCACCCCCACCGCCCCGGCGCCGAAGTGGAGCGCAGCCCGGCCCGCCATCACCGCCGCCCCCGTCATTCCGGCATTGCCCCCGACGACCAGCACCGACCCCGCCGACCACTTGTGGGCCCGGCGCGGCCGCTTCGGCCGCGGGCAATCGATCGCCTCGGCCACACGCAGTGTGGGGTCGCCTTCGGCTAGCCCGATGTCGGCGATGGTGACGATGCCCGAGCGGTCGGGGCCTTCTCCCAACAGGTGGCCCGCCTTGAGGGCACCGAAAGTGACGGTGCGGGTCGCCGTGAAGGCGCCATCGGGCGCTTCTCCCGTGTCGGGGTCGAGGCCGGTGGGTACGTCGACCGACAGGACCGGCACGTCGATGTCGAACCAAGACGCCAGTCCGTCGGGAAGGCCGCGACGGAACCCTCCGCCGAACAGGGCGTCGATGACGAGGTCACAGTGGGACGGCGGGCCCCAGGGATCTATCCGAACCCCGGATCTTCGGGCAGCCTCGGCCGCCTTGCGCGCCGCATCCGTCCGCGGCTCGGCCAGGGCATGGACGCTGACGGCGACGCCGCGGCGGGCGAGATAGCGGGCGGCCACATAGCCATCTCCGCCGTTGTTGCCCGGTCCGCACAGAACCACGACCTTCGACCCGTATCCGGCACCCATCTCCACCGCCTCGAGGGCGACGGCCAACCCGGCTCGGTCCATCAGCACTTCGACAGGATCGGCGGAACGCTGGTCCATCCGCGCCGCCTCGGCGGCGGTGACGACGGGAATCACGCCCGGTGCTCCTCCGGAAGCTGCCCGATCGGCTCGTGCTCAGCGACCGCCACCGCCATCACCAGCGCTGACGTGTCGGTGTGGGTGATGGTCACCAGGACGTCGGTGACTCCGAGCATCTCGGCGCGTCGGGCGGCATTGCCGCTCAGCCTGACCTTGGGAGCACCGCCGCCCGTGATCTCGATGTCGGTCCAGCGGATCCGCCGCCAGCCGACACCCATCGACTTCATCACGGCTTCCTTCCCGGCGAAGCGGGCAGCGAGGCGCCGGGCGGGGTTGGCAAACCGGAGGGCGTACTCCTGCTCGTGCGGCGTGAAGCACCGCTCGATGAAACGCGGGTACTTCCGATAGACCGCCTCGACGCGCTCGATGTCCGCCAGGTCGACACCGAGTCCGATGATCCGCACGGCACCCAGGTTAGAGACGAACGGTCGCCCGGGCCTGCGACGGCGATCCGGGCGACCGGTTCGGCTGCTCTCTACTCGACCGTGACGGTCTTGGCGAGGTTGCGCGGCTTGTCGACGTCGAGGCCTTTGGCCGTGGCGATGTGATACGCCAAGAGCTGCAACGGCACCACCGCCGTCACGGTGCAGATCAGATCCGAGCCACGGGGCACCTCGATCACATGGTCGGCCACCTCCTTCGTGTCCCCGTCGCCTTCTTCGACGACCAGGACGATGGTGGCTCCTCGTGCCCGCATCTCCTCCATGTTGGAGAGAGTCTTCGGCTTGACGTGACTGTCGGTGGCTACTCCGACCACCACCACCCCCGGCTCGATGAGGGCGATCGGCCCGTGCTTCATCTCGCCGGCCGCGTAGCCCTCCGCCCGGACGTAGGCGATCTCTTTCAGCTTGAGGGCACCCTCCATGGCGACGGGGAAGTCGCCGGAGCGGCCCAGGAAGAAGAAGTCGCGCACGTCGCCGAATTCGGCAGCGATCTTGGCGATCTCGTCGTCGCGCTCGAGGACGCCCTTCACCGCCTCGGGAAGGGTGCGCATCTCGGTGACGAGCTGCTCGATCGCTCCGGGATCCATGCTTCCCCGCACCTGGGCGAGGTAGAGGCCGAGGAGCTGCATCACCACCAGCTGGGTGGTGAAGGTCTTCGTGGCTGCCACCCCGATCTCCGGCCCCGCCCGGGTGTAGAGGACGGCGTCCGACTCCCGGGCGAGCGCCGAGTCGACCACGTTGGACACGCCGATGACGGTCGAGCCCTGGGCCCGGGCGTAGCGGACGGCGGCCAGTGTGTCGATCGTCTCGCCCGACTGGCTGATACCCACCACCAGGGAGCGGGCGTCGAGCACCGGGTCGCGATAGCGGAACTCCGAGGCGATGTCGATCTCGACCGGGAGGCGAGTCCATCGCTCGATGGCGTACTTGGCCATCATCGCCGCGTGGTACGACGTGCCGCAGGCCACGACGAAGACCTTGTCCACGGCGCGGAGCAGGCGGTCGTCGAGCTCGAGTTCCCGTAGCTGCACCTGCCCCGAGGCGTCGACCCTCCCGAGCAGCGTGTCGGCGATGGCGTCGGGTTGCTCGTGGATCTCCTTGAGCATGAAGGTCGGGTAGCCGCCCTTCTCGGCCGCCGCGAAGTCCCATTCGATCTTGCGGTCCTGCACCTCGACCGGGTTGCCGTCGAGGTCGGTGATCGTGACCGAATCGGCCCGCACCTCGATCACGCGGTCGTCCTCCAGGACGACCATGTCGCGGGTGTGCTCCAGGAAGGCCGGTATGTCGGAGGCGATGAAGTTCTCTCCGTCACCGCGGCCGACCACCAGCGGGCTGTGACGGCGGGCGCCGACGATCAGGTCAGGGTCTTGGACACGCATCACCACCAGGGCGAGAGCGCCGTCGGCTCGCTTCATCACCTGGCGGACCGCCTCGGCCAACGGGAGATCCGACATCTCCTCGATCAGGTGGGCGACCACCTCGGTGTCCGTGTCCGACGCGAAGGAGTGCCCACGCGCCAGCAACTCCGACTTGAGGGCGGCCCAGTTCTCGATGATCCCGTTGTGGACGACCACCACCGAGGCGGCGCAGTCTTGGTGGGGATGGGCGTTGGTGGTGTTGGGCGCCCCGTGGGTCGCCCACCGGGTGTGGCCGACACCACCCCGCCCGCCGTTCACTTCCAAGCCGGTGACGGCCGCCTCCAACTCGGACATGCGTCCGGCGCGCTTCACCACGGTCATGGTGTCGCCGCCGTGGATGGCGATGCCCGCCGAGTCGTAGCCGCGGTATTCCAATCGGCTGAGGCCGGGAATGAGCACGTCGGTCACAGGGCGCGGACCGACGTAGCCAACGATTCCGCACATGCGTATCGATCTCCTTCGCTTACGGGCGCGTCACAGAACGCGCTGTGTGCAAGTCACTAGGTGCAGGTACGAAGGCCACGACACCGGTCCGCTGACCGGTACCACATCGGCTGGGCTTCTGTCCCCGGAGTCACCTCCGGGTTTTGGTCCCACCCGTAACGACCGTGGTCTGGCCGGGAAGGCATCCGCCGAAGACTTCGATCACCTTCCTCCTCGTCATCTGCGGGACACCCGCAGATCTGGCGCTATGACTTGTCCGTCTCGAGTCCGAGACTCACGAGGTCGTGGCCACAATGGATCTCGTGGTCTGTTTCTCCCTCTACTCCTTTCCTAGCTCCCCGGCGACGACCGTCGCCAGGCGCTCAGCATACTTGTGAGCGGCCTCTTCGGAAGGGGCTTCCACCATCACGCGGATGACCGGCTCGGTTCCAGAGGGCCGCAGGAGGACACGGCCGTCCTCCCCCAGCTCGCCCTCCACCTCCGACACCGCCTCCCAGACCGCGGAGGCACCGTCGAGGTCGACGCCTCGGCCCACCTTCACGTTCAGGAGGACCTGGGGATATTCGGTGATCGCCTCGACGCGGAGTTGGCGCAGTTCCTTCCCCGTGCCGGCCATCACGTCGAGGAGCCGCACCGCGGTGAGCAGGCCGTCGCCGGTCTTGCCCTTGTCGAGGAAGATCACGTGGCCGGACTGCTCGCCCCCGATGAGGCCCTTGTGCTGCTGGAGCGCCTCCATCACGTAGCGGTCTCCGACCTTGGTCTCGACGATCTCGATGCCGGCCTCGGCCATCGCCTTGCGGAAACCGAGATTGGCCATGACGGTGGTCACGACCAGGTTGTTGCGCAGCCCGCCGTTGGCCTTCCAATGGCGGGCGATGATGGCCATGATCACGTCGCCGTTGGCGGGCCGGCCGTCCTCGTCGACGGCGATCAGGCGGTCGGCGTCACCGTCGAAAGCGAGCCCGACCCTGCCTCTGGTGCGAGCCGCGAGGTACTCGGGATGGGTGGCGCCGCAACCGTCGTTGATGTTGACCCCGTTGGGCTCGGCTGCCAGGACCTCGACGTCGGCCTTGAGGCGGCTGAACAGCTCCGGCGCCGCCTTGAAGGCGGCACCGTTGGCGCAATCGAGCGTCAACTGGATGCCGCTCAACCGATACATGGACACGCTGGCGAGGTATCCGACGTATTCGTAGAGGGCGTCATCGTCGACGAGGCCGATTCCGATCGCCCCGCCGACCGATGACCTCCCGGAGCGGGACCGCAGGCGATCCTCGATCTCCCTCTCCACCTCGTCGGGGAGCTTCGTGCCGTGTTCGCCCAGCAGCTTGATGCCGTTGTCGGGGGCGGGGTTGTGAGACGCAGAGACGACCGCGCCCATGCGGGCGCCCGTCTGGGCGGTGAGGAGGCTGATGCCGCCGGACGGCAAGACGCCAACGTCGACGGTGTCGATGCCGACGGCCTGGAACCCGGCCTGCAACGACGACGCCAGCATCGTGCCGGAGCGACGAGTGTCACGACCGACGACGACCGGGCCGTGGCTGAGAAGGCAGCCTGCGGCCCGGCCGATGTCGAGAGCCAGCTCGGGAGTGAGCTCGGTGCCGGCCTCCCCGCGGACGCCGTCGGTCCCGAAAATCGGCCGACCCGCCTCGAGGAGCGCCCGAAGGTCAGCCAAGCTGCAGAGCCTCTCTAACGCTTGGTGTACTGCGGAGCCCGCCGCGCCTTGCGGAGGCCGTACTTCTTGCGCTCGACGCGCCGGGCGTCACGGGTGAGCAGACCGGCCTTCTTGAGGACGGCACGCAACTCGGGGTCGAGCTCGACGAGACCCCGGGCGATACCCAGCCGGAGGGCGTCGACCTGGCCGCTGACGCCGCCGCCGTGCAGGGTGGCGTCGATGTCGTAGCGGCCCTGCGTGTTCGTGATCTGGAGGGGCTCCATCACCCGCATGCGCTGGGCCATCGTCGGGAAGTACGACTCGAGGGAGCGGCCGTTGAGGGTCAGCTGACCGCCTCCGTCGCGGAACCGGACACGGGCGACGGCTTCCTTACGTCGTCCTGTGGCCTGGACGAGGGGCTTGGGCATCAGCGTTCAACCTTTCGAATGTCGAGTTCCAACGGCTTCGGCTGCTGGGCCTGATGCGGATGATCCGGCCCGGCATACACCTTCAGCTTACGGGCCATCTTCCGGCCGAGCCTGTTCTTGGGGAGCATGCCCCGGACGGCGCGCTCGATCACGGCCTCGGGGCGGCGACGGATGAGCGAGGCGAAGGTCTCGGCCTTGATCCCACCGGGGTAACCCGAGTGGCGGTAGTAGATCTTCTGCTGCGCCTTCTCCGACGTGACGGCCACCTTCTCGGCGTTCACCACGACGACGTGGTCGCCGGTGTCCATGTGGTTGGCGTAGATCGGCTTGTGCTTGCCGCGCAGGATCTTGGCGACCTCCGAGGCGAGCCGGCCCAGAGGCAGGTCGGTGGCGTCGACGAGCCACCACTCACGGGTGATGTCGCCGGGCTTGGGCGAGTATGTCTTGTTGACGGTCATGGCAAAACAAAATCCCTCTCGATCGAGGGGCGGCGTGGGAAACGAGCTCCCGGCGGGAGCAGATACAGGATACGAGGAACCAACGGAATTCGCCAATTCCCACCGCTAGTGCCGCCAGCCGCCTAGGAAAAGCCCACTTCCCACAGAACGAGGCCATGGGGCGGGGCGATGGTGCCGACCGCTCGACGATCTCGAACGGCGATCACCTCCTCCACCTCCGCCGCCCGCCGCCGTCCCAACCCCACGTCGACGCACAACCCGACCAACGACCGCACCATCTGATGGCAGAACGCCTTGGCCCTGACTCCGAAGACCACCCGCTGGTCCTCTGTCCACCAGCCCGCTTCGAAGACGTGGCGCACCGTCGTCGCCCCTGGTCGCCGGCGACAGAAGCTGGCGAAGTCGTGCTCCCCGACGAAGGCGGCAGCAGCGACGTTCATTGCCCCCAGGTCGAGCGGCTTTCCCAGATGCCACACCCAGTTGCGCGTCAAGGGATCGGTGGCCGGACGTGGGTCCACGAAATAGCGATATGCCCGCCAGGTCGGCGAGAACCGGGCGTTGAAGCCCTCGGGCGCCTCCGACGCCGACAGGACGGACACCTCGCCTCCCATCACGCCGTCCAATGAGCGGCGCAGCCGCTCCAGGTCCGGGAGCTCATCGACCTCGAAGCTGACCACCTGATGGCGAGCATGGACCCCGGCATCGGTGCGACCCGCCCCGATGGTCTCGTAGCGGCGCCCGAGGACCCGCTCCAAGGCGTCTTCCAGCACCCCCTGCACCGTGCGGACATGTGGCTGGCGGGCGAACCCATGGAACCCGGTGCCGTCGTAGGAGATGTCGAGTCGGACTATCGGCACCTCAGAACAAGGAGCCCAGGACCATGAAGGGCAACCGGAAGATGAGACGAACGACGACGATCAACGCGAATCCGATCAGCACCGAGCCCACCGACTTCGGCGTGTCGAGCGAGGCAGCTTCCGACGTGGCGACGACCTTGGCGACCAGGGACCACACCAGGCCGATCCCGCCGGCGACGTCTCCGAAGATCCACAGGAGCAGGGGAAGCTCGCAGTGGCCGTGGAGGCGGATCATGGTCTGCATGTGCCCGCTGCCCGAGAACAGGCGGGTGGCGACGAACCAGGTGGCGGCGGCGAGGATCAGCCAGGAGATCAACCCGTAGATCACCGCCTCCAGGAGGCCCGTGAGGGACACTGCCCCGAACCCTGCGAACCGCACGACCCTCGTGGCATAGACGACGGCGCTGATCGCCGCCACCAGTAGGACGGCGTCGGCGGTGGCGTCCGAATCGAAGAAGAGCTCGGAATGGGCCCTCCGGTCGAGGATGGAGGCCCGGACGGCCCGTCGAAGCGCGCGCATGGCCGGGGAGCGTACTAGACCGGGACCTCGACTCCGCCGGGCAGACGGCGCTATCTGCGCCGCAAGTGCACCAGGTCGACGCTGTGATCGCCCGATTTCTCGAGGATCAGGGTGGCCCGCTCCCGTGTGGGGGCGATGTTCTGCTCGAGATTGGGCTTGTTGATCTCGTTCCAGATCCGCGTCGCTTCCGACCGAGCCTCCTCGTCGCTCAGAGAGGCGTAGCGATGGAAGTAGTTGGTGGGATCCTGGAACGCGGTGTCCCGGAAGGTCAGGAACCGCTGCACGTACCACCCCTGGATGTCCTCAGGGCGGGCGTCGACGTATATCGAGAAGTCGAAGTAGTCGGACACGTAAGTGCCGTGGCCCCCGCCTTGCAGCACGTTGAGACCCTCGATGATGACGATGTCGGGGTCCTCCACCACCCGGGTCTCACCCGGGATCACGTCGTAAGCCTTGTGCGAGTAGACCGGCGCTTCGAGCGGCGAGCGGCCCGACTTGAGATCGACGACGAACTCCAGGAGGCGGCGCCGGTCGTAGCTCTCCGGGAAGCCCTTCCGCTGCATCAAGCCGCGCTCTTCCAGCACCTCGTTCGGCAGGAGGAAGCCGTCCGTCGTGACGAGGTCGACACGCGGATGGTCCGGCCACCGGGAGAGCAGCGCTTGGAGCACCCTGGCGGTCGTCGACTTGCCGACCGCCACCGACCCGGCGATGCCGATCACGTACGGCACGGCCGTCGTCGGTTTGCCGAGGAAAGTGTCGGTGACCGAAAAGAGTGTCTGGCTGGCACGTACGTAGAGGTTCAGAAGCCGGGAGAGGGGCAGGTAGATGTGCTCGACCTCGTCCATCGACAGGGCGACGTTGATCCCTCGGATCGCCTCGACGTCCTTTTCGTCGAGCGTCATCGGGGTGTTGGCGCGCAGCGCCGCCCATTCATCGCGCGTGAAAGTCAGAAAGGGAGTGGGGTGAGGAGTCATCTCGCGGGAGGGACGTTAACCGGACGCCGACTGGTATCCCATCCGGGCAGGTTGAGATCGAGTCTCCATAGACTGCCTTGGGTGAAGTCCGTGCTGCGCTGGGTGGTCACCATCCCGTTCCTGCTCTCGTTCGGGCTGGTGCTGCTCGTCTTCGATATCGCCGGGCGGTTGGTGCTGCCGTTCTCGATGACAGCGTTCGAATACGTGATGGCCGGCCTGCAGCGCGCACTGGTGGGCGTCTTCCAGCTCTTCGGAACCCGCATCACGGTGCACCGATCGCCCAAGGTGGAACCCCACACCGGTTACGTGATCATCTCGAACCACCAGTCGATGCTCGACATCGCCCTCATCGGCGGATACCTCTTCACAAACCTCCCGAAGTACGTCGCCAAAGCGGAGTTGGGGAGATGGATCCCCTCGGTGTCCCTCAATCTGAAGAAGGGCGGCCACGCCTTGATCGATCGGGCGGACGCCGTCCAGGCTCTGGCGGCGATCCGCGACTTCGGAAAGCGCGTCCAGGACCGCAACCGCTCGGCGGTGATCTTCCCTGAAGGGAGCCGCTCCCGGGACGGGACTCTGCAGCCCTTCAAGCGTTCGGGGGCCCGTGTCCTCCTCGATGCCGCTGATCAGATGCCGGTCGTCCCGGTGGCGATCAAGGGATCGTGGCAGCTCAACCGCATGTGGCCGTTCAGCCCCGGAGCCACGGTCGAGATGTGGATCGGCGACCCGATCCCCCGGACCGCCGGCGACTCCGCCGAGCGGCTCCGCGAAGCCCACGAGTGGATCCGCCAACGCATCGGATCGAATGCCCAGACCTGAGCCGGTACGCATCGACGACCGTACGGGGGTCCTGCACCCCGAGAACTTGGCGCGCTACGACGCCCGGCGGTTCGAAGCGCACCCCGACATCGCGGCGGTGGTCGACCACTTCTGGCAGGTCCGCTGGCACCTGGACGCGGGTGAGGTGATCTCTCAACGGATCATCGACGCCGCCAGTGTCCATCTGACGGTCGAGCAAGGTGCGGTGCCGGCGCCTTTGGTGATCACCGGCGTCCATCGCCGGGCCTGGCACCGTCTCATAAGGGGGAGCGGGTCGGCGTTCGGGATCCGTCTCCGTCCCGCCGGGTTGGCCGTCGTCTCCGACCTCACTCCCCCCCAGATCGCCGACGCCACCGTGGCAGTGACGCCGTCGCTCGACCGGCGCCTCCATGAGCTGATGACCCGGATCGCGGAAGCCGCCACCTCAGAAGACCGGGTCGAAGTCGCCACCGCCGCCATCGCCGAGCGCCTCGCCGAGCGCCCGGTGACGGCAGCCGGGACCCTGGCCAACGCCATTCTCGATGCGCTCACCACCGAGGTCCGCTCGCGGGTCGGAGTGGACCTGCCCGAGCGCCTCGGCGTCAGCCCGCGGACCATCCAACGTGCCCTCAAGGAAACCGTCGGGCACGGACCCAAGTTCGTGAGCCGGCGGGTCCGATTGCAGGAACTGGCGCGCCTCCTGGCGACGCGGCCCGACATGGACCTGGCGCAGCTGGCGTACGAACTGGGCTACGCCGATCAGGCGCACCTGACGAACGACTTCCGCGCCGTCGCCGGGATCAGCCCAGGCGCGTATCGCCGTTCGGTTCGGGTACTGGCGGCGAGCTGACTCAGACCAGTTCGATGATGGCCATCTCGGAGCCGTCGCCCCGCCGCTGGCCGACCTTCACGATCCGGGTGTAGCCGCCGGGACGATCGGCGTAGTTGGGGCCGACCTCCGTGAACAGCTTGGTGAGCGTTTCCCGGTCGGTGATGGTCTTGCGGACGATGCGCCGGTTGTGCGGTCCGTCTTCGCGGGCTCGCGAGATCACCTTCTCGGCGAGAGGCCGGACTGCCTTGGCCCGGGCCAGCGTGGTCTCCACCCGGCCGTCCCGGATGAGGGCGGTGGTCAGGTTGATCAGCAGGTGCCGGGAGTGAGCCGGCGACCCACCGAAGCGCGGACCTTTCTTGGGCCGAGGCATCAGGACTTGGCTCCTTGACCAGCGTCGGCCAGCGACAGGCCGAGCTCGTCCAGCTTGGCGACGACCTCTTCGAGGCTCTTCTGACCGAAGTTGGTGATGTTGAGGAGATCGTCGGAGGTGCGCTGCACCAACTCGCCGACGGTCTTGATCTGGGCCCGGCGGAGGCAGTTGCGCGGCCGCTCCGAGAGGTCCAGCGCCTCGATCGGCAGGTCGAGGTCCGGGGACCCCGTGCCTTCCTGTTCCACCTCGCCCAACTCGAGACCGACACCTTCGGCCATGTCGGCGAACAGACCCATCAGCTCGCGGAGGGTCTTGCCGGCGGAGGACACCGCCTCGCTGGGCTCGATGGCGCCGTTGGTCTCGACGTCGAGGATCAGCTTGTCGTAGTTGGTCATCTGCCCGACCTGGGTGTTCTCGACTCGGTAGGCGACCTTGCGCACCGGCGAGAAGATCGAGTCGACCGGAATCACACCGATCGGCTGGCCCGGCTCCTTGTTCTGCTCGGCGCCCCGGTAGCCGACGCCGGGGGCGACGGTCATCTCCATCTCGAGACGACCGGAAGCCGACAGTGTGGCGAGATGCAAGTCCGGGTTGACGATCTCCACTCCCGCCGGGACCTTGATGTCACCCGCCTTCACCTCACCGGCGCCCTTCGCCGACAGATAGACGGTCTTGGGCTCGTTGTCCTCGAGTCGGACGACGATCTGTTTGATGTTGAGGATGAGGTCGACGACGTCTTCGACCACCCCTTCGATCGTCGAGAACTCGTGCTCGACACCTTCGATCTGGATCGAGGTCACCGCCGCCCCGGGAATCCGGGACAAGAGCGTGCGGCGCATGGTGTTGCCGAGCGTGTAGCCGAAGCCGGGCTCGAGCGGCTCGACGATGAACCGGGACCGGTTCTCGCCGACCTGCTCCTCTTGGATATGGGGTCGTTGAACGATCAGCACTGGGGATTCCTCACTTCGAGTAGAGCTCGACGATCAGCTGCTCCTG
>Ga0207873_1001400_pt1 | contig 23210 bp, 21 predicted proteins | sample BGWIniCompost_FD_187373 | JGI IMG/M metagenome (GOLD analysis project Ga0207873, IMG submission 187373) | Cellulose adapted compost microbial communities from Newby Island Compost Facility, Milpitas, CA, USA - BGW Initial Compost (SPAdes)... ...
CCCGCCGAGAGATCTTCCTGGAGCCGCCGCAGCAGCGGCGCGTCCAGCCGCGCCTCCACCGCGCGTCCGAGAACCGCCGAGTACCGCCCGATGCCGCCGCGCGCCGCCGCGGCGCTGTCGAACGTGCCGTGGATCCGTTTCCCGAACGCGCGCGTCAGCCCGAGCGCCGCGAGCACGGAAAGCAGCCACCAGTGGCCGGAGATCACGCCGGCGAGCTGAAGCGCCGCGAGCAGTGCCGTCACGACCGGCAAGACGCGCGCGGCCAGGATCGCGCCCGGCAGGCCGAGCAGCCACGGCTCCCTCTCGGCCCAGGCGAGGAACTGGGCGACATCGTGGGCGGAAGCCGCCGCGGCGAAGCGCCGGCCGTCGAGCGCGAGCGCTTCCCGCAGATCCACGTGGCCCGCCAGCTCCCGAACCGCTTCCTGCCGCGCGGCGATCTCCTCCGGTGGAGACGGCTCCAGCAGCCAGCGCTCGAGCACCCAGCGTCCCGGCGCCGTCGCCGGCGGGCCGAGCAACGCGTACAGCGATGCCCGGCCGAAGACGTCGAGGTCGGCCGCGTAGGGGTGACCCTCCGGCACGTGTACGACCGGGTGCTCCGGCAGTCGCTCCCACCTGCGCTCCGCCCTCGCCAGCCACTCCTCGTTCAACCCGGTCAGCGCGTGCAGCGTCCGCTCGCGCTCTCGCTCCCGCGCGTGCAGAACCACGAGCACGATGAAGCCCGCGGCGAGCGCGGCCGCGCTCCACAGCGCCGCGGCCCCGCCGCCGGCTTCGCGCCACACGAGCGCCGCGACCAGCGCCACGAACAACGCCAGCCGTGCGTTGGCCAGCGCGCCCACGCGGCGCGCCTGCCGCTCGGCCTCCTCGCGGAACCGCGCCGCCCGCGCCGCGTACGTCGCCGCCGCGTCTGTCATCGGGTTTATCCCGCCGCCGTTCGCCATGCCGTCCCGGTACCCCGCGCGCCCGGCCGCGAGCCGTGCACGGCCGGAATTGACAGCGCGAGAAGGCGTGACCTACCTTCTCGCGCCATTCGCAACGACGTTACGGAGCAGTTTCACGTGTCGGCCAACGCAAACGATCCCGCCGCTTTCTCTCTCGCGCCCTTCCTCCAGAGGGTCGCCGCGCGCCAGGACCTGACGGCTGAAGAGGCCGAGGCCGCGTTCAACGGGATCATGGAGGGCCGCGTGTCCCCGGTCCAGGTCGCCGCCCTCCTCGCCGCGCTTCGCGCCAAGGGCGAGGCACCGCAGGAGGTGGCCGGCGGCGTGCGCGCGCTGCGTCGGGCCATGCTCCGCGTCGTCGTCGACGACGACACCTCCGTCCTCGACACCTGCGGCACCGGCGGCGGCGCCTTCACCACATTCAACATCTCCACCGCCGCCGCGCTCCTGGCCGCTGGCGCCGGCGTGCCCGTCGCCAAGCACGGCAACCGGTCCTACACCTCGCGCAGCGGCAGCGCGGACGTGCTCGAGGCGCTCGGTGTCGTGATCGACCTCCCGCCCGAGCAGCTTGCCGACGTGCTCCGGCAGGCCGGGATCGTCTTCATGTTCGCGCCTCGGCTGCACCCGGCCATGCGCCACGTCGCTCCCGTGCGCCGTGAGCTGGGGATTCCCACGATCATGAACGTGCTCGGCCCGCTGACCAATCCGGCCGGCGCGCGGCGCCAGCTCATCGGCGTGGCCAACCCCGCGCTACTCGAGCTGATCGCGCACGCCCTGCTCGAGCTGGGTCACGAGCACGCGCTCGTCGTTCACGGCGAGCCCGGCATGGATGAGCTCAGCCCCATCGGGCCTACGGAAGTGTACGAGGTGAAAGGCGCGCGCGTCGAGCACTACCGCTTCGAGCCCGACAGGCGCCTGGGTTGGTCCGATCTCGATCCGACAGAGCTCGCCGGCAGCGACCCCGCCGGAAATGCGCGGCTGATCGAGGGAGTCCTCGAGGGTAAGATCCGCGGCGCCGCCCGCGCCGCCGTCGTCCTCAACGCGGGCGCCGCCCTCTACCTTGCCGGCAGGGCCGACTCGCTCGAGGATGGCGTCCAGCTCGCCGAGCGCGCGCTCGATGAGGGCGCTGGCCTGGATGCGCTGCAGCGGCTCCGCGCCGCTTCACGCGCGGCAGCCGAGCACGCGCACGGCGATTGATGGACCCTTCAGTTCGCGGAGACGATGGCGCGCACCACCCAGGGCCCCACGATCGGCGGGCGCGCCGCGCACAGCACCACCAGCGTCACCAGCCGGCCCATCTTCCGCCCGAACACGAACGCCTGTTTTCCCCCCATCAGTACCTCCGGATGACACCGACCACGATGCCCTGGATCTGAACTTCGTCGGCATCGAAATAGAGCGGGGGCATGTCCGGATTGGCAGGCTGGAGCCGCACCCGGCCGCCGGGCTCGCGGTAGAACCGCTTCACCGTCGCCGAGTCGCCGTGCACCAGCGCCACCACCATCGCCCCGTTTTCCGCGTTCTGCCGCGCGTTCACCACCACGTAGTCGCCATCCCGGATGTGCTCGTCGATCATCGAGTCGCCCTTCACGCGTAGCACGTAGTGCTGCCCGCTGCGGGTGAGCAGGTCCTCCGGGACCGCGATCGACTCCTGTTCCTCGATCGCCTCGATCGGCACGCCCGCCGCAACGCTTCCCAAGAGCGGGAGTTCAACAGCCGCGACCCGGCTACCCACGGGAACCAGCTCGATCGACCGGCTCTCGTTGTAGCTCTTTCGGATGTATCCCTTCCGCTGCAAATTCTCCAAATGCTCGTGCACGGTGGCCAGCGAGCCGTACGCGAAGTGCCTTGCGATCTCCTCATAGCTCGGCGCGTAGCCGTGCTCCTCGAGAAACGCCCGCAAGAAGTCCAGGATCTCTTTCTGGCGCTTGGTCAGCGGCATGGCGCAGCTCTCGGGAAAGGTCCAGGTCCAGGTGCTTCACGTCCCGGCGCGGCCGGGCCGCGTCGTGGCGGCGGCTGGCCGAAAGGGAACCGAATCCAACTTACCCGAAGGGGAACCGAAACGCAAGAGGCTTGATGACGGTTCTGGACCGGATCGTCGCCGGCAAGCGCCGGGCGGCGCGGGAACTGGAGGGGAGAGCCGGCGCGTTGCGGGCCGCGGCGGAGGCGGCGCCGCCAGCGCGGCCGTTCGCTGAGGCGCTCGCCGCCGGCGGCGCCGTTTCGCTCATTGCCGAAGTGAAACGGCGCTCACCGTCGGCCGGCTGGATCCGGCCGGAAGCGAGCGCGGTGGAGATCGCGGTGCAGTACGAGGCCGCCGGTGCGGCCGCGATCAGCGTGCTGACGGACGAGGAGCATTTCGGCGGCACGCTGGAGGACCTGACGCGGGTGCGGTCCGCGGTGGGCGTGCCGGTGCTGCGCAAGGACTTCATCGTGGATCCCGTCCAGGTGTGGGAGGCGCGGGCGGCGGGGGCGGACGCGGTGCTGTTGATCGTGCGCGTCCTGGATGACGCGGAGCTGATGGACCTGCTGGCGGCTGCGCGCGATTGCGGGCTGGGCACGCTCGTCGAGATCCACTCGGCGGAGGAGCTGGAGCGGGCGGTGCGCGCGGGTGCGGACGTGATCGGCGTTAACGCGCGTGACCTGGCGACGCTCAAGACCGATCTGGCGGTGACGCTCGCCCTGGCCGGTCAGGCGCCGGCGGCGTGCGTGCTCGTGGCGGAGAGCGGGATCGGCTCGAGAGCGGATGTGGAGCGTCTCGCCGCGGCCGGCGTGGACGCCATCCTGGTGGGCGAGGCGCTCATGCGGGCGCCGGACCCCGGTGCCGCCGCCCGTGCGCTGGTCGGGGTGGCGCGGGCAACGCCGACTGCGCCGCAGGTGAAGATCTGCGGGTTGTGCCGGCCGGCCGATGCGGCTGCGGCGGCACGGGCCGGCGCGGATTACGTGGGCGTAGTGCTGACGCCGGGCTTCACCCGTTCGCAGACTGTGGAGTCGGCGGCGCCGATCCTGGACGCCGCGGCGGGCGCGCGGCGCGCCGGCGTGTTCGTGGATGCGTCGGTGAGCGAGGTGGTCGACGCGGCGAAGCGCCTCCGGCTGGACGTCGTGCAGTTGCACGGCTCGGAGCCGCCCGACCGGGTCGCCGCGATCGCTGCGGCTGGGGACTGGCAGGTGTGGAAGGCGGTCCGGCCGCGCAATCCCGAGGAGCTCGGCGCCGCGGCGCGATCATATGCGGGCGTTTTTTCCGCATTGTTGGTGGACGCCTGGGACCCCACGCGTCCGGGTGGGACCGGCGTCGCGCTGGCGTGGGACCAGTTCGCAGGCGCGCGCGGCCTGCTGCCACGCTCGCTGCGTCTGGTCCTTGCCGGCGGGCTGACGCCGGAGAACGTGACGACCGCGGTGCAGCGCATGGCGCCAGCCGTGGTGGACGTGAGCTCGGGCGTCGAGCAGCGCCCGGGCGAGAAGTCAGAAGAGCGGATGCGCGCGTTCATCGAGGCGGCGCGCTCCGCCGGTCCGGTGCGCGTGGCGCGGGTGGCCGCTGCCGCGGAGGCGCGGGCCGCCGGATGAACGGGGAGACGATGTCGTACGAAACGGAAACGAACCGACGGGGGCGCTTCGGCCGCTTCGGCGGGCGGTACGTGCCCGAGACGCTGATCGCCGCGCTGGATGAGCTCGCGGCGGTTTACGATGAGGCGCGGCAGGACGAGGCGTTCTGGGCCGAGCTGGACGGCCTGTTGCGGGATTACGTTGGCCGCCCCACCCCCCTTTACCTTGCCCGTCGGCTGAGCGAAGAGGCGGGCGTGCGCGTCTACCTCAAGCGCGAAGACCTGAACCACACGGGCGCCCACAAGATCAACAACACGCTGGGCCAGGTGCTGCTGGCGCGGCGGATGGGCAAGCGGCGCATCATCGCGGAGACGGGCGCGGGGCAGCACGGTGTTGCCACCGCGACGGCCTGTGCGCTGTTCGGCCTGGACTGCGTGATCTACATGGGCGCGGAGGACGTGCGGCGGCAGGCGCTGAACGTGTACCGCATGCGGCTGCTGGGCGCAGAGGTCCGCACGGTGGATGCAGGGACGCGAACGCTCAAGGACGCGACCAACGAAGCGCTGCGAGACTGGGTGACCAACGTTCGGGATACCCATTATATTATTGGCTCCGTGGTCGGTCCTGACCCCTTTCCCCGGCTCGTTCGCGATTTCCAGTCCGTGATCGGCAAGGAAACCAAGCGTCAGCTCGAGGCGATGGAAGGTCGGCTCCCGGCTGCGGTCATCGCGTGTGTGGGCGGTGGCTCCAACGCGATGGGCATCTTCCACGCGTTCGTGGACGAGCCGTCGGTCCAGCTGGTGGGTGTCGAGGCGGCGGGGGCCGGGCTCGACACGGACCGTCACGCCGCCTCCCTGGGCGCCGGTCGCCCGGGCGTGTTGCACGGCTCGTTCAGCTACGTGCTCCAGGACGAGGCCGGCCAGGTGGCGCCCGCGCACTCCATCTCCGCAGGACTGGATTACCCTGGTGTCGGCCCCGAGCACTCGTATCTGAAGGAGAGCGGACGCGCCCGGTACGTGAGCGTAACGGACGAGCAAGCCCTGGACGCGTTCCACACGCTCGCCCGCCTGGAGGGGATCATCCCGGCGTTGGAGAGCGCGCACGCGGTCGCGTACCTCCTTCGCGACCGGCCGTTTGCGGATGCGGGCGGGCCGGTCGTCGTCTGCCTCAGCGGCCGGGGCGACAAGGACGTGGAGCAAGTCGCCGCGCGGACGGCGGGCGCGGCGGTACACTGAGAGCGACAGACGGTGCCCGTGGACGGAATCCGCGATCTCACGTTTGGCGCGCAAGCGTCTCACCCGGGAGGCGACCCTTTCCCGGCGGAGATCGCTGACGTCCTGGGCACGCTTGCCAAGGCCGTTCGTGCGTTCCAGCTCTACCAAGCCAACAACCCGGTCTACCAGCGCTTCGTGAGCGCTGCGGTCACCGCGTTCTCCCGCCTCTGGGAACGCACCCCTTCGCTGCACCTCACTGTCGAAGAGCACGCGTTCTGTTGGGGCGAGGAGCGCTTCCCGATGGGCGAGGGGCGCGAGAGCCTGGCGTACCAGTTCTACAAGGACGGCATCCGCTACGTCACTTTCCTGCCGGGGTTCGAGGCCGAGGTGGAGAAGTTCCTGGCCGTGGTCCAGCGCGCGAGACAACTGGAGCCGCTGGGCGGCGACGACCTGGTCTCGCTGCTCTGGGAGGAGGACTTCGTCTCGTTCCAGTACGGGTACGTGGACGTGCTCGCCCAGCAGCTCGCGCTGCCCGAGCCGGGCGGCGTGCCGATCCGCGCGGTGGACCGTAGAGAGCTGGAGCTGGAGGTGGGCGCGGCCAGCGGCGGATTCGATGGCGCGGCAGGTGCTGCGTCGACGGATGCGCTCACGACGTTCACGCGGGATGATTTCGCCGAGACGCTGTTCTTCCTGGACGAGGCCGAGCTTCACCAGCTGCAGCAGGAGGCCGACCGCGAGTGGCATCGGGACGTGCGCTCCGATGTGCTGGCGGCGCTCTTCGACAGGCTCGAAGACGGCTCGCCTGCGCGGCAGGATGAGATCCTCGGGATCCTCCGCCAGGTGCTGCCGACCTTCCTGAGTCGCGGCGACCTGCGCTCCGCGGCGCTCGTGCTGCGGGAGCTGGATACCGTGCTCGCGGCCGACGTGCTGGGGCCGGCGCAGCGCGAGCAGGTCGAGCGTCTGTTCACCGAGTTGAGTCAGCCCGCGGTGGTGTCGCAGCTCATCGGCGTCCTCGAGCAGGGGACCGGGGCGCCGGATGCCGAGGAGCTCGGCCTCTTCCTGGCGCACCTGCGGCCGGAAGCGCTGCCGGTGCTGATCGCCGGAGCAGAGCGTATTCCCCAGGCTGCGGTGCGCGAGCGGCTCGAGGCGGCCACGGACCGGCTGGCGGAGCAGCATCCGGATGGGCTCCGGGCGCTGCTCGCGTCAGGCGATCCGGTCGTGGCGGCGGGCGCTGCGCGCTCGGCCGGCCGGCTGCGGCTCCTTGCTGCTGCGCCGGACCTCGAGCGGTTGATCGGGCACAGCGAGACCCACGTGCGGAAGGCGGCGGTGGACGCGCTGGTGGCGTTGCGCTCGAGCGCTGCGGTCGCCGGCCTGGAGCGGGCCCTCGAAGATGATGATCGCGACGTGCGGATCGCCGCGGCCAAGGGGCTCGCCGCGCTGCGCTACCAGCCGTCCCGGGCACGCTTCGAGCAGGTGTTGACGGGGCGCTGGCTGCGCGAGGCCGACCTCACCGAGAAGATCGTCTTCTTCGAATCTTACGGCACACTGGGCGGCGCGGAGAGTGTCCGCTTGCTGGACGGCATCCTCAACGGCCGCGGCTTCCTCCGCCGCCGCGCTCCGGCCGAGCTGCGCGCGTGCGCCGCGTTGGGGCTCGGGCGGGTCAACACACCAGCGGCGCGCGCCGCGCTGGAGCGCGCGGCCACGGATCCCGACGCGGTCGTGCGCAGCGCGGTGTCCCGCGCGCTGCGCCGGGAGGAGCAGGCGTCGTGAGTACGACGGCGGCCCCTCTCGTCCAGGGCGGCGGAGCGCTCCAGGCGCAGGGCATGGCGCTGCTCGCGGCGCTGCACGCCACAGCGCAGGCTCTCCGGCTCTACCCGCTGGAGAACGCCACGGTGCAGAAGGCGCTGGACGAATTGAGTCTCGTGGCCAGCCGCATTGCCGAGCGCGAGGACGGCGTCGAGCTCCGTCTCGTCGGCGACTTCGTCTTCCTCAACGATGCCCGCTTGCGCCTCGACCTGTCCAACTACGTCACGTTCTCGTTCCTGACCAGCGCCCTCACGCGGCACGGGATCGGCGCCATCACCGTCGAGAAGGGCGTCACGCGCGACGAGTGGGCGCCCTTCGTCTCGCTGCTCCTCCGCGAGGATACCGGCGATGGCAACGCGTTCCAGCGGTTCCAGGAGCGTCTCCGCGCCAGCCCGGTGCGGCGCATCCGCGTCGAGGAGGAGAAGGGAGCCGCGGCGCTGCCGCGCGACAACGACGAGGCGCGCGAGGCCGCCAAGCGCACGTACGCGCAGTCGGTCCAGGTGGCGCGCGAGGTGCTCACGGACATCCGCCTGGGCAAGGCCGTGAACGTGCGGCGCGTGAAGCGCGCGGTGCAGGCGATCGTGGATCAGGTCCTGACGAACGAGAACTCGATCGTCGGCATGACCGTGCTGCGCAACTACGACGAATACACGTTCACGCACTCGGTCAATGTCTGCATCTTCAGCGTGGTGCTCGGACAGAAGCTGGGGCTGTCCAAGATCCAACTGTACGAGCTGGGGCTCGGCGCGCTGTTCCACGACATTGGCAAGATGCGCATCGACCCGGCGATCATTGGAAAGCCGACGGCGCTGACGGACGAGGAGGTCGCGCAGATCCAGGAGCATCCGACCGAAGGGCTGCTCGCGCTGTTCTCCACCCACGGTCTCGGCGATGTGCCGTACCGCGCGATGCTGATCACGTACGAGCACCACATGCGCGTGGACCTGAAGGGCTACCCGCGCAACCGTCGTCCGCGGCGGCCGACGTTGTTCAGCCGCATCGTCGCGATCGCGGATGCATTCGACGCCGCGACCTCGAAGCGCAGCTACCAGGCGATGCCGTGGACGCCGGCCGAGGTGCTGCGCGAGATGCGGGACAACCCCGCGCGGGGCTTCGATCCGCTGCTGGTCAAGGCGTTCATCAACGTGACCGGCGTGTACCCGATCGGAACGTTGGCCATCCTGGACACGTATGAGCTGGCCGTCGTCGTGCAGCCGAACCCGGACCCCAGGCGGTTGAGCCAGCCGATCGTGAAGATCATCGCGGACCCCATGGGCATTCCGCTCGCCCAACCCATTACGGCGGACCTCTCGGAGATCGACCCGGCGACCGGCTACTATCGCCGAACCATCATCAAGACGACCGACCCTGAGAAGTATGGGATCAACATCGGGGACTACTTCGTCTGAGACGGACCGCCTCGCCGCGCGCTTCCGCGCGTGGCGCGATGCCGGCCGCCGCGCGCTCATTCCCTATCTGACCGCTGGCTATCCGACGCCCGGACAAACCGTGGATCTGCTGCGACGGCTCGAAGCAGCGGGCGCGGACATCATCGAGCTGGGCATCCCGTTCAGCGATCCGCTCGCGGACGGGCCGACCATCCAGCGTGCGTCGCAGCGTGCGGTGGAGCAGGGGGTGACGCTGGCCTCGTGCCTCGAGGCGCTCGGCGAGTTCCGATCCGGTAGCACGGTCCCGGTGGTGCTGTTCAGCTACCTCAACCCCATCCTCGCCTACGGCGCGGACCGCTTCATCCGCGATGCCGTGGCGGCTGGCGCGGATGGCGTGCTGGTCACGGACCTGCCCGAAGGAGCGGACGATGCGCTCGAGGAGCAGTTCGAGCGCTCCGACCTCGCGCTGATCCGGCTCATCGCGCCCACGACGGCGCCCGAGCGGGCTCGCTGGATCGCGAGTCGCGCGCAGGGTTTCATCTACTACATCTCGCGCACCGGAGTGACCGGCGCGCGGCACGCGTTGCCCCCCGGTCTTGCCGACGAGGTCGCGGCGCTGCGAGCCGTAGCGACAGTGCCCGTGGCGGTGGGATTCGGAATCTCGACGCCGGAGCAGGCAGCGGCGGTCGCCCGGGTGGCGGATGGCGTGGTGGTGGGGAGTGCGTTGCTGGACGCGCTCGACCGCGGCGGCGTCGCGGAGGCCGAGTCGTTCCTTCGCGGCTTGCGCGCCGCTGTCGACGCCGTGGGCGCGTCGTAGTCAGTCTTCGCCCTCGTCCTCCGGTACGCGGAGGCGCTCCTCGGCGGTCGGGTCGGGCTCCACGAACAACGTCCGCACACGCTCCGGCACGACGAGGCCGGGCGGCGCCTTGCGCGGCTTGCGTACGTAACGGCGACGCGTCCAGTCCACGGCGACGGTGCCCGACGTTCGTGCGCGGCTGTGCAGCGCTGCCAGCACCGCAGCTTCGGTGAGGTCCCGCGCTGGCGGATTCGCCTCCGGGTCCGGCCAGCGCAGGATGACGTGCGAGCCGGCCGCCTCGCGTGCGTGCAGCCACACGTCATGGGGCGACGAGTGGTGGAACGTGAGCTCATCGTTGGCGCGGCTGTTCCTGCCCACGCGCACCTCGAGGCCGCCGCTCGTGCGGTATCGGCGGTACGGCGGCAGCCGCCGCGCCTCCCCGCCGCGGCCGCCGGCGCCTGCACCGGACGGGCCGATCGCGGCGTCCACCTCTGCGGAGCTCGCCGTGCCGGCCAGTGCACGTTGAAGGAGCGCCTCCAGCCGCTGCCGCATTCGCTCTGCCGCCTCGATCCGCGTCGGGAGCTGAGCCGCCGCGCTCTCGCGCTTGCGTGCAGCGGCATACAGGCGGTGGGCGTTCTCCACGGGCGTGAGCGCGGGATCCAGCGACACGCGCACGGTCCCACCCGCAAAGTCGGGCAACTCCACCTCTGTCATCCCTCTCGCGACGAGTCCGGGTTGCGCCAGCAGCAGGTCTGCCTGGCGGCGCAGCTCCGCGGCGCGAGGGCCCGCCTGCTCCAGCTCCTCGCGGAGGCGCGCGGCTCGTCGCTGCAGCTCGTCGATGCGCGCCTGGAGCCGCTCGAGGGCCGCGCGCGGCACCGCGGCAGCAGCCGCAGGCGCCACCTCTGAGCCCGCCGCAGCGATCGCCTCGAGCAGGGTGGGGAACGGCTCTCCCGGGACGCCGGGCAGCGGCAGCGGGTACGGCTGTGCGCCGCCGTCGGCTCGCAGCACATGCGGGTCTGCCGGCGGCATGGCCGCGATCGCCTGGTAGCGCTCGTACGCGGCATCCAGCGCCTCCGCATCCTCGACCGACGCGCTGCCCAGGATCGCGCGCGCGTTGAGCGGACTCGTGTAGGCAACGCGTGCGAGGAGTGTGCGCTCTCGCTCCTGCGCCGGCACTCCTTCCAGCAACGCCCGCCACGCCGCCCGATCCAGCGGGGCGTTCGCGCCGTTCCGCGCGCTCTGCCGCGGCGCGACGTACATCGCGCCACGGCGCAACACCCGCCCGTAGGCCTCGCGTGGCCGCAGCACGGCGAGGATGCGATCGCCTCTGCCGAGCGCGATGGCGTTCCACTGGTTGGTCATGAGCTCGATGACGATGCACGAGAGCGACGCCGCACGCCTCTCCACGCCATTGCCTTCGCCATCTGCCCCGCCGGGTGAGGCCAGCTCGATGCGCAGCAGGCGCTCGTCGGGCGGCGCAGTCACTCGCGCCACGGTGGTGCCTTTCGCGGGCTCGAGCACCAGGGCGCCGGCGGCGGCCGGCGCGCGCTCGCCCTCCGCCCACCGCACCACACCTCCCGCGGGATCCAGGTCCCAGTAGAGGACGGCGCGGCGGAAGACGAGAGCGGCGGCGCGGCTCGCGGAATCCAGCTGCAAGGCGCGGAACACGCGGCCGCGGAGGCGCTCGTCGAGCTCCGCTGCGAGATAGCGGACCAGCAGCGAATCGTAGCGAATGCCGTTTGACACGCCCCGATGATGACGCTAGCTTGCGCGCAACGTCAACTCGTCTCGCGGCGCGGTCCTTCGCGCTTCTCACGTCGCATCCGCGCCGCGCGGAAAGGCTGCGGCATGAGCGGTAGTGCGGGGGCGGAGCGTGCGCGCGCCGTGACCGTCCGGGACCTGGTTGAGATGAAGCGGCGCGGCGAGGAGATCGTCGCGCTGACCGCTTACGACTCCCTGTTCGCCCGCCCGGTGGACGAGTCTGGCGAGGACGTCGTGCTGGTGGGCAACGCGCTGAGCCGGGTCGTCCTCGGCCTCCCCTCCACGCATCCCGTCACCGTCGAGCACACGATCCGCCACGCGAGTGCGGCGCGCCGCGCCCGCGTCGTCGTGGACCGCTCGGCGGATACCGCGTCCTGACGTAGGCCATGGGAGGTTGGACCGGCATCGCACTGGCGCTGCGCAGCCCCGCCGATGACCGGATGGCGTCACGGCTGCCGACCAGCCTGCACCCGCTGGCGGGCCGGCCGCTCGCGTGGCACGTGCTGCGAGCGATCTCGGGCGCGCGGCCGCCGCCCTGCCGCATCCTGCTCTGCACGGCCGACCGCGCGGAGCTGCCCGGCCTCGCGGACATTCCCGCCGAAGTGGTCGCCGTCCCGCCGCATGGCGACTGGTGGGCGGCCGTCGCCTCACGACTGGGGTCGGACGACGGCCCGTTCCTGGTCGTGGACGCGGCCGCAGCCGCGCTGCGCGCCTCGCTGGACGGGCTGATCGCGGGTGAGCCGGGCCGCGCGCTCCGCTCCGTGCAGGGCGAGCCGCTGGCCGTGTGGGTCGCGGACCGGCAGCTCCTGGCACGTTGCGCTCCCGCTGGGTTGGAGGCACTCGCCGCCGCTTGCGAGACGGTCGAGCCGACAGACCCGGAGGAGGCGTTCGTGGTGCGGGATCGAGCCAGCCTCGCCCGCGCAGGTGCGATCATTCAGCAGCGGTTGATCAGCCGCCTGATGGAGGGCGGCGTGACGTTCCTCAAGCCGGAAACCGTCCTGGTGGACGTGGACGTGAGGATCGGAGCGGACACGGTGATCTACCCCGGCGTCGTCCTGGAGGGTGGGACGACGATCGGCTCGGAGACGGTGATCGGGCCGGGTTGTCGGATCATCGACAGCCAGATCGGCAACGGCGTCGAGCTCAAGGGCTGGAACTACCTGTCCGGCGTGACGATCCGCAACCGGGCGGTGCTGGAGCCGTATGTCCGCCGCGGCTTTGATTGAAGCCGCGGCGGCCGGCGAGCTGCCGGCCTGGGCTGAGGCGGGGCCGTCGCGGCGCGCGCACATGGGGCGCGTCGCAGCGCTGATGGATGCGTGGGCGGCCGGCCTCGGCCTCGACGCGCGAGAGCGGATGCGCTGGCGCGCGGCGGCGTGGCTGCACGACGTGCTCCGGGACGCGGATCCGGCGCGGCTGCGCGCGTCGCTCGGCGGCGGCCACGCGGATTGGCCATCGGGCCTGCTGCACGGGCCGGCGGCGGCGGTGCGGCTGGCGGAGGAAGGGGTGGCGGACCAGCCGCTCCTCAACGCGGTGGCGTGGCACACCCTCGGCCATCCGGACCTGGACCTGCTCGGCCGCTGCCTCTACGTGGCGGACTACATCGAACCCGGGCGCACCTACGAGCCGGGGCTGCTCGCGGTGCTGCGTGCGCGCATGCCGGCGGCCGCGGCGGACGTGGTACGGGAAGTGGCGCGCCGCCGCATCTCCCGGCTCCTCGAGTCCGGGCGCCCGATCGCGGCCGAGACGGCGGCCTTCTGGAACGCTGTCGCCGGCGGCTGACCCGTGCGTTCCTTCCTGCGATTGCTCCCGCTCTTCGCCGTGCTGGGCGCGGTGGCGGCGCTGCTCGGGTCGTTCATCATCGGCCTGGGCGGCGGCGACGCGCCTGGCACCGCCGCCGACCCCGCGCCGGCGCGGGCGCGGACGCGCGTCGAGGTGCTGAACGGCACGACGCGGGCTGGCCTCGCGCGCAGCGCGACGGAGCGGCTGCGCGATGCCGGGTTCGACGTCGTCTACTTCGGCAACGGGCCGCGCACGGACTCGTCCGTCGTGCTGGACCGCACGGGGCGGCCGGACGTCGCGCGCGCGGTGGCCGAGGCGCTGGGGGTCCCACACGTGCGGAGCCAGCCCGACCCGGGGCTCTACCTGGACGTGACCGTGATCCTGGGCGCGGACTGGCCGCCGCGGCCGGATACGGCGCGCAGAAGCCAGGGCTGGTGGGGGCGATTCAGGCGGTGGTGGACGGAGCGGCGCGGCCCGAAAGGGTAAGGAACGGGCGCGGCGGCCGCAGCGCATGCTCGGCGCGGAGCTGGCCACAGGCGGCGGCGATGTCGCGGCCGCGCGGCCCGCGCACGGTGACCGGGATGCCGCGCCGCTCGAGCACCGCGGCGAACTCGCGCTGCCGCTCGCGCGGCGAGGGCTGCCAGCCCGTGCCCGGCACGGGGTTGAACGGGATCAGGTTCACGTGTGCCGTGAACGGCGCGACGAGCGATGCGAGCTCGTCCGCGAGGCGCAGGTCGTCGTTGACGCCATCGATCAGCACGTACTCGAACGTGATGCGGCGCCCGCCCGCCGCCTCGAACGCGCGGAGCGCCTCGAGTAGCGTGGGGAGCGGGTACTTCTTCTCGACGGGCACCAGCTTCTGCCTGAGCTCGTGGTTCGGCGCGTGGAGCGAGACGGCCAGGCGGAACTGCTCCGGCCGCGCGGCCAGCTCCAGAATGCCGGGGACGATGCCGACGGTGGACACGGTGATGCGCCGCGCTCCCAGCCCGTACACGGTGTTGAGCAGCGTGAGGGCCGGCATGACGGCGCGACGGTTGGCGAGGGGCTCGCCCATGCCCATGAACACGACGTTGGTGATGGGCCCGAGCCCGTTCTCGGCCGCCCAGCGGCGGGCGCCGCGGAACTGGCCGACGATCTCGCCGGCCGTGAGCTGGCGCCGGTAGCCGGACCAGCCCGTCGCGCAGAAGACGCACGCCATCGCGCAACCCGCCTGGGACGAGATGCAGAGCGTGAGGCGGTTGCCAGATGGGATCAGCACGGACTCGACGAGCTCGCCGTCCTCCAGCCGCCAGAGGTGCTTGACCGTGCCGTCCGACGAGCGCGCCGTGTGCGCGAGCGCGGGCGCGCCGAGGCGGAAGCGCTCGGCGAGCGCGGCCCGCTCGGCCGCCGGCAGGTCCGTCATCTCCTCGAACGTCGCGGCGTCGCGCTCGTGGAGCCAGGCGCTGGTCTGAGCGACGCGGTAGCGCGGCTGCCCGCGCGCCGCAAAGTGCTCGCTCAGCAGCGCGGCTGCCTCGGCCGCCGACAGATCCAGCAGCGACGGTTCCGGCGCCTTCTCTCGAATCAATCTCGTCGCTCCCGTCAAAACGTCACGTGGAACCGGTAGTAGTACGCCGCGCCGAAGCCGTTCGCGATCTCCTCGCGCAACATGCCGAGTTGGTACCGCCCCAGCCGGACGCTGGCCGCCAACACGGGCTCGACCGCGCTGAAGCCCGGGTCCGGCTCGAGGTCCACCCCTGCGGACAGCGTCAGCACATCGGCCCACCGGCTGTTCACCGAGACGCGGTGCGCCACCGTTCGTGGCGCGGCGCCACCCGCCACCCCGTAACCCAGACTGAGCCGCAGATCCCGCGCGCCCGCCATGGCCGGAGCGGCGACCTCGGTGCCGACCAGCCAGCGCGGCTCCGCGCGCCCGGTGAACACTGCCGCCCCGAGCGAGGGGCGGAAGGGAGTGGTGGCGTGGTACGCGAACCCGATGCCGGCGCCCAGGCCAGCGTCGCGGTGAAACGTGCCGGCCGACTCGCGCCAGTAGCGCAGCGTGGCGCCGATCCACCAGGAGGACGCGACCTCCCCGGCCACCCCGAACGTGAACAGGTGGCTGCCCACATCGAACCGCGGCGACGGGCCCAGCGTGTCCGGGGCGGGGGAGTTCACCGTGAACGGGATGTCCGCGATCCCAAGGTGGTTGTACCCCGCCGTCAGGACGGTTCGCGTGCCCAACGGGACGATCCCGGCCAGCGCCACGCCGCGGATGCCCACTGCCTCCGACCCTTCGATGTCCAGCGCCATCGCCTCGCCACGCGGCGCGGCCGGCCCCGCCGCTGCTGCCGGGTTCCAGAACGCGGCTGCCGCGCCGTCGACCAGGGCTTCGGCCCCCGGCGCCGTCCGCACGGGCCATTCGAGGAGTCGCTGCGCGCTCCCCGGACTCGCGTACGCCAGCAGCAGCGCCACCGCTGCCACAGGCCCCCGCCATGGCAGTGTCATCATCACCCCGGCAACTGCTTGATGGGCCATTCGCTGGCCGTTAATTTACGACACTTCTGTGCGTTTGAGGATCCCCCCACGGCACTCGACCCGAGGCGCCTTTGCTCCTGACGGACCTGCTGACGATCGAACGGATCCGCATCCCGCTGGAGTCGCGTTCGAAGGACGACCTGCTCAAGGAGCTCGTCGAGCTCATCACGCGGGAAAATCGCGTGGATGACCCGGAGGACGTGCTCCGCGCCGTTCGGGAACGCGAAGCCGTGCTCTCGACCGGAATCGGGAACGGCGTCGCGATTCCACATGGCAAGTCGTCCGCGGTCCCGGACCTGCGCATGGCGGCCGGGCTCACGAGGGAGCCTGTGGACTTCGACGCGCTGGACGGCCAGCCTGTCCGGCTGTTCTTCATGCTCGTCGGTCCCGAAGCCGCCGCGGGCCCGCACATCAAGGCGCTCAGCCGCATCTCGCGCCTCGTCCGCCGGGACGAGATCCGCGAGCGGCTCGTCTCCGCGCGCGACCCTGAGGACTTCCTGCGCGCGCTGCGTGACGCCGAAGGCGCCTGAGCATCCGGGTTCCGTGAGACACCCGATGAAATCTTCCCGAATTCCATGAGTCATAGTCTGCCCACCTCGTTGCGCAGCTCGCTGGCAGGCACGCTGCGCCGTACGGATGCGGGTGACCGTGTCCGCCTCGCCGGCTGGGTCCACCGCCGCCGCGACCTCGGGGGCCTCGTCTTCGTGGACCTGCGGGATCGCTCCGGCCGCATCCAGCTCTCGTTCGGCCCCGATTGGACCCCGCCGGAAGCGCTGGAGCGCGCCCGGCGCCTCGGCGCCGAGACGGTCATCGCCGTCGAGGGAGACGTGGTGGCCCGGCCTGCCGAGAACGTGAACCCCGACCTGCCCACGGGCGAGATCGAGGTGCACGTGCACACGCTCGAGGTCCTGGCCGAGGCCGAGACGCCGCCCATCCCGGTCGCGGTCGGGCCCGGCGATGAGCTGCCCGCAGAAGAGTTGCGGCTTCGCTACCGCTACCTCGACCTGCGCCGCGAGGACCTCCAGCGCGCCCTCGGGGTGCGCCACCGCGCGCTCCAGCTCGTGCGCAACCATCTGTCGGCCGAGGGCTTCTGGGAGATCGAGACGCCCATGCTCACGCGCCGCACGCCGGAGGGCGCGCGCGACTATCTCGTGCCGAGTCGGGTCCACCCCGGCGAGTTCTATGCGTTGCCGCAGTCGCCGCAGATCTACAAGCAGCTCCTCATGGCGGCCGGCTACGACCGCTACTTCCAGATCGCCCGCTGCCTCAGGGACGAAGACCTCCGCGCCGACCGGCAGCCCGAGTTCACCCAGATCGATGCCGAGATGTCCTTCGTGACCGAGGAGGACATCTTCGGCGTCGGCGACAGGCTGATCGCCGCCCTGTGGCGGGAACTGGCCGGCGTCGAGCTGGCCACCCCGTTCCCCCGGATGACGTACCAGGAGGCGCTCGAGCGCTACGGCACGGACAAGCCGGATCTACGCTTCGGGATGGAGTTTCAGGACCTGACGGACCTGCTCCAGGCCGCGGATTTCCGCCTTTTCCAGCAAACCCGAGGCACTGGGGAGCGGATCAGGGGTATCCGTGCTCCTGGTGGCGGCGTCCTCTCCCGCCGCGAGCTGGACGAGCTCGCCGACGTCGCCCGGGCCGCGGGTGCCGCCGGCGCGCTCTGGGTGCGCCGCACGGACGAAGGGCTCGCCGGCACGTTCGCGCGCGGGCTGGACGAAGGCCTGACGGAGCGGTTCATCGAGCGAACCGGTCTCCGGCCCGGCGACCTGTTCGTGGCCGTGATCGGGCACTACCGCACGGCGCCGCTGGTCGCCGAGAGCCACCTGGGCGCCACGGACGCGCCGCGGCTGGCCGGCGCCGAGGCGGCGCTGGACGCGCTGCGCCGGCACCTCGGCACCCGGCTCGGCCTGCGTGACCCCGGCGCGCATCGCTGGGTGTGGATCACCGATTTCCCGCTGTTCGACTGGGATGTCGAGGCGGGACGGCTGGTTGCGGCTCACAACCCCTTTGCCATGCCGCACCCGGAGGATGTGCCGCGGCTGCTGGAGTACACCGCGGCCGGACCGGTCGGCACGGAGGATGCCCGGAAGCTGTTTGCGGAGGGGCTCCGGTCGCGCACCTACGATGCCGTCTACAACGGCATCGAGATGGCCAGCGGCTCGATCCGGATCCACGATCCCGAGCTCCAGCTTCGCGTCTTCGCGGCCCTCGGCATGTCCGAGGCCGAGGCGCGGGAGAAGTTCGGGTTCATGCTGGAGGCGTTCCGGTACGGCGCCCCGCCGCACGGCGGTTTCGCCTTCGGGTTCGACCGCCTGGTCATGTTGCTCGTGGGCGCGTCCAGCCTGCGGGACGTGATCGCGTTTCCGAAGACCACTGCGGCGCGTGCCCTGTTCGAGGGCGCGCCCGCGCCCGTCTCGGCCGAGGAGCTGAAGGAGCTCCACATCGCGCCGCTGGACGGGCAAAGGAGCTGATGAAGCCATTGGAGAACAGCACGGTTCAGCATAGGATCCCCGCGGAGGGCGCCGACCTGCTGCTGCTCGCGGGGGTCGGCGATGCCAACCTCCAGGAGATGGCCCGCCTCTGCGGTTGCAGGGTCGTCCTGCGGGGAGACCACCTGATCCTCTCGGGCGATGTCGCGGACGTGGAGCGAGCCGCGCCCGTCGCCCTGCACCTGATCGAGCTCGCGCGCATCGGCAATCCGTTCGGCGTGGAGGAGGTGCGGCGCGCCGTCGCTGAGGTCGGGCTGAACGGGAACAAGGACGTCGAGGTCGTGACTCGCCAGGATGATTTCCGCATCATCCTGCCCGGCTCCCGCAAGGTCATCGTGCCCAAGTCCGAGGGGCAGCGGGCCTACATGGAGGCGATCGCGAAGAACGACATTGTCGTCTCGATCGGGCCGGCGGGCACGGGCAAGACGTACCTCGCCGTCGCGATGGCCGCGGATGCGCTGCACAAGAACCGCGTGCGGCGCATCATCCTGGCGCGGCCGGCGGTGGAGGCGGGAGAGAACCTCGGCTTCCTGCCCGGCGACCTCCAGGAGAAGGTGGACCCCTACCTCCGGCCGCTGTATGATGCGCTGGAGGACATGATGCCGCCGGACCGCGTGCGGCGCGCCATCGAGTCGCGCATGATCGAGATCGCGCCGCTCGCCTACATGCGTGGGCGCACGCTCTCTGACGCCTTCGTCATCCTGGACGAGGCGCAGAACGCGACGACGTCGCAGATGAAGATGTTCCTCACTCGGCTGGGGCTCAACTCGCGGACCGTCATCACCGGCGACAAGACGCAGATCGACCTGCCGCGCCGGGAGGACTCGGGCTTGCTCCAGATCGAGCGGATCCTCCAGGGGATCGACGGGATCAGCTTCGTCTACCTGGACCGCGTTGACGTGGTACGCCATCGGCTGGTGAAGGAGATCATCGAGGCGTACGACGCGGCGGACGGGGTGCACGAGGAGCACTAGCGCGTGAATCCACGGCTCGGGCTGCGTGACGCGCTGCGCGCGCTGGATGACCCGGGGGCCGGCGGCTGGCCCGCGATCGCCATTCACCACGGCGCTCGCGTGCTCCTGGTCCTTGCCCTCGCCGTCGCGGCCTCGCTTCTTTTCCCGGTTTCCCCGGTCCGTGATTTCCCCGTCCTCGAGAAGGGGATGGTCGCGGAAGAGGACATCATCGCGGAGTACGGGTTCCCGATCTTCAAGTCGGAGGCCGAGCTCCAGCGTGAGCGCGCCGAGGCCGCCGCCGGCGTTCCCCCGATCCTGGATTACGATGCGAGCGCCGTGGACACGGTTCGCGCGCGCGTGAACGCGTTCCTCGCGCAGATCGAAGCGGTGACCGACTCGGCGGGGGAGGGGCAACGGGACGCGCTCGCCGGCGTCCTCGTGGCGCACGGCTTCCCGGTCACGGACGCGTACCTCGAGGTCCTCTCCGACCCACGGCAGCGCGCCCGCCTCGGCTCGGCGTTGCGACTCGCCATCGACCAGGACCTCCCGATCGGCGTGCTGCGCAGCGCCGACCTGGAGGGGAGTTCCGCGCCGCAGCTCCGGCTGCGCCGCGATGGCGTGGAGCGGGCCGTGTGGCGCGACTCGCTGCACACGGCGTCCTGGTTCTACGATCGGGCGGCGCGGCACCTGCGCGGGGAGCCCGCGCCGCTAGTGGAGCTCCAGCGTCTGGTTCTGGTCCGCTTCTTCGAGCCGACGATCCGGCTGAACGAGCAGGCGACCGAGGCGGCGCGCGAGCGCATGCGCCAGGCCGTCCCGACCATCAAGGGCGAGGTCGTCAAGGGCGAGAAGATCGTGGGCGCGCACGAGCTCGTGCGCGATGCGGAGCTCGAGAAGCTGCGCGCCTACCAGGAGCACCTGCTGCGCATGGCCGAAGTGGATCCGACGGTGGCCGGCAGCAGCATCCGTTCCTTCGGCGCGTTCCTGCTCGACCTGCTGGTCCTCACGATCTTCGGGCTGCTCCTCTTCTTCTACCGGCCGAACGTCTACCGCGCGTGGCGGGAGGTTCTCCTGATCGCAGGGCTCATCCTCGCCGCGGTCGGCGCCGCCGCCCTCGTGATGAAGTTGGATTGGCAGGCGGAGCTGATTCCCATCGCGTTCCCCGTGCTGGTGGTCGCCACGCTGTGGGATGGCCGGCTCGCGCTCAATCTCGCCCTGGTCGTCGCCATCCTGCTCAGTGCGCAGACCGAGCTCTTCGGGACGACGGCCCTCTACACGATGGCGCTGGGCGGCGCTGCCGCGGCGCTCAGCGTTCGCGTCGTGCGCCGGCGTGCGCAGACCTGGGTCTTCATCTCGGTCATCGCGGGCGCGTACATCGCGGCGGCGCTCACGCTCGGCATGATGCTCTCGCGCGAGCTGGACGAGGTGATGATGGCCGCCGTCTTCGGCGTGGGCAACGCGATCGTCAGCGGCATCATGGCCATGGGGCTGCTGCCGCTGTGCGAGGCGTTCACGCGCATCACGACGGACATGACGCTGCTCGAGCTGACGGACCTGAACCGTCCGTTGCTCAGGCGGCTCGCGCTGGAGGCGCCGGGGACCTACGCGCATTCGATCAACGTCGCGAACCTCGCGGAGGCGGCCGCGCGCGCGATCGGCGCGAACGCGCTGCTCGTGCGCGTGGGTGTGTACTACCACGACGTCGGCAAGCTGATCAAGCCGCAGTACTTCATCGAGAACCAGCCGCCTGGCCGCAACCCGCACGACAAGCTGAAGCCGGCGATGTCCGCGGCCATCGTGCGCAACCACGTGGTGGAAGGGCTCAAGCTGGCGGCGGAGGCCAAGCTGCCGGAGTGCGTGCGGCGGTTCATTGCCGAGCATCACGGCACACAGCCGATCAGCTTCTTCTACGACCGCGCGCGCGAGCTGGATCCCGACGCCGAGCTGGACCCCGCCGCGTTCGCGTACCCCGGCCCGAAGCCGCAGTCCAAGGAAACGGCGATCGCGATGCTGGCCGACTCGGTGGAGTCCGCGGCGCGCGTGCTCCAGGACCCCACGCCGCAGCGCATCGAGGCGCTCGTGGAACGGATCGTGGGCTCCAAGGTCGCGCAGGGTCAGCTCGATGAAACGCCGCTCACGCTGGATGAGCTGAAGCGCATCAAGCAGCAACTGGCCTCGGTCCTCGCCGGGATGTATCACCACCGGATCGACTACCCGTCGACGCGCGAGACCACGTCCGCCCCAGCGGAGCCCGAGCCGGTCGCTGTCCCGCCAGACCCCGTCCGCCGGCACGGCTGAGGCGCATGCCCCTCCGCGTTCGGGTCAGCGTCGCGGGCGCGCTATCGCACGAGGACGGACCCGCCACGCTTTCCCCGCGCGCCCTGGAGCGCCTGGTCCGCCGCGCCGCGCTGGCTGCGCTCGCGGCCGAAGGTGTCACGCGGGCGGAGCTCTCGATCGCGCTGCTCTCCGACGCCGACATCGCCGAGCTGAACCAACGCTACCTCGGGCACAGCGGCCCGACCGACGTGATCTCCTTCGCGCTCTACGAGGGGGATGAAGCGCCGGTCGGTGACGTGTACATTGGTTACCAGCAGGCGCGGCGGCAGGCCGCTGCGCTTGGCGTGCCGGAGGAAGAGGAGCTGGCGCGACTCGCCATCCACGGCACGCTGCACGTGCTCGGCTACGATCACCCCGAGGGCGCCGGGCGCGTGCGAAGCCGGATGTGGAAGACCCAGGAACGGATCCTACGAGAGGTGATGGGGCAGTGAGCAAGGGCGGGACCGCAAGGGCGTTGCGGCGCCACCTGATCGCCGGACTCGTCGTGATCGCGCCGGTCGGCATCACGGCCGCCGTGCTGTGGTGGATCTTCCAGCGCCTCGACGGGCTGGTCGGCCGCTTCCTGTATCCGGTGCTGCCGTTCCCGATCCCCGGTCTCGGCCTGGTGCTGCTCCTCGCCGGCCTCGTCGCGGTCGGGTGGTTGGCGGAGCGCGCGGTCGGCGCCCGCCTGCTCGCGGGCTGGAACGCGCTGCTCGAGCGCGTGCCGCTCGCGCGCCGCCTGTACAGCGCCTCCAGCCGCATCGTGCGGACCATCCTGGGAGAAGAGAAGCGTTTCTTCCGCGACGTCGTCCTGGTCGAGTACCCGGGCCCGGGACGCTGGTCTCTGGGTTTCATCACGGCACGGTCGCCGGAGGAGATCCAGTCCCGGGCGGGCGAGGAGATGATCACGGTGTTCATCCCGACCACGCCCAACCCCACGACGGGCTTTCTCGTCATGGTGGCGCGGCGCGAGCTGATGCACGTCCGCATGACCACGGAGGAGGCGTTCACCTACATCCTCTCGGCCGGCGCCGTGAAGCCGGATGAGGCGCTCGCGGCGGGGCGGGAGCCTGAGGAGAGGCGCGCGTGAGCTCGCAGGAGCCCCGGACCGCCGAAGAGGCGCGCGAGCGCCTGGAGCAGCTTCGCGCGCTCATCGAGGAGGGCCGCGAGGACAACCTCCCGGATCTCCTCTCCGAGTTCCATCCCAGCGACCTGGCAGACCTCGTCGAGGAGCTGGATGAGGACGACCGCGTGCGCGTCCTCGAGATGCTGCCGGCCGAGATCGCGTCGGAGACGCTCGCCGAGATGGAGCGGGAGGAGCGCCCGGAGGAGCTGCTCGCCGCGCTCGACCCGACGCGCATCGGCGAGCTGATCGCCGAGCTCTCCGACGACGACGCCGTCAACCTGATCCGCGACCTCGACCCCGAGGACCAGGCCCGCGTCCTCGCCGCGCTGCCGAACCTCGAGGCCGGTTTGCTGCGGCGGCTCCTGCGCTACGACGAGGAGTCCGCCGGCGGCATCATGACGACGGAGCTGGTCGCCATCTCCGTCCACCTGACCGCTGGCGAGGCGATCGAGGAGGTCCGCCGCCAGGCGCGGGAGCTGGGCAGCGAGTTCTACACGGTGTTCGTGGTCGACCTGCTGCGGCGGCTGGTCGGCACGGTCAGCCTGCAGGACCTGGTCCTCGCGGACCCGGAGACGCCGCTGTCGGAGCTG
>Ga0207873_1001401_pt1 | contig 23209 bp, 16 predicted proteins | sample BGWIniCompost_FD_187373 | JGI IMG/M metagenome (GOLD analysis project Ga0207873, IMG submission 187373) | Cellulose adapted compost microbial communities from Newby Island Compost Facility, Milpitas, CA, USA - BGW Initial Compost (SPAdes)... ...
GGGGGGGGGGGGGACGGGCGCCGGTGCCCGCCGCGGAGTCCGGCCGGGCGGCCCGACCGACGCGGTCGCGACGCAGGCCCCGCCGGAAGACTATTGCGGGCGCGCGTTCGAGGAGCCCGACTGCGGGCCGCCGCTGGCAGGCGAGTCCCGGTCCTCGGAGGCGAACATGGTCTCGATGCCCGGATCGACGTCGAGCCACTGCTGCGGGGGCAGCCCGATGGCGCGGTCGAGGATGGTGGGCAGCAGCCCCGAGGGCAGGGCGCTGTCGCTGTTCCACAGGATCGCCACGCCGAGGTCGCGCTCGGGCAGCATCGCGATCAGCCCGCGGTAGCCCTGCACGGCGCCACCGTGGAAGACCAGGCGGTGCCCGGCGTAGTCGTAGATCCGCCAGCCCAGTCCGTAGCCCGCCGCATTGAGGCGTTCGCGCCGCCACGAGGTGCCGCGCAGTTCGCCGGGCGTGCCCACGATCGGCGACTGCAGCGTGGCCAGCAGCGGTGCGGGCAGCACGTCGGGGCGGCGGCCGCTCTGCGCGAGCAGCCACTTCGCCATGTCGCTGATGCTCGCGTTGACGCCGGCGGCGGGGGCGAGGCGGTAGTAGGTCGGCTTGGGCATCACTGGCTTCCAGCCGGCACCCGCGCGCACGTGCGGCTTGGCCCAGCGCGGACTGGCGAGGATGCCTTCCAGCCCGACGCTCGCGTCCTCCATGCCAAGCGGCTTGAAGATCCGCCGCGCCAACGCCTCGTTGTAGAACTGCCCGCTCGCGGCGAACACCACGTCGCCGACCAGGCTGAAGGCCACGTTCTGGTAACCGTAGCACTCGCCCGGCCGGCACACCATCGGCGCCGAGGACAGGCGCTGCACGAGCGTGTGGTAGTCGGCGTTGGCCTCGATGTCGCGGTCGAAGGTGTGGTGCCTGAGGCCGACCCGGTGGCTGAGGACGTCGGCCACGGTGAGCTGGCTGGCGGCGTCCGGGTCGGCCAGCTGCAGGCTCGGCATGAAGTCGGCCACCCGGCTGTCCCAGCGCAGCGCGCCCTCGGCCACCAGCATGCCGGTCAGGGTGCCGGCGAAGGATTTCGACAGCGAGGCGAGCCGGAACACGGTGTGGGCGTCCACCGGCTCGGCGTTGTTGACGTCGGTGATGCCGTAGCCGCGTGCGCTGAGGACCTGGCCGTCGTGCACGATCGCCATCGCCAGGCCCGGCACGCGCTGGTCGGCGACCAGGGCCTGCGCCATCGCCTCGAACACGCGCACGTCGAAGCTGCTGGCCAGGGGCCTGCGCTGGATGTCGGCGGGCAGGGGCGCCGGACGGTCGCCCGGCACGGGTTGCACGGTGGCGGTCACATCCGCCGCGCCGCGCGCGTCCTGTCTCCAGGCAAGAGGAGTCTGGGCAGCACTCGAAAGGGCGATCGCCGCCAGCATCCCCACCAGCATCGCGCGGGCGAGGCGGGTGCCGGGGGATCGACGGTGCTTCGCTTTCATCGGGTCAGTCCCCTGCGTATGCTCTCGCTGCAGGCGATCATAGGCGCCTGTTCCCGGACTTGCATGAACAAGTGGAGGAATCACCGTGAGTGCATTGATTCTGTTGGCGGTCCTGATCGGCCTCGCGGTAGTCGTGGGCGGCTGGGCGATCGGCATCTACAACGGCCTGGTGACCGCGCGCAACGCGTTCAGGAACGCCTTCGCGCAGATCGACGTGCAGCTTCAGCGCCGCTTCGACCTGATCCCCAACCTGGTCGAGACCGCCAAGGGCTACCTGGCGCATGAGCGCGGCACGCTCGAGGCGGTGACGGCGGCCCGCGGCGCGGCCCAGGCCGGGCTCGCGGCGGCCAAGGCCAATCCCGGCGATCCGGCGGCGATGGCCGAGCTGGCCCAGACCCAGGGCGCGCTCAACGGCGCGCTGGGCCGCCTGATGGTGGTGGTCGAGGCCTATCCCGAGCTCAAGGCCAACCAGAACATGATGCAGCTCACGGAAGAGCTCACGTCGACCGAGAACCGGGTGGCGTTCGCGCGCCAGGCCTACAACGACTCGGTGATGGCGTACAACAACAGGCGCGAGGTGTTCCCGTCGAGCATCATCGCCGGGATGTTCAACTTCGCCCCGGCCGCCCTGCTCGAGATCCCGGCCGATCGCGCCGAGGTGCGCGAGGCGCCGAAGGTCCAGTTCTGATCCTCCGCGTGGCGCGCCGCCCCGTCCGGGCATGACCCGGCCGGGCGGCGCGAGGGCGGCGGCCGTGGACCCGGTCGCCGCGCCCCCATGCGCGCCCATGCCACGAATCCGACAGCCACCCGCCACCGCATCGCGATGAACTTCTTCGAACGCCAGGCCAGGGCTCGCCGCAACACCACCCGGCTGGTGGTGCTGTTCGCGCTCGCGGTGGTCGGCATCGTGGTGGCCGTCGACCTGGGCGTGATGCTTGTGTTCGGCAGCGACCCGGCCCTGCTCGCGGTGTCCACCCTGCTCGCGCTGGGCGTGATCGGCATCGGCTCGATGTACCGCACCGCATCGCTCAGTGGCGGCGGCGACTCGGTGGCGCTGCAGATGGGCGGGGTGCCGGTGCCCGAGGACACCACCGACGTGCAGCTGCGCCGGCTGCGCAACGTGGTCGAGGAGATGTCGATCGCCTCGGGCGTGCCGGTGCCCAGGGTCTACGTGCTCGAGCACGAGCCGGGGATCAACGCCTTCGCCGCCGGCTATTCGCCTTCCGACGCGGTGATCGCGGTCACCCGCGGCGCGCTCGACCGGCTCAACCGCGACGAACTGCAGGGCGTGATCGCGCACGAGTACAGCCACATCCTCAACGGCGACATGCGCCTGAACATCCGCCTGGTCGGGGTGCTGTTCGGGATCCTGATGCTGGGCCTGATCGGGCGCAAGATCCTCCAGCACGGCGCCGCGGTGCGCGGCCGCAATGCGATGCCGCTGCTGGTCGCCGCGCTGCTGGCGCTGGTGGTGGGCTACGTGGGCCTGTTCTTCGGCCGCATGATCAAGGCCGGCGTCAGCCGCAGCCGCGAGGTGCTGGCCGACGCCTCGGCGGTGCAGTTCACCCGGCAGACGACGGGGCTGGCCGGGGCGCTGAAGAAGATCGCCGGGCTGCACGACGGCTCGCGCCTGACCGCGCGCGCCGAGGCCGAGGAAGTCAGCCACATGCTGTTCGGCGACGGCACCGGCCTGAGCGGCCTGTTCGCCACCCACCCGCCGATCCTCGAGCGCATCCGCGCGCTCGAGCCGGGCTTCCGGCCCGAAGGCCTGGAGCAGCTGAAGGCGCAGTGGCTCACGCGCCCGCCCAACGGCCTGGAGGAAGACCTGCGCCTGGGCCTGGCGACGCCCGCCGAGCGCGGGCCGCTGCCGGCGCTCGGCGCGGACATCGACGTCACCCCGCCGATGGTCGCCGCCCAGGTGGCCGAGCCCGACGAGGAGGACTACCGCCGCGCCGACGCGATCGTCGCCGGGCTGCCCGGCCAGCTGCGCGCGATGGCCTCGCTGCGCGAGGGCGCGATGCCGCTGCTGCTGGGGCTGCTGCTGGCGCCGGATGACGAGGTCGCCGACCTGCAGCGCAGCGAGATCGTCGCCCGGCTCGGGGTCGGCGTCGCGGCCGAGGCCCGGCGCCTGCGCGACGGCCCGCTGGCGTCGCTGCATCCGATGCTGCGCCTGCCGCTGGCCTCGCTCGCGTTCCCGACCCTGCGCCTGCGCCCGCGCCCGGAGCTGGCGACCTTCCTCGATACCGTGCATGCCGTGGTCCACGCCGACGGCCGGGTGTCGCTGTTCGAGTACTGCCTCGGGCGGCTGCTGGAAGTGCAGCTGCGCGAGGCGCTGGATCCGTCGCGCTATGCGCGCTTCGGCCGGCGCAAGCCCGGCAACGTCCGCCAGGAGTTCGCGACCCTGCTCGCGGTCGTGGCCCAGGCGGGCCATCCGCGCGATCCGGACGCCGCGCGGCGCGCCTACCTGGCCGGCATGCAGCGGGTGCTGCCGCGCGACCACCTGCCGTACGCGCCCCCGGCCGAGGGCGTGCTGGCGCTGGACGCGGTGTGGGAACCGCTCGACGCGCTCGACCCGCTGGCCAAGCAGGTGGCGGTGGAGGCGATCACCGACGCGATCTCCCACGACGGCAAGGTGACGGTCGCCGAGGCCGAACTGCTGCGCACGATCTGCGGCGTGTTCCACTGCCCGCTGCCGCCGATGCTCGAGCACGCCTGAGCGGCGGTGCCGCGGGCTGCCCTCAACCGCGCGACCGGGCGATCAGGTCGGCCGCGCGCTCGGCGATCATGATCACCGGCGCGTTGGTGTTGCCGCCCGGCAGGGTCGGCATCACCGACGCATCCACCACCCGCAGCCGCTCGACCCCGCGCACGCGCAGCTGCGGATCGACCACCGCCAGTTCGTCGCCGCCCATGCGGCAGGTGCCGGCCGGGTGGTACACGCTCTCGGCCTTGGCGCGGACGAAGGCGGCCAGGCCGGCGTCGTCGAGGTCCTCGCGGTCCGGGTAGATCGGCGCGCCGCGCCAGGGGGCGAAGGCGGGCCGGGTCAGGATGTCGCGGGAGACGCGCGCGCACTCGACCATCATTCGCAGGTCGAAGCCCTCCGGGTCGGACAGGTACCGCGGTTGGATCCGCGGCGGATCGGACGGGTTCGCGCTGGCCAGGGCGATGCGCCCGCGGCTGCGCGGGCGCAGGAAGCAGGCGTGCAGGGTGAAGCCGTCGCCGGGCAGCCGGTTGCGGCCGTGGTCGTCGAGCATCGCCGGGACGAAGTGGAACTGGATGTCGGCGCGCGCGTCCGGCGCCAGCGCCGAGCGGACGAAGCCGCCCGCCTCGGCGATGTTGCTGGTGCCGGCGCCGCGGCGGCCGCGCAGGTAGTAGTCGAAGGCGATGCGCAGTTCGCTGGCGCGGTCGTAGGTGACCCGCTTGGTGGCGCGGTACAGGGTGCAGATGTCGAGGTGGTCCTGCAGGTTGGCGCCGACCCCGGGGGCGTCGTGCAGCACCTCGATCCCGTGATGTCGCAGGTGGTCGGCCGGGCCGATGCCCGAGAGCATCAGCAGCTGCGGCGAATTGACGGTGCCCCCGCACAGCAGCACCTCGCGCCTGGCCCGGGCGTGGACCATGCGCCGGCCGACGCTGTAGTCCACGCCGTCGGCATGCCCACCGGAGAACGTCACGCGATGGGCCAGCGCGCCGGTCACCACTTCGAGGTCGGGTCGCGTGCGCGCGGGGTGGAGGTAGGCCACCGCGGCCGAACAGCGCGCGCCGCCGCGCTGGGTGACCTGGTACAGGCCGACGCCGGCCTGCTCGGGGCCGTTGAAGTCGTCATTGCGCGGATAGCCCGCCTGGGCTGCGGCCTCGATGAACGCTTCCGAGAGCGGATTGACGTGGCGCAGGTCGGACACGGTCAGCGGGCCGTCGCCGCCGTGCAGCGCATCGGCGCCACGGGTGTTGCCCTCGCTGCGGCGGAACCAGGGCAGCACCGCGTCCCAGTGCCAGCCGGTGGCGCCGGCCGCGGCCCAGGCGTCGTAGTCGGCCGGCACGCCCCGGATGTAGCACATGGCGTTGATCGAGCTCGATCCGCCCAGCACCCGTCCGCGCGGCCACCACAGGCGCCGTCCGCGCAGTCCCGGCTCGGGCGCCGTGCTGTAGTCCCAGTTGACGTCCTTGCGGTTGACCAGCTTCGACAGGCCGGCCGGCATGTGGATGAACGGGTGCCAGTCGCGCGGGCCGGCCTCGAGCAGCAGCACGCGCACCCCGGGATCCTCCGAGAGCCGCGCGGCCAGGACGCAGCCGGCGGACCCGGCGCCCACGACCACGTAGTCGTACTGGTGCGTGGGGTCGTGCCGGGCCATGGCGCACAGCATATCCGCGCCGGTGGCGGATGGTGGGACAATTGGCCAACGTTTTCGCGGCTCCGGGCCTGGGCATGGCAACTCCGATCGACGAACCCGCAGGCACCGGCCGTCTCGCGCGCTTGCGCGCCGCGCTGGCCGAGTCGCCGCCGCTGCTGTGGTCGTTCCTGTACTTCTTCTGCCTGCTCAGCGGCTATTACGTGCTGCGCCCGGTGCGCGAGGCGATGGTCGCCTCCAGCGACGTCACCGCGGTGTTCCCGCCGGCACTGGTGGAGTTCTTCGCCCGTCGCGGCGTGGCCCTGGGCGAGTTCGTGCCGCAGTTCATCTTCACCTCGGTGTTCGTGGCGATGCTGGCGCTGCAGCCGGCCTACGGCTGGCTGGTCAGCCGGTTCCCGCGGCGGGTGTTCCTGCCGGTGATCTACGGCTTCTTCATCGCCACGCTGCTGGTGTTCCACGCCCTGTTCGACAGCGGGGTGGCGGGGCGCGGCCTGGCCTTTGTGCTGTGGCTGACCGTGTTCAACCTGTTCGCGGTGGCGGTGTTCTGGAGCTTCATGGCCGACGTGTACAGCAATGCCGAGGCGCGGCGCTACTACGGCTACATCGGCGCCGCCGGCACCGTGGGCGCGTTCCTGGGCCCGGTATTGACGGGGCTGCTGGTGCAGCGGCTGGGGATCGCCAACATGATGCTGGTCTCGTGCGCGCTGCTCGCGGTGTGCATGCTCTGCATCCTGCGCCTGCGCCCGTACGCCGTGCAGCGCGAGCAGGCCGACGGCCGGCGCAGCGGCGAGGTGCCGATGGGCGGCGAGGTCTGGGCGGGGCTGAAGCTGGTCGCGCGCGAGCCGCTGCTGCGCTGGCTGGCGCTGATGGTGGTGCTGGGGATCGGGGTCGGCACCCTGCTGTACAACGAGCAGATCCTGATCGCGCGTTCGGCCTTCGCCGACGCCGAGCAGCGCACCGCGTTCTTCTCCCGCATCGACCTGGCGGTGAACACGCTCACCCTGGTGGTGCAGCTGCTGGTGACGCGCGCGCTGCTGTCGCGCTTCGGCATCGCGCCGGCGCTCCTGATCCCCGCCGGCGCGGTGGTGCTGGGCTTCTCGCTACTGGCGGCCTCGCCGCTGCCGGTGCTGGTGGCGATCGTGCAGGTGGTGACCCGCGCCAGCGAATTCTCGCTGGCCAAGCCCGCGCGCGAGACGATCTACACCCGGGTCGGCAGGGAATGGCGCTACAAGGCCGGCGCCGCGATCGACACCGTGATCTACCGCGGCGGCGACCTGGTGTTCGTCTGGGTGCACAAGGCGCTCTCGACCCTGGGTTCGAACCTCGTGTTCGGCGCCGGCATCGTCATCGCCTCCGCCATGACCTTCAGCGCCTGGCGGCTGCTGCGCGAGGAGGCGAAGCTGCCGTCGGAGCGGTCGTTACGCGCCGATGCGGCGGACGCGGCGGAACGCGCCTGAAGGGCGTCCCGGCTCGCTTCCAGCACTGTAGGAGCGGCTTCAGCCGCGACCGGGCATGCATCCAGCTTCACCGCCGAAATCGTGGCTGAAGCCGCTCCAGCAATGGTCCAGGGCGGGGGCAGCAGAGCCAGCCGTCCCCGCCAGCGCCGCGCCATTGCGCGCGGGCCTGGGCGCGGCGGGCGTCAGGCCTTGCGCGGCGAGATCCACATCGCGATCCGTGCCCGGAACACGGGCTTGCCCGACGGATCGGCAACCTCGACGTCCACCGGAAGTTCGTAGCCCTGCGCGGCCTCGTGGGGCGCGAAGGCCGGGGTGGCCACGGCACGCATCGTGCCGACCGCCCTGGCCAGGTACTCGACCTGCATGCCGCGCGGGATCCAGCGCATCGATGCGGGCAGGCTCACGTCGGTGGTCAGGCCGCCGATGAACTCGGCCAGGTTGCACAGCGCGATCGCGTGCACGGTACCCAGGTGGTTGCTCACCCGCCGGCGGTGCGCGATGGTGGCCTCGCCGCGCCCGGGGCGCAGCGCGACGATGCGCGGGGCAATGCCCGAGAAGTAGGGCGCCTTGAGGCAGACCAGGCGCGAGAACAGCCACTTGCCGAGCGGCCGGCGCTCGAGGGACTGGTACAGGCGGAGGACTTGCGGGGCCATGGCGTGGCGTCCCTGGTCTGCGCGGTGCCGGAGTGGTGGAGCGGCCCACGGGATGCCGCGGGCCGCGGAAACGGTCCGCGCGGCGCGCGCCGCGCGGATCGCGGGCCGGTCAGGCGGCTTCGCGCCGCGCGCGTTCGGACCCGGGCAGGTTGCGGTAGCCGGCCGAGCGCAGTTCCTCGGTGTCGAAGTCGTCGACCATGATCGCGTCGAGGGTCAGCTCGCGCAGCTCTTCGAGCTGGGCGCGTTCCTCGGCCGTGATCCAGCCCTCGCGCACGCCCTCGTCGAGCTGCGACCTGAAGTCCAGGGCCTCGATGTCGCTGCTCTTGAGCGCCTTGAGGAACTTGCGCTCCACCGGCTCGGCGGCGATGGCCTTGGCCAGGTAGCTGTTGATCCGGCCGCCCGGGTTGTTCGGGCCCGGGGTCAGGAACACGCCCTGGGCCAGGCGGTCGCGGGCCTCGTTGGGCGCCATCAGCAGCGCGGCGACGCGATGGCTCAGGCGGTCGCCCGGCGGCACCGCGCGGCGGCCGAGCGGGAACACCAGGGCCCACAGCAGCCAGCCGACCGGACGGATCGGGAAATTGCGCAGCGCCGCCGACAGCGCGGTCTCGATCTTGTGCACGCTGTCGTGGAACGCCCACGCCAGCAGGGTGCGGTCGGACTGCGGCGCGCCCTCGTCGTGGTAGCGCTTGAGCATGGCGCTGGTCATGTACAGGTGGCTGAGCACGTCGCCCAGGCGCCCGGACAGCGACTCCTTGAACTTGAGCTTGCCGCCCAGCATCAGCATCGACACGTCGGCCATCAGCGCCAGGTTGGCGGAGTAGCGGTCGAGCTTGCGGAAGTAGCGGCGGGTGTAGTCGTCGCCCGGCGCCGAACCGATCTTCGCGCCGGTGATGCCGAACCAGAACGAACGCACCGCGTTGGAGATCGCGAACGAGATGTGGCCGAACAGGTTGCGGTCGAACTCGCGCAGGCCGGCGGCATGGTCCGGGTCCTGGGCCGCCTTCATTTCCTTCATCACCCACGGATGGCACAGGATCGCGCCCTGGCCGAAGATCAGCAGGCTGCGGGTCATGATGTTGGCGCCCTCGACCGTGATCGCGATCGGGGAGGCCTGCCAGGCGCGGCCGCCGATGTTGCGCGGCCCGAGGATGATGCCCTTGCCGCCGACGATGTCCATGAAATCGCCGGCGACCTCGCGGCCCATCGTGGTGCAGTGGTACTTGGCGATCGCCGAGGGCACCGACGGCACGTCGCCACGGTCCACCGCCGCGGCCGTGGCCTGCGACAGCGCGCTGGTGGCGTAGGCCTTGCCGCCGATCCGCGCCAGCGCCTCCTCGACGCCCTCGAAGCGGCCGATCGACAGGCCGAACTGCTTGCGGATGCGGGCGTAGGCGCCGGCGACCACCGCCGCCCACTTGGCGCCGCCGCTGGCGGTGGAGGGCAGGGTGATCGAGCGGCCCACGGCCAGGCACTCGTTGAGCATGTTCCAGCCCAGGCCGGCCTTGTCCACGCCGCCGATGAGCTGGTCCAGCGGCAGGAACACGTCCTTGCCGCGCACCGGCCCGTTCTGGAACGGCGAGTTGAGCGGGAAGTGGCGGCGGCCGATCTCCAGGCCCGGGGTGCTGCGCGGCATCAGCGCGAGCGTGATGCCGATGTCGCGCCTGTCGCCGATCAGGCCGTCCGGGTCGTACATGCGGAAGGCCAGGCCGATCAGCGTGGCCACCGGCGCCAGGGTGATGTAGCGCTTGTCGAAGGTCAGGCGCACGCCCAGTACCTGCTCGCCGTTCCACTCGCCGCGGCAGACGATGCCGTAGTCCGGGATCGAGGTCGCGTCGGACCCGGCGAACGGGCCGGTCAGGGCGAAGCAGGGAATCTCCTCGCCCACCGCCAGGCGCGGCAGGTAGTAGCGCTTCTGCTCCTCGGTGCCGTAATGCATCAGCAGCTCGCCCGGGCCGAGCGAGTTGGGCACGCCGACGGTCGAGCTGACCACGCTCGACACGGAGGCAAGCTTCTGGATCACCTTGTGGTGGGCGAGCGCCGAGAAGCCGAGGCCGCCGTACTCCTTCGGGATGATCATGCCGAAGAAGCGGTGCTGCTTGATGAAGTCCCACACCGCCGGGGGCAGGTCGGCGCGGACGTGGTTGATCTCCCACTCGTCCACCATCCGGCACAGTTCCTCGACCGGGCCGTCGAGGAACGCCTGCTCCTCTTCGGTGAGCACCGGCTTCGGGTAGCCGAGGAGCTTGTCCCAGTCGGGGTCGCCCGTGAACAGCTCGCCCTCGAAGCCGACCGAACCGGTTTCCAGCGCGATGCGTTCGGTCTGCGACAGCGGCGGCAGGACCTTGCGGAAGAACTTCAGCAGCGGCGCGGTGACCAGCGGCTTGCGCAGGAACGGCAACAGCAGCAGCGCGCCGACCGCGGCGACGATGCCCGCGGCCACCAGGGTGGCGGTCGGGTGCGCGCCGAGGAACCAGCACGCGGCCAGCAATGCGGCGCTGATGGCGACCCAGGTCACGAGCCGCAGTCGATGGTAGGCAGCGAAGGCGCCGGCCAGCAGCACCGCAAGGAATGGAATCACGACGCTCATCTCGAATGTCTCCAGCTCGATGTTGGCGCCACGCGCGAAGCGCGCGCGTGACGATCTGACCGTACGGGCGAGTATGGAATTGCCCGTACAGGCTTGTCAACGCGCCCCGGGTCATTCACGATACGATTCTTGAACCAAGCGTATGGACAGCGATCGACATGCCCAAAGCCGACGCCAATCCCCCGGCCTCCACCGATGAAGAAGGCGCCGCGTCCCGGTCCGGGACCCGCGCCAGGCCGGAGCGCAGCGGCCGACTGAGCGCCGACGACTGGGCCCAGGCCGCGCTCGACCTGATCGCCGAGCAGGGCGTGGCCGCGGTCGCGGTGGAACCGCTGGCGCGCCGGCTTGGCGTGACCAAGGGCAGCTTCTACTGGCACTTCCCGTCGCGCGAAGCGCTGCTGCAGGCCGCGCTCGAGCGCTGGGAGAGCGTCGAGCAGCAGGCGGTGTTCGGCGCCCTCGAGCGCGTGCCCGACCCGCGCGAGCGCCTGCGCGCGCTGTTCCAGATGGTGGCGCACGAGTACCAGTCGCACGTGATCTACAGCGCGCTGCTCAAGGCGCTCGACCATCCGGTGGTGCAGCCGGTCATCGACCGCGTGTCCAAGCGCCGCCTCGACTATCTGACCGCCTCGTTCCGCCAGACCGGCCTCGGGCGCGAGGACGCCCAGCACCGCGCGCGCCTGACCTATGCCGCCTACGTCGGCTTCCTCCAGCTCAACCTGCAGCTGCACCAGGCACGGATGCCGCAGGAGGAGTTCGAGGCCTACGTCGAGCACCTGACCAGGACCCTGGTCCCGGCCTGAGCGAGGCGCCGGCGGCGCGCGCGCAGGGTACCGTCCGCCCATGAGCGTCTCGGTCGACCTGGTCAACGCCCTCAAGCGCAGCCTGCGCGCGCAGGGCCTCACCTACCGCGAACTCGCCCAGCGCATCGGCCTGAGCGAGGCCGCGGTCAAGCGCATGTTCTCGCGGCGGGCGATGAGCCTGCTGCGGCTGGAGCAGATCTGCGAGGTGCTGGGCGTGGGCCTGGCCGAGCTCGGCGCGGAGGCCGGCCGCGGCGCCGAGCCGATGGCGCGGCTGACCCAGGCGCAGGAGCAGGCGCTGGTCGACGACCCGGCGCTGATGCTGGCGATGTTCCTGGGCATCAACCGCTGGCGGCAGGAGGACGTGATGGCGCACTTCGCCTTCACCCTGCCGCAGTGGACGGCGCTGCTGGCGCGCCTGGACCGGCTCGGCATCATCGAACTGCAGCCGGGCAACCGGGTGCGGCCGCTGACCGCGCGCAACTTCCGCTGGCTGACCGACGGTCCGATGGAGCGCTACTTCCGGACCACCCTGCTGGGCGACTACTTCTCCGATCCGTTCGACGGCGAGCTCGACCGGCTGCTGCTGCTCAGCGGCTCGCTTGGCCCCGACGGCGCGCGCCAGATGAAGCTGCGCCTGGACGAGGTGGCGCGCGAGTTCGACGGCCTGCTGGCGCGCGATGCCAGCCTGCCGGCGGAGCAGAGGGTGGGCGTGAGCCTGGTGCTGGCGCAGAAGCCGTGGCTGCTGCGGCTGTTCGAGGCCTACCGCCGCGCACGCCAGGACCACTGACCCGGCACGGTTCCCGACACGGGCCCCCGAAAAAACTGCGGCCCCTTGCGGGGCCGCAGCAGCTTCACGATGCCTGGTCCGAGGGCATCAGAACTTCTGCGTGTACTTCATGTACACGAAGCGACCGATGTCGAAGGCACCGTTGTAGGTGAAGTCGCCGTTGGTATTGACGTAGGTCACCGGGCCGACGTGGTCGAACACGTTGTTGGCGCCGATGGCGATCACCGCGTTCCACGGGGCGTTGTAGCGGATCTGCAGGTCGTGGAAGGTGTTCGACCCCATCAGGCGGCGACGCGAGATCGCCGACGCCGGGGACCCGTCGGGCAGGTATGCGCCGGTGGGCGCGTAGACGATCTCGTCGCACTCCAGGTTCGGCTCGGTCGAGCCCGGGACGAAGTACGCGCAGGCTTCCTTGGTCCGCGAGTAGAAGCGGGCCGACCAGGTCGCGCTCCAGTCGCCCAGGTTCCAGTTCAGGCTGGTGTTGGAGCGGATCCGGTGGTTGCCGCCGTTGCTCACGGAGGACAGCGGGACGCGCGGGTCGTTGGTGCTCATCAGCACGTCGCTGATCACGTACGTGTTGTTCGAGACCAGCGAGAACGAGCCGAAGGTATCGAGATCGAAGCGGTAGCTCCAGTCGAAGTCGACGCCTTCCACCTCCCGGTAACCGGCGTTGCGGTTGCCGAACCGCAGGTTGTTCACGTAACCCTGGACCGGGTCGCGGGTGAACAGCGCGCTGGAGCAGCGGCTGGCGATCGCCTGGACGTAGCAGTCGTTGAGGATCAGCCCGGGCGAGTCGGCGACGATGGTGTCCTCGACGCGGATCTTCCACCAGTCGACGGCGACGTTGAACCCTTCGAGGAAGTGCGGGCTGTACACGATGCCCACGGTCCTGGAGGTCGATTGCTCGGGCAGCAGCGTCGGGTTGCCGGCGCCGGAGAAGAACGGCACCGGGGTCTGGACCGACGCCGTCGTCGACGGCACGAAGCCCTGCTGCAGCTGGCGGAAGGTGTCGGCCAGGGCGCCCAGGTGCTGCGCGCAGTTCGCGCGGACCTGCGCGTTGTTCGCCGCCACGCCGAACACGGTGTCGCACGGGTCGGCGTAGGTGGAGAACGTCTGCGAGCCGCCGCCGTACAGGTCGGAGATGGTCGGCGCGCGGAAGCCTTCCGCGTAGGTCGCGCGCACCAGCAGCGACTCGATCGGCCGCCACTTCAGGCCGAACTTGCTGTTGGTGGTGTCGCCGAAGACGTCGTAGTCGGAGTAGCGGGTGGCGGCGTCGAAGGTCAGTTCGTGGGCGCCGGTGACCCCGCGCAGCAGCGGCACGCTCAGCTCGAGGTAGACCTCGTCCACCTTGTAGCTGCCGCGGGTCGGCTGGCTGGCCAGGCCCGAGGTCTCGCCCATGATCTTCAGCGCGTCGGCCTCGAACTCGCCTTCTTCCTTGCGGGTCTCGACGCCGGCCGCGAACGCCAGGTCGCCTGCCGGCAGGCTGAACAGGTTGCCGGTGATGTTCGCCGAGAAGACCGTGGTGTTGGTCTTGCCGGTGTCGTGGTAGACCGGGAAGAACCGCTCGATCAGCGCGTCGTTGCCGGTCAGCGCGTTCGGGCCGGTGGCGCCGTAGTGCAGGAACGGGTTCCACGGGATGCAGGACGACAGCGGGATCGGATTGGCCGGGGTGCCGCACTGCACGACGCCGTCGCCATTGAGGAACGACGGGCCCAGCGCCTCGCGCAGCGGGATCAGGGCAATGTCGCCGCGATCGCTGCGGTTGAGCCGGTTCTCGTTGAACAGGTAGCTCACGTCCCAGTCGAAGTAGCGTTCGCCGACTTCGAAGGAGCCTTCCAGCGCCGCGGTGAAGCGGTAGGTGTCGGTGGTCGTGCTGGAGGCGCGCGGGACCTCCCACAGGCGACGCCACCAGTTGGTGATGGTCTCGCCGGTCGGGTTGAAGTAGCTGTCGGCGTGGATGCTCACGCCGAAGGTCGGGCCCTGGAACGGATAGCCCGCGATCTGGCGCTCGGTGGTGCGGGTGCTGTAGCCGAGGTTGGTGCGGAAGCGGATGTTGTCCGCCAGGTCATAGCTTCCGTCGATGAACAGCAGCTTGTAGTCGCGCGGCGTGCGCAGGTACATCTGCTCGTTCGAGTTGCTCTTGTGCAGGGTGCTGCCCGGCGAGCAGCCCGTGGTCGGGGTGGCGCCGGCGCAGGTGCCGACGTTCTGGTCCTGGGCGATGTAGCTGCTGGGCAGGGTCGGGTCGCCCACGCCGTCCCAGATCACGCGCACGCCCGGGTTCGGGTTGGTGTCGGTCGGGTCCGGGAAGGTGATCTGCGGAAACAGCGCGCGGTTGGCGTAGGTGGCGACGAAGCCGCCGTAGGCGCCGACGGTGGTCCAGCTGTCGTCGGGGTGCAGGTGCGAACGGGGATAGGCGCTGTACGGGCGGTCCTTGGCCCACACGCCTTCTTCCTCGCCCCACTCGGCGGCGATGGTCAGGTTGCCGCGCTCCCCGCTGATGCCCAGCACCATGTCGGCGCGGGTGGTGTCGCCGTCGCCCTCGCCGTACTGGCCGAAATAGACCGAGCCCTGCGCGCCGTCGAATCCGCTGCGGGTGATCAGGTTGACCACGCCGGCGATCGCGTCGGCGCCGTAGATCGCCGAGGCGCCGTCCTTCAGCACCTCGATGCGCTCGATGGCGGCGGCGGGGATCAGCGAGATGTCCGCCAGGCCCGTGGTGGTCACGCCCAGGCGCTTGCCGTTGAGCAGCACCAGGCTGCGCTCGGCGCCGAGGTTGCGCAGGCTGACGAAGGTGCCGCCGTTGCCCTCGCCCGCGGACAGCGCATTGGCACGGCTGATCGGCGGCGAGCCGAGGACGGGCAGGTTCTGCAGGATGTCGCCGACCGTCTGGAAGCCCATGCGGTCGATCTCTTCGCGCGACACCTGGACCACGGGCGCGGGCGTCGCCAGGTCGACCTGGCGGATGCGCGAGCCGGTGACCTGGATGCGGTCGAGTTCGGTGGGCTGGCTGCGGCCCTCGTCCTGGGCCAACGCACTGCCGGATGCGGCCACGGCCGCACCCGCGACGATCGCGTGGACGATCGCGTCGCGGAGTTTCGTCGTCTTCAGGGTCATATCTCTCCGAGCAAGTTGGTCTCGACAACCCCCCCTCGGGGGGAACCGTACCGGTCAAGGAAATGGCCAGAACCAGTAAGGTTGCGCCTGATACTACAAGCTCGAATAGAGGACTTAAAGCATCGTTAACAAATGGCCGGCATTGTGTGAGCTGGCGGCCGGCCCGGCGTGGAAAGCGTTTGAAATCAGGGTCTTGCCTGGGTGGCCAGATGGCGGCCCCTGGCCGACGCCCGACGCGAAGCTTCGTCGTAACCCCCGCCGACGGGCGGGAAGGGGACGGCGTGCGCCGGGGTGCTCGCTCCCCCGCGCGACGGGTGGCGGCCGGACCCGGCGGCCGGCGCCGGAAGGCCGCCGACCCCGGGCAGTGGGGTCGCGCTGGAGGCCGGGACATCGGGCGCCACCCGGGGCTCCCCTGTCCGGCGGTTCGCACGCAGGGAGCATCGGCGCAAGGCGCACGCCGCGCGCGGATCGCCTATAGAATCGGCTGACGGGCCACGCTGGAGGGGAGCGTGCAGGCAGATGTCGCATCCTTGGTGAAGGCTGCCGGGGCGGCCGCCTCGGGCGGGCGCTGGCAGGAGGCCGAGCATCTCTGGGGACGGGTGCACGCCCTCGATCCGGACCACGTGCAGGCGCTTTTCAGCCTCGGCGTGCACGCGTTCCAGCGTGGCGACGCGGCGGCGGCGCTCGAACTGCTGCAGCGCGCGCGGCAGCGCGCGCCGCGCGACCCCATGATCCTGCTCACGCTCGGCAGGGTGTTCCGCGAAACCGGGAAGCCCGAGCAGGAGTGGGCGGCGATCATCGCCGCGCTGGAGATCGATCCGTACTTCCTGCCGGCGCTGCTGGGCAAGGCCGAGTACATCGAGCGGCAGGGCAGGACGCGAGCCGCGGCTGCCACGTTCCGCGACGTGCTCAGGGTCGCCCCGCCGGAGCCGGAGTGGCCCCCGGCGCTGCGCCGGCGGCTCGAGCATGCGCGTGACGCCGTGCAGCGGGACACCGAGGAGCTGGTGGAGTTCCTCGGCCAGCGGGTCGCCGCCAGGCGGACGACCGTGGACCAGGCGCTGACGGCGCGCTGGGACGAGGCGGTCTCGATCCTGGCCGGGCGCACCCGGCCGTACCCGTCGATCTGCAACCAGCTGCACGTGCCGAGGCTCCCGGCGCTGACCTTCTACGACGACGCCCATTTCCCGTGGATGCGCGAGCTCGAATCGCGCACCGACGTGATCAAGTCGGAACTGCAGGAGATGCTCGCCCGCCGCGGCGAGGAGTTCGTCCCCTACATCCAGTACAAGCCCGGCGACCCGGTCAACCAGTGGGACAAGCTTAACCACTCGCGCAACTGGAGCGGCTTCCATCTCTACGCGCACGGCAAGCCGGTGGAGGAGCACCTGGCCGAGTGCCCCCGCACCGCCGAGGCGCTGGCCCTGGTGGACGCGGTGGAGATCGCCGGGCTGTGCCCGAACGCGATGTTCTCCGCGCTCGCCCCCGGCGCGCACATCCCGCCGCATACCGGCGAGACCAACGCGCGCCTGGTAGCGCATCTGCCGCTGGTCGTGCCCGAGGGTTGCACCTTCCGCGTCGGCTACGACACCCGCGCCTGGCGCGAGGGCAAGTGCTGGGTGTTCGACGACACCATCGAGCACGAGGCGCGCAACGACAGCCAGCAGCTGCGCGTGATCCTGATGTTCGACGTCTGGAACCCGCTGCTGGCGCTGGAGGAGCGCGAACTGGCGGCCGCCCTGGCGGCGGCGATGCGCGACTGGCGTGAGGCCGCGCCGGCGACCTGACCCCGGGGCGGCGCTCAGTCGGACGGCAGGTCGACCCCCTGCCGTGCGAGCGCCTCGCGCAGCGGTCCGAGCAGGTGCGCATAGCGCCGCCACCGGCCCGATGCCTCGCGATACAGCGGGCGGCGGACCTGCCAGTAGCTCGCGGTCCTGACGCTGCCCGCGCGCCGGTGGAAGTCCAGGCACGCCTCGTGCCACGGCAGGTCGAGGAACCCGAGCAGCGGGGCGAGCACCTCGCGCGGCGAAGCGACGAAGGCGTCGTAGTCCACGTCGTGGATGTCGCCCGGGTACAGCGCCTTCCAGTGCGCCATCAGGCGCCGGTACTCGCCGAACGCGTGGCCGATGTCCTGGAGCCTACCCGCGTACGGGAACGCGCGCGGGTTGAGGTGCTGCATGTAGATCGACAGGGCGTTGTCGAGCGGATCGCGCACGGTGTGGACGATCCTCGCGTCCGGGAACAGGCGCTTCACCAGGCCGACCAGCAGGTAGTTGTCGGGACGCTTGTCGGTGAACCAGCGCGGCGCCTCGCCCTCGCGCACGGGCAGCCGGCGGCCGGCGTCGGACAGGTAGGCGCCGGCCAGCGCGGAGCAGGCCGCGTCGTCGAGCCGGGCCAGCGAGGCCGGGAACGGCGCCAGCGGACCGGCGACCATGCGCGGAAGCAGGTCGAGTTCGCCGCCGGCCACGACCCCGGGATGTCCACCCAGCACCCGTTCCACCAGCGTCGAGCCGGAGCGGAACATGCCGCAGATGAACACGGGGCGCGGGCGCTGCGCCGGCGCCGCGCCGCCGCGGGCGGGGGCGGGGGCGGGGGCGGCGGTCGCGGCCAGGGCGCGCGTCCTGCGTTCGGCCTGCGCCGGGTCGTAGGGAGCAAAGCCCTGGTGCGCCAGCGCGTTGGCGCGCGAGAACGCATCGAATGCGCCATCCGCGTCGTCGAGGGCGTCGCGAGCGCGGCCGAGCGCGAACAGCATCGTCGCCCGGGTGGCGGCGGGCAACCGGCCGTCGGCGCTCGCGGCGTCGAGCCGCGCGAGCAGCGGGTCGGCGGGTGACGCAGGGGCGCGCAGTTGTACCAGCCGCGCCAGCGCTTCGGCAGCCAGTGCGTCGGCATCGGCGCCGGGGCGGCCGAGCAGGCGTTCGTAGCAATCGATCGCCTCGTCGCGCCGCCCCAGTTCCTCGTGCAGGTTGCCGAGGTTGAGCAGCGCGGGCCCATGGCCCGGTGCCAGCCGCAGCGCGGCCTCCAGCTCGCGGCATGCCGCGTCGTCGTCGCGGAGATGGTCGCTGAGGATCGCCGCGCGGTTGACGTGGATGGACTCGGGCGCACTCGCGCCGTGCTCGAGCGCGCGCGCATAGGCCTCGAGCGCGGCGTCGAACCTGCCCTGGCGGCGCAATGCGTAGCCGAGGTTGAACCACGCGTCGGGGAACCGGGGCTGGCCGGCGAGCACCTGGCGGTAGGCGGCTTCGGCCTCCTGCCAGCGACGCGCGGCGAGCAGCGCGTCCGCGCGCGCGGCCGCCAGCCTGGTCGCGTCGGCGCTGCTCGGCGGAGGCGTGCGTGTGCTCATCGGCCGGTAGTATGCTACCGGCGGTCGAATCGGATGGAGCGCCCGGTGGCGGTGTTTGCGATGCGAATGGCATGGCTGTTGCCCGGTGTCCTGCTGGCGGGCGCGGTGCAGTCCGCGGAACATCCCTGTGCCGAAGTGCCTGATCCCGAGCAGCGGCTGGCGTGCTACGACCGCGCCTTCCCGCCGTCCGAGTCGGTGCGCGAGGCGGCGCGGCAACGCGTGCTCGACCGGTTCGGGCGCCAGGAGCCGCCGCCGCCGATGCGCGATCCGGCCGCCCCGCCCCAGGCGGACGAGGCCGACCGGATCACCAGCACGATCACGCGCGTGGTCCACGCCAACGGAGGGCGGACGATCACCCTGGACAACGGCCAGGTATGGACGCTGACCGAGGCGACGATGCGCGGACCCACGAACGAAGGCGACGAGGTGACGGTCCGCAAGGGCGCGATGGGCAGCTATATCCTCGTCACCGCGGCCGGCGTCGGGCTCCGGGTCAAGCGGGTGCGTTGAGGGGATGCCGGCGTCGCCGTCGTTGACGCCGGAACAGACCAAGCGCCTGCGCGCTGCATTCGAGGCGCTGCGCTCGGGGGATCCCCGCCGCGCCCTGGCGGTGGCGCGCGAACTCGCGTCCGCCGTCCCGGGCAGCGCCGACGCGTGGCACGTGGTGGCGATGGGCCTGGCCGAGCTCGGCGACCGGGCAGGCGCGGACCAGGCCTTTCGCCGCGCGCTGCAGCTGGCGCCGCGATCGGCCGAGGTCGGCCTCAACTTCTCGCGCTGGCTCTCCCGCGACGGTCGCCTCCAGGATGCGTTACAGGTGCTCGAGGCGCTGCCGGACAGCGCACCGGTGTGCCTGCAGCGCGGGCTGGTCGCCGCCCGCGCCGGCGAGCATGCACGGGCGCGGGTTGCGTTCGAACAGGCGACGCGCCTCGACCCGGGTTCGCACAGGGCCTGGCATGGACTGGGCAACGCGCTGCGCGCGCTCGACCAGCCCGAGGCGGCCGACGCGGCATTCGAGCGCGCCACGACGCTCGCCCCCGAGAACCCCCGGGCCTGGATCGGCCGTGCGGTCGTGTTGCGCCTGCTCGGCCGGCTCGGGCCGGCCCGGGCGTGCCTCGATCAGGCGCGGCGGCTGGGATACGCGGGCCCGGAGCTGGACGATGTCCTGGTCGGCGTCCTCCACGACGCCGGCGAGGCCAGCGCGGCGCTGGCCCACGCGCGCCAGCTGGTCGAGCGGCATCCCGACTACGTGGATGGACACGCCACGCTGGCCCACCTGCTCTGGGAGCACGGTCCCGGCCTCGCTCCCGGGGAAGACCCGTTCGCCGCGTTCGTGCGCGCGGCGCGCCGCCGCGCAGGCGATCGCGGCTTGCTGCTGCGCCTGTCCGGCATGCTGACGAGCGCCGGCCGGGCCACCGAGGCGCTGGCGCTTCTCGAACCGGCAATGCACCGCGACCGCGACGACCCCGTGCTGCAATGGTTCTGCGCCGACGCGCACGCCCGGCTCGGCCGGCTCGACGAGGCGGGTCGGCTGTACGCCGCGGCGCGACCGAAGCTCGAACGCTCCAGTCCCGCGTTCCTCGACGCCTGCGCCCGCCACGCGCTGCGCACCGGTGATCCAGGCCTGGCCGGGCGTTGTGCGGCGCAGGCGGTGGCGCTCGATCCACGCAACCAGGAAGGCTGGGCGTTGCTGTCGGTGTGCTGGCGCCTGGCCGGGGACCCGCGCGAATGGTGGCTGTGCGACTACGAACGCCTGATCGCAGAGGTGGAGGTGGACCTCGACCCGGCTCACGCGCCAGGCGCGCTGGAACGCCTCGAGCAACGCCTGCACGCCTTGCACCAGGCCGCACGCGAGCCGATGGCGCAAAGCGTACGCACCGGATCGCAGACCCCGGGGCGCCTGTTCGGCCGGGACGACCCGGTCCTCGGGGCCGCGGCGGTCGCGATCCGGCGCGCGGTGGAGGCCTGGCTGCCCGCGCTCCCCCGGGACCCCGCGCATCCGTTCCTGTCGCGCGTGGACCGCGGCATCCGCTACTGCGGCTCGTGGTCCGTTCGCCTGCAGTCCTCGGGACGCCATGCCAATCACATCCACAACGAGGGCTGGTTGAGTTCGGCGTTCTACGTCGCCCTCCCGCCCTCGATGCTGGCGCAGGAGGAGGGCGACCACGCTGGCTGGATCCAGTTCGGCCAGCCGCTGGAGGAGCTCGGCCTCGAGCTTCCCCCGCGCCGGGTGATCCGGCCGCGCCCGGGACGCCTGGTGCTGTTCCCGTCCTACATGTGGCACGGGACCATTCCGTTCAGCGACGACCGGCCGCGATTGACCATCGCCTTCGACGCCCAGCCGGCCCCGGCGCCGCTGTGACACGCCGGGCCTGCTGTGCTAGAAGGAGGACAGGCCCGCAGGCGCCCGCCTGCACCGACTTGCCGTCAGCCGGGCGACGGGCTCGCCGGTCGCACGGTCCCGTGGAAGCCCGCAGCGAACCCCCGCCATGACTCCGCACCTGCTCTTCGTTCCAGTGGTCCTGCTCGCCGGGATGCTCGGCGGCGATCCACCCGCGCAGACCGTCGCAACGGCGCAGGCCGACGAGGCGGCGGCCACCGCCGGAGAAGCGGCGGCGCCCCAGGCCACAGAGGCCGCCCCGGCCCGGGCAGGGCGCGCCGCGCGCGCCCGCGACGACGATCCGAACCAGCGGGTATGCAAGTACATCGTCCAGACCGGCAGCCGGATGGGCGCGAAGGTCTGCAAGACGCGCGCCTACTGGAACGAGGTGGAACTGGCGGCGCGCAACAAGATGCGCGAGATCGACAGCCAGCCGATCCCGGTCAAGGCCAACTGACGTAACCCCGGCCGGCCGCCGGCGTTCAGTTCGCGCCGACCGGATCCAGGCCCGCCAGGGCGAGCCGTTCGCGCAGCGGTGCCAGCCCGTCGAGGTGGCGGCGGGAGCTGTGGATCGAGCGGCTGTGCACCGGTTCGCGCACCTGCGCCGCGCTTGCCGTGGCGACCGCGGCGTCGGCGCCACCGGCCTCGAGCACGCCCGGGTGCCATTCCAGCCCGCACCATTCGAGCAGGCGCCGTGATTCGGCCTCCGGGTTCCGGACCAGGTCCTCGTAGCGGATGTCGAGGATCTGCCCCGGCATGACCTCGTGCCAGTGCCGCATCATGCGCCGGTAGCCGGCGTAGTAGTCCGCCAGTTCCGACTGGTCGTACGAGAACTTGTACGCGCTGAAGAACAGCGTCTTGTACACGGCGTAGCAGGTGTCGAGCGGATCCCGGCTCAGGTGCACGATCCGGGCCTTCGGCAGCGCCTTGCGGATCGCGCCGAGGTACAGGAAGTTGATCGGCATCTTGTCGATGAACATCCGGCACGGGCCTGCCGTGTCCCGCGCCCCGCGCAGGTACTCGCGGCCGAGCGAGGCGAAGTCGACGTGCAGCGACCGCTCGGCGGGATTCGCGCCCGCGGCCGGGTCCACGCGCCCGGTCATCAGCCCCAGCAGGTTGCCGAAGTCGAGCAGCTCGCCCGCCGCGGCGACATGGCCGGTGCGCGCCAGCATGCGTTCGGCCAGGGTGGTGCCGGTCCGCGGCATGCCCACGATGAAGATCGCGTCGGCGCCCTCGTCCCCGTCCGCGGCGTCCGCCATCACCTCCGGCGTGTAGGCGCGGCAGATGTCGTCCATCGCCTGGAGTTCGCTGGCGAGGTCGTACTGGAAGGTCGCCCGCAGCGTGGACGCCGCCTTCGACAGTTCCGCGAACGAGCGCTCGTGCTCGCCCAGGTCCTCGAGTTCCTTGGCGAGCGCGTAGCGCGCCGCCGCTTCCGCGGCGGGGCGCTCGAACCCGGCCGCCAGGCGCTGCTCGAGGTCGGCGACGTGGTTGCGGTCGGGCGTCTGCCGGCGCAGCGTCGAGCGCAGGTAGAGGGCGTGCCCGGCCTGCGGATCAGCCGCCAGCATCCGGTCGAGGTTGCGTTCGGCATCGTCGAACTCGCCGCTGAAGAACTGGGCGACGGCCAGGTCGTAGAGCAGCGGCGGCGGGTCGCCGAGCAGGGAGCGGGCCCGTTCGTAGTGCGCGATCGCCGCGCGCGGGTCGTTGCAGCTGTTGGTGATGGCGCCGGCGCGCCAGCTGGCCCTGCCGTCACCGGGAAGTTCGGCCGCCGCCTCGGCGACCAGCGCGATCGCGGCTCGGCGCTGGCGCATCTGCTGCAGCAGCTCGGCCTTCTTGATCTTCAGGGCGCTGTCGCCGTTGCTGGCCTGCAGCGCGGCGTCGAGGTGCGCCAGGGCGGCGTGCGGGTCGCCGTTGGCGAGCGACGCCTCGGCGGCGAACACCAGCACCTGCACGCTCGCGGGGAAGGCATCGAGCAGCCGGCGCGACACCTCCAGCGCGTCCGCGGCCCTGCCGTTGGCGATCATCGCGTAACCGGTGCGGATCGCCTGTACGGCCTGCGCGACGGGATCGACGGGCGGCCTGGGGGGTGCTGCGCTCATGTTGTTCCGCTGTGTGGCGTTGGCTGCCGCCTATCGTAGCGGATACGGGTCCGGCGCAGTCCGGACGCGAAAAAAAAGGTTCTTCTCCCAACTGAGGGGAGAGAGGCGCACGGCCGACCCGGCAGAATTGTTGTTCTCGAGGCAACAAAACGGGGCCGGCCGTGGCCGAAGTGGAT
>Ga0207873_1001402_pt1 | contig 23209 bp, 16 predicted proteins | sample BGWIniCompost_FD_187373 | JGI IMG/M metagenome (GOLD analysis project Ga0207873, IMG submission 187373) | Cellulose adapted compost microbial communities from Newby Island Compost Facility, Milpitas, CA, USA - BGW Initial Compost (SPAdes)... ...
ACTCCCGCCGCGACCTGACCCGCCGGCTGGTGGCCCGCGGTTTCGAATCGCCCGAGGCCGAGGCGGCGGTGGAGCGCCTGGCCGGCCAGGGCTACCAGGACGACCGCCGCTTCTCCGAAGCCTTCGCCCGTGACCGCGCCGCGGCCGGCTATGGCCCCGTGCGGATCCGCGCCGAACTGTCCCGGCACGGCCTGGGCGAGGACGACATCGCCGCCGCCCTGGCTGCCTGCGAGGCCGACTGGGCGGACCGGGCCCGGGAGCTGGTCGCCCGCCGGGTGCGGCTGGGCGAGCTGGCCGATCCGGGCCGCCGCCGCAAATGGGTGGAGTTCCTGCTGCGCCGCGGCTTCGACCAGGACCAGGCCTGGGGCGCCGTGCGGGCAGTGGCGGCGGAAGAGGGCACCGAGCTGGCCGGGGCGGAAGGCGCCGACTGAGGCGCCCCGGCGGTGCGGTCGGGCGCAAGGCCCGGCGCAGGTGCTCCGGCGCTGCCGGAAGGCTGCCCGGGGCTGCTAATCTTGGCGCCCTTCGCCGATTTGATTGCGGACTCCAGGCCTTGCCCCCATAAGGGACAGGGCCGGGCCGCTCGTCGGCCTCCGATTCCGCCAGCCTTCCGCCACGATGACCAAGACCAGCAACGACATCCGCCGGGACTTCCTCGAGTTCTTCCGCAGCAAGGGCCACGAGGTGGTCGCCTCCAGCCCGCTGGTGCCGGGTAACGACCCGACCCTGCTGTTCACCAACGCCGGCATGGTGCAGTTCAAGGATGTGTTCCTGGGTGCGGAGAAGCGCAGCTACCGGCGCGCCACTTCCTCGCAGCGCTGCGTACGCGCCGGCGGCAAGCACAACGACCTCGACCAGGTCGGCTACACCGCCCGGCACCACACCTTCTTTGAGATGCTGGGCAACTTCAGCTTCGGCGACTACTTCAAGAAGGACGCCATCCTCTGGGCCTGGGAGCTGCTGACCCAGGTCTGGAAGCTGCCGCGCGAGCGCCTGCTGGTCACCGTCTACCAGACCGACGATGAGGCCTTCGACATCTGGCACAAGCAGGTCGGCCTGCCCGCCGACCGCATCATCCGAATCGGCGACAACAAGGGCGCGCCCTACGCCAGCGACAACTTCTGGCAGATGGCCGACACCGGCCCCTGCGGTCCCTGCACCGAGATCTTCTACGACCACGGCGAGCACATCCCGGGTGGCCCGCCGGGCTCGCCGGACGAGGACGGCGACCGCTTCATCGAGATCTGGAACCTGGTGTTCATGCAGTTCGACCGCCAGGCCGACGGCACCCTGGTGCCGCTGCCGGCGCCCTGCGTCGACACCGGCATGGGCCTGGAACGCATCTGCGCCGTGCTCCAGCACGTGCACAGCAACTACGAGATCGACCTGTTCCAGCATCTGATCAGGGCGGCGGCACGGCTGACCAACACCGGCGACCTGGAGAACAAGTCGCTGCGCGTGATCGCCGACCACATCCGCGCCTGCAGCTTCCTGGTCGTGGACGGCGTGCTGCCCTCGAACGAGGGCCGCGGCTACGTGCTGCGCCGGATCATCCGCCGCGCCATCCGCCACTTCTGGAAGCTGGACGGCCTGCACGCCGACGGCCGCTTCTGGCGCATGGTCGCGCCCCTGGTCGAGGTGATGGGCCAGGCCTACCCGGAGCTGGCCGCAAAGCAGGCGCTGGTGGAGCAGGCGCTCAAGGCCGAGGAGGCCGCCTTCGCCCAGACCCTGGAGGCCGGCATGGCCCGCCTGCAGGAATACCTGGCCGCCTCCGGCAACCGCATCGGCGGCGAGCAGCTGTTCCAGTTGCACGATACCTATGGCTGCCCGCCCGACCTGATCGCCGACCTGGTGCGCGAGAACGCCGACAAGGGCTGGGCCCTGGCCGAGGGCGCCCTGGCCGAGTACGAGGCGCACATGGAGCGCCAGCGCGAGCGTGCCCGCGCCGCCAGCAAGTTCGCCGGCACCGCCGCGCTGCCGGCCGAGCTGGTGGCGCAGCTGGCCCCGACCACCTTCCTCGGCTACGAAAGCCTGCAGGCCGAGGACGCGAAGGTGGTGGCCCTGCTGCGTGAGGGCGCTCCGGTGCAGGCGCTGGCGGCGGGCGAGGAGGGCATCGTGGTGCTCGACCGCACGCCCTTCTACGCCGAATCCGGCGGCCAGGTGGGCGACACCGGCGAGCTGCGCGGCGCTGCCGCCCGCTTCGAGGTGCGCGACACCGTGAAGGTCTCCGGCGTGTTCCATGGCCATGTCGGCCGCCTGGCCGAAGGTGGGCTCAAGGTGGGCGACAGCGTCGCCGCCAGCGTCGACGGCGAGCGCCGCACCGCCATCGTGCTCAACCACTCGGCGACCCACCTGCTGCACGCCGCCCTGCGCAAGGTGCTGGGCGAGCACGTGCAGCAGAAGGGTTCGCTGGTGGCGCCGGACCGCCTGCGTTTCGACTTCTCGCATTTTCAGGCCGTCACCGGCGAGGAGCTGGAGCGCATCGAGGCGCTGGTGAACGCCGAGATCCGCCGCAATGCCCAGGCCGAGATCCGCCACATGGGCATGCAGGAGGCGCTGGACTTCGGCGCCATCGCCCTGTTCGGCGAGAAGTACGGCGAGCGCGTGCGCGTGCTGCGCATGGGCGATTTTTCCACCGAACTCTGCGGTGGCACGCACGTGCGCGCCACCGGTGACATCGGCCTGTTCAAGATCATTTCCGAGGGCGGCGTCGCCGCCGGCGTCCGCCGCATCGAGGCGGTGACCGGCGAGGGCGCGCTGGCCTGGGTGCGCGCCGAGGAGGCCCGCCTGGCCGAGGCCGCCGACCTGCTGGGCGCCAACAACCGCGCCGACGTGGTCGAGAAGCTGCGGCAGCTGCTGGAGCGGCAGAAGAAGCTCGAGCGCGAACTGGAGTCGCTCAAGGCCAAGGCCGCCGCCGGCGCCACCGCCGACCTGGCCGCCTCGGCCCCGGAGGTCGCCGGCGTGAAGGTCGTGGCTGCCCGCCTGGACGGCCTGGACGCCAAGGGCCTGCGCGAGGCGGTGGACCAGCTCAAGTCGCGCCTCGGCGACGCCGTGATCATCCTGGCCTCGGGCAACGAGGGCAAAGCCTCGCTGGTGGCCGGCGTGCAGGGCGGGGCGCTGGGCAAGGTCAAGGCCGGCGAGTTGCTGGCGCACGTGGCCAGCCAGATCGGCGGCAAGGGCGGCGGCCGCCCCGACCTCGCCCAGGGCGGCGGCAACGACGGCCCGGCGCTGGTGCAGGCGCTGGCGGCGGTGCCGGAATGGGTGGCGGCTCGCCTTTCCTGACGCGTTCAGCTTTCATTGCACCTGGACCCGGGCCGGCATACCATCGGCCCGGGCCGTGTTTTTCCGGCGAAGGAACCGCGGCGAGGGGAAGCTGCGGGCCGGTGCAGGGACGTATCGGGAGGGACGGTGATGTTGATTCTGACGCGACGGGTTGGGGAGACCCTGATGATCGGTGACTCGGTCACCGTGACCGTGCTGGGCGTGAAGGGAAACCAGGTGCGCATCGGCATCACCGCGCCCAAGGACGTGGCGGTGCACCGCGAGGAAATCTTCCAGCGGATCCAGAAGGACGAAGGCGAGGCCGCTGCCGAGGGTGAACAGGCCCCGGGTTTACCGAAGGAAGGCTGAGGCCTTATCCTATGCGGCCGGTTTCACCGGAAACGGTGTGCCGGGCCAGTTGTTCCGGAGTGATGCCCGAGAGGCCGAAGGGGCTCCCCTGCTAAGGGAGTATAGGGTCAAAAGCTCTATCGAGGGTTCGAATCCCTCTCACTCCGCCAGATCCGGATCGCCGCCCGAGGGCGGCGATTTTTTCTGGGCGCGAAGGCGCGGCGGCTGGTGTACGGACGGGAAGTTTCTGTCTCCGGATGTATTGACGGATTCCAGAGCCTCCCCCATAATTTCGCTTCTGCGCGCCCGTAGCTCAGCTGGATAGAGCACCAGGCTACGAACTTGGTGGTCGGGAGTTCGAATCTCTCCGGGCGCGCCACTAATGCAAAACGGGTGCTTCGGCACCCTTTTTGTTCGGATGTCCTGGCGGTGCCGCGCGTTGCGCGCCTGCCGGGGCAGCCGTAGAGTGGAACCTCCTGCGGCGCCCTGGGGGCGCCGGGCTTGAAAGCCGGGGTATAGCTCAGCCTGGTAGAGCGCCAGCTTTGGGAGCTGGATGTCGTGGGTTCGAATCCCTCTGCCCCGACCAGGCCGCCCCCGGCTTCCGGAGGCCCCCGACGGGGCCTGGGCCGGGTCCGCCGGGTATGATTCCGGCAGGCGCCCGTAGCTCAACCGGATAGAGCACCGGCCTTCTAAGCCGGCGGTTGCAGGTTCGATTCCTGCCGGGCGCGCCAGGCCGGGGTCGAAAGTTCCGAAAATCTGGTGGATGTAGCTCAGTTGGTTAGAGCATCGGATTGTGATTCCGAGGGTCGCGGGTTCGAGTCCCGTCTTCCACCCCAGTTCCAGGATGCGGCATAATGCCGCCTCCGCTGCCGGAGCGGCAGGGAAGGTCAAACGGGCCGTTAGCTCAGTTGGTAGAGCAGCTGACTCTTAATCAGTAGGTCCTAGGTTCGAATCCTAGACGGCCCACCAGACCTTCCAGCCCCGCCCCACGAGGGCGAGGCAAGTCCCCCGCGGAGCGCGAAAGTGGCGGAACTGGTAGACGCGCTGGATTTAGGTTCCAGTGGGGAAACCCGTGAGAGTTCGAGTCTCTCCTTTCGCACCATCCGGGCACGGATGCGCGGGGATCGACCAGGCTCTGCGGGTTTTTTCGTTTTAGCGCCCTTCACAGGTGCGCGGTTGCAGGAGTGAACATGCAAGTCTCGCTTGAGAACACCGCCAATCTGGAACGCCGGATGACCGTCAGCCTGCCTGCCGAGCGCCTCGAAGGCGTGGTCGGCGCCCGGCTGCGCGAGATTGCGCGTACCGCCAACATCAAGGGCTTCCGCAAGGGCAAGGTGCCGACCAAGGTGATCGAGCAGCGCTTCGGTCCCCAGGTCCGCAACGAGGCCATGGGCGAGCTGATCCGCGAAAGCTTCGCCGAGGCCGTGCGCGAGCAGCAGCTGCGCGTGGCCGGCAACCCGCAGATCACCGCCGAGCAGCCCGACACCGACGGTGGCCTGCGCTTCACCGCCACCTTCGAGGTGGTGCCGGACTTCGGCCAGATCGATCCGGCCAAGCTGAAGATCACCCGCATCACCAGCACGGTCGAGGAGTCCGACGTGGACACCATGATCGAGACCCTGCGCCAGCAGCGTCGCAGCTGGGAGCCGGTCGAGCGCGCCGCCCAGGCCGGTGACCTGGTGCTGGTCGAGACCAGCGCCACCACTGCCGACGCCCGCATCCCGGCCGAAGGCGTCGAGCGCGGCGCCACCGTGCTGGGCTCGAACGTCATGTATCCCGAACTGGAGGCCAGGCTGGCCGGCATGAAGGCCGGCGACGAGGCCGAGGTCGAGGTCACCTTCCCGGAGAACTGGCGCGTGGCCGCCCTGGCCGGCAAGCCGGCCAAGGTCAGCCTGAAGGTCGTGCGCGTCTCCGAGGCCAAGCTGCCCGAGGTCGACGAGGCCTTCATCAAGAGCTTCGGCGTCAAGGGCGGCAAGCTCGAGGTGTTCCGCAAGGAAGTGCGGGCCAACCTGGAGCGTGAGCTGCGCGGCGCCCTGATGGCCCGCCTGCGCGCCGAGGTCGCCGACAAGCTGATCGAGGCCTACGCCCACGTCGAACTGCCGCCGCGCCTGGTCGAGGCCGAGGCCGCCGCCCTGGCCGCCGCCGCCGAGCAGCAGGCCCGCCAGTCCGGCCAGACCGAGGTCAAGTTCGACCCGGCCAACTTCAAGGAGCAGGCCCGCAAGCGCGTCGCTGCCGGCCTGCTGGTGGGCGAGGTGGCCCGCCAGAACGACCTGAAGCTGGACAGCAAGCGCCTGACCGAGACCCTGCAGCTGATCGCCTCGACCTACGAGGACCCGGAGCAGGTCATTGAACTCTACCGGAACGACCCCAACCTCATGGCTGGCCTGCGCAACCGGGTGATGGAGGAGCAGGTGATCGACTGGATCGCCGAGCGTGCCGACGCCACCGAGAAGGCGGTAGGCTTCGCGGAGCTGATGCGGCCGGGCGCCTGATCCGGCCGCCGGATCGTTCAGGAGACGACATGGAACCGACCAAGGGCTTGAACCTGGTGCCGATGGTGGTCGAACAGACCAGCCGCGGCGAGCGCGCCTACGACATCTACTCGCGCCTGCTGAAGGAGCGGGTGATCTTCCTGGTCGGTCCGATCGACGACTACATGGCCAATGTGATCGTCGCCCAGCTGCTGTTCCTCGAGGCGGAGAACCCCGAGAAGGACATCAGCCTGTACATCAACTCGCCCGGCGGCATCGTCACCGCCGGCCTGGCGATCTACGACACCATGCGTTTCATCAAGCCCGACGTCAGCACCATCTGCGTCGGCCAGGCCTGCTCGATGGCTTCCTTCCTGCTGGCGGCCGGCAGCAAGGGCAAGCGCTACATCCTGCCCAACAGCCGGGTGATGATCCACCAGCCCTCGGGCGGCGCCCAGGGCCAGGCCACGGACATCGCCATCCAGGCCAAGGAAATCCTCTACCTGCGCGAGCGCCTGAACAAGGAGCTGGCCGCCAACACCGGCCAGCCCCTGGAAAAGATCGAGCGCGACGTCGAGCGCGACTACTTCATGTCCTCCGAGGAGGCCAGGGAGTACGGCATCGTGGACGCGGTGCTGACCGCCCGTCCGGCCGAGACCATCCAGGCCGGCTGAGGCCGGCCCCGGCGGGCTTTCCGGCCTGTCCCGGCCCCCGCCGGGGCGGGGCTGGCGCCCTGCCGGCCTGTGCTATCCTCGGCCCCGACCCATACCACCCAGGCCACCAGCATGACCGAAGACCGCCAGGGTCGTTCCGGAGACAGCGGCAAGATCCTGTACTGCTCCTTCTGCGGCAAGAGCCAGCACGAAGTCCGCAAGCTGATCGCGGGCCCGAGCGTGTTCATCTGCGATGAATGCGTCGAGCTGTGCAACGACATCATCCGCGAGGAACTGGAGGAGAAGGCGCACGCCGCCCGCAGCCACCTGCCCAAGCCGCGCGAGATCCTCGAGGTCCTGGACCAGTACGTCATCGGCCAGCAGCGCGCCAAGAAGACGCTCTCGGTGGCGGTGTACAACCACTACAAGCGCATCGAGAGCCGGATGCGCAATGACGACGTCGAGCTGAGCAAGTCCAACATCCTGCTGATCGGCCCGACCGGTTCCGGCAAGACGCTGCTGGCGGAAACGCTGGCGCGGCTGCTCAACGTGCCGTTCACCATCGCCGATGCCACCACCCTCACCGAGGCGGGCTACGTCGGCGAGGACGTCGAGAACATCATCCAGAAGCTGCTGCAGAAGTGCGATTACGACGTCGAGAAGGCGCAGCAGGGCATCGTCTACATCGACGAGATCGACAAGATCTCGCGCAAGTCCGAGAACCCGTCCATCACCCGTGATGTCTCCGGCGAGGGCGTGCAGCAGGCCCTGCTGAAGCTGATCGAGGGCACCGTCGCCAGCGTGCCGCCGCAGGGTGGCCGCAAGCACCCGCAGCAGGAATTCCTGCAGGTGGACACCCGCAACATCCTGTTCATCTGCGGCGGCGCCTTCGCCGGCCTGGACAAGATCATCCAGGCCCGCAGCAGCGACGCCGGCGGCATCGGCTTCGGCGCCAAGGTCAAGAGCGCCGAGCGCAAGGCCGACGTCGGCAAGCTGCTGGCCGAGGTGGAGCCGGAGGACCTGATCAAGTACGGCCTGATCCCCGAGTTCGTCGGCCGCCTGCCGGTGGTCGCCACGCTCGAGGAGCTGGACGAGGCCGCCCTGGTGAAGATCCTCACCGAGCCCAAGAACGCCATCACCAAGCAGTTCCGCAAGCTGTTCGAGATGGAGGGGGTCGAGCTGGAGGTCCGCCCGGACGCGCTCTCGGCCATTGCCCGGCGCGCGCTCAAGCGCAAGACCGGCGCCCGCGGCCTGCGCACCATCATGGAATCGGTGCTGCTGGACACCATGTTCGAGCTGCCGTCGCTGGAAGGCGTCAGCAAGGTCGTGGTGGACGAGTCGGTGATCAACCACCAGACCGAGCCCTACCTGATTTACAGCAACGGCAGCCAGGCCGCGCCGGCGCCCAAGGCCGCTTCCGGCGACTGATTGCGTGACGTAAGTCATTGAATCAAGGGCCGGTTCAGCCGGCCCTTGGTTTTTGCGACGCCGCTTCCTTGCAAGCGGCGGCCGCCAGCCCCATAACGTGGAGCCAGGGGCCGGATTGCCCCTCGCCCGGAGCCTGAAATGTCCGAATCCAACACCCTCCAGCAACTCGACCTGCCCGTGCTGCCCCTGCGCGACGTGGTCGTGTACCCGCACATGGTGATCCCCCTGTTCGTGGGCCGCGACCGCTCGATCAAGGCGCTGGACCAGGCCATGGCCGGCGACAAGCAGATCCTGCTGATCGCCCAGCGCAGCCCGGACATCGATGATCCGGGTGCCGACGACCTGCACAAGGTCGGCACGCTGGCGCAGGTGCTGCAGTTGCTGAAGCTGCCCGACGGCACCATCAAGGTGCTGGTCGAGGGCACCGCCCGCGTGGCCATCGACGGCTACGGCGAGCGCGAGGGCGCGCTCACCGCCACCGGCAAGGTGGTCGACTCGGTCTATGAGCGCAGCGAGCGCGAGATCGAAGTCACCATGCGCTCGCTGATGAGCCTGTTCGAGCAGTACGTCAAGACCAACCGCAAGCTGCCGCCCGAGCTGCTGACCACCCTGGCCGGCATCGATGATCCGAGCCGCCTGGCCGACACCATCGCCGCTCACCTCGGCGTGCGCCTGTCGGACAAGCAGCAGCTGCTGGAAACCCTCGAGGTCGGCCAGCGCCTGGAGCTGCTGATCGGCCTGGTGGACGGCGAGATCGACGTCCAGCAGATCGAGAAGCGCATCCGCGGCCGCGTCAAGTCGCAGATGGAGAAGAGCCAGCGCGAGTACTACCTCAACGAGCAGATGAAGGCCATCCAGAAGGAACTGGGTGAGCTGGATGACAGCCCGAACGAGATCGAGGAGCTGACCCGCAAGGTCGCCGAGGCCGGCATGCCCAAGGCCGTCGAGGCCAAGGCCAAGGCCGAACTGAACAAGCTGCGGCAGATGTCGCCGATGTCGGCCGAGGCCACCGTCGTGCGCAATTATGTCGACTGGCTGGTCAGCGTGCCCTGGAAGAAGCGCAGCAAGGTCCGCAAGGACCTCAAGGCCGCCCAGGAAGTGCTGGACGCCGACCACTACGGCCTGGAGAAGGTCAAGGAGCGCATCCTTGAATACCTGGCCGTGCAGTCGCGGGTGAAGCAGATGAAGGGCCCGATCCTCTGCCTGGTCGGCCCGCCGGGTGTGGGCAAGACCTCGCTGGGCCAGTCCATCGCCAAGGCCACCAACCGCAAGTTCGTGCGCATGTCGCTGGGCGGCGTGCGTGACGAGGCGGAGATCCGCGGCCATCGCCGCACCTACATCGGTTCGATGCCGGGCCGCATCGTCCAGAACCTGGCCAAGGCCGGTTCGAAGAACCCCCTGTTCGTGCTCGACGAGATCGACAAGATGAGCATGGACTTCCGCGGCGACCCGTCCTCGGCGCTGCTCGAGGTGCTGGACCCGGAGCAGAACAACGCCTTCAACGACCATTACCTCGAGGTCGACCTCGACCTGAGCGAGGTGATGTTCGTGGCCACGGCCAACTCGCTGAACATCCCCGGCCCGCTGCTGGACCGCATGGAAGTGATCCGCATCCCGGGCTACACCGAGGACGAGAAGCTCAACATTGCCCAGCGCTACCTGCTGCCCAAGCAGCTCAAGGCCAATGGCCTCAAGCCCGGGGAGCTGAAGGTCAGCGAGGCGGCGGTGCGCGACATCGTCCGCTACTACACCCGCGAATCCGGCGTCCGCAACCTGGAGCGCGAGATCTCCAAGATCTGCCGCAAGGTGGTCAAGGAGCTGGCCCTGGCCGGCCCGCGCAAGTCCGGCAAGGCCAAGGCCGTGCAGGTCACGCCCAAGAATCTGGACAAGTACCTGGGCGTGCAGCGCTACGACTTCGGCCGCGCCGAGGAGCAGAGCGAGGTCGGCCTGGTCACCGGCCTGGCCTGGACCGAGGTGGGCGGCGACCTGCTGCAGATCGAGGCCACCCTGGTGCCCGGCAAGGGCCAGCTGATCCTCACCGGCCAGCTCGGCGACGTCATGCAGGAATCGGTGAAGGCCGCCTACAGCGTGGTCCGTTCGCGCACCGAACGCCTGGGCCTGGACTCGGAGTTCCACCAGAAGTTCGACACCCACGTGCACGTGCCCGAGGGCGCGACGCCGAAGGACGGCCCCAGCGCGGGCATCGCCATGGTGACGGCGCTGGTGTCGGTGCTGTCCGGCGTGCCGGTGCGGGCCGACTTGGCCATGACCGGCGAGATCACCCTTCGCGGGCGTGTGTTGCCGATCGGCGGTCTCAAGGAGAAGTTGCTGGCGGCCCTGCGCGGCGGCATCCGCACCGTGCTGATCCCCGAGGAGAATCGCAAGGACCTTGCAGACATTCCCAAGAACGTCACCCAAGGCCTTGAGATCATTCCGGTCAAGTGGATCGACCAGGTGCTGGACATCGCACTGGTCCGGCCGCTGGCGCCTGGCGCCGATACCGAGCCGGATGCCGAACCGGCCGGCGGACAGGGCACGAAAGGCGCCGGAACCAGCGCGATAACGCACTGATCGTTGCAATGTTCAAGTGGCTGAAAGCCGCGTGGATAGCGGCTTTCGCGTATTGCGCGGTGCATATGCCGCTGGTATAAATCCTTGCATCCGCCGCGTTTGCCACGATGCAGTGCGGCGGTACAGGTGGATCGGGAAGCGCACAGGGGCCGAGGTCCGGCTTCCCGATTTTTCAGATCGCGGGTTCCACTCGCTCAGGGAGTCAATGATGAACAAAGCCGAATTTGTGAGCGCCGTCGCCGACGCCGCCGAGCTGTCCAAGGCCGACGCCGGCCGTGCCGTCGACGCGATGGTCGATGTGATCACCAAGGCGCTCAAGAAGGGCGACACCGTCACGCTGGTCGGCTTCGGCACCTTCTCGGTCCGCAAGCGCGCTGCCCGGACCGGCCGCAACCCCCAGACCGGCGACACCATCAAGATCAAGGCGTCCAAGAACCCCGCCTTCAAGGCTGGCAAAGCGCTCAAGGATGCTGTAAACTGAGCGCCTTCCTTGGGAGGGGTGCTTAGCTCAGCGGTAGAGCGTCGCCCTTACAAGGCGAGGGTCGGGGGTTCGAAACCCTCAGCACCCACCACCACCGGTTTTCGGCGGAGTGGTAGTTCAGTCGGTTAGAATGCTGGCCTGTCACGCCGGAGGTCGCGGGTTCGAGTCCCGTCCACTCCGCCACTATTCCAGGAAACGCCCGCGGACCCCCGCGGGCGTTTTCTTTTCCGGCACCCGGGGTCGGCGGGCCGGGTCCGCGCCGTCCGCGCGTCTAGCCCGGTCCGGGATGGGCTGATAGGCTAGCGGACCGCCCGGCAGGACCCCGCCGGGCGCCCGTTTTCCGGGCCCGGGACGTCGCCGGGACCACCAACACGGCTTCCGAAATGCTGCAGAAGATTCGCGAAAAGTCCACCGGCTGGCTGGCCTTCATCATCCTCGGCCTGATCATCATCACCATGGCCTTCTTCGGCGTGGAGTCCTACTTCGCGCCCAAGATCGAAACCTGGGCGGCGAAGATCACCGGCCCGGACAAGTTCCTCGGCTACGGCGCCCAGACCCGGGAAATCGGCCCCGAGCAGTTCCGTCGCCGCTTCGAGGCGGCCAGGGCGGAAGCCCGCGAGCTGCAGGGCGATGCCTTCGACGCGGTCGCCTTCGAAAGCGTCGAGAACAAGCGCCGCGTGCTCGACAGCCTGATCGACGAAGCCCTGGTGGCCCTGGCCGCCGAGCGCGCCGGTGTCTCGGTGTCCGAGGCCGAGGTCGCCGAGGCCCTGAAGCAGATGCCGGAATTCCAGGCCAACGGCCGCTACAGCCCCGACCTTTACCGGCTCGGCCTGGCCGCCCGCGGCATGACCCACGCCCAGTTCATGGCCAGCATGCGTGCCGACATGGCGCAGCGGCTGCTGCCCAGCCAGGTGATGGATACCGCCCTGGCCAGCGCCGCCGACATCGACGACTACCTGCGCATGAGCCAGCAGACCCGCGACCTGCGCATGATCGACCTGCCGACGCCCTCGCTGGAGGGCGGCCCGGCCGACGAGGCCACATTGCGCGAGTGGTACCAGCAGAACATCGCCCGCTACCGCAGCCCGGAGAAGGTGGCGATCGAGTACGTGGAGATCGACGCCGCCAGCCTGGACGTCCCGGCCACCGCCGACGAGCAGACCCTGCGCCAGCGCTACCAGGACAACCTGGCCCGCTACGTCACCGAGCCGACCCGCACTGCCTCGCACATCCTGGTGGCCGTCCCGGCGGATGCCGACGACGCCACCGCCGAGGCCGCCCGCCAGCGCGCCGAGGAGCTGGCCGCCCGTGCCCGCGAGCCCGGCGCCGACTTCGCCGCCATCGCCCGCGAGGCTTCCGACGACCTGGGCTCGCGCGAGACCGGTGGCGACCTCGGCGTGATCGAGAAGGGCCTGTTCGCCCCCGCCTTCGAGGAGGCGCTGTTCGCCATGAAGGAAGGCCAGATCAGCGAGCCGGTGCGTACGCCGGATGGCTGGCACGTGATCTGGCTGCGCGAGGTGGGCGAGGGCGGGGGCCGTTCCTTTGAGGAAGTCCGCGCGGAGCTCGAGGCCGAGTACCTGGCCACCGAGCGCGAGCGCCGCTACAGCGAGCTGGCTGGCGACCTGATGGACGCCATCTACAAGGATCCGACCGCGCTGCAGCCCAGCGCCGAGAAGTTCGGCCTGGAGGTCTACCGGACCGGCCTGTTCACCCGCGCCGGCGGCGAGGGCGTGGCGGCCCTGCCGGAGGTGGTGAAGGCTGCCTTCGCCGATGCCCAGCGCCTGGAGCGCCAGGTCAGCGACGCCATCGACATCGGCCCGGACCACATGCTGGTGCTGCGGGTGATCGAGCACGAGCCCGAGGCCGACCTGCCCTTCGAGGAAGTGGCCGAGCGGGTCCGTGCCGACCACACCGCCGAGCGCCTGGCCGAGGCCGCCAAGGCCCAGGCCGAGGCCCTGCTGGAGCGCGCCCGCGCCGGCGAGGACCTGGACGCGCTGGCGACCGAGGTTTCGCGCACCGTCGCCGAGCTGCCCGGCATCAACCGCCGCGCGCCGCTGCCGCCGGAGCTGGTCAGCGTCGCCTTCTCGCTGGTGCCGCCGGAAGAGGGCAAGCCCAGCGTCGGCATCGCCCGCATCAGCAGCGACCGCTACGCCCTGCTCGCCCTGGACAAGGTGACCCCGGGCGATCCGTCCAGCCTGGACGAGGCCACCCGCGACCTGCTGCGCGACCAGCTGGCGCAGGCCCGTGGCGTCACCGAGCTGCAGGAGTACGTGCGCGCCCTGCGCCAGTACTACACCGTGCAGGTGGCCGAAGACCGGCTCTGAGGCGCCGCCCGCAAACGAAAGGGCCGGCTCGCGTGAGCCGGCCCTGTCACAGGGAGACCGGCCCCGAGGGGCCGGTCTTCGCTTGTGGCGTCCTTACTCGCCGCCGATCCCGGTCATGCCCAGGATGTTGTAGCCGGCGTCGACGTAGGTGACCTCGCCGGTCACGCCCGCCGCCAGGTCCGAGCACAGGAAGGCGGCGACATTGCCGACGTCCTCGATGGTGACGGTGCGGCGCAGCGGCGCCGTCTGCTCGACGTGGCCGAGCATCTTGCGGAAGTTGGCGATGCCGGCCGCGGCCAGGGTCTTGATCGGGCCGGCGGAGATCGCGTTCACGCGGGTGCCCTCGGGGCCAAGGTTCATGGCCAGGTAGCGCACGCTGGCTTCCAGCGAGGCCTTGGCCAGGCCCATCAGGTTGTAGTTGGCCAGGGCGCGCTCGGAGCCCAGGTAGGTCAGGGTCAGCAGGGCGCCCTTGCGGCCCTTCATCATCGGCCGGGCCGCCTTGGCCAGGGCCGGGAAGGAATAGGCGGAGATGTCGTGGGCGATGCGGAAGTTCTCCCGGGTCATGCCGTCCAGGAACTCACCCTCGATGGCCTCGCGCGGCGCGAAGCCGACCGAGTGCACCAGGATGTCCAGGCCGTCCCAGTGCTTGCCCAGCTGGACGAACACGTCCTCGATCTGGGCGTCGTCGGTCACATCCAGCGGCAGCACGATGTTGGAACCGCAGGCCTGGGCGGCCTCGTCCACGCGCGACTTGAGCTTGTCGTTCTGATAGGTGAAGGCGAGTTCGGCGCCCTCGCGGTGCATGGCCTCGGCGATGCCGGTGGCGATGGAACGCTGGCTGGCGATGCCGACGATGAGGGCGCGCTTGCCCGACAGGAAACCCATGTTCATTCCTCCCAATGCCGCATCCCTGGCGGCGGAAACGGCCTAGTGTGGCCCGCGCGGGCCCATACCGCCAAGCATGGCCGGCTCAGGGATCGATGCGCAGCCAGCGGCCTGGCCGGAGGATGCTGCGGGCATCCATGCCGTTGAGCGCGTACAGCTGTTTCAGCGGCACGCCGTAGCGGGCGGCGATGGCCGAGAGCGTGTCGCCCGGCCTGATCTCGTGCCGGCGCGGTCCCGGTGCCGGCGGCAGCGAGGACGGCTCGGGCGGGCCCGCGGCCAGGCGCTGGCGGACCAGGGGCGTGTCGGGCACCAGCAGGACCCGGCCTGCGCCCTCGGGAAGCGGCCGACCGGCGGCGAAGGCGGGATTCAGCTTGCGCAGCGCGGCGGCGTCGGTTCCCAGCCAGTGCGCCGCCTGGTCGAGGCCACGCACGCCGGCCGGCAGCTCCACCCGCCGCAGCGGGGTGAAGCGCGCGTCGCGCGGCAGCTCGAGGCCGTGCCGCTCCGGCTCGGCGATGAGGCAGGCCAGGGCACGCAGCTTGGCGACGTAGGCGTAGGTGGTGGCCGACAGGCCGGTGGGCAGCCGCTCCTCGCCGGAGGCGCGGGTATGGCCGTTGGCGCGGAAGGCGCGGCGGATGCGGTATTCGCCGGCGTTGTAGGCCATGGCCACGGCGCGCCAGTCGCCGTCGAAGCCCTGCTGCAGCGTCTGCAGGTAGGCGAGGGCGGCATCGGTGGCCTCGGCGGGATTGAAGCGCCCGTCATAACCGGGGCGGACGTCCACGCCATGGTGGCGGGCGGTGGCGGCGACCATCTGCCAGAGCCCGGCCGGCCCGCCGGCGCCGACCGCGCCGGGCCGGTACCAGCTCTCGACGATGGGGATCAGGGCGAACTCGGCCGGCAGGCCGCGCGCGTCCACCTCGGCGGCGACGTAGGCGAGCAGGGGCAGCGTCTGCTCGAGCTGGGCGGCGAAACGTGGCGGATGCGCGGCATAGCGCTTGCGCCAGCCCTGGTTGTGCTGGCCGTCGATGCAGGCGGGGGCATGGAAGCGCGAGGCCAGGTGGTTGAAGACCTGGGCGCCGGTGTTCCAGGGCTCGGGTGCGGCCGGCGCGGCGGCCGTGGCCTCGTCGGGTGCCGGGGCGGCGGGCTCGTCCGCAGGCGGGTCGGCGGGCGGCCTCGTGACGGCCTCGGGGGCCGGGGCGGGAGCCGACGTCGGGGCCGGCTCGGGCTCGGGCGCCGGCCGCACCGCCGCCGGCTGGCAGCCGGCGACGAGCAGGGCCAGGCACAGCCCGGGAACGAGGCCCGGCCGCCTCATCCGCGGAATTCGTCCTTCCAGGCCCGCAGGGTGGCGAAGGCCTCCAGGCGGTCGCGGGGAGGCCGGCCCAGGCGCCGCGCCAGGCTGGCCTGCACCCCGGGCGCCTCCAGGCGGAGGAAGGGATTGCCGGCCCGCTCGCGGGCCAGGGTGCTGGGCAGGCTGGGCCGGCCGGCGGCACGCAGGGCCCGCACCTCGTCCAGATGCGCCTCGCGGGCCGGGTTCTCCGGCTCCACGGCGCGGGCAAAGCGGCCGTTGGCCTCGGTGTACTCGTGCGTGCAGCAGACGACCGTCTCGTCCGGCAGGGCCGCCAGCCGGTCCAGGGAGCCCAGCATCTGCGCCGGGCTGCCCTCGAACAGCCGGCCGCAGCCGAGGCTGAACAGGGTGTCGCCGCAGAGCAGGTGGCCGCCGCCGTGGTAGGCGATGTGGCTGAGCGTGTGCCCGGGCACTTCCATCACCTCCAGCGCCAGGTCCAGGCCGGGAAGCTCCACCCGGTCGCCCTCGCGCACGCGGATGCAGTCCAGGCGGATGCGCGGCTCCTCCGGCGCGTACACCGGCAGGCCCAGGCGCTGCTGCAGTTCGGGAATGCCGGCGATGTGGTCGGGATGGTGGTGGGTGACCAGGATGGCCAGCGGCTTCAGGCCGCGATCGACCGCGTCCAGCACGGGCCGGGCCTCGCCCGGGTCCACCACCACCGCGGCACGGTCCGCCCCGATCAGCAGCCAGATGTAGTTGTCCTCGAGGGCGGGCAGGGGATGGGCTTGCAACACGGGATGACCGGCCGGCGGCGATGGCGCAGAATCCCGACCATGCCCCCGGCCCCGCATTCACGTCAATCCGAACCCGGTCCCGGGGATTGGTTCGGCAAAGAGCCCGCGCGCCAGCTCATCCAGGGCGTGCAGCGCGAGGCCGTGCCCGAGCTGACCCGGGTCTTCGGCCATTCCGGCCTGTTCCTGCGGCCCTCGGCCGCGGTGCCCGCCGGGCTGCCCGGCAACATGCTGGCGCAGGTGCTGGACCTGCACCGCGAGGGCCGCCGGTTCGCCGGGCAGTTCGACTGCGAGGACGCCGCCCTGCCGTTGGCCTCCGGCAGCCTGGCCCTGGTTTACGGCCTGTTCGTGCTGGAAACCTCGGATACGCCGCTGGAGCTGCTGCAGGAGATGGCGCGGGTGCTCAAGCCCGAGGGAACATTGCTGCTGCTGGTGCTCAATCCCTGGTCGCCGGCCTGCCTGCGCTGGCGCTGGAAGGGGCCGCGACCGATCGGCTCGGCCTGGCTGCGGGCGGGGCTGGCGACGGCGGGCCTGGACCTGGTGCGCAGCCGGGCCCTGGGCCCCTACTGGGCCGGACGCGACCGGCTGGAACTGCGGACCGAGCGGCGCCGGGTCTCCGACGGTCTGCGCGCCGCCAGGCTCTGGGTCGCCCGCAAGCGCGAGGCAGGGCTGACACCGCTGCGCGCCGGCGCCGGCCTGGCCCTGCGGCCGGGGATCAGCGCCGGCTGACAACAGGACATCGGCAAGGAAGCGAGCATGAAGGAAGTGGAAATCCATACCGACGGCGCCTGCCTGGGCAATCCCGGCCCGGGCGGCTGGGCGGCGCTGCTGCGGCACGGCCGCCGCGAGCGCGAGCTGGCCGGCGGCGAGGCCCAGACCACCAACAACCGCATGGAGCTGCTGGCAGCGATCATGGCCCTGGAGGCGCTGAAGGAGCCCTGCATCGTCGCCCTGCACACCGATTCGCGCTACGTCCAGCAGGGCATCTCCGAATGGCTGCCCAACTGGATCCGCCGCGGCTGGAAGACCGCCGGCGGCGAACCGGTGAAGAACCAGGACCTCTGGCAGCGCCTGGAGGCGGCCGCCCGCCGGCATCGGGTAGGCTGGCACTGGGTCAAGGGTCACGCCGGCCATCCCGACAACGAGCGGGTGGACCGGCTGGCGCGGGCTGAAGCGGAAAAATTCAGGTAAACATCGCGCATGCGCCAAGTCGTACTGGACACCGAGACCACCGGCCTTTCCTGGGAGAAGGGCAACCGCATCGTCGAGATCGGCTGCATCGAGCTGCTGGAACGGCGCAAGACCGGCCGGCACTTCCACCGCTACTTCAATCCCGAGCGCGACATGGAGGCCGGCGCCCAGGAAGTCACCGGCCTGAGCCTGGAGTTCCTGCGCGACAAGCCGCTGTTCGCCTCGGCGGTGGATGAGTTCCTCGAGTTCATCCGCGGTGCCGAGCTGATCATCCACAACGCCAGCTTCGACGTCGGCTTCCTCGACTACGAGCTGTCGCTGGCCGGCGCGCACTACGGCCGCATCAGCGACCACGCCACGGTGCTGGACACCCTGGCCATGGCCCGCGAGCGTTACCCGGGCCAGCGCAATTCCCTGGACGCGCTGTGCAAGCGACTGGGCGTGGACAACACCCACCGCAAGCTGCATGGCGCCCTGCTCGACGCCGAGCTGCTGGCCGAGGTCTACCTCGGCATGACCTCGGGCCAGGCCGACCTGATGCTGGCCATGGGCGGCGAGGGCCTGGCCGCCGCGGTCCGCACCGGGCCGGTGGCCATGCCGCTGCCGGCCGGCCCGCGCCGGGTGCTGCGGGCCAGCGAGGCCGAGCGCGCGGCGCACGAGGCGCGGCTGGAGAAGATCGCCGCCAAGTCCGGCGGCAAGCTGGTATGGGCCAGGTCCTGAGCCACCGTGGCCCGGGCTTTCGGTAATAATCGGCCCGCACCCCGGATCCCTGGCCGGGTCACGATGCGGAGGTCGGGTTGAACGCCACCGTCCTGCTCAGTTCGGTAGACATCAACATCCCCGGTTACCGGATCCTCCGGCCGATCGGCGAAGGCGGCATGGCCTCGGTCTTCCTGGCCGTGCAGGAATCGCTGGACCGCGAGGTGGCGCTGAAGGTGATGTCGCCGGCGCTGGCGGCCAACAGCGAGTTCGCCAGCCGCTTCATCAGCGAAGGGCGGATCACCGCCAAGCTGCAGCACCCGAACCTGGTCACCATCTACGACATCGGCAGCCATGCCGGCGTCTACTACCTGGCGGCCGAGTACATCCCCGGCGGCACGCTGAAGGAACGCATCGCCGAGGGCGGCCTGAGCGTGGCGGAGATCCTCGACATCACCGCCGACATTGCCAGCGGCCTGGACTTCGCCCACCAGAAGGGCTTCGTCCACCGCGACGTGAAGCCGGCCAACATCCTGTTCCGCAATGACGGCCGGGTGGTGCTGGCCGACTTCGGCATCGCCAAGGCCCTGGACGGCAGCGGCGGCGCCACCGTCGCCGGCGCCTCGATCGGCACGCCCGACTACATGAGCCCGGAGCAGGCGCGCGGCGAATCCGTGGACGGCCGCTCCGACCTCTACAGCCTGGGAACGGTGCTGTACGAGATGCTGACCGGGCAGACGCCCTACCAGTCCACCGACCCCTTCACCGTCGCCCTGATGCACGTCACCCATCCGGTGCCGGAGCTGCCGGAGCCGCATGCCTGGCTGCAGCCGCTGCTTGATGGCCTGATGGCCAAGGATGCGACCCAGCGCTACAGCAGCGGCGCCGTCTTCATCGAGGCCCTGCACCGGCTGGTCGCCGACGCGCCACCGGGTGCGGTGGAATCGCGCACCGAACGCCGCGGCGGCCAGCGCCTGTCCGGTGGCGGCGCCGCCACCCAGCAGCGCACCCGCATCCGCCAGGACACCAGCGGCGGGCGGCCCGCCTGGCTGCTGCCGGCGGCCGGCGGTGCCGGCGTGCTGGTGCTGGCCCTGGCGGCCTGGTGGTGGTGGCCGAGGGGGCAGGAGACGGCGCAGCCGGATGTGCAGAGGCCGGTAGTCGATGCCTCCGGCACTGCCTTGCCCGACGGCTTCCAGGCGCCGCGGCCGGTGGACGCGCCCGATGCGGCCGAGATCGAGCGTCTGCTCAATGCCGGCGACTATTTCCTGGATTACGGCACCAACATCCAGCCGGGTCGCAAGCTGACCATGCCCGAGGACGACAGCGCGCTGGGCTACTACCGCCAGGTATTGGCCATGGACCCCGGCAACGCCCGCGCCACCGCCGGCATCGCCAACCTGCTGGTCTTCTACCGCAGCTACGCCTACCGCGCCTGCTCGGCGGGACGCTGGACCCAGTGCGGCATCATCGTCCGCGCCGGCCTCAGCGTGGACGGTCAGGACGAATACCTGCTGCAACTGCAGGACGCCGCCGCCGCAGGCGAAGCAGGCGACAGCCCCGCACTGCCGCCTGCACCGGCAGCGGACTGAAGCGAGGCAGGAAATCGGCCGGCGCCCGGACGGGCGCCTGGCTCAGCTACGGCGCAGCAGCACCACGGTGACGTTGTCGGAACCGCCGGCGTCCAGCGCGGCCGACACCAGGTGGTCCACGCATTCCTGCGCCGACAGATCGCTGCGGCCGAGCAGGGCGGCGATGCCGGCGTCGTCCACTTCCTCGGTCAGGCCGTCGCTGCAGAGCAGGAGCTGCTGGCCCGGGCGCAGTTCGCCCGAGAGGGTTTCCACCTTCAGGCTCTGCGGATCGGTGACGCCCAGGGCCTGGGTCACGACATTGCGGTGCGGATGCGCGCGCGCCTGTTCGGCGGTGATCGCGCCCTGGTCGATCAGTTCCTGCACGTAGCTGTGGTCGGAGGACAGCTGGCGCAGCTGGCCGTTCCACAGGTAGGCGCGGCTGTCGCCGACCCAGGCCAGCTCGAAGCGGCTGTCCTGCACCCGCAGCGCCACCACCGTGGTGCCCATGGGCAGGCTTTCGCCGCGCTGGCGGCTGTGCCGGATGATGTCCTCGTCGGCCTTGCGGATGGCGTCGGCCAGCGAGCGGCCGGCCTTTACCTCGCGCACGACGGTGTCGCGGGCCAGGGCACTGGCGACCTCGCCGAACTCGTGGCCGCCCATGCCATCGGCCACCAGCCAGAGACCCAGCTCGGCGTCGCCGTAGTAGGTGTCCTCGTTCAGCTCGCGACGCAAGCCGACATGGCTGAGGTGGCCGAACTCGATCATGCGCGGTCCCTGGCGTTCTGGCCCCTGCCGGGCGGTAAGCCTGTCCACATCTTGCGTGCGTGCCGGACCGGCCCGCAAGCGGGGGCCGGTCCGGCGCGGAGCGCTGGCTGGCGGGCGGCCAGGCTCAGAACTCCATCCGGAAGCCGAGGGCGAGGTTGTACTGGGACATGCCGTCCTTGCCCAGCAGCCGCTCGTAGTAGAAGAAGCCGGAGCGGCCCTTGGTCAGCACCATGGACATGCCCAGGCCGAGGCGCAGGTAGTCGGTGTCCAGCGGGTCGCCGCGGATGACCATCGGGCTGCCGGTCGGGTCGTGCAGGAAGCGCGCCTCGACCGCCTGCGGGTCGTCCTTGAACTCGTGCTCCCATTCCAGCTGCAGGTGCGGCATCAGCACGCCCCAGGGCGCGCTGTGCGTATAGGTCAGCTTGCCGCCGACGACGCTGGCCAGCGAGCTGAGGTCGCGGCTCTCGATCCGCAGGGCCAGGCCACTGCCCGGCTCGCCCGGCAGCATGTGCTCGGTGATGGCGTCGAAGCCGACCCGCGTGTAGAGCAGGCGGCCGTAGGGGCCAAAGCCCCAGGCGCCGCGGTTGAAGTCGCGGCCGAAGGTGGCGGCCACCGACAGCAGGTCGCCGTCGGCATCTGCCGTCGCCACCTGGTCGACGCTGGTGGTGCCGCCGCCCGGCGTCGGCAGGGTGTACTGGATCCGGCGCAGCAGCTCGTAGTTGTTGCGGCCCCAGGTCAGCACGCCGTCCACGTACCAGCTGTCGGCGCGGTACCAGGTGGTGTAGGCGGAAATCGTCCAGCCGGTGGTCTCCAGACCGCCGGCCTGACCGGGCAGGTCGGTGTCCTGGCGGGTGTAGCCGACCGAGCCGCCGATGATCCAGCTGTCGCTGTAGCGGTAGTCCAGGCCCATGGTCAGGCCTTCGATGTCGTAGTCGTAGGCCGGGTCCACCTGGCCGGCATCGGCCTCGCCGCGGCCGATGGTGCCCGCCGCGAAGAAGCCCCAGCGGCTGAAGTCGGCGCCCACTTCCGCGGCCGCGCCGTTGTCGCCGCTGAGCGCCTGCGCCAGCATGCCCAGCGACAGCGTGCCGCTGGGCGTGGTCAGGGCCAGGCCGCCGAAGCTGTTGCCCTGGGTGCCGCTGCGCAGGGCGGCGATGCGGGTCTTGAGGTTCTGGAACTGCGACTGCAGGGCCGAGAAGGCGGCATTGGCCTGGGTCAGGGCGACGTCGGCCATCAGCTGGTCGAGGGCGTCCACCGTGGCGGTGGGGTCGATCACCGAGGCGAGGATCAGCTCCTGGCAGCGGGCCAGCAGGTCCTGCTGCTCGGGCGTCGGCGCGGCCAGCGCGGCAAGGGCCGGGCAGGCGTTGTCGATGGCGTCCGCGATCTCGCGCTGGCGCGGATCCAGGCCGGTCATGGTGGCCAGGCCGGCCTTCAGGGCGAAGGTCGCCGGCGCCGACGCCAGCGGCGAGCTGGCGACCACTTCCACGGCGCCGGTGGCATCGGCGGTGACGGTGTTGCTGGCGATGCCGTCGGCGCCGGTGACGCTGGTGGCGGCGGCCAGGGTGCCGCCAGTGGCATCCCAGGTGATGGTGGCGCCGGCGACCGGCAGGCCGGCGGCGTCCTTGAGTTCCACTTCCAGCGGCGTCGAGGTGGCGCCCGGCACCAGGGCCTGGCCGTTGCCGGAGACGATGGTCAGGCTGCCGAGGCCGTCCACCATGAGGTTGAAGTTGATGGCGTCGCCGGAATCCAGGCGGGTGGCGGTGACGGTGACGGGCCCGGGCGTGGCGCCGGCGGTGACGGTGGCGCTGGCCTGGCCGGCGCCGTCGGTCGGGCTGGTGCCGATGACGGTGGCGTCACCCGCGGTCACGGCCCAGTCGATGGCCACGCCCACCGCCGGCGCACCGCTGTCGTCGGCGAGCACCACCAGGGGCGCGGTGAAGGGATTGCCGATGGCGGTGTTCTGCCCGTTGCCGCTGACGATGGACATGCCGGGCACGGTGTCGACGGTGACGGTGAAGCTCAGCTGCGGCGTGGCGCAGATGCCGCAGCCGCTGTCCACCAGCACGGTGTAGGTGCCGGGCACGGTGGCGCTGAAGTTCGCGGCGGTCTGGCCGTTGCCGCCGGCGACGGGCGCGCCGGTCACGACGCCGTCGCCGCCGGGCGGCTGGCCGGTGACCGTCCAGGCCAGGGTGGTGCCGTCCGGTGCCGGGATCGAAACGCTGCCGTAGCGCGCGATCAGGTTCACCGGTACGCCTGGCGTCGTCGTCACCGCCAGTGCGGAGACGGGGGTGACTTCCACGGCCTCGACGTTCACCGTGAACACGACCGCCGGCGGCGGACAGCCCTCGAGGACCACAATGATCGGGCAGACGACACTGGCGACAATGGTGCGGGGGCCGACCGTGGTGATCGTCTGGGTCAGTGAGGTGACGCCGGCGGTCGGCGTCACGTCGCCGTAATTGATGCCGTCGGTGGTGTTGGTGTAGTTGACCTGCAG
>Ga0207873_1001403_pt1 | contig 23204 bp, 25 predicted proteins | sample BGWIniCompost_FD_187373 | JGI IMG/M metagenome (GOLD analysis project Ga0207873, IMG submission 187373) | Cellulose adapted compost microbial communities from Newby Island Compost Facility, Milpitas, CA, USA - BGW Initial Compost (SPAdes)... ...
TGGGCCACCTTGTCGATCGGCAGATCGACTGTCGGCCCAAGCGGATCATCCATCCCGCCCACGTACGCCACGACGCCCGCCCAGCACAGGGCGGGAACGTAAGCGCCGAGCCGCGCTTTCACACCCCTTCCGCGTCCCTGAGCGCGCGGTAGAACTCCCTGGCGTTCCTCGCCGCGAGGAGTTTGGCCCGGACGTCTTCCCTGCGGACCAGCCGGGAGATCCGGCTCAATGCCTTGATGTGCGCCCCAGCCGCGCTCTCCGGACCGACGAGGAGGAAGAACAGGCGTACGGGCTGGCCGTCGAGCGCATCGAAGTCGACGGGCTCGGCGGTCGTGCCCGCCGCCATCCGCAGCTCCGGGACGGCCGGCGACTTTCCGTGAGGAATCGCGACGCCGTAGCCGATCCCGGTCGACAGGACCGCCTCGCGCTCCCGCACGGCGCGGAGCACGTCGTCTGGATCGTCGATCCGGTCACCCCGGGTGACGACCTCGACGAGCTCCCGAAGGATCTCGTCCTTCTCATGTGCGACGAGCGGGATCTTGATCCGCTCCGGCGTGATCAAATCCGAAAGAAGCACGGCTATACCGGGAGAAATTCGCGTCGGGGTATCGGAGCGTACACAATTTGGTAAAATTAGCGATCCCCCGGAGGTGCATCAAGCAGACGTCGGGGCCGGACCGCGGGTCGGCGGCCGGGGTACCACCAGGCCGACGCATCGAAATCGGGAACGCGTGAGCGGGCGCCGGGGCGAAGAAAACCAGGCGGCGTAGACGATCAATACATGACCAGTGCAATGGAAACGAAGCCGGTGGATCTGCTCGACCTGCAGCCGGAGGAGGTCGAACGGCGCCTGGGCGAGCATTTCGCGTCCCGGGGCGCGGCGCCGTACCGGGTGCGCCAGGCCCGGGCCTGGCTGTATGAGCGGGACGCCATGAGCTTCGACGAGATGACCGACCTGCCGTCGGGCGAACGCGCGGCGCTGGCGGAGACGTTCCGTATCTGCGCTCCCGGGCTGGAGCGCACCGCCCGGTCGGAGGACGGGACGGTCAAGCACCTCTGGCGCCTGGCGGATGGCGAGCTGGTCGAATCGGTGCTGATCCCGGCGGACGGGCGGTTGACGCTGTGCATCTCGTCGCAGGCGGGGTGCGCGATGGCGTGCGTGTTCTGCGCGACGGGGTGGTCGGGGTACCGGCGCCAGCTCACGACCGGCGAGATCGTCTCTCAGTTCCGGGGGGCGCGGCGCTGGGCGGCGGAGAACGGTTATGGTCCGATCACGAACGTGGTGTTCATGGGGATGGGCGAGCCGCTGGCCAATCGGAATGCGGTCTTCCCCGCCCTAACGCTCCTGAACCGCGCGTACGGCTTCGGGGCGCGTCGCGTGACGGTGTCGACCGTGGGCGTGGTGCCGGGGATCCTGGAGCTGGCGGAGCGTCCGGAGCAGTTCCGCCTGGCGGTCTCGCTCCATGCGCCGAACCACGAGCTCCGGCGCCAGATCGTGCCGATCGAGAGGAAGTACCCGCTCCCGGAGCTGCTGGACGCCCTCCGGAAGTTCGAGGCGGCGGGAGGGCGTCGCATCACCTTCGAGTACGTGATGATCGACGGGGTGAACGACTCGCCCGCCCTGGCCGCGGAGCTCGCGGAGCTGGTGAGCGAATTCTCGGCTCACGTCAATCTGATCCCGTACAACCCGATCCCGGGGAACGACTGGCGGCCAACGCCGCCGGAGCGGATCCGTCGTTTCGCGGCGGTGCTGGAGGAGCGGGGCGTGCCGGTGAGCGTGCGCAGCCCACGGGGCCGGGACATCGCGGCCGCATGCGGGCAACTGGCGGCCGAGCACGCGCTGCGTCCGCCGAAGCCCTTCCTGGAGCTGGTGCGGAAGGCGCCCGGCCCGGCGGCGTGAACCTATCTATTTCTCCACGGACGCGCCACGCGCCCGCCGGAGCAGGGACCGGATTCGTTCCCCGAGCCCCGGCGCGGTCGACCGCCCCTGCGGCGGCCAGTCCAGCCCGAGGATCACGGTGACATCGAGGAGGCGCGACGAGTCGGGCTCGCTCGCCACGCTCCGGATGCCGAGCGCGCCGGCCACGCTGCGCGCGGTCCTGAGATCCCCGACGCGGTCCAGGACCACGGACGAATCCTGCCCGAACTCCTCTGCATTTCCGAAGTAGACGACGTCGAACCCCCGCGCCCGGAGCCGGCGCGTAGCCTCCCGGGCAAGGCCGGCGCGGCCCGCGGCGTTCAGGACCTCGACCCGTACGCGTTTCGAGGGCGTGAGGTCGTGCTCGCCGGACGCGGCGTCGTCCCGGAGCACCACGATGGCGGCGGCCGGGAGGGCAACCGCGACCACGACGGCCGCGACGATGGCCGCGATGCGCGACTTCGTCGCCATCACTCGCCTCCGGCGATGGCGTTCCAGAACGCCACGGTCTCGGGGCGAACGCGACGACCGGTCTGCAGGAGATGCGCGATGCGAGCCGCGACGACCTCCCGCAGCACGTCATCGAAGGCGTCGGGCATGCGGGCGCGGAGCGAGGCGCGCCACTCGGGCTCGAAGGTGCGGCCGGGCTCGAGGAAATCGGCAAGGTAGACGGCGCGGCCGAGCCGGCCGAGAGACGGGTGCCCGATGGTGTGGTAGGCGACGGCGTCGAGGACCTCCTGGTCGTCCACCCCATCGGCCGCGAGCCGGGCGGCCGCCGCGGGTCCGTGGAGCAGCGGGTCGGGGAGATCGCGCGCCCACTCGGGGACGAGGAGGCGCAGTCCGATCGGCGCGGCGTCCCGGAGCGCATCGTGGAGCCACGCGGCAGCCCGCCAGCGGCGTCGGTCGACGTCGTCGATGCCGAGCTGCACCGCCCACGCGTCCACGAGGGCGACGACGCGGCGAATGTGCTCGCGCCGCGCCGGCGAGATGTCCGCCCACTTGGGGAGCACGCCGGTGGCCGCGGCGTCAATCGAAACCACGACGGACATACGGCTCGAGCACGGCACGATTACGGATTCTCGTGCCGGCAATGTAGTTCCATCCCTTGAGCTCGACACCACTCCCGATCCAACTGTCGATGATGCGGCACCCGGGTCCGATCACGGTCTCGGTGCCGATCGTGGTGTTCCCCTCCAGGACGACACCCGGGTAGATCACCGAATCGGCGCCGATCCGGACGTCGACGTCGACGAGGACGGTCTCGGGGAGGAGGAACGTGGCTCCGCCCGCCATGAGGTCGCGCACGACTCGGTCGCGGATGATGGCGCCGGCGCGGGCCAGGGTCGCGCGGTCGCGGACGAGGCAGTCCTCGTCGGGCGCGGGTGCGGTGGCGGCCACCACGCGCACCATGTCCTCCATCCCGCCGGCGGCGCGAGCGGCCAGCTCCTCACGGCCGAACCAGCCCGCGAGCACGCCGGCCGCGCCGACGATCGCGCCGTCCCGAGGCGAGCCCACGAGGGACTGGAGCGAGGGCCCCAGCGTGGGCGCCGCGGCGTCGACGAGCAGGACGCGCTCGACCGATTCATCCAGCGCATCGAGTGCGGCGGCCCACCACTCGTCCGGCGCGACCCTGACGATCCGGACGGGGAGGTCACGGATCACCGACTCGTCGAGCGGCACCGCCGTGAGCAGGAAGAGGTTCGCGGGTGGAGGGTCGAGGGAGGCGAGGGTGCGCAGCCCATGCCACGCGAGTGCCCGGCCGGCCAGCGGGTGGATGTACGTCGGCACGCGCGATTTCATCGCGTCCTCGTCCGGATGCCTCAACGCGAGGGCGATTCCGGCCCAGGAGCTCATCGGGAGTCAGGCGTAGCGAGCCCGGGCTCCAGACGTCGGCGCCCGCTGAGAGATCTGTCGGTTCTGGGCGTCCACGAAAACGAGACGCGGCTCGAAGTCCTCCAGCTCGGAGGCCTCGTAGCTGGCGTAGCTGATGATGATCACCTGGTCGCCGGGGTGCGCGAGACGGGCCGCGGCGCCGTTCAGGACGATGGCGCCCGATCCCGGCTCGCCGCGCATCGCGTACGTCTCGAAGCGCGCCCCGTTGTTGATGTTGACGACCTGGACCCGCTCGTACTCGACGATGTCGGCCGCCTCCATGAGGAGGGCATCAATGGTGATCGAGCCCTCGTAGTTGAGGTCGGCGCCGGTCACGGTCGCCCGGTGAATCTTGGACTTGCACATCACTCGCTGCATGATCCACCCGCTCACATGAGGATCACGTTGTCGATCAGCCGTGTCTGTCCGACGAAGGCCGCCACGGCGAGCACGTTCCCCGGGCTGGCGGGCTGCGTCGGCTGGAGCGTTTCGGGGTCGACGACCTCCACGTACTGCACACGGACGCCGGGTCGCGCCAGCTCGTCGTGCACGAGCCGGCGGAGCCGCTCGGCGTCCCGCTCGCCGCCGGCGAACGCCTCGGCCGCGCGCGTGAGGCCACGGTAGAGGCCGAGGGCGGACTCGCGCTCCTCGGGGCTCAGATACACGTTGCGGGAGCTCATGGCCAGCCCGTCCGGCTCCCGGACGATCGGCGCCACGTCGATCTCGATGCCGAGGTCCAGATCCGCGACCATGCGTCGGATCAACACGGCCTGCTGGAAGTCCTTCTGACCGAAGACCGCCACATCCGGCCGCACGATCCCGAACAGCTTCGCGACGACGGTGAGCACGCCCTCGAAGTGGCCGGGCCGGTAGGCGCCGCAAAGCGTCTCGGCCAGCCGCCCCGGGACGACGCGGACGATCGGCTCGCCGCCCGGGTACATCTCCCGGACGTCGGGCGCGAAGATGAGGTCGACGCCGCGGCCCGTGGCCAGCTCCACGTCCCGCTCCAGATCGCGGGGGTAGCGATCGAGGTCCTCCTGTGGCCCGAATTGGAGCGGGTTGACGAAAATGGAGAGGACGACGCGGTCCGCCAGCTCCCGGGCGCGGTCCACGAGGGAGAGGTGGCCCTCATGGAGGTAGCCCATGGTCGGGACGAGCGCGATCCGCTGGGGCCGCATCGCTGCGACGGCCCGACGCACCTCGGCCTTCGTGCGGACGACCATCACTCGAATCCGTGCTCCGGTCCGGGATACTCGCCGTTGCGCACGGCGGCCACATACTCGGCGATGCCGGCCCGGGCGGCGCCGGCGAGGTCCGCGAAGCGACGGAGGAATCGGGGCTGGAAGCCCTCGTTCAGCCCGAGCATGTCGGGGAGGACGAGCACCTGCCCGTCCACGTCCGGCCCTGCGCCGATCCCGATGGTGGGGACCGCCACGGCACGGCTGATCTCCGCCGCGAGGGCGCTCGGCATGAGCTCGAGGACGATGGCGAAGCAGCCCGCCTCCTCGAGGCGCGCGGCCTCGGCCTTGATGCGGTCCGCGGTCGCCGCGTCGCGCCCCTGCACGCGAAAGCCGCCAAGGGCGTGGACGGACTGGGGCGTCAGCCCGAGGTGGCCCATGACGGGGATCCCGGCCTCGACGAGGACCCGGACGTGCCGGGCGACCGTCTCATCGCCGCCCTCGAGCTTGACCGCCTCCGCCCCCGTCTCCCGCAGGATCCGCCCCGCGTTGCGCAGCGTCTCCTCCGCCGATATACGATAGGTCAGGAACGGCATGTCCACGACGAGGAGCGCGCGATTCACGGCCCGTCGCACGGCGGCGCCGTGGTGGATCATCGCCTCGAGCGTGACGGGGATCGTGGAGTCGTAGCCGCAGACGACGTTGCCGAGGGAGTCGCCGACGAGAACGATGTCGACGCCGCCTTCGTCGACGAGTCGGGCAAAGAGGTAGTCGTAAGCGGTCAGCGCGACGATCTTCTCGCCGCGCCGTTTCATTTCCAACAGGTCCCGAACGGTACGCCTCCGCTCGGCACCGGGATGATTCACACTCATCCGTCGTCGTCTGGGGCCCGGACGAACCGGCGAAAACGCGCTCGCTGGCGCGCGATCGATCTCCTCACGCAGAGGTTGCAAGCTAACGGCCATACCCCCCGGTGTCAAACGTGATTCGCTACGATTCGCTGCTGGTTCACTACCTTGCGCAGGAGCTCGACGGGCGCGTCGGCGGCGCGGGATTGGAGGCGCTAGAATTCGATCTCGAGAGGCGTGAGGCCGTGCTGGCGCTCGAGGGTGGAGACGCCATCCTGTGGCGCCTGCACCCCATGGACGGCGTCGTGGTGCCGGGACCGGCGCCGTCGCTGCCGACGCCGGTCCCCCTTCCGCGCCGGGCGACGATCCGGCGGGTGAGCACCGCCCCGGACGAGCGCTACCTCTGGTTCGAGTTGGGGACACCGAATCCGCGTCCCGACCGGGCGGCGCGGGTCGTGGTCGAGCTCATGGGGAACCAGTGGAACGTGCTCGCCCTCGACCCGTCGGGGCGGATCATCGCCGCCCTGTGGCCCCGGAGCGCGGGCGGCCGCCGACTCTTCCCGGGCGCGGCGTACGCGGCGCCGCCGGCGTCCACGCGGCGCGGCGCCACGTCGCCGGTGTCGCCGGAGGCGTGGCGGGAGTTCCTGGCAGGCGTGGCGCCGGAGGACCGCACGCGCGTGCTGGTGGACAACGTCGCCTACACGAGCCCGATCAACGCGGCGGCGATCCTCGGGGACGCCGCCAGGGACGACGGATCGGACGCTCTCGACGCGGCGTACGAGCGGTACGCGGCCCTCGCCTCCTTGCCCGATCCGGCGCCGTGCCTCCTCCGGACGGAGCGGGGCGACCAGCCGTACCCGCTGCCGCTCCCCCGGGTCGAATCGGACCCCTTCCCCTCCCTCCTGGCCGCCATGGAGGCGCTGTCGGGCGCGGAGCGGCCGGCGGCGGCGCCCGCGGTCGGGCGGGAACTGCTCGACCGGCTCCGAGACCACATCCGCCGTGCCGAGCGCCGGCGACGGCGGCTGGAGGAAGAGCTCGCGGGCGCGGCGACCGAGGCCTCGTCGCTGCGTCGCCAGGCCGACCTGCTCCTGAGCCAACTCCACCTGGTCCGCAAGGGGATGACGAAGGCGCAGGTCCCGGACTTCGAGGGCGGCGTGCTCGAGATCGAGCTGGACCCCGCGCTCACTCCGTACGAGAACGCCCAGCGGATCTACGAGGCCGCCCGGAAGCGGGAGCGGGCGGCCGAGCGGTTGCCGACGCTGATCGAGGAGGCGGCGGCAGAGCGGGCGCGACTCGAGGAGTTGCTGGCGCGGGCCGAGGCCGGGGAGGCGACGGCGGAGGAGGTGCTGGCGGTCGTCGGGCCGAAGATCGTCGTTCCCGGCGGGGAGGGCAAAGGCGCAAAAGCGGTGGCCCTCCCCTACCGCCGGTACCGGACCTCGGGCGGGCTCGAGGTGCGGGTCGGGCGCGGCCGGGAGGCGAACGACGAGCTCACGTTCCATCACTCGTCGCCCAACGACATCTGGCTCCACGCACGCGACGTGGCCGGCGCCCACGTGATCCTGCGCTGGAACGACCCCGTGGCGAACCCGCCCGCACGGGACCTTGCCGAGGCCGCGGTCCTCGCCGCGCTCCAGAGCAAGGCGCGCACGTCCGGCACCGTCGCCGTGGACTGGACGCGGCGCAAGTACGTGCGCAAGCCGCGGAAGGCGCCTCCGGGGCTGGTCGTGCCCGAGCGCACGAAGACGCTCTTCGTCGAGCCGGACCCGGCGGTCGAGGAGCGGATGCGGGTGTAGGGGGCCGAACGCCGCCCTGCGGGCCGCCCTGTTTGTCGCGCTGTCCCCCGTGCTGCCCGTGCGGCCCGTGCTGCCAGCGCCGACGGCGGTGTGCCGCCGGTCCTACCGGCCCGCGTCGTCCAGTGCCTTCCTCAGGGAGCCCACGAAGGCGAACAGCCCGGAAAAACCCTCCCGATCCAGGGCGTCGATGAGGGCGCTCCCGACCACGGCGCCGTCGGCCGCACGGGCGGCCTCCACCGCCTGCGCCGGACCCGAGATCCCGAACCCGACCGCGATGGGGACCCTGGCGTGGGGCCGGATCGCCTCGATCTCACGGCTGATCTCCGCGCGGAGGGTTGCCGTCGCGCCCGTCACCCCCGTGCGGGAGATGTAGTAGACGAATCCCTGGGACCGCGCCCCGATCCGAGCCGCGCGCTCGAGAGGAGTGGTCGGCGCGACGAGCCGGACGAGGTCGAGGGGGGATTCCTCGAAGGCGCGCTCGAGCTCCTCGTCCCCGCCCACCGGCAGGTCGGTGAGGAGGACGCCGTCCGCGCCGGCCGCATGGACGTCCCGGATGAACCGCTCCACGCCGTACGCCAGAACCGGGTTGAGGTAGGTGAAGACGACGACCGGCGTGTCCGAGCGGGCGCGGAACTCCGCGAGCGACTCCAGCGAGCGTTCCAGCGTAGCACCGGCGGCGATGGCCCGCTGGGAGGCGCGCTGGATCGTCGGGCCGTCGGCGAGCGGGTCGCTGAACGGAATCCCGAACTCGATGACGTCGGCGCCGGCCTCGGCGATCCCCTCGAGCACCGAGACGGTGTCCGCGGGCGTCGGGTAGCCCGCCGTGATGTAGGTGACCAGCGCGCCGGCGCTGCGGGCGGCGGCCCGTGCGAACCGCTCCGCAATGCGGCCGTTCCTCGATTCAGACGATGTAGTCGGCGACGCGGATGCCATACTTCTCGGGGTCTGTGGTCTTGATGATGGTCCTCTTCGGATACCCGGTCGCCGGATCGATCTCGGTGAGGTCGGCAACGATGGGCCGAGCCAGAGGGAGACCGAAGGGATCGGCGAGGATCTTCACCCTCGGCTGATGCAGCCGCCTGGGATCGGTCGACGGCGCCACGACGACGGCCAGCTCGAACGTATCGAGGATGACCAGGGTCCCGACAGGGTAGATGCCGGTCACGTTCAGGAGCGCCTTCACCAGCAGCGGATCGTAGCCCAGGGTCGGGTCGTCGCGCATGGTCCGCAGCACGGCGTCCGGCGTGGGCGGCATGGGCTGATAGCTGCGCTTCGAGGTTCCGGCGTCGAACCCGTCGGCGACGGCGACGATGCGGGAAAAGAGCGACTGCTTGCGCGGCCGGCGGTTCTGCGGATACCCGGACAGGTCGGCCTTCATGTGGTGCTCGTAGGCGGCCAGCATCACCCGGTACGACGTCTCGGCCAGACCCTGGATCGAGAAGAGGGCGAGAAGCCCCTCCGTGGGGTGCTCCATGATCTGGGCGAACTCTTCTTCGGTGAGCGACCCGGCCTTGTTCACGATGGCCGGATCGATGCGCATCTTGCCAATGTCGTGGAAGAGCGCGGCCATGCCCAGCTCATAGAGCTGGAGCTTCGAGAGCCCGAGCCGCTGGCCCAGGATCACGCTCAGGATGCAGACGTTCACCGAGTGGGTGAACGTATACTCGTCGTAGTCGCGCAGCGTCGTCATCCCGAGCATGGCCTGCTCGTTGTTCAGCACCTGATCGACGATCGACTGCACGGCCCGTTTGACCCGTCGGAGGTTGACGGCGCGGCCGAGCCTGATATCGGTCAGGACCTCGCGCGCGATGTGGACGGACTGGGCATAGGTGCGCCGGGCAGCTTTGCGGGCTTCCTCGTCATCGGCGAACCGGGCGGCGCCCTGCCCCACCGGACCGACCGTGATGCGCTGGACCGGGCTGTCGGCGAGCCTTCCCTCGAATTTCCCGAACGGATCCTCCGGATCGGGATCGAAGAGGAGGAGCGAGAGGAAAATGGCGAGTTCCTCCCGGAAGACCCCCGGCTCGATGTTCACGACGCCGATCCCGTGCCGGCCGAGGACGCCGGCAAGAAACGAGAAGGTGTGGTAGTTGGAGAGATCGAGCCGGAGCCTCGCGTCGTTGAGGAAGAAGAAGTCGCCCACGAGGCGCAACTCGATGGCGCGCTCGACGTCGAGGATCCTCCGGACGACGCGCTCGAACTCGGCGAGCGTGTTCTGGACTGTCGCGTTCTCGATCGGATAGAGCTTGAGCGACTGCGCCGCCGCATAGGCGACGGTGAGCAGCTCGCGCCCCATGGTCTGGAGCGCGGTGCCTCCCGCGACGATCGGAGCGCCGGCGCCCTGTCTCATGACGTGGCGCCCTCCCGGCGCAATGCACGGGCGACGGCGCTACGCACGATGGTGTCCGGGTCGGACCCGGCGCGCTCGAGGCAGGCCCGCGCGGCCGGCGTCCCGATCCTGCCCAGCGCCGTGGCCGCGCACGCGCGCAGCTCCGACGAGTGCCTGCGACCGAGGATTCCGGTACGACCGTTCAGGAGCGTGTCCAGAAGGGTTATCGCGTCCGCTCCTCCGAGGTCCGCGTACGCCTCGAAGAAGGCGAGCTTTTCGGTCAGGTCGGCGTCGCGGAGCGCCTTTCCTGCGATCGCCTTCTCGAGGCTCTTGCGGGCAGGCGCGTAGCGAAGCGCGCCCAGGCCACGGGCGGCGGCGATCCGCACCTCGCGATTCTCATCGTCCAGCGCCTTTTGCAATCCTTCCATCGCCTGCGCGTCGTGGAGCGCGATGAGCGACTCCACCGCGACCAGCCTCGTGGCTGCGTCCCGACGGGTGAGGAGGCGGATCAGGCCCCGCGCCGCCTCCGGGAGGCGCAACCGTCCGGCGGCCCGCGCGGCCCCGGCCGCCACGGCGTCGTCGTCCGATTCCAGGAGCGCGATCACCAGGTCGGGGTGCTGGGCCGCGAGGCGATCGCAAGCGGGCCCGACGCGGGCCCGAACGACGGCCGAATTGGATCGCTCGGCCGCCCGGAAGAGGACCGGGAGCGCGGCGGGACGCAGCCATGACAGGAAGAGCGCCAGCGTTTCCCGATCGGGGGCGATGGCGCCGTCCTCGATCGCCTGGAGGAGCTGCCCGATCACCGCGGGCTTGCTCAGCTCGTCGAAGAGGGCGTCGGCCCGCTCGTGCTGCTCGGCGCCCAGGACGTCCCCGCGGCGCATGATCTCCTCGAGCTCCTGCAGCACCATCGCCGCCGACGCCAGGTCGCCGCGGGCGAGGAATACGGGGAGGAGCTGGCGCAGGATGTCCAGGATCTCCGTCTGTCGGGCCGGGCTCCCATCTTCGAGGCGGTCGAAGAGCGCGCGGAGGACCTCCTCCCTCATGTCCCGCGCCCACTCGTCGTCCAGCTCCTGCCTCAGGCGGTCCAGCTCGTCCGGGTCGAGGAAGTAGAGCGTCTCGAAGAAGTCCTCCCTCCGGATCGTCCCGGCCGCCACCACGGGCTCCGAGTCGCCGCCCTCGAACGACGGCTCCAGCGATCCGATGTCGTCGGCCAGCACCTCGAGCGAGATCCCGCCCCCCGGCGGCCCGTCATTCCCCTCCGGGAGCTCGACCCCGTCGGCGAGGACGTCCACGTAGCCGTACTGGAACGCTGAGAACTCCTGCTCCCAGAGGAGCGTGACCAGGTCGTCCTCCTCGGTCTGGAGCCGGCGTGAGCGGACGATGACATCGAGGAGACGCTCCAATTCCTCCTCGAAGCCGGGGAGGAACGTGATGTAGCGCACGCCGTCCTTGTAGAACTGGAACGGGACACTGTCGCGGCCTTCGCCCACGGCGATGAGCTCGCCCTCCCACCGGAACCCCGCTTCCTCGACGACGAGGTGAAGGGATGGCACGTGCCGCCAGAGCGCCTCGAAGCCCGAGCGCAGGCGTCCCACGAAGCGCTCGTACACCGGGTTGTTGACGCTGTACATCTGGTAGGCCCGGACGGTCTTCCCGAAGAGGCCGAGGAGGTCGCGCACGAAGGCGTGCAGCGACTCCCCGACTCCATCGACCGGTCGGGTCGAGAGCGTTCCCGTATCGAGTGATCCGCTCATCCGTCCACGATCAAGATCCGTCCACGCGGGCGTCGGGCTCGAGGATCTTCGCGACCTGTGCAACGTCCTTGTCGCCCCGGCCGCTCAGGCAGAGCACCACCGGCCCGGCGCCAACCCAGCGGCGCCCCTCGCGGAGGACGTACGCCACGGCGTGGGCGCTCTCGAGGGCCGGGATGATCCCTTCGGTGCGCGCGAGCACGCGAAAGGCCTCGAGCGCCTCCTCATCCGTGGCGGAGGCGTACTCGGCGCGGCCGGTCTCACGGAGGTACGCGTGCTCGGGTCCGACGCCCGGGTAGTCCAGCCCGGCGGAGACCGAGTGCGCCTCGGCGACCTGGCCGGCCTCGTCCTGGAGCAGGAAGCTCAACGACCCGTGGAGCACGCCCGGCCGCCCGGCGGCGAGGGTTGCCGCGTGGCGCCCGCTGTCCAGCCCGGCGCCGGCCGCCTCGACCCCCACCAGCTCGACCTCCTCGTCGGGAACGAACGGGTGGAAGATCCCCATCGCGTTCGAGCCGCCGCCCACGCACGCCACAACGGCTGCGGGGAGACGGCCCTCCGCCTCGAGGATCTGCGCACGCGCCTCCCGGCCGATCACCGATTGGAAATCCCGAACCATCCTCGGATAAGGATCCGGCCCCACGACGGAGCCGATGATGTAGTGCGTGTCCCGGACGTTCGTGACCCAGTCGCGGATCGCCTCGTTCGTGGCATCCTTCAGCGTCCTGGTCCCGGACTCGACGACCCGCACCTCCGCGCCCAGCAGCCTCATCCGGAACACGTTGAGCGCCTGGCGCCGCGCGTCCTCGGCACCCATATAGACGACGCACTGGAGCCCGAACAGGGCGCAGACCGTCGCCGTCGCGACGCCGTGCTGGCCGGCGCCCGTCTCGGCGATGATCCGTCGCTTGCCCATGCGGCGGGCGAGGAGAATCTGCGCGAGCGCGTTGTTGATCTTGTGTGCGCCCGTGTGATTTAGGTCTTCTCGCTTCAAGTAGATCGTGATGCCGCCGACGGCGGCGCCGAGGCGGTCGGCGCGGTACAGGGGCGTGGGACGGCCTACGTAATTCCGCAGGAGCGCGTCGAGCTCCGCGAAGAACGCCTCGTCGCGCCGGGCTTCATCGTATGCGGCGGCGAGCTCGTCAAGGGCGGCGATCAGGGTCTCCGGAACGTAACGGCCGCCGAACCGGCCGAAGCGTCCGGTCTCGAGGGCGGCGGATCCGGCCGCGTACTGCTCTGCCATTTTAATGAGTCCTCCGAAGGTCCGAAGGAAGCGCCGACGCGCCGTCGGCGGGCGCGGAGCGGGCCGCGGCGACGAAGGCGCGGACGCGATCGGGGTCCTTGATCCCGCGTGCGGCTTCGACGCCGGAGCTGACATCGACGACGTCTGGGGCAAGGCACGCGATGGCGGCGGCCACGTTGTCCGGGTCGAGGCCGCCGGCGACGATCAGGGCGAGACCGCGCGGAACGCGGCTCCGGACCGGCGCGACGGCGTCCCAGGGGAAGCGCGAGCCGGCCCAGCCGGCGCCGGCGCCGGAGGCGCGGCCGGGTCCGTCGAGGAGGATCCCATCGCACACGGGGGCGTAAAGGGTGACCGCCTCGAGGAGATCGGCCGCCGTACGGGGACGCACGACCTTCCAGACCTGGAAGCCGCCCGGGCGCCGGAGGTCGGCGATGAGCTCGGGCGTCTCGCCCCCGTGGAGCTGCACGACGTCGAGGCCTAGCCGATCCGCCGTCGCGGCGAGCTCTTCCGGCGCCGGGTCGACGAAGACGCCGACCCGGCGGGCTCCGCGACCCGCCTCGAAGATCCGCGCCGCTTCCTCCACGGTGCGGCTCCGTCCGTAGCCGGGCGCCAGGATCACCCCTATGTAATCGGCGCCGGACTCCACGGCGACGGCGGCGTCCTCCGGACGGCAAATACCGCAGATCTTGACTCGGACGCTCACGCCGTTCGCGCCTCCCGGGGCCGGCGGGCGAGCGCGGCCGCGGCCGCCCCGACATCCGGCGCCCGCATGAGGGATTCACCGACCAGGATCGCGTGGACGCCCGCGGCGCCCAGCCGGTCTACATCCGCAGGCGTGCGGATCCCGCTCTCGGCGACGAGCGTGCGGTCCGCCGGCACCCTGTCGACCAGGCCGAGGACCACGGAAAGATCCGTGCGGAACGTCGCCAGGTCGCGATTGTTGACGCCGATGATCTCCGCGCCCGCGGCCAGCGCGCGCTCCACCTCCTCCGCCGTGTGCGCCTCCACCAGCACGGCCAGCCCCAGCTCGACCGCGAGGCGATGCAGGTCGACGAGCTGGGCATCGTCCAGGATGCGCACGATCAGCAACACCGCGTCCGCGCCCGCGGCGCGCGCCTCCCACACCTGCACCGGATCGAGGATGAAGTCCTTGCGCAGCACCGGCAGCGCCGTGACGCTCCGCGCCTCGCGCAGGTCGTCCAGCGAGCCGCCGAAGAACTCGCCGTCCGTGAGCACGCTCAGGGCCGCCGCGCCCGCCGCCTCGTATGCCCGTGCGACGTCGCCCACCGACGCCTCCGGGCGGATCCAGCCCGCCGATGGCGAGCGGCGCTTGATCTCCGCGATCAGCGCCACCTCGCCCTCGCGGCGGAGCGCCCTGGCGAAGGGCCGCGGCGCGTCGAGCGCTTCCGCGGCGTCGCGCAACGCCCGCGCCCGCGGCCGGAGCGCGTCGACCTCCGCCCGTTTCGCGCGGACGATCTGCTGCAAGATATCCATCCCCTTGCGCTTCGGTATCTTTTCGGGTACGTTATGTTCGGTTCCTGTTCGGTTCAACGGCGCGAACCCGGTACCGTGGATGGATCGCGATGGCCCTGACCAAACGACAGAAGGAAATCCTGGACTACCTGCACGAGTACGTCGAGGACCACGGCTACGCGCCGAGCTTCGAGGAGATCGCGCGCCATTTCCGGTTCTCGTCGCTCGCGACGGTGCACGAGCACCTGGAGAATCTTAAGCGCAAGGGCTACATCCGAAAGGGCTACAACGAGAGCCGGTCGATCGAGCTGCTCCCGACTCAGATGCGCGTGGCGGCCGTGGAGCTTCCCTTGCTGGGCACCGTGGCCGCGGGTCTGCCGATCGAGGCCGTGCAGGACAGCGAGACGATCGCGGTCCCCGAGGACATGCTCGCGCGGGGCGGATACAACTACGTGCTCCGCGTGAACGGGGACTCGATGATCGACGAGCAGATCCGTGACGGCGACTACCTCGTGGTGAACTCGCGCCAGACCGCGGAGAACGGCGAGATGGTCGTGGCGCTGGTGCACGGGGACTCGGCGACGGTGAAGAAGTTCTACCGGGAGCCGGACGGCCGGGTGCGGTTGCAGCCGGCGAACCCGACGATGTCGCCCATGTACTTCTCGCCGTCCGACGTCCAGATCCAGGGGATCGTGATCGGCGTGATCCGGAGGTATCGATGACCGGAGCCAAGCACGCGTTCGTGGTGGGGCGCCGCACGCGCCGGGGGCTGCTGGTGATGATCGTGCAGCGCGGAAAGGCGCCGATCCGCGGGCCGTGGACCCTGAAGGCCGTGGTGTCCGCCAACTGAGCGGGCGACGCGGTCGAACTGCTTTCTCCATTCATTCAGGCCCGTGCGGCGGCCCTACGCGACGCGTCCCTGAGGCGCTCGAGGGCGTCGTACGCCGCGCCTCCGTCGATGGTGCGCTCGGCCAACGCGACGCCGTCTTCGACCGACTCGGCCCGGCCAGCCACGTAGAGCGCGGCGGCGGCGTTGAGCACGACCGCGGCGCGAGCGGCGCCGGCGCGTCGGCCGGCGAGGACGTCCTCGATGACGCGGGCGTTGTCGGCCGGGTCGCCGCCCGCGAGCTCCGACGCATCGAAGCCATCCCACCCGAGCCGCTCGGCGGGATCGAAGCGGTACCGGCGAAGCGCCCCATCCCGAAGCTCCACGACCTCCGAAGGGCCGAGCGGGCTCAACTCATCCATCCCCGGCTCCCCGTGCACGACGAGGGCGCGATCGTGGCCGAGCTCGCGCAGGGCGTCGGCAACCACGTCCAGGCGCGACGGATCGGCGACGCCCACGACCTGCCGCCTGGCGCCGGCGGGGTTGGTGAGCGGCCCGAGGAGGTTCATGATGGTCGGGATGCCGAGCTCCCTCCGCACGGGCGCCGCGTGCCGCATGGCCGGGTGGAGGAGCGGCGCGAACATGAAGACGATGCCTGCCTCCTCCAGCACGGCCGCCATGGCGTCGGGGGTGAGGTCGATGACGACGCCGAGCGCCTCGAGCACGTCTGCGCTCCCGCTCCTGGAGGTGAACGAGCGGTTGCCGTGCTTGGCGATGCGGGCCCCGGCGCCGGCGGCGACGAGCGCCGCGGCGGTCGAGATGTTGAAGGTGGTGAGGGCTCCGCCCCCGGTGCCGCAGGTGTCGATCAGCGGCTCGCCGTCGGTCGTGCGGACGGGGATCATGGCGCGACGGAGCGCGCGCACGCCCCCGGCGATCTCGGCCGGCGTCTCGCCGCGCACGCGTAGGGCGACGAGGAGGGAGGCCGTCTGAACGTGGGATGCGGTGCCGCTCATGATGGCGGTGAACGCGGCCTCGGCCTCGTCGCCGGACAGGGTCTCTCCGGTCGCCACTCGGGCGAGGAGTGTCGCGAGGGGAACAGGCTCGTCGTTCCTGGTGGTCGGAAGCATCGGGACTCCTACCGGGTGCGGGGGATTGAAGATTTTATCCAAAGCGGCTCCGGAGTGTCAACGCGGGAGGGCGCCGGCACGGGGGTGGTGGCGAGGCGGCGGGGGCGAGGGCGGCCGCCGCGGCGGCCCGGAGCGGGCACGGCCCCCCGCTTGACACTCATTCGCGCGCGCGTAGCTTTCGCCGCCGTGTCATCCCCGAACGAGCGCCGGATCAAGCTCACGCTGCAATACGACGGGAGCGGGTTCTTCGGCTGGCAGGTGCAGCCGGGGGCACGCACGATCCAGGGCGTGCTGGAGGAGGCCGTGTCGCGGCTGGCGAACCGTCCGACGACGGTCGTCGGCGCGGGCCGGACGGACCGGGGCGTTCACGCAACGGGCCAGGTGGCTTCCGTCCTGGTGCCCGGGAAGTGGACGCCCGATTCGTTACGCCGGGCTCTGAACGCCATTCTGCCGCCGGACATCCGGGTGAGCGCCGCGGAGGAGGTGACGCTGGACTTCCACGCGCGCTTCGATGCGACGGCGCGGAGCTACGTGTACCGGGTCGGCACGACCGAGTCGGCGCTCTCTCCGTTCCGGCGGCGCTGGTGCTGGCCGCTGGCCCGGGAGCTGGACCGGCCGGTGCTGGATGCGGCGGCCGAGCAGATCGTGGGCGATCATTCGTTCCGGGCGTTCGCGAAGGCGGGGCAGGAAGAGCGGGGCGACCGGTGCACCGTGATGAGAGCGGAGTGGCGGGACTGGAGCCGGTTCGGCGTGGAGTTGCACATCACGGCGAACCGGTTCCTGCACCACATGGTCCGCTACCTGGTGGGCACGATGGTGGAAATGGCGCTGGGGCGCCGGCCCCTGGCGGACATGGCGCGCCTGCTCGCCGGCGAGCCGGGGCTGGAGACGTCGCCGCCGGCGCCGCCGGAGGGGCTCTTCCTGACGCATGTGGCGTATAACGAAACCGAGCGGCAACCCGAGGAGGCCGGTAATGAAGATCTTCCTTGACACCGCCGATCTGTCGGAGATCCGCCGAGCCGCGGAGGCCGGACTGATCGACGGGGTGACGACGAACCCGTCGCTACTGGCGAAGGCAGCGGGCGCGGAGGGGAATCCGCGCGAGATCCTGGCGGAGATCTGCCGGGCGGTGGACGGTCCGATCAGCGCCGAGGTCGTCGCGACGGACGCGGAGGGGATCGTGCGCGAGGGCCGGGAGCTGGCGAAGATCGCGGACAACATCGTGATCAAGGTGCCGCTGATCGAGGCCGGGCTCCGGGCGTGCCGTCAGCTCCGGGCCGACGGGATCAAGGTCAACGTGACGCTGTGCTTCACGCCGTCGCAGGCGCTGCTCGCGGCGAAAGCGGGAGCGAGCTACATCTCGCCCTTCGTGGGCCGGCTGGACGACATCAGCTCGGACGGCATGGAGCTGATCGCGCAGATCGTGCAGATCTACGAGAACTACGATTTCGAGACCGAGGTGCTGGTCGCCTCGGTGCGGAGCCCGCAGCACGTGGTGCAGGCGGCGCTCTTGGGCGCGGACGTGGCGACGATCCCGCCGAAGGTCCTCTACCAGCTCCTGGAGCATCCGCTCACGGACAAAGGGCTGGACGCGTTCCTGGCGGACTGGGCGAAGCTACCGGAATCGCAGCGCAGGATCTGAACACCATGCGACGCGGACGAACGTCGTGGTTCGTGTTGGCGCTGGGTGCGGCGGTGCTGGTCGCTTGCGGTAACGCGGGCGAGGCGGTGCCGCGCGAGACGCCCGAGCGCGCCCGGGCGGCGTTCCAGATTCCGGACATTCGCCGGCCGGCCGAGACCGACTCGATCGCCTCGCTGCGGGCGGAGCTGGATGCTTCGCGGCGCACGGCGATCGTGCGCGCGGCCGAGCGGGTAGCGCCGGCGGTGGTCAGCGTGAGCACGATCCGCCGGGAGTACGTCCGGCCGCGCACGCTGTGGGAGAGCTTCTTCCTCCCGCCGAGCGCCCGCGAGGTGGCAGGCGTGGGCTCGGGCTTCATCATCCGCGAGGACGGGATCATCCTGACCAACGAGCACGTGGTCCGCGGCGCGGAGCGGATCGTGGTCACACTCCCGGACGGCCGGCAGTTCGATGCGGAGCTGGTCGGCACGGACGAGGTTACGGACCTCGCGCTCGTGCGGGTCACGAATCCGTTGGGCGACGGCGTGACGAAGGCGTCGGGCATACCGCCGCTTCCGGTGGCGCCGCTCGGGGACTCGGACGACCTCCTGATCGGCGAGTGGGTCGTGGCGATCGGCAACCCGCTGGGCTTCGTGCTCTCGAACACGGAGCCGACGGTCACGGCGGGCGTGGTCAGCGGTGTCGGCCGCAACATCCTGCCGGGCGGCGAGCAGGAGCGGGGCTACTACCTGGACATGATCCAGACGGACGCGTCGATCAACCCGGGGAACTCGGGTGGGCCGCTGGTCAACGCCCTGGGCGAGGTGATCGGCGTGAATTCGTCGATCGTGTCGCGGAGCGGCGGGAGCGAAGGGCTCGGCTTCGCGATCCCGATCAACCGGGCGCGCCGGATCGCCGAGGACCTGCTGGACGACGGGAGCGTGCGCCGCGCCTGGGTCGGGCTGGAGCCGGAGCCGGTGGACTTCGGGCGGCTGGACCGGAGCACCGAGGTCCGGGTCGCCCAGGTCGCCCCGGGCTCCCCCGCGGAGGAGGCCGGCGTGCGCCGGGGGTGGATCCTGCGCCGCGCCGGGTCGAAGGCGATCCGCACGCCCCTCGACTGGGAATCGGTGCTCCTGGACGCCGTGGTGGGCCGGCCGCTCGAGCTGGTCTTCGACGACGGCGGACGCGAGCGCGTGGTCCGGGTGACGCCGGTCGACCTGCCGTCCCTCACGGCGGAGCGGATCCGTGCCCTCGCGGACTTCGAGCTGGTCACGCTCACGCCCGCGATCCGGGCGGAGCGGGGGCTGATCAGCGAGAAGGGCGCGCTGATCGTGTCGGCCTCGCCCATGGCGCGCAGGATCGGGCTCCGCGAGGGCGACCTCATCATCCAGATCAACCGGGTCCCGATCTCCTCGGCGGAGGAGGCCGCGCGGCTGCTGCAGCGGCTCTCGGGGACGGGGCTGGTCCAGGTGTTCTTCGAGCGCCAGGGCCGACTCGGATCGGTGGGCTTCCGTATCAGTGGCTGAGGGTGGAGTGAGACGAGAGGACGAGAGAGGCGGCGCGCCGACGTCGTACCAGAACCCGCTGGTCGAGCGGTACGCCTCCGACGAGATGAGCCGGATCTTCTCGCCGGCGTTCAAATTCACGACGTGGCGGCGCCTCTGGATCGCCCTCGCGGAGAGCCAGCGCGAGCTGGGGCTGCCGATCCCGGAAGAGGCGATCTCCCAGATGCGGGAGCGGATCGACGAGATCGACCTCGAGCGCGTGGCGGAGCTGGAGCGGCGGCTCCGGCACGACGTCATGGCCCACGTGCACCACTTCGGCGAGGTGGCGCCGGCGGCGCGGGGGATCATCCACCTCGGCGCGACGAGCGCCTACGTCGGCGACAACACCGACCTGATCCAGCACCGCGAGGCGATGCTGCTGGTGCGGAAGCGGATGGTGGCGATCATCGCCGCCCTCGCGGACTTCGCGCGCCGTTACCGGTCGCTCCCGACCCTCGCCTACACCCACTTCCAGCCCGCGCAACCCACCACGGTCGGCAAGCGTGCGACGCTGTGGATCCAGGACCTTCTCCTGGATCTGGAGGAGGTCGAGCACCGCCTGGCGACGCTGCGTTTCCGCGGGATCCGGGGCACGACCGGGACGGAGGCGAGCTTCCTCGAGCTCTTCGAGGGCGACCACGCGAAGGTGGTCGAGCTGAACCGCCGGGTCGCCGAGAAGATGGGGTTCGAGAAGCTCTACTGGGTCACGGGGCAGACCTACCCGCGCAAGGCAGACTACGCGTTCCTCGCCACGCTCGCGGGAATCGCCACGTCGGCGTCGAAGTTCGCCAACGACCTGCGGCTGCTCCAGCACCTGCGCGAAGTCGAGGAGCCGTTCGGCGCGGAGCAGATCGGCTCCTCGGCGATGGCGTACAAGCGCAATCCGATGCGGGCGGAGCGGATCAACGCCCTGGCGCGGCACGTGATCACGCTGTCGCTGGACCCGGCGGTGACGGCCGCCGCGCAGTGGCTCGAGCGGACGCTCGACGACTCGGCGAACAAGCGGATCGCGGTCCCCGAGGCGTACCTCTCCACGGACGCCTTCCTGATGCTGTACCACAACGTGGCCGCGGGGCTCGTGGTGCACGAGCCGGTGATCCGCCGCCACCTGCTGGACGAGCTGCCGTTCATGGCGACGGAGGCGATCATGATGCGGGGCGTCAAGGCCGGCGGGGACCGCCAGGACCTGCACGAGCGCATCCGTCAGCACTCGGTGGCCGCGGCGAACCGGATGAAGGACGAGGGCGCGGAGAACGACCTGGTGGATCGGATCGCGAGCGACCCGGCGTTCCGCCTTACGCGGCAGGAGATCGAAGAGGTCCTGGACCCGGGCCGGCACGTCGGGCGCGCGCCCGAGCAGGTGGATGCGTTCCTGGCCGAGGCCGTCGAGCCGGTGCTGGCGCGGTACGGCGTGGAGCTCGAGGCGCCGGAGCCGAAGGTATGACGTCTACGGTCACCGAAACCCGCCTCCCCTTCCCCCTCGTGGCGCGGGGCAAGGTCCGCGACGTCTACGACGTGGGCGGCGACCGGCTGCTCATGGTCGCGACGGACCGGATCAGCGCGTTCGACGTGGTGCTGCCGCAGCCGATCCCGCACAAGGGCGAGGTCCTGACGCTGATCACCGCCTGGTGGCTGGCCCGGCTCGAAGACATCACGCCCAACCACCTGATCTCCGTCGATCCCGCCGTGATCGCCCGGGAGGTGCCTGCCCTTGCCGGGCTGGAGTCCGTGTGGGCCCGGCGCGCGATGCTGGTCCGGCGGACCGAGCCGTTCCCGGTCGAGTGCGTGGTGCGCGGGTACCTTGCGGGCTCCGCATGGGCGGAGTACCGGCGGACCGGCACGCTGGCCGGCGAGCCGCTCCCGCCCGGCCTGGTCGAGAGCGCGCGGCTCGATCCGCCGATCTTCTCGCCGGCGACCAAGGCGGCCGAAGGGCACGACGAGAACATCACCTTCGACGAGATGCGCCGGCGGGTCGGAGCCGATGCCGCGGAGCTGCTCCGGGAGCGGAGCCTCGCCATCTACGAACGGGGGCGGGAGATCGCCGCCGCGGCGGACATCATCATCGCGGACACCAAGTTCGAGTTCGGGCGTCTGCCGGACGGCACGGTGCTCCTGATCGACGAGGTGCTCACGCCGGATTCGTCGCGCTTCTGGCCGAAGGAGAGCTACGCGTCCGGGCGCGGCCAGCCGTCGCTCGACAAACAGCCGGTCCGGGACTACCTGCAATCGCTGGTCGACCGCGGCGAGTGGGACAAGCAGCCCCCGGCGCCGGACCTGCCGCCGGAGGTCGTCGAGGCGACGTCAGGGCGCTACCGCGAGGTCTTCGGCCGGCTCACGGGCTACGCGCTGGAGGACTTCCCGGTCCACGACCCGGCGCTGCCGCCACCGGAGCGAGGAGGCCGATGAGCAGCCGCCTTCAGCAGGGCGTCATCATCGTCCCGAGCGCGCTCACGCTCGGCAACCTGTTCTTCGGGATCTGGGCTATCGTCTCCGCGGCGCGGGGCCAGTTCACGACCGCGGCGTGGCTGATCGTGTTCGCCGGGATCGCCGACACGCTCGACGGCCGGGTGGCGCGCGTTACACGGACCGGGAGCCGCTTCGGCGAGGAGCTGGACTCGCTGGTGGACGCCATCAGCTTCGGCGTCGCGCCGGCGTTCATCATCTACCACCTCTTCCTGGCCGACGGCACGTGGAGCTGGCTCGTCGCCTTCTACTACGTCAGCTCCGCGGTCATCCGGCTGGCGCGCTTCAACGTGGAGCAGGCGGGGCACGCCAAGGTCGCGTTCCACGGGCTGCCATCGCCGTCGGCGGGGATGACGCTGGCCACCTTCTATCCGTTCAGCCAGACGACGTTCTTCCAGCAGCACCTCGCGTCGTGGCCGTGGCCGGTGCTGATCATCGTCCTGATGTTCCTGCTCGGCACGCTGATGATGAGCCACGTGCTCTACCCCGTCCTGCCGAAGTTCGGGTTCCGGACGGTGAAGGGGCTGGCGACGCTGGCGCTCATGGTGGCGGCGATCGTGGCGGCACTCACGGCTCCCGCGCTCTTCTTCTTCCCGGCACTCCTCGCCTATGTGGGGTACGGCGTGCTGAAGGCCTTCGTCCTCGGCTTCTTCGAGCGGCTCCCCGAGCGCGACCCGCTCCTGGACGAGGAAGGCGGAGACGAGGCGGGTGCGGAGCTGAGGGAGATCGATTACGACGAGCTCTCGCCCCACCGCCGGCGCTGGCGGCTGAAGCGCAGGCGGGTGCGCGAGGAGGAGTGACGGAGGAAGAGCGTGGTCGCGGGCGGAGAGGTGGATCGGGTGGGGTGGGCGGCCGGGTGTGGGTGGCAAGGTGCCGGCGGGCAGGTGTGATCGGATGACCGGTTCGTGTTGGACCGGGAACGTCAGAGGGAAACAAGTGAGCGAATACCAGGTCGAAATCAGGATCATGCCCCGTCAGGGGCTGCTGGACCCGCAGGGGAAGGCGGTCGAGAACGCGCTCCGATCCCTGGAATTCCAGGGTGTGTCGGGGGTGCGCATCGGACGGCTGGTGCGGCTCAGCGTCGCGGCGGATTCGGTGGACACCGCACGGGCGCGGGCCGACGAAATGTGCCGGAAGCTGCTGGCCAACCCCGTGACGGAGGACTACGAAGTGAAGGTCTGCGGGTAGCCCATGCGCATCGCGATCGTGACCTTCCCGGGGTCG
>Ga0207873_1001404_pt1 | contig 23203 bp, 18 predicted proteins | sample BGWIniCompost_FD_187373 | JGI IMG/M metagenome (GOLD analysis project Ga0207873, IMG submission 187373) | Cellulose adapted compost microbial communities from Newby Island Compost Facility, Milpitas, CA, USA - BGW Initial Compost (SPAdes)... ...
TTCTGTGAATCGTTTGCGCTTCATCGGGACCTCCCTAAGGCGCTAGTCTAAAGGGAAACCCCACATCGCGAATGGACCGAAAAGCGGGGGAAAGGTCAAATGGACCGAAAAGCGGGGGAAAGGTCACAGGCAGTTTCAATCGTTTCTGGGTTCTGCGATTCGCCACGAACGGAAAGGGGGGCGAAGATAGGAACGCGAGTGAATAACAACGGATATGGCACTACACGACGGAACAGGGAAGGCAGCTCCTGCCCACATGTCTGACCTTTTGGGGACGTGGGAATTTGGTCGACGGGCGAATATGCTGATGTAGATTTTATTCCAGTCATCGTCTGCTCCTGCCGAAAATCAGGTCAGGAGCAAGAATGCATAGATTCCGGCGTACTGGGCGTTTGAAAGGTGGCCGCGAAAAGCACCTATTCCGCTTCAGTGGAGGAAAAGCAATGCCCGATGCGAACTCGGCGTTTAGTGCCTAGTTGGTGCCGCCCACGGTTAGCCCGTCGATCCGCAGCGTGGGCTGACCCACCCCGACGGGCACGGACTGGCCGTCCTTGCCGCAGGTGCCGACACCCTCGTCGAGCTTCAGGTCATTGCCGACCATGGAGACGCGGGTGAGCACGTCGGGACCGTTGCCGATCAGGGTCGCGCCCTTCACCGGGCGGGTGATGCGGCCGTTCTCGATGAGGTAGGCCTCGCTCGCGGAAAACACGAACTTGCCGGATGTGATGTCCACCTGGCCGCCGCCGAAGTTGACGGCATACAGGCCCTTGTCCACCGAACGGATGATTTCCTCGGGGTCGTGCGGACCGGCGAGCATGTAGGTGTTGGTCATGCGCGGCATGGGCAGGTGCGCGAACGATTCGCGCCGGCCATTGCCGGTGGGCGCGACACCCATGAGGCGCGCGTTGTGCTTGTCCTGCATGTAGCCCTTGAGGATGCCGTTCTCGATCAGCACGGTGCACTGCGTGGGCGTGCCTTCATCGTCGATGTTGAGCGAGCCGCGGCGATTGGCGAGCGTGCCGTCGTCCACCACGGTGCACAGTTCGCTTGCCACCTTCTCGCCGATGCGGCCGGAAAACGCCGAGGTGCCCTTGCGGTTGAAGTCGCCTTCAAGCCCATGACCGATGGCCTCGTGCAGCAGCACGCCTGGCCAGCCGGGGCCGAGTACCACGGTCATGGTACCGGCCGGCGCATCGCCCGCCTCGAGGTTGAGCAGCGCAGTGCGCACGGCCTCGCGCACGAATCCCATCGCACGATCGCCCTCGAGGAATTCCTCGTAGCCGAAGCGCCCGCCGCCGCCGGCGTAGCCGGATTCGCGCCGGCCGTTCTGCTCGACGATCACGGAAACGTTGAGGCGCACCAGCGGTCGCACGTCGGCGGCAAATGTGCCGTCGCTGGCGGCGACCAGCACGGTGTCGTGCACGCCGGAGAGGCTCACCATCACCTGCCGCACGCGCGGGTCCATGGCGCGCGCCGCGGCGTCGAGCCGCTGCAGCAGTGCCACCTTCTCCGCGGATTCCATCGCGGCGATGGGATCGTCCGGCAGGTACAGCGAATGCCCGCGGCTCGCCTGCCAGGCCTGCACGGACTTGTCCTGCCCGGCGCGGGCGATGGCGCGGGCGGTGTTGGCTGCCTCCAGCAGCGCCGGCAGGCGGATCTCGTCGGAGTAGGCAAAGCCCGCCTTCTCGCCGGAAATGGCGCGCACGCCCACGCCCTGCTCGATGTCGAAGCTGGCGTCGCGCACGATGCCGTCCTCCAGGCCCCAGCTCTCGTGGCGGCTGACCTGGAAGTAGAGATCGGCGGCGTCCACCTGGCCGCGCATCAGCTGCCCGAGGGCATCCGCGAGCACGTTCTGGTCGATGTCGGCGGGTGCAAGGATGTCCTTGCTGGCGATGGCAAGCGAATCGGTCATTGGTTTTCCGTTCAGTTCAGCTGACGAGCTGGCGATGTTCCAGCACGGGGAACGAGCGGCGCAGCGCGCGCTGCCGTTCGAGGTCGATGTCGGCGGTGACGACGCCGCCGCCGTTTTCCTCGCAGCGGTCGAGCACCGTACCCCAGGGATCGACGATCATCGACTCGCCCCAGGTCTCGCGACCGTTGGCGTGGATGCCGCCCTGCGCCGCGGCCACCATGTAGGCGAGGTTCTCGATGGCGCGTGCGCGCACCAGGATTTCCCAGTGCGCCTTGCCGGTAGCTGCCGTGAAGGCCGCCGGCAGCACGAAGATTTCCGCGCCCTCGGCCGCCATCCGGCGGAACAGCTCGGGGAAGCGCAGATCATAACAGACCGCCATGCCGAGCCTGCCGAAGGGGGTGTCCACCACGGTGATGCCTTCCCCCGGCTCGGTCCAGCCGGATTCCTCGTAGCGCTCCTCGCGCCCCGGGATGTGCACATCGAAGAGATGGATCTTGTCGAAGCGCGCCACAACCCTGCCCTTGTCGTCATAGAGCAGCGAGGCGCCGCGCACCCGGCTGCCCTTGCCGCGCAGCGGCAGGCTGCCGCCGACGATCCACATGCCGGTGAGCCTGGCCTGCTGTTCGAGGAAGGACTGCACCGGCCCTTCGCCGAATTCCTCCGCAGATTGCACACGCTCTTCCTCGGGCAGGCCGAACTGCGCGAAGTATTCCGGCAGCACGGCAAGCTTCGCGCCGTCGGCGGCAGCCGCCGCGAGCAGGCGTTCTGCCTCGGTGAAATTGGCTTCCATGCGGGGGCTGGAAGCCATCTGGATGGCGGCCACTTTGCTCATGCGTTCCTCAACGGGTTTCAAGACGGATCTCGAGACGGTCTTCGGGCTGCCCGCCGGGGGCGAGCTGGACTTCCTCCGGCGGCAGGCCGAGCGCCACCAGCCAGTCGCGCAGCTCGCCGGCCCACAACGCGCCGGCCTCGCCACCGGGGTGGCCCAGCACCAGCTTCACCGGCTGCCTGCGGCGCTCGGTTTCCCAGGCGCGCACGGCCTCGGCCACCGGCGCCAGTTCCAAGATGGCGGCCGCCGAGCGCGGCCGCGACCAGTCCGCCGCGCCCAGCCGCCAGCGCTCCAGTTCGCGCGCCTCGGCGGCGCCGAACGCCAGCAGCAGGATGAGAAAACTAGTTCGAATTCTGCTCTGCATTGCGTTCCTGAATGACTTTTTCTATGACGGGTTCGTCCCAGCTGCCGGTGATTCGGTACTTCACCTGCGTGATGTCCTCCAGCGGCGACTTCAGCAGCTGCGACAGCAGCAGCAGCGCGGCGCCCACCTGCGGGCCCGCCGCCAGGTAGCCGGCCACCGGGATGGAGGCGGATACGCCGGGCGTGATGATGGCGAGCTGGTCGTAGTCGCGCGCCGCCAGCCCGGTGCGCCCGACAAGCAGAGCCGAAAGCGACGGTCCCTGCAAGCGGACATTTGTCGTATACGCATTGCCGCCGGTGATCAGGAAATCGCCGGCCAGCGTGTCGAAGTGCAGGCCCTCGCCGAGGAAGTCGCTGAAATCCAGCAGCAGCCGCCGCGGCAACGCGGTGAGGCTCAACAGGCCGAGCAGGCGGCCAGCGCCCGGACCCACCTCGCGCAGCACGCCGTCCTCGATGTGAATGTTCACCGCGCCTTCCAGCAGGCGGCGGTCGAAGCCGTTCGGCGGCCCCTGCCAGGCGACGCTGGTCCTTATCCGCGCGCTGCTGGCATCCAGCGCGCCCTGGTAGCCGAGCCGCGCCAGGGTCGCATCGAGATCGGTGCTGGTCAGCTCCGAAACGACGGAAGTGTAATGCCCGCCCTGGATGTACTCCCAGCGGCCGGACAGGGCGATCCTGAACACCGGGCTCTGGGCAACGAGGTTCTCCGTGGTGAAGCCGATGGCGGTGCGTTCCAGCGTGCCGCTGACCGCGCCGAGGTGGATCGCGCCGAAGCGGAAATCGTCGATGCCGATCTCGACGCGCGGCATGCGGCGCGGGTCGGGCGCGCTTGCGGCCCCCCCCTCGCCTTCCGCATCCGGGGACGGCGACTCGGGCAAATGCAGCTGCCGCAGGCGAAGCTCCAGCGGCCGGCGCGCGTCATTGCCGAGCGGCGCGACGATGCTGCCCGTCGCCGGGCCTTCGAGCTGGATTTCCCAGGCGTTGGCGCGGCGGCTGCCCCGCAGTCGCTGGTCTTCCAATGGAAGCCCGGCGAACAGCGCCGTCCCGGCGCGCACGTCGAAGGCGCGCAGCGGCGAATTGTCTTCCCCGCCCTGTCCGCCGGCGGCAGCCGTGCCGCCTTCTTCGGTGGCGAGTTCCAGCCAGCCGCTCACATCCAGCCGCGGGGTCTCGCCGCTGATGATCAGCCCGGTTTCCATGGGCAGGTCGCCGGCCTCGCCGCCGTGACGCACGGCGCCGCGATCGAAGGCCCAGCCGCTCGGCCGCTCGACGAAGCGCAGCCGCGCGCTGCCCTTGCCTTCCATGCTGACCTCGGCATCGATGCGCTCGGCATCGGTGAGCGTCAGCCGCGCCTCAATGCGGCCCAGGCGTGCCAGCGGCTCCGGCAGCGACGAGCGCAGGCCTTCGAGCGTGGAGCCGAGACCAATGGTGATGACCTCGCCGTTGCCGGGAATGCGCACCGCGGCCGTCCACGGGAAGGTGCCCTGCAGGCGCGCCAGCCACGCCGGCGGCAGGTAGTCATCAAAGCGCTCCACCGGGCTGCGGCCGTCGAGATTGATGCGGGTGGTGGCAAAGCCTTCACCGGGCGTTGCCTCGGGCACGATGGACAGGGCCAGCGGCTGGCCATGGAAACGGCCCTGCAGCCGCCGCGAGCTCGCGGTGCGCTCGGTGATGGTCAGCTGGCCGCGCAGGTCCTCGGCCGGCCATGGCAGAGCGGAAATGCGGGCATCGACGCCATCGAGCTGCGCGTCGACGCGCAGGCGGGTGTCTTGGATGTCCGTGATCGGCAGGTCCAGTTCGACGGTGGCGGACACCGGGCCGCGGGCTTCCACGGTACGCAGCAGGCCGTCGAGCGGCTCGGCCAGCGCGCTGGCCTCGAGAAAGCGCAGCATGTCGGCGGCGTCACCCTGCACGCCGGCCTCGAGCTCGAGGTGCGCGTCGGCGAGATCGCGGAAGCGGGCAACGCCGCCATGCACGCTGATGCCCTGCGGGAAGCCTGCCTGGTGAACGCGGATGCCGAGGCCGGGACCGTCGAAGTGCACGTCGGCGACGAGGTTCTCGGCCGCCGGCCAGTCGGGCGCGAACTTCACGGCCACGTTCTCGGCGCGGAAGCGGATGTCGAAGGTGCCGCTGCCGTCGCGGAACGGGAAATGTCGCAGCGGCCCCTGCAGCAGCGCCTGCGCTTCGGCCGCGCCGCCCGCCGTGATCGCGGTGTCCAGCCACTCGATCAGGGTCTCCGGCATGATCCGCACCGGCAGCCAGGTCGAGCGCGCCATGAAGTCGATGTCGCGCAGCTCGGCGCGCAGGTCGATCACCGGCTCACCGTCCTTCGGCAGCTCCAGGACCAGGCTCGCGAGCGCGCGCGCTTCCGGGTTCTCCACCCGCAGTCCCTCGCCGGAAATGCGCATGCCCTGGTCGTCGCGCTGCCAGCGCAGGGTCGCGTCGATCAGCGCCACCGGCAGGCGGTCGCGGAACAGGCCGTCGGTGTCGATGCGGACGTCCTGCGCGGCGAGCACGATCTCGCCTTCATCCTCGTTGCCGGATATCCGCCCGCTGATGCCTTCGACGCCGGGCACCTTGCCGTAGGGGTCGACGCCCACGGCTTCGAACTCGCCGCGCAACTGGAAGCGCCGCGCCGGGCGGTCCACGGCCAGCCACAGGTTCCGCACGCCGCCGCGCGGCGCGAGCTCAAGCGCGAGTGCGCGCGCCTGTTCCAGGGATTCGTGCTGCGCGATGGGCAGCAGGCGCGCCAGCGGCGCCAGCGCATCCAGCGGCAATGCCTCCGCGCGCAGCTCGAACTTGCCCGCATCACCGGCCTCAATGGCGATGCCCCTGCCCTGCACCGCCGGCCGCGCCTGGAATTCGATGTCGAGCTGCGGCACCTCGACGCGGGTCGCCGCCTCGTCGCGAACCGCCATCCAGTCGAAGGCCAGCGTCGCGAGCCGCGGCCTGTCCGGGCTGCTGCCGGCAATATCGAAGCCGCGGGCCTCGAAGCGCCCGCCGCCCTCGAACCGCTCCACCCCGCGGCCGGCGACATCCACGGCCAGCGTGACCGCACCCTCGAGATAGGCGGACTCGGTCCACGGAAACTGCTGATGCCACCAGGCGAGCTGCAGCTCGCGGCCTTCCAGCTGCAGGCGCCACTGCCAGTCCTCCGGCCGCGCTGCGGGACCTTCCGCCTCGAAGCTCACCTTCAGGGCCTGGCCCAGCGCGCCGGGCGGGCGCAGGCTGCCTTCGAATTCGTGGCGGCGGCCGTCGGAAGCCGCGCTCAGGCGCTCGATGTCGAGCTGCCATTCCTCGATGCCGCGCGCTGGGTCGCGGTAATGAAAACGGCCGTCGATTATGGTCACGCGTCCGTGGCGCAGCGCACGATCCAGCACCTCGCGCCATTCGAGCCGCGCACCCTCGCCGCGCGGCAGGGCGTAACCGGAGAGGAAGAACTGTCCGTTCTCGCGCTCCAGCGCCAGGGTGGGCTCGTGCACGCGCACGTGGCTGGGGCGGATGAAGTCGTCCTGGAAGAGATCCAGCGGGCCGAAGCCGATCTCCAGGCGGGTCGCGCTGCCGACCGGACGGCCGTCCTCCGGGGAGAGCAATTGCACGTCCTTGAGGACCAGCTCCGGGCCCCAGGTCCAGCGCAGGTCGATCTCCCCGATACGCGCCGGCATGCCCAGCACGCGCTCGGCGAATTGCTCGGCATCGTCGCGGAGCGCCGGCACCTGCGAGACGGCCACGCGAAACAGTCCGACGCCGACGGCAAGCAGGATCAGGACCGCAGCGCAAAACGCGGCGATCCATTTCCACAAGCGGCGAACAATGCTGGTCATCAGAATCCTGTCCCGGCCCCGGCGAAGGATTATCGCCCAATACGGCCGCGCTCACGAGGGCGGGAGGGGAAGAGTTGTGGGAGCGGCATCTTGGCGCGAACCTCTTCTTCCCTTTTCAGGGGAGGGGTTCCCGTGGAGGGAGAAGGGAGAAGACCACGTCTTACGATTCTTCGGTTCCCTTCACATCGGCACGACGTCGAACTGCTCCTGGGTGTACAGCGCCTCGACCTGCAGGCGAATGGGCACGCCGATCTGCTCTTCGAGTTCGGCGAGGCTGGTGGATTCCTCGTCGAGCAGCATGTCGATGACGTCCTGGGAGGCCAGCACCAGCAGTTCCTGCACGTTGAACTGCCGGGTTTCGCGCATGATCTCGCGGAAAATGTCGTAGCAGACAGTCTCCGGCGTGCGCACCGAGCCCCTGCCTGAGCAGGTCGGGCACGGCTGGCAGAGGATGTGCTCGAGGCTCTCGCGGGTGCGCTTGCGGGTCATCTCCACGAGGCCGAGCTGCGACAGCTCGGTGACCTGGGTCTTGGCGTGATCCTTCTCCAGCGCCTTTTCCAGCGCGGCGAGCACCATCTTCTTGTGCTCGTTGTCGGTCATGTCGATGAAGTCGATGATGATGATGCCGCCGAGGTTGCGCAGCCTGAGCTGGCGCGCGATGGCCTGCGCGGCCTCAAGGTTGGTCTTGAGGATGGTTTCCTCGAGATTGCGATAACCGACGAAGGCACCGGTGTTGATGTCGATGGTGGTCATCGCCTCGGTCTGGTCGATGATGAGGTAACCGCCCGATTTCAGCGGCACCTTGCGCTCCAGCGCGCGGCGGATTTCCTCCTCGACGTTGTAGAAGTCGAAGATCGGCCGGTCGCCGGTGTAATGCTCGATGCGGCTGGTCATCTCGGGGATGAACATTTCCGTGAACTTCCGCATCTCCTCCCAGGCAGCGCGCGAATCGACCCGCACCTGCTCGACGTCGGAATCGAGAAAGTCGCGCAGCGTGCGCACCGGCAGCGGCAGGTCGCCGTGCACCAGCTCGCCCGCCCTGGCCTCGCGCGAGCGCTGCCGCACGCGTTCCCAAAGACGGTTGAGGAACATCATGTCGGCGCGCAGCGCATCGAGCGACGCGCCTTCGGCGGCGGTACGGATGATGTAGCCGCCCGGCATCATGCCGTTGGCCTGCTCGGGCGACTGCGCAATGCTCATCTCCACCACTTCGCGGAGACGGTTGCGCTCGTCCTCGTCCTCAATGCGCGTGGACAGCGCCACGCCCTTGCCGTCCGGCATGTAGACGAGATAGCGGGAAGGAATGGAAATGCGCGTGGTAAGGCGCGCGCCCTTGCTGCCGAGCGGGTCCTTCAACACCTGCACCAGCAGTTCCTTGCCTTCGTGCAGCAGCTCGCGGATGTCGGCAGGACGCGCTTCCTGCACCTCGTCGCCGGCGTAGGCGGTCTTGGCGATGTCCGAGGCGTGCAGGAACGCGGTGCGCTCGAGTCCCACCTCGATGAACGCCGCCTGCATGCCCGGCAGCACACGCGACACCTTGCCCTTGTAGATGTTGCCCACGAGGCCGCGGCGCTGCGCGCGCTCGATGAACACTTCCTGCAGCACGCCGTTCTCAACCAGCGCAACGCGGGTTTCCCGTGGTGTGACGTTGACGAGTATCTCGACGCTCATGCAGATCCCCCTGGGGAGACGATTCAACGCGACAGCGCGTGGATGCCGAACCTGTGCAGCAGCTCCACCGTCTCGTACAGCGGCAGGCCGATCACGCCGGTCACGCTACCGTGCAGTTCGCGCACGAAGGCACCGGCGATTCCCTGTACCGCGTAGGCGCCGGCCTTGTCTGCCGGCTCGCCCGTTGCCCAGTATGCCTCAATTGTCTCGTCCGTCAGCGGCCCGAACACCACGCGGCTTGTCGTCGTGACCACTTCCTCGTGCGCGCCGGCGACCACCGCCACGGCGGTAAGCACCTCGTGTTCACGATCCGCAAGCCGTTTCAGCATCTCACGCGCATGCGCGAAGTCGCGCGGCTTGCCAAGGATGTCATCATCGACCACGACTGCGGTATCGGCGCCAAGCACGACCGCGCCGTCATCGGTGCGCGCGGCGCGCGCCTTCTCCAGCGCCAGCCGCTCGACGTAGCCGCGCGGCGTTTCGCCTTCACGCACGCTCTCGTCGATATCTACCGGTCGCACTTCGCAGCGGATGCCGAGCTGTTCCAGCAATGCCTTTCGGCGGGGTGAGGAGGAGGCGAGGATGAGTGTCCGCGTGCTGTTATCGCTCATGTCTCTCCAGGAAGATTTCGGGAAAGAAGGTAGAAAGGAGAAGGAGAAGGTAGAAGATCGCAGCTTTTTTGCTTCTTCCTTCTCCCTGTTTCACGCCCGATGATACGGATGTCCCTTGAGTATGCTCATCGCGCGATAAAGCTGTTCGGCGACGACGATGCGCACCAGCGGGTGCGGCAAGGTGAGCGGCGAGAGCGACCAGCGGCGCTCGGCGCGAGTGAGCACTTCCTCCGACAAGCCATCCGGGCCGCCGATGACGAGGGCAACGTCGCGCCCGCCCTGCATCCAGCCGGCGAGCTGTTCGGCGAGCTGTTCGGTGCTCCAGGGCCTGCCGCGCACGTCCAGCGCGATGAGCATCTCGCCGGAGAGCGCGGCGAGCAGCTTCTCGCCCTCCTCGCGGATGGTTCGTTCCAGGGGCTTGCTCTTGCCGCGGGAAGCGAGCGGCAGCTCGACGAGTTCGAGGCGGCATTCGGGCGGCATGCGCGCGGCGTATTCCTGGTAACCCGCCTCCACCCATGAGGGCATCTTCTGGCCGATGGCCAGCAGGCGGATCTTCATCAGGCGCTCGCGTCCAGCGACCAGAGCTTCTCGAGGTTGTAGAAGTCGCGCGTCTCGCGCAGCATCACGTGCACGACGACGTCATTGAGATCCAGCAGTATCCATTCGCCTTCGCGCTCGCCTTCCACGCCGAGCGGCCGGATGTCGTGCTCGCGGGCTTCCTTGAGCACATTGTCCGCGAGCGCCTTCACGTGCCGGTCGGAGGTGCCGGTGGCGATGACCATGAAATCGGTGATGGCGGTCTTGCCGCGGACGTCCACTGGGGTGATGTCCACGCCCTTGACGTCTTCCAGCGCCTTGACGACGAGATCGCGCAGTTCTTCGGCTTGCATCAGGTTGTCTTACCTCGATAGAGATTTTCGCGGGCGATGATATCCAGCACGGCATCGGGCAGCAGGTAACGCGGATCGCGGCCCGCCTGCAGCAGCTCGCGGATGCGGGTCGATGAAATGTCCAGTGCCGTGACCTTGCAGTGCGTGAGCCCGCCCGCCTGCGATTCGAACAATGTCCCGGGTGCAGTTTCCGCCTTTGCCGCCCATTCGCGCAACGCGTCGGGATATGGCGCATTCTCCGCGCCTGGCCGCCGCAGCACGGCAACGTGCGCAAGCTCGGGAATGCGCTGCCACTGGTGCCAGCGCGGCAGGCCGCGGAAGGCGTCCTCGCCGAGCAGCAGCACGAAGGACGCCTCCGGCATTTCGCGGTGCATGTCTTCCAGCGTACGTACCGTGTAGGAAGGCGCAGGCAACGCGAGTTCGCGTGCATCCAGCACCAGTCCCTGCGCGCCCTGCAGCGCGGCTTCCACCATGCGCGCGCGCAGTTCCGCGCTCACCCCCGGCGCCTCGCGGTGCGGCGGCACCGCGCAGGGCAGGAAATGCACGCGATCCAGCGCCAGCAGCTCGCGGGCTTCTGTGGCCGCACGCAGGTGGCCGTAGTGCACCGGGTTGAACAGCCCGCCCATGATGCCGATGCGCAGGCTCATGCCGCACCTCGCGACAGCGGGCTGCCGGCCATCGCCGCCACCAGCCGCTCCAGGCTCTGCCAGGCATCGCCCGGGCGTGCGCCCTTCACCTGGCGATCGACGAGGGCGGCTTCCAGCAACAGCCTTTCCCAGGCTTTCACCGGCAAACGTTCCAGCGCGCGCACGAACAAGGGCTGGCGCTTCTTCGGCCAGACGTTGCCGGCAACGCGCGCCGCGGGCGTGCCGCCCGCGACCTTGAACGCCATTTCCGCCAGCTGGCGAATCTCGCGCGCCAGCGCCCAGATCACCAGCACGGGCTCCACGCCCTCGCCGCGCAGCGCGCCGAGCATCCTGAGCGCGCGCGGCGCATCGCCGGCAAGCGCGGCATCGGTCAGCTGGAAAATATCGAAGCGCGCGCTGTCCGCCACCGCTTCACGCACCGCTTCCGCATCCGCCTTGCCGCTCACCAGCAAGGCCAGCTTGTCGATTTCCTGCGCGGCGGCGAGCAGGTTGCCCTCGACGCGATCCGCGAGCAGCTGCGCCGCCTCGCGATCCGCGGCAAGACCGCGGCTCGCCATGCGCGCCTCGATCCAGCGCGGCAGTTGCGCCGCCTCGATCGGCCAGAACTCGATGAACACGCCCGCCTTCTCGAGCGCGCCCACCCATTTGTTCTTCTTGTCGACGCGCGCGGAAATCACCAGAAGCACCGTGTCCTCGGGCGGACGGGCGGCGAATTCCGTCAGCATGGCCGCACCCGCGTCGCCCGGCTTGCCGGTCGGCAGGCGCAATTCCAGCAGGCGGCGCTCGGCGAACAGCGACAGGCTCTCGCCCGCGGCGCGCAGCGCCTGCCAGTCGAAGCCGCGCTCGGCGAAGAACACTTCCCGGCTGGAAAAACCCTGCGCGCGCGCGGCAGCGCGAATGGCATCCGCCGCCTCGCCGAGCTGCAGCGGCTCGTCGCCGGCGAGCAGGTAGATGGGGGCGAGCGGCTGCCTCAGGTGCTCGGCGAGCTTCTCCGGATAGAGCTTCATGTGCCGTCCGTCGTGGCGACGGAAATCCGCCGCAGCATTTCCCAGATGGCGTCCTCGCGCATCGCCTCCACGGCGTAGTCGACTTCGCTGCGGTTGGTCAGGGGATCGGTGGGATCGAGCAGCAGGTTGTTCTGGCGGGCGACTTCCTGCTGTTCGACGAGAATCTTTCCTTGGGCGTCCAGGACGCGGAACACCAGCAGCACACGAATCTCGTACTCCTGCGGCCGCCCCCGCATGTCACGCGCCAGCACGCGGCGCGGCGCGGACGCGGAAAGGATCTGCAGCACACCCGTGGCCCGTTCGCGCGCCTGCACGACCTCGACGCCATTCAGCGTGAGCGCACGCGCGATGGCACGCAGCAGCTCGCCGTCGCCGCCGCGGTAGTCGATGTAGGTGGCCTGCATTTCAGGCGGCAGCGCGGTGTCGCCACGAAGCTGGAAGCCGCAACCGGCGAGCAGGGTGGCGAGCATCAATGTGAACAGTTTCAGTCGCACGTTCGGCTTCCTCTGTCTCGCATCATGGAACGGCATTTGGTCGCGAAGCTTTTCCGACCTTGCATCAATTCCGAAAATCCCCCCGCCGCTGCGCGGCGCCCCCCTTTGAGAAAGGGGGTGAAAGCGCTCGCTCACCCTTGAAGAAGCGACGCTTTTCTCCCTCCCTTTTCCAAAGGGAGAGCCGGGGAGGGATTTTCTATACGACCACGTTCACCAGCTTGCCAGGAACGACGATGACCTTGCGTACCGGCTTTCCTTCAATGAAGCGCTGCACGTTGGCATCCGCGATGGCGGCGGCTTCGATTTCCTCGCGCGAGGCGGACGCCGGCACGGAGACATGGCCGCGCAGCTTGCCGTTGACCTGCACGACAAGCTCGATCTCATCACGCACCAGCGCGGACTCGTCCACTTCCGGCCAGCCGGCTTCGAGGATGTCCTCGCCGAAACCGAGCTTCTGCCACAGTTCCTCGGTGAAGTGCGGCGCGACCGGGTGCAGCACGCGCAGCAGGATGCCATAGCCTTCGCGGCGCACCTCGGCAAGGCCCTCGCCGTTCTCCGGCAGGTCATCGAGCGTGTTGAAAAGCTTCATCGCGCCCGAGACCACGGTGTTGAACTGCTTGCGCTCGTAGTCGGCGTTGATCTGCCGCAGGGCCTCATGCACCTGGCGGCGCGCGTCCTTCAGCGGCTTGTCGAGGTTCGTGCCTGTCACATCGCCTGCCGCGCGAATCGAAGCGGCAACGGATTCCTCGGAAACGTGCTGCCAGATCCTGCGAATGAAACGGTACGCGCCTTCGATGCCGGTGTCGGACCATTCCAGCGTCTGCTCGGGGGGAGCCGCGAACATCATGAACAGGCGCGTCGCATCCGCGCCGTACTGGTCCACCATGTGCTGCGGATCGACGCCGTTCAGCCTGGACTTGGACATGGTGCCGATGCCGCCGTATTCCACCGCCTTGCCGTCGCTGCGGCGCTTCGCGGCAATGACTTCGCCCTTGTCGTTGCGCTCGACCTCGACGTCCTGCGGCGGCACGTACTCGATGCGGCCCGCGCCTTCCTTGATGAAGAACACGTGGTTCAGCACCATGCCCTGGGTGAGCAGGTTGGTGAACGGCTCGTCGAAATTCACGAGACCGAGATCGCGCATCACGCGCGACCAGAAGCGCGAGTACAGCAGGTGGAGAATGGCGTGCTCGATGCCGCCGATGTACTGGTCCACCGGCATCCAGTACGCGGTGCGTTCGTCCACCATCGCGCCCGTGTTGTCCGGGCAGGTGTAGCGCATGAAGTACCAGGACGAATCCACGAAGGTGTCCATGGTGTCGGTCTCGCGCCGCGCCGGGCCGCCGCACTGCGGACAGGCGACGTTGAGGAACTCCTCGTGGCGGTTGAGCGGGTTGCCGTGGCCGTCCGGAACCAGGTGCTCCGGAAGCACGACCGGAAGCTGATCGTCCGGCACCGCGACCTCGCCGCACTTCTCGCAATGGATGAGCGGAATCGGGCAGCCCCAGAAGCGCTGCCGTGACACGCCCCAGTCGCGCAGGCGGAAGTTGATGCGCTTCCTGCCCAGCGACTTCGCTTCCAGGTCACGGGTGATCGCGTCGGTGGCGGCCTGGAAACCGAGGCCGTCGTACGCGCCGGAGTTCACCAGCACGCTCTCCTTCGAGGCGTACTCGTCGCGCCACTCGCGCGTGTCGTAGTTGTCGCAGGCAACGACCTGGCGGATCGGCAGGCCGTACTTGCTGGCGAACTCGAAATCGCGCTCGTCGTGCGCCGGCACGGCCATGACCGCGCCTTCGCCGTAGGTGATGAGCACGTAGTTCGCCACCCACACCGGCAGCTTCTCGCCGGTCAGCGGATGCTCGCAGTCGATGCCGAGCGGCATGCCGCGCTTTTCCTGCGTGGCGATTTCCGCCTCGGTGGTGCCGCCCTTGCGGCATTCCTCGATGAAGGCCGCGACTTCCGGGTTGTGCTTCGCGGCCGCGAGCGCCAGCGGGTGCTCCGCGGCGACGGCGACGTAGGTCGCGCCCATGAGCGTGTCCGGGCGCGTGGTGAAGACCTTGATGACCTCATCGCCGCAGGGGAAATGGATCTCCGCGCCCTCGGAGCGGCCGATCCAGTTGGCCTGCATCAGCTTGACGCGCTCCGGCCAGCCCTCGAGAGCATCCAGCGCTTCCAGCAGTTCGTCGGCGTAGCGTGTGATGTTGAGGTAGTACATCGGCATCTCGCGCTTTTCCACCAGCGCGCCGGTGCGCCAGCCGCGGCCGTCGATGACCTGCTCGTTGGCGAGCACGGTCTGGTCGACGGGATCCCAGTTGACGATGCCGGTCTTCTTGTAGGCGATGCCCTTTTCACGCATGCGCAGGAACAGCCACTGGTTCCAGCGGTAGTAGGCCGGATCGCAGGTGGCGATCTCGCGCTCCCAGTCGATCGCGAAACCCAGCGCCTTGAGCTGGCCGCGCATGTAATCGATGTTGTCGTAGGTCCACTTCGCCGGCGGCACGTTGTTCTGCATGGCGGCGTTCTCGGCCGGCAGGCCGAAGGCGTCCCAGCCCATGGGCTGCAGCACGTTGTAGCCGCGCATCCGCATGTGGCGGGTGATGACGTCGCCGATGGTGTAGTTGCGCACGTGGCCCATGTGCAGCTTGCCGCTGGGATACGGCAGCATGCTCAGGCAGTAGTACTTGGGCCGGGAGTCGTCTTCGCGGACGCGGAAAGTGCCGCGCTCGTTCCAGCGCTGCTGGATGCGGCGTTCAGTTTCTTGCGGCTGGTATTGAGCTTCCATTGTTCTCTTCGTCTTGGCGGGCGGCCGTCATCAACAGGATGGCGAACGTGCAATAGTAAGTGATTGCTATGGAGTGGTTAAACACCGTTTCCGTCAGCGCCGAGACGGAAACCGAAATCACGAGAAGAATCATCGCGCCGCGCGGCCAGCCGGACAGGCGGCGCACGGCGAACGCAACCGGCGCCGCCAGCACCGCGAGCAAGGCCAGGAATCCCAGCCAGCCGCGTTCCAGCAGGGTGTTCAGGTAATCGCTGTGCGCGTGGTCGTAACCGGTCAGCCGCCAGGCAGCGCGCCCCGCCTCGGCCTCCTCGCGGATCATTTCCGGCCAGCTGCCGGTGCCGCGGCCGGTGGGTTTCCAGCCGATGTTGCGCAGCGCCGCCGCCCACATGCCGAGCCGGTTGCCGACCGGGGATTCCAGCGCCGCGAAGGCGTACTCGCCCGGCAAGGTCTCCAGCGGAATCAGCAACACCTCGTCGCCGGGCGCGATGTGCAGGTTGAAACGGGTAAGCGCAATGTCCGTGACCGCCGGAAGCGGCACCCGCCGGAAGCCTTCTTCACGGTATTTCGCCGGCGCTTCACCGCCCTGCAAGGACAAGGTGGCGCGGCCCCGGAACAGGATTTCGCCGCCGTCGCCGACCGCCGCATGCCGGTACGGCGAGCGCCAGCGGGCGCGCTTGTCGCCCGAATTGAAAAGCCGGATCGCATGCGCCACTCCGCCACCGCATTCCGCCGGTGCATCCTGGACCGCCACTACCGAGACGGACAGCTCCCGGCGATAGCTGCGCGAATGACGCAACAGCTCGCGCAATGCGGCTTCGTCATCGACGCAGCCGCGCGTCTCGACGGCAACGTCACTGGCACGTTGCCAGTCGCGCACGTCATCGATGCCGTCGCTGATGCGCGGCCAGAGCCAGCCGATCGCGCACGCTGCCAGCACCATGAAGATCACCGCGCTGCCGGTGACCAGGCGGCGGTGCGCCCTGCCCTGCCAGGCCAGCATCAACATGCCGCTCGCCGCCGCCGCGATCACGCTGAGCAGCGCGCCACGCGTGCCGGAGAATGTCACCGCCACCAGCGCGAACACCGCGCCCAGGGCGGCAAGCCAGCGCTCCTGGCGATTCCCGCGCAGCAGCAGGGCCAGGTTGAGCGCGAACAGCAGCGCGGAAAGATGGCCGAAGACAATGGAAATGCTCTCGCCGCTGGCGCGATGCGAGAAATCGCCGGCGATGATCACTTCGCCGATCGCCCAGGCGCCGGTGAACATGCCGCCCGCTGCCACCGCCAGCTTCAGCCAGCGCTCCGCGAACCCTGTCTTCAGGAGCGCGAAGAACAACGGCAGCGCCAGCAGGAAACGCGCGTCGCGGCCGAGGATCTTCTCGCCGAGACGCGTCTGCTCACCGAGCAGGAAGCTCGCGAGGCTCGCGAGGAAATACGCCGCGAACGCGAGCAGCACCCATCTGGTCTCGCGATGCAGGGGCGGCCAGTCGCGCTTCACCAGGATCACGAGACCGGCGATCACGAACAGCGCAAAGATGACGCTGGCAGCCTTGTCGACGGTGAGCGCCAGCAGCGGGAACGCCGCGAGCAGGCACCAGGCAAGCAACTGCAGGCGCGAGGCAGCCGCCTGGTTCATCGCGCACTCCACTTGCGCGAAGCGAAGCCGATGGCCAGCAGGAAGAACGCCGCGATCACCACCGGCCAGTTGCCGAAGCGCACGTAGGGCGTGGCGCCTTCGCGCAGCTCCACCTCCCCGCGCAGTACGGTGGTCTCGAACTGCGGCACGCTGGCGCGCACCCGGCCGTGGTGATCGACGATGGCGGTAACGCCCGTGTTGGTGCCGCGGATCAGCCAGCGGCCGGTTTCAATGGCGCGCATGCGCGCGATCTGGAAATGCTGCAGCGGGCCGATGGAGCGGCCGAACCAGCCGTCGTTGCTGATGTTGACCAGCAGATGCGCCTCGGGAAGCGCGGTGATCACTTCCTCGCCGAACACCGCCTCGTAGCAGATCATGATCGCTGCGGCGAGGCCGGGAGCGATCTCCAGCGCGGAACCGTCGCGTCCGGTCTCGAAATCGCTGTACGGCAGGTTCATCAGGCGCAGCCAGTTGCGCACGAAATCCGGTACCGGGAAGTACTCGCCGAAGGGCACGAGATGCCGCTTGTGATAGAAACGGCGCTCGTCCGCGCCCAGCACCACCGCGCTGTTGTAGTAGACGTCCTCGGCGAGGTCATGCACCAGCGTGCCGGTCAGGAGACGGCCTTCACCGCGCAACAGCTCGTCCTCGAGCTGCGCGTAGAAGCCGGTGTCGAGCTGGTAATAAAGCGCGGGGATGGCAGCCTCCGGCCAGACGATGAGATCCGCATCGGCGTGCTCTTCGGTCAGCGACCAGTACTTCAGCATGGTCGGCACGCGCTGCGTGGTCAGCCACTTCTCGTCCTGCGCGACATTGCCCTGCACGAGCGCGACCGAAAGCCGCTCGCCGGTGGGGCGGGTCCATGAAACACGGTCCAGCGCGAAGGCGCTGATCGTGAGCAGCGCGGCGAGCGTAATGGCAAAGGCCGATGCGGGGCGCACGACACCGCGCGACAGCAAGGCCAGGCAACCGGCGAGCATCGCCACCACGAGGGAAACACCAAACACGCCCGCCACCGGCGCAAGACCCGCCAGCGCGGTTTCGGTCTGCGAATAGCCGAGCGAGAACCACGGGTAGCCGCTCAGGAACCAGCCGCGGATCCATTCCAGCGCCACCCACAGCGCCGGCAACCAGGCAAGATGACGGAAGGTGTCATTGCGCGGCGAGAAGCGCGCGCTCAACCAGCCGAACAGCGCGTAGTACGCGCCCATGATGGCGAACATCAGCAACATGACGAGCACGGCGAGAATGATTGGCGCCTTGCCGAAGACATGCAGGCTGATGAAGATCCAGTAATTGCCGGCCGCGAACCACGCCGCACCGAACACGAAACCGGTCCACGCCGCGCGCCACGGTTCCGCGCCGTCGACGAGGCGGAAAAGCAGCGCCAGCGAAAGCACCGGAATGAAGAACAGGCCGAAGGGCGCGAACGCGAACACGTTCGCCATGCCTGCAAGGGCCGCGAGCACCAGCACGGAGCGGAACCGCTCAGACACCCGGGCGAAGCTCATTGCCGATCAGTCCGCGGCGCGCGAGGGCGGCGGCGACAACACGGTGATTTCGAGCAGGTGGATGCGGCGGTTGTCGGCGCGAGTGACACGGAAACGGAAACGTCCCATCTCGATGCTCTCGCCACGGCGCGGCAGGCGACCGAATGCGTGCATGACCAGCCCCCCGATGGTGTCGAACTCTTCGTCGCTGAGGTCCGCGCCGAAGTACTTGTTGAAGTCCTCCACCATGGTCAGCGCCTTGACGGTGTAGCGCGTCTCGTTGTGGCGGATGATCTCGGTTTCTTCCTCGATGTCGTGCTCGTCGTCGATCTCGCCGACGATCTGCTCCAGCACGTCCTCGATGGTGACCAGGCCCGCGACGCCGCCGTACTCGTCGACCACCACGGCCATGTGATTGCGGCTGGCGCGGAATTCCTTCAGCAGCACGTTGAGGCGCTTGGATTCCGGGATGAAGGTCGCCGGACGCAGGTATTCGCGGATGTTGAAGCCGGCCGGCTTCTCCACCCAGTAGCGCAGCAGGTCCTTGGCGAGCACGATGCCGAGCACCTCGTCGCGGCTGTCGCCGATGACCGGGAAGCGCGAGTGGCCGGATTCGATGATCAGCGGCAGCACTTCCTCCAGGGTGGTGTCGCGCTCGATCACCGCCATCTGCGAACGCGGCACCATGACGTCGCGCACCTGCATGTCGGCGACCGCCAGCACGCCTTCCAGCATGGCCTGCGCGTCGGCATCGAAGAGATTGCGCTTCTGTGCGTCGCGGAGAAGTTCGAGGAGTTCCTCGCGGTCGCGCGGCTCGCCGGAAAGGACGGTGCCTATGCGTTCGAACCAGCCGCGGATGCCCCCATGGGCGGTGTGATTGCCGTTACTACTCGGAGGGTTGTCGTCTGCCATGTGACGTCAGATTTCCTGGTAAGGGTCCGCATAGCCTAAGCGGGCCATGATTTCGGTTTCAAGCGCTTCCATGATCTCGGCGTCCGTGTCGATTTCATGGTCATAGCCGATGAGATGCAGGCAGCCGTGCACCACGAGATGTGCCCAGTGCGCTTCCAGCGGCTTGCCCTGCTCCGCCGCCTCGCGCGCCACCACCGGCGCGCACAGCACGAGATCGCCGAGCAGCGGCAGGCCGAGTTCCGCCGGCAGTTCCGCCGGGAAGCTCAGCACGTTGGTGGCGTAATCCTTGCCGCGCCAGGTGCGGTTGAGCTCGCGGCCCTCGGCCTCGTCGACCACGCGCACCGACAATTCCGCCTCGTCGCGGCGCCCTTCGAGCGCCGCCGCGGCCCAGCGGTGGAAGTCGGATTCGGGAGGAACGCCGGGATGTTCACTGGCATTCTGCACGTCGAGCGCGAGCATCAATGCGGTTCCACCCCGCCAAGGGTCTCGTAGGCGGTGACGATGCGCTGGACCAGCGCGTGGCGCACCACGTCGCGTGCCGAGAAGAAGGTGAAGCTCACGCCTTCCACGTCCTTCAGCACCTCGACGGCATGGCGCAGGCCGGAGCGCACGTTGCGCGGCAGGTCCACCTGCGTGACGTCGCCGTTTACCACCGCGCGCGAACCGAAGCCGATGCGGGTGAGGAACATGCGCATCTGTTCGATCGTCGTGTTCTGCGCCTCGTCCAGCAGGATGAAGGATTCGTTCAGCGTGCGGCCGCGCATGAAGGCGAGCGGTGCCACCTCGATGACGTTGCGCTCGATCAGCCGCGCGACCTTCTCGAAGCCGAGCATTTCATACAGCGCGTCGTACATCGGCCGGAGGTACGGATCGACCTTCTGGGTGAGATCGCCGGGCAGGAAGCCGAGCCGCTCGCCCGCTTCCACCGCGGGGCGCACCAGCACCAGGCGGCGCACCTCGTCGCGCTCCAGCGCTTCCACCGCGCTCGCCACGGCGAGATAGGTCTTGCCCGTGCCCGCGGGGCCGACGCCGAAGGAAAGATCATGGGTGCGAATGCTGGCGAGATAGGAACGCTGCGCAGGGCCGCGGCCGCGGATCGGGCCGCGACGGGTGTGCACCACGACCTCTTCCGCCTCGCGCTGCTCGACGCCCTTTTCCAGCAGTTCGTCCGCGCCGGCCTCCTGCAGCGAAAGATGCACGCGCTCCGGGGTGAGCGTTTCGCGGCCCGCGACGGCGTACAGCTCGCGCAGCACCTCCGCGGCGATCACGGCGGAGCTGTTCTCGCCGATCACCTGGAAGCGCGTGCCGCGGTTGCTGATCTCCACTCCGAGGCGGCGCTCGATCTGCCGAAGATGCGCATCGAACGCGCCGCACAGGTTGGCGAGCCGCTCGTTGTCCTGCGGGGAAAGCGTGATGTCGATGGTGTGAGGTTGTGCGTTCAAGCGTTGATCCGTGTCAGGAGTTCGCCGCCATCGCATGCCTGCCGGCCAGGCGGCCGCGCAGCGAGTTCGGCAGGTTCTCGGTGATGACCACATCGACGAACTGGCCGATCAGCGATGACGGGCCGTCGAAGTTCACCCAGCGGTTATTGTCGGTGCGCCCGGCAAGCTGCGCGGGGTTCTTCGTCGACGGCCTTTCCACCAGCACGCGCTGCGTCGTGCCGACCATGCCCGCGGTGTACTCCAGGTTGAACTGCTGGATGCGGGCCTGCAGCACCGCAAGGCGTTTCTGCTTCTCGTCGTAGCTCACGTCATCGTCGTACGAGGCGGCCGGCGTGCCGGGACGGCGCGAATAGATGAAGCTGAACGCCTGGTCGAAGCGGATGTCGTTGATCAGCTTCATCGTCTGCTCGAAATCCTTCTCGGTCTCGCCGGGGAAGCCGACGATGAAATCCGAGGACAGCGAGATGTCCGGCCGCGCCTCGCGCAGGCGGCGGATCTTCTGCTTGTATTCCAGCGCCGTGTGACCCCGCTTCATGGCCGCAAGTATCCTGTCCGAGCCCGATTGCACCGGCAGGTGCAGGTAACTTGCAAGCTTGGGGACATCGCGGAAGGCTTCAATCAGGCTGTCGGTGAATTCCACCGGGTGCGAGGTCGTGAAGCGAATGCGCTCGATGCCGTCGATCTCCGCGACATAACGGATCAGCAGCGCAAGATCGCACAGCGTGCCGTCGTGCATGGGGCCGCGGTAGGCATTGACGTTCTGGCCCAGCAGGGTCACTTCCTTCACGCCCTGCGCGGCGAGCTGCACCACCTCGGCGATGACGTCATCGAACGGCCGGCTGACTTCCTCGCCGCGCGTGTACGGCACGACGCAGAAGGTGCAGTACTTGGAACAGCCTTCCATGATGGAAACGAAGGCGGTCGCACCCTCGGCGCGCGGCGCCGGCAGGTGATCGAACTTCTCGATCTCCGGGAAGCTCACGTCCACCACGGCACGCTTCTCGACGCGCGCCGCCTCGATCATGTGCGGCAGGCGGTGAATGGTCTGCGGGCCGAACACGAGGTCCACGAACGGCGCGCGCCGCACGATGCCCTCGCCTTCCTGGCTGGCAACGCAGCCGCCCACGCCGATGACGAGATGCGGCTTCTCCTGCTTCAGCGCGCGCCAGCGGCCGAGCTGCGAGAACACCTTCTCCTGCGCCTTCTCGCGCACCGAGCAGGTATTGAGAAGAATGACGTCCGCCTCGGCCGGGTCCGCCGTCTGCTCGAGGCCGTGCGATTCCCGCAGCACGTCCAGCATCTTTGCCGAATCGTACTCGTTCATCTGGCAGCCAAAGGTCTGGACGTAGATCTTGCCGGGCATGGGTCACCATTGACGCCCGCCCGGCGGATGCCGCCGGACGGGAAAATTCCAGGAAACGCGGTAGTTTACAGACAGCAGCGGTGCCGTGGCCAGATTACTGGATGACGCGCAGGTGCGGCGCCCGGGCGTGGTGGCTCCAGTCGGTGCGGGTGGCGAATTCCGGCACCAGCTCGCGCAGGCGGTCGATGGTCAGGATGGTGTTGCCGTCCTCGGCCGCGCGGGTGAGCTCGGCAAGGCCCAGGGAAAGCGCGCTCCAGTCCACCGGGAAGCTGCTGGCCTGCAGCAGCTTGGGATGCTGGGTCGGCACCAGGTTCTCGTTCTTGTAGAACAGCTCCTCGTGCAGCTTCTCGCCCGGGCGCAGCCCCGTGTAGACCACCTCGATGTCGCGCTGCGGCACCTTGCCGGTGAGGCGGATCATCTTCTCCACCAGCTCGCGGATCAGGATGGGCTTGCCCATGTCCATGACGAAGATCTCGCCGCCGCTGCCGATCACGGTGGCCTGCAGGATCAGGCCCACGGCTTCCTGGGTGGTCATGAAGTAGCGCGTGACTTCGGGATCGGTGACGGTCACCGGACCGCCGCTGCGGATCTGCTCCTCGAACAGCGGGATCGCCGAGCCGCAGGAGCCGAGCACGTTGCCGAACCGCGTGGTGATGAAGCGGGTCGCCGTGCGGCGGCCAAGGTTCTGGCAGTAGATCTCGGCCACGCGCTTGGTCGCGCCCATCACGCTGGTCGGGTTCACCGTCTTGTCGGTGGACACCAGCACGAAGCGCTCCACGCCGGCCTCGACCGCCACGTCCGCGATCACCTTGGTGCCGGCGACATTGTTCAGCACGCCCTGGCACGGGTTCTCTTCCAGGATCGGCACGTGCTTGTACGCCGCCGCGTGGAAGACCACCGAGGGCTGATGCCGGGCGAACAGCCGCTGCATGAGCGCCGCATCGCGCACGTCGCCGATCACCGCGACGACGTTCACGCCGGCGAAGCGGTTCTTCAGCTCCATCTCGATGCGGTACAGGTTGAACTCGGAATTGTCGATCACCAGCAGCGTGCGCGGCCCATGCGCGGCGATCTGTCGGCAAAGCTCGGAACCGATGGACCCGCCGCCGCCGGTGACCGTCACGACGCGATTCGCGAGGAAATCCGCGATTCTTCCGCAATCGAGATCAATCGGATCACGGCCCAGCAGGTCTTCCACCGTCACCGGGCGCAGCTGCGAACTGTCCGCCTTGCCGTGCGAAAGCTCCTGCAGCGTGGGCAGGGTGCGGAACTCGACCCGGACATCAGTGCACAGGCGGACGATGCGATCCATCACCTCGCGTCCCGCGGACGGCATGGC
>Ga0207873_1001406_pt1 | contig 23184 bp, 16 predicted proteins | sample BGWIniCompost_FD_187373 | JGI IMG/M metagenome (GOLD analysis project Ga0207873, IMG submission 187373) | Cellulose adapted compost microbial communities from Newby Island Compost Facility, Milpitas, CA, USA - BGW Initial Compost (SPAdes)... ...
CGGCTGGGTGGTCGAGCACAGCCGCCTCGTCGTCGATACGAGAAACGCCACGGCCGGCCTCGATGCACCCCACATCATCGGCCTCAGCGGCCGGCTGCGTAGCGCGCAGGTACGAATGGGCGAAAGCGTCGAAGCGTGATCTTCGTGCCCGCGGGAAGTGGTCAGGCGACCACTTCCGCCGGATCGGAAACGCCATAGAGCAGCGAGTTGGGCTCGACGTCGAGGTTGTACGAGGTGGATCGCCTGCTCGCCGTACCCCGCCGGCTCGATGGGGTTGATGGTGTCAGGGCGGGAGCGGCGAGTCGGAAAGAGGAGACGGGTGCGTGATTCGAATGCTCGAAGACATTTACCGAATCCTGCACGCCCACCGGCGCATCGTCGCCATGGTCGCGTATGGCGGCGTGGCAGCGTTGGCCTATCTCCTTGCATTCCTGTTGCGCTTCGAGTTCCGCTGGGTGCCCGACCACTATCGGGTCTTCTTCGCCACGCTTCCGGTCCTGCTGGCGATCCGCCTGGCATTCGTCAAGCTGCTCAAGCTCAATACAGGTCGCTGGCGTTTCGTCGGCACGCGTGACGTTCTGCACCTCGCGATCGCCACGACGCTCGGATCCATCACTTTCTTTGCTGTCTCCCGCCTCCCCTTCTGGCTCCGAGTGGTCCCCCGCTCCGTCATCCTGATCGACTGGATTCTGTGCATATATCTCACTGCGGGCGTGTGGATCACGTATCGCACGCTCTTCGAGTCGATTCGCCACCGTCGTTCGGGGTTCAACAGGAGGGCGAAGCGTGTACTGATCGTCGGAGCCGGTGAAGCCGGAAGTCGCCTTTGTCGAGAACTCAGCCGGTTCCCGACCGGTTACCGGCCCGTAGGGTTTGTGGACGACGATCCCACGAAGTGGGGGACGCGGATCCACGGTCTCGAGGTGCTGGGCCCGACAGCCGAGTTGGAGCGGATCGCAAGGGAGGCCCGGGTCGCGGAGATCATCATCGCGGTGCCGTCGGCGGGGCCATCGGAATTGCGGCGGATTGTCGGTCAGTGCGAGGCAGCCGCGCTGCCGTTCAAGGTCCTTCCGGGGATCGAGGAGGTACTGTCCGGGAGGGTTCGGGTCGATCACCTTAGAGAGCTCAGGATCGAGGACCTCCTGGGGCGGGAGCCGATCAGGCTCGAACTGCCGGAATTGGCGGCGGATCTCGACGGCCGGTCGGTTCTGATCACCGGGGCGGCCGGGTCCATCGGGTCCGAGCTGGCACGGCAGGTAGCGCTTCACAGACCGAGAACCCTCGTCCTTTTCGATCAGGCGGAGACGAGCCTGTTCTTTCTCGAGTTGGATCTTCGTGACCGTTTCCCCGACCTCCACATCGTTCCGGTGGTCGGAGACGTGGTAGACGACGTCGCGATAGAGCGGGTGTTCGAGGCGTACCGCCCCGATCGGGTGTTTCACGCGGCCGCTTACAAACACGTGCCGTTGATGGAGGCCAATGTCCGGGAGGCGGTCCGGAACAACGTGATCGGAACCTGGTGCGTAGCCAGCGCTGCTGGCGTGCACGGCGCGGAGAAGTTCGTCCTTGTCAGTACAGACAAGGCGGTGCGCCCCGTGAGCGTCATGGGTGCGACGAAGCGCCTCGCGGAAATGGTCGTGCTGGATCTCCAGGAGCGTTACCCGTCCACGGCGTACGCCGCGGTGCGCTTCGGCAACGTTCTCGGCAGCAACGGCAGCGTGATTCCGATCTTCAAGCGCCAACTCGAGGCTGGGAAGCCGCTCACGGTCACGCACCCGGAGGCCACGCGTTACTTCATGACGATCCCGGAGGCTGTCCAGCTCATTCTTCTGGCCTCGCTCCTCCCGGACATTCGCGGCCACGTGGCGATGCTGGAAATGGGCGAGCCGATCCGGATCCTCGACCTTGCGAAGAATCTGCTGCGACTGTCCGGGATGGCGGCGCGCAACGGGCAAAACGTGGTGTTCACGGGCCTTCGCCCGGGCGAGAGGTTGCACGAAGAGCTGGTCGCGCCCGACGAGCAGACCATTCCCACCTCGATCCCCAAGGTCAGACTGATCGAGTCGCGCAACGGCATATCCCAAGGGATCCAGTCTATCGCGGTGCTGAAGTCGGCACTCCAGGATGGAAGTGACGAGCAGCTGCTCAAGGTCCTTTGCGATCTCTTCCCCTGCCTTCTCAGCCGGACGACCGACGCGGCGGAGGCGTCCATGGCCACGGCCACGGCGGAATAGTGACAACTGAGTCTCCGCCGACGCCGCGGCGCGGGGCGGGGTCGAGATTGCGACGTCGTGTCTCGACGGCCTGTTCCGCCGGTGTCGGATGTCCGCCGACGGCACGGCCTCTCCCGGTGTCGACTCTCCCCTAATTCCAGTGAAGCGCAGACCGCATGCGTGGGACGGACACCGGCCCGATCAGTGGAGCCGGCGTCGGTTGGGCGTTCGCGTTCCGTCTCGGTCTCGTAGCGGGCACTCCTGGAGAGGCGACGACGGCACCTGAGCACCCCCGCCGTTGAGGGTTTATGAAGGTTCTATATGTAGTGCAGAACCGAGCGCCGTTCTCCGGAAGCCAGGGCATCGGCGGGCGGACGGCGCACATAATCGGAGTCGTCGAAGCCCTGCAAAGATTGGGGCACGAAGTGGTTTTCCAGGCGTTCGAGCCCCTGCCGTACATATCTTCGAGCGCCGTTCGGTTCCGCCCCTTGATTCCGCGAGGGGGGGCCGTTCCCCGCGTTCGTGGGATCCTGCAGCAGTGGTCGACGGTTTCGCAGGTCATTCGGGCGGTCGCCGAGGAACGGCCGGGGATGCTCTACATCCGTTGGGCGCGCAACGTCTTTGTCGAGCGTATCCGCCGTGCATATCCGGACCTGCCGATCGTGCTGGAGTGCAACTCCACGGCGCGTATGAACCTCGGAGGCGCGGCCAGACCCGGCGTGCTGCGCCGTTGGGTGGACCACTGGAGCGACCGTGCGAATGCGAGGATCGCGACCGTGGTCTCTGCCGTCTCCGAGGAGACCCGTGACTTCCTGCTTCGCGACCACCCCTACCTCGACCTGCGTCGGGTGATCGTCAATCCCAACGGAGTCGACACCGACCGGTTCCGACCCCTGGCGTCGCAGGTACGGGAGGAATATGGCATTCCGGGGGAGGCCGTACTCGTGGGCTATGCCGGGTACTTCGTGCCGTGGCACCGTGTCGACCTGATGATCGAGGCGTTCCATCGTCTCGGACGGGACGATATGTACCTGTTGATCCTCGGAACCGGGCCGGAAGAGCTCGTGCTGAAACTCCGCCGGCTCGCCGAAGGCCCTTGCGCGGATCGAATCGTGTTCGCCGGCCCCGTTCCGTTCGATCGTATGCCGGAACACCTGTCGGCGTGCGACATCCTGGTGAGTCCGCAATCGGCCACGGTGGAAGGCCGTCTTCACCAGTCTCCGATCAAGTTGTTCGAGTACATGGCGGTCGCTCGCGCGGTCATCGGCGCACGCATTGGGCAGATCGCCGATATAATCGATGACGGAGTGAACGGCATCCTATTCGAGCCGGATGATGTCGAGTCGCTTGCAGCGGCCATTGGCCGACTTGCGGACGACCCCGGCTTGCGGGCCCGGCTCGGAGCGGAAGCCCGGCATTCCGTTATGCGCGACTATTCCTGGGATGCGAACGTGAGGCGGATCCTGGGGGCGGTCGAGGGAGCGATGGAGGTCGCAGCCGGCCACCTGCCGGGTGCGGGAGGCCGCAGGTGATGAGGGCGCTGTCCGCCGCGCCCGAAGCCGTTTCTTGGCGGAGCCGTGGGCGCGAAGGCGGCCGGGCTCATGGTGTTGTGGGAACCGTGAAATGTCGTACGGGCTCGCATCGGTAGCCAAGCAGCTATTCGGAAGTGCCGGATTGCGCCGCGCGATCGGGAACACGGGTTGGCTGATCGCGGAGCGCGTGATCCGTCTCCTATATGGCGTGTTCGTCGGAGCCTGGGTGGCGCGGTTCCTCGGCCCATCCGATTTCGGCACGCTCAATTACGCCATCGCGTTCGTCGCACTGTTCACGTCGTTGACGCACTTCGGCCTCCATGGCCTCGTCGTCCGCGACATCGTGCGCGATCCGCCGGGTGCGGGCGAAACGCTCGGTACCGCCTTCGTCATCCGGCTCCTGGGTGGTATCATCAGCTTCGCTCTCGTATTGCTGACCGCCGCCCAACTCCATTCCGATGCGACGACGAAAGTCCTGATCGCGATCCTGGGTACGGGCCTGGTCTTCCAGGCGTTCGATGTGATCGATTTGTGGTTCCAGGCCCAGGTTCAGTCGAAATACTCGGTCATCGTCAAGAGCGCGTCGATCGGGGTGGCAGCGGCCGCAAAGGTGGCCATGATCGTTGCCGATGCCCCCGTCGTCGCATTCGCCGCGGCTACGGCTGCCGAAATGGCGCTCGGCGCGGTCGGCCTGGTCGTCGCCTACTGGTACCAAGGGCTGCGGCTCTCGGCGTGGAGAGCGACTTTCGTTCGCGGTCGCGAGCTGCTAGGGCAGTCCTGGCCGCTGATCCTTTCGGCGATCGGCGCGAAGATCAACCTCGACATCGACAAGGTGATGCTCGGTCGGATGGCTGATGCGAGCGTGGTCGGAAGCTACTCGGCTGCCGCGAGGCTGTCGGAGCTGTGGTATTTCGTTCCGGTCGCAATCGTCTCATCAGTGTTTCCCGCTTTGGTCCGGAGCCGGCAGATGGGGCAGTCGATCTACAAGGCCCGCATGCAGAGCCTCTACGACGTACTGCTCTGTCTCTCGGTCACCGTCGCGCTGGTCGTTGCCCTGTCGTCGGATTTCGTTGTGCATCTTCTCTTCGGCAACGCCTACGCAGATGCCGCTCGGATCCTCTCGGTCCACGTCTGGGCGGGCATTTTCACGTTCCAGGCGGCCGCCCTCAGCAAATGGCTGATCAACGAGGGCCTGTTGAAATTCTCGTTCATCCGACACGTCCTGGGCGCGATCGTGAACGTCGCATTGAACTTGGTCTTGATACCGAGGTACGGCGGAATGGGCGCGGCCGTCGCGACCGTCATCTCGTATGCGACGTCGGGGTGGCTCGCGTGCTTCGTCTATCCGAAGACCCGGGTCGCCGGCGTACAGATGGCCCTGGCGTTTCTGGCGCCGATCAAGTTGCCGCTCCAGATTCTTCGGGGTGAGTGGCGTCCCGGTGGTGTCGTCGAGGGAGGCAGGATGTGATTCGAGTTCCCGGGAGGGTGCGACGGCGCATCGAGCGGCTGCTGCTGCGAATCAGCGCCAAGTCGCCCCTGTTGAGCTCCCTGTACTACGGATTGTTCTCGGATGCTTTCCGACGCGAGCACTTTGCAGTGGCGCGCGGCCGCATCCGCTATCTGGAGGCGTCCGCGTCACCGGAGGGATCGACCTATCTCTTGAGGCGCAACATTCACCGGCTCGAGAAAGGCCTCCTGATGCGCCCGCGGCGCCCCGTGTTCGCGACCAAGTACATCGAGGAGACGGTGGACTGCTACGAGCGCGTGGTGCGCCATCGGTTGGCGTGCAGCAACGGCGGGGACTTGCCTGGAGCCGAGGAGATCGCGTGGGCGCACGACGTTCTCGCCACGTACTTCTCGGTCGTAGACAGCCATCCGACGGTGGACCGGGCCGCCGACGCCTTCCGCCGGATTCCTCCGCTGCGGCGTGGTACGGACATACAGCTCGTGCCGTACAAGCGTGACGTGGAACAGACGCCGCCCGTCCGCTACGAGGATCTGGCGGCGCTCGCGCGCCGCCGGCGGTCGGTCCGATGGTACCTGCAGAAGCCGGTGCCCCGGGAGATGATCGATCGGGCGATCGAGGTGGCGGCCCAGGCGCCGAGCGCATGCAATCGGCAACCGTTTCGGTTCCTCGTCTTCGACGACCCCGAGCTGGTGCGCAAGGTGGCCTCCGTTCCGCTCGGAACTGCAGGATTCTACGACAACCTGCCGGTGATCGTGGTCCTCGTTGGCGAGCTTCGTTCCTTCTTCAGCGAGCGGGACCGCCATGCCGTGTACATCGATGCGTCTCTCGCGGCGATGTCCTTCGTCCTCGCCCTCGAGAGCCAGGGCCTCAGCTCGTGTTGCATCAACTGGCCGGATATCGAGCCTCAGGAGTCGATCATGGCGGAGTTGTTACGCCTGGCGCCCGACGAGCGGGTGATCATGCTGATCGGCCTGGGGTTCCCTGACCCAGACGGTCTGGTAGCCTATTCGCAGAAGCGGAGTCTGGACGAACTAAGGGAGTACAACCGTCGATGACGATCGAGATCGTGGGCGGGCATTTCGGCAACAAAGGCGCCCATCTCATGCTCGTCGCGACGGCCGAGCACTATGCCGAGCTGTACCCGCACGTCAGGCTGGTCGTCAAGAACGTCGGGGACTACGTGCAGCGGGCCCGTCTGGGCCTCCATCAAAAGCTCTGGTCCGAGCGCCTGGGGAGTACGCTGAGTGATCTCCTCGGGAGCGCGATACCGAAGCGCGTCCGCCGCGTGTACGGTCTGGTCCTGGACCGGGAGGTGGATGCCGTTCTGGACATTTCGGGATTCCGGTATAGCGACCAGTGGGAACCCGAGAAGACGGAGAGGGCGGCACGACTGGCCCGGCATTGGAAGCGTGCCGGGCGGAAGGTCGTCCTGATGCCGCAGGCATTTGGACCGTTCGAGCGGCGGAGGACGCGAGACGCGTTCCGCGTGCTCTTGGACCACGTGGACCTGGCGTATGCGCGGGACTCGCGATCCTATGAATTTGCCCGATCCGTGGCCGAAGACCATCCCGGTATACGGCTGGCGCCCGATTTCACGAACCTCGTTCCAGGTCGCGTAAGGGCAGGATGGACGGCGGGTGGTGATCTGGCCGGCGTGGTGCCGAACATCCGCATGGTGGATAAAACAGACGCCGATACCGCCAACGCATACGTGGCGGCAATGGCTGCATGCACCGAGGAACTCCTGGAAACCGGCCACCGGGTCGTCTTCGTGCTGCACCAGGTCGACGATGATGTCCTGGCGAAGCGCGTTTGTGGCGTCCTGGGCCGGGACCTCGAGATCGTACGCGAATCCGATCCGGTGGTACTCAAGGGAATCCTCGGGTCGTGCCGGGCGGTGGTCGGATCGCGATACCATGCCTTGATCAGCGCGCTGGCACAGGGCGTCCCGTGCCTCGGCATGGGATGGAGCCACAAGTATCAAGCGCTGTTCGAAGACTACGACTCTTCGGACTTCCTCGTGTCTCCGCGCACGCCCGTTGCCGACCTACGCGAGCGCGTCCGGATGCTTGTGAACGGGCCGGACCGGGATGCGTTGGTCGAGAGGATCCGGCGTGCCGCTGCCGCCCAACAAGAGCGAGCTCTGGAGATGTGGCGAGAGGTCGACGCGCTGGTCATGGGCACGCGAGCGGCCCAGACCGGAGCGATTCCGGAGTCGGCGGTTGCCGCACGTATCGGATCGTAGTGGGATGGGGCGTCCGTTCAGGCGTTCGTGGAGGGAAGCCGTCCTCGCCGCGCGGCGCCGGGCTCTGCGTTCCCGACTCTATCTCCGTGACCTCGTCCTTCCAACCTATGGCACGTTCCACGGCACGCGGAGACTCGAGCGCATCATAGAGGCTCCGGACCCCGGATTGATTGCGCCGTCGGACGCGGAGGCGATCGCTTCGGTGGCGCAACACTATCTGGATCACCGGTTCGACCTGCTCGGGTCGGGGTGGGTTCGTGTGAGGCACGGAATGGTCTGTCGTGGCCTGGAAGGGTGCCGCTACACCAGGCCGGGCAGGGTCGTGGTGGATTCGGGCGGACGCTGGCTCACGGGGCGGATCAACCACGCGAACGTGAGAGAGGCGATGCGCGTGTGGCGCCTCGTGGACGCCGATTACGATCCCATCGACTGGCAAGTCGATTTCAAGTCGGGCTGGCGCTGGTCCGAGGCCCAGTGGTACCGGGCCGTACCGCGCAGGCCGGCCTCCGGCGCGGACATCAAGGTGCCGTGGGAATTGGCAAGGGGCCAGCATTTCCCGCAACTCGCCCTCGCGTTCGGCCTGGCCAGAGCCGGTGCCACGGACCTCGTGTCTCCAGACCGGTGCGCGCGCGAGTTCAGGAACCAGGTGCTGGACTTCATCGCGACCAATCCACCTAGGTTCGGCGTGAACTGGTGCAACACGATGGAGGTCGCGATTCGGGTCGCCAACTGGCTTGTGGCGTGGGACCTCTTCAACGCTCTTGGTGCTCGCTTCGACGAGGCGTTCGAAGGCCAATTGGTCCGGAGCGTACTCGACCACGGGCGTCACATCGCGGCCAATCTCGAGTGGGCCGAGCGGATCCGAGGCAACCACTACCTCGCCAATATCGTCGGCCTCCTGTTCGCGGCTGCGTACTTGCCTCCCGACGAGGAAACCGACGCTTGGCTCGCGCTGGCCGTGCAGGAGCTCATCCATGAGGTCGAGTTCCAGTTCCTGCCGGACGGCGCCAATTTCGAGGCGTCCACCAGCTACCACCGATTCTCTGCGGAGCTCGTCGCCTACGCGACTGCGATGGCTTTGGCGGTGCCGCCCGAGCGGATCGAATCGGGGATGGCGCGGCCCAATGCGTGGCGCGGGGTCGGGCCACGGCTGCGCCCTCGCCTGCAGCGACGGACCGACGAGGCCGACCGGCGAGCCTTGTTCCCCAGGTGGTACATCGAGCGCCTCGAGCGGATGGCGGAATTCTGCACACACGTCACGGCGCCGGGAGCAGGGGCTGTCCAGATCGGCGACAACGACAGTGGCCGCTTTCTGAAACTCCGCCCGGCGCTCACGCGGCTGTCCGTTGAGGAGGCGCGCGACCGGCTGGCGAACCTCGACGGGTACGACGAGCTACCGTCGAGGGCCGACTATTGGCTTGAGGACCCGCTCGACCACCGCTCGACGGTGGCTGCGCTCAATGGGTTCTTCCGGCGGCCGGACCTGGGGGCTTTCGCGGCCGGAGCGCGCTGGGAAGAGGAGCTGGTCTCGAGACTTGCCGGCATCACGTTCGCGAGCTATCGCAGGTCTGGTGAACCTTCGGCTGCGGAGCGGGTCCGTATCGGGGCGCCTGGCGATCTGCAGCGGTTGCGTGATCGCCTGGCGAGCGATTCGCGGCTCTGGCGGACCGAGATCGAGATCGAAATCGGCGAGGCCGGTACGTTCGAGGAAGCGATTGCCTACCCGGACTTCGGGCTGTTCATCCTGCGCGGGTCGCGGGCGTTCTTGTCTTTCCGGTGCGGCCCCGTGGGGCAGAAAGGCAATGGCGGCCATGCGCACAACGACCAGTTGTCGATCACTCTCGTGGTGGACGCTGTTCCGTGGATAGCCGACCCGGGAAGCTATCTGTACACGCCGTTCCCGGAGATCCGGAATCGGTACCGTTCCGTCGTCGCGCACTTTGCCCCGCGGCCGGTACATGGCGAACCGGCTTCGCTCGATGAGGGTTTGTTTCGGCTCGCGGATCCGGGCGCCAGGTGCTTCTATTTCGGCTCCGACGGTTGCGCCGGAATGCACTGCGGTTACGGTGAGCCGGTGTACCGGCTCGTCCGGATCCTGGGGCGCACGATCCTAATCGAGGACTTTACCCCGTTCCAGATTCCGCAAGCGGTCGTGCCCCGGCGGATTCGGTCGCCGGCGGATGTGCCGGTCGACGTGCCGTACTCCCCTGGATACGGCTGCGTTCTTCGGGGAAGTGCCTGGCGCCATCCGATCGGCGGGTCTGCGGTGGTAGCGGAGGTCGCCGGGTGAGTGGCCCGATGCACGGCACGACAGACCGACCCGAAAGACAGGCAACCCTCACCGGCAGCAATCCATTTCCGCCGATGACGGCGTTTCGAGCAAATAACGAGCGGGACCGAACCGACTCTGTGAGCCAGCACGCCAAGCCCACGCGCGACCGCTTGCTCATGGTCGCGTTCAACGACGTGGACTACGATGGCCGTGTGCAGCGTGCTGCGGAAACGTTGGCGGACCGATACCGCGTTACCGTTCTCGGAATAGGTTCCGCCCGTGGGGGCCCGGAAGCCGACTACGAGGTGCGGTCCGTGCCGCTGGACCGGATCCGGCCCGCTCCATTGCGCCATGTCGTGTTCTGGTTGCACGTATGGCGCGAGGCGTTGCGGCTGCGTCCCCGCGTGATCTACGCTCACGATTATTACATGGCGTTCCCGGGATTGGTCGCCGCCCGGCTGGTCGAGGCGAGGCTGGTGTACGACGCGCACGAGCTGATCATCCCTGAGCCGGGAGTGCGGCTCGGCTTGCGCCGTCGACTGTTTTATCGCCTCGAGCGCTGGGTCGTCGGGCGAACGGACGCGATCATCGCGGCCAACGAGGAGCGTGCGGCGCTCATGAGCGATCATTACCAGCTACCCATGACGCCGCACGTGGTGCGAAACATCCCGCCGGAGCCGGTGCCTCGACTGACGCGCCCCGAGGTGGAAGAACTGTATCCGTTGCTGCGACGGTCCGATCCGGGTCGGATTCGTCTCGTCTACCAGGGCGCGCTCGACATGCGCCGAGGGATCGCGCCATTCGTCGCCGCGATGCCGCTTCTCGACGACCGCTTCGAACTCATTCTGATCGGCGGCGGTCCAGACGAGGCGAGGCTCAGGCAGGAAGTCGAAGCAGCTGGTATTACAGAGCGAGTGCACTTCCTCGGGAGGATTCGTCGGGACCAGCTTCACGATGTGCTGCGCTGCTGCGACATCGGGATCGTGACCTATTCGGCTCGTGGACTCAACAACATCTATTGTGCGCCCAACAAGCTTTACGAGTACACCCAGGCCGGGATCCCGGTGATCGCGACGTGCCAACCTCCCCTGCGTGCGGCACTGGAGCGGTGGCGGGTCGGACTCACCGTCGGTTGCGGCCCTGAGGCGGTTCCCACGCCGACCGAAATCGCCGATACCGTCCGTCACCTGGTGGAAGGCTTGGCCGAGTTCAGACAGGCCATTCCGGCCTTTCTCGAGGAGAACAACTGGCGTGGCGAGCGTGCTGCCCTCTTGGCGGCAATCGAGGAGGCGGTCGCATGAGGATCTCCAGGGCATTGCTTGCCGCGCTGGCGTTCCACGTCCCGCTGGTGGTCCACTTTCTCGCGAGGTCCTACATCGGCGCGGTCCAGCCGGGCCGGGCGGAGCTCGCGCTCATCGTGAGAGTCGACGGCGTCCTCAGCGGCGCCGTCTATCTCGTCTGTTTCGTTTATCTGGTCCTTGCCTTCGCGATCGGCCGGCCCATCCCCCGTGTCACGCCCCTCGCCCGCACGTACCTCGTGCTGTCGATCGTCGCGATGGCCTATTTCACCGGCCTGGTCGTCCTGAGCCCCGTCGTCGGCAACACGGTGTCGTACACCGTTGGCGATCTGTACCGGGCGCTGCTCCCCTTCATCACCCTCGTGGTCCTGTTCAGCGTGTTCCCGGACGACGATGAGTTCCGCAGAAGGTTCATCGACACGTTCGTGGTGGTGATCACCGCGATCGCCATCATTGGGGGGGCCTTCAAAGCGTACTACGCGGCGCAGGGAATCTTCTACGGCAGCGGACTCCGTCAGTACACCGTCGGTGTTTTCCTGCTCTCCTACGTGCTCCTGCGCCTGACCCAGAAGTCGTACTCGCCGCCGGTCTCGCTACTGTGGAGCGTGTTGTTGTTCGTGCTCGTAGCGCTGTCGATCCTCAGCTTGAAGCGGGGGAACTGGGTGGCGATCGCCCTGGCGATCATGTGCGTTCTGCTGCTGGCGACGCGGCGGGCGCGTGCGGTGGCGTTCGTTTCGTGCCTGGTCCTGTTAGCAGGCGTCGGCGCGTACAAGATCGGACTCATGGACCTGATCGTCGCCCGATTCATGTACACGTTCTCGGGCGAACGAGGTGTAGACAGCAGCACGTTCGAGCGGCTGGCCGAGGCGGCCGGAGCGCTCGCCACTCTGAAGGCCCAGGGGACACCGCTGGTGTATCTGACAGGCCTGGGCCACGGCGCGGAGTTCATGGCGGATCCGTCGTTCCCGCTCTCGACTGCCGGTACGGGGAGCGCGCCAGGGCTCTACCATCACATCCACATCACACCATTCCTCCTACTCTTCCGCTACGGCGTCGTGGGTGGAGTCTTGTACGCACTGATCGTCCTGCCGGCACTAGCGACGGCGGTGCGACTGGCATCACGATCGTTTCGCGCGTTCGCGGTCCAGCATCGGTACGGCCAGGTCTACATTGCGACGCTCATTCACGTGCTCGTGACCCTGGTGCTCGGAATGAAGGGCAACATCATCTACGGCGACGCGGATTTCGCCATGGTGGTCTTCATTCTCGTGAGCGCGTATCTGATCGTTTCCGAGGAGTACCGTGCGACGGTGGAGGCACGTGTCTAGGCCCACGATACTCACCTTTTCGCAAGGCTATCTCCCGGGATTTCGGCATGGCGGTCCGGTCCGTACGCTCGCCAATCTGGTCGAGCGTCTCGGAGACGAGTTCGATTTTCGGATCATCACCGCGGATCGGGATTCCGGCGAAATGCGCCCGTATGAAGGCATTCTGCGCGATCAGTGGCAGCCAGTTGGCAAGGCCCAGGTGTACTACGCGAGCCCGGTGGCGTTGAGGCCGAGCAGGTTGATGCGGTTGCTGCGGGATACCCCGCACGACGTCATGTACCTGAACAGTTTCTTTTCGCCTCGATTCACGATTGTGCCGCTCGGGTTGCGGCGCGCGGGGCTCGTGCCACGGCGACCGGTCATCGTTGCGCCGCGGGGAGAGTTCTCTCCGGCCGCTCTGTCGTTGAAGGCGTGGAAGAAGAACGCGTATCGCCGCGTTGCCCGGGCCGTCGGCCTTTACTCGCACGTGATCTGGCAGGCCTCGAGCGACCGGGAGGAGGTGGACATCCGCCGGGAGTTTGGCACGGGGGCCGTCGTGTTCATCGCGCCGAATCTCGCGCCGGCGGCCGCCAACAACGTGTGGAACCCGCCGATCAAGCCACATGGCCATCTACGGATCGTGTTCCTGTCCCGGATCGTGCCCATGAAGAATCTTCTGGGTGCGCTCTCCATGCTCGACCGGGTTCGCGGCGAGATCACGTTCGATGTGTACGGCCCCCGCGAGGACGAGCGCTACTGGTCCGAATGCGAGGTGGCGATCCGGAGACTCCCGCCCAACGTTCGTGTACGTGTCAACGGACCCGTTGAGAACGGGCACGTCGAAGAGCTGCTCACCCGTTACGATCTCCTTCTGCTTCCCACACTGGGTGAGAATTACGGGCACGTGATCGTCGAGGCGTTCCGCAGCGGGTGTCCTGTCCTGATCAGCAATCGCACGCCGTGGAGGGATCTCGCCGACAAGGGCGTCGGGTGGGACCTGCCTCTGGAAGACCCCGACCGATTCCGCGAGGCGCTGCAGGCATGCGTGGACATGGGTCCGGACGACTATGCTGCGTTTCGGGAGCGTGTGCGGCGCTTCGGCATGCGGATAAGCGCCGACGAAGAGGTCGTCGCTCTGAATCGCACCCTTTTCTCCTATGCGGCTCGGTCCTCGACGGACGAGGCGCCCCGCTATGCCGGTTGAGATCGGGATGCGTACGCTGGACCGCGGCCTTCTATACGTGCGGACCATGCGCCAGCTTCGGTGGGAACAGCTGGTCTTCCGGGCAGTGCGGCGTATACAGGCCAGGCTACCCGTACGGCTTCCCGCCCACGGTGCGACGTTCGACCCGCGTGCGGCAGAGCGGCTGGAACCCGTCGTCACCAGCTGGGGGCCGGAGGATGCTTCCGTCGTCGTCCGCCGGGCGGACGAGGTCGTGAACGGGGTCTTTCGGTTCCTCAATCGCACCGAGCGGCTCGACGGCGTGGATTGGCGTCGCCGGTACGTGAGCCACCTCTGGTCGTACAACCTTCACTACTTCGATTACGCCATCGCCCTGGCGTGGGCATATCGGCTCACGAACGACGGGCGTTACGCACGGCGGTTGGCACAACTCCTCGATAGCTGGATCGAGGGTACCGTACCGGGTCGCGGCGATGGTTGGGAACCGTACCCGACGTCCCTGCGGGTGGTCAATTGGATCTACGCGCTGCTCCTCGTCGGAGATCGACTCGAACCGTCGCTCCGCGCACGTGTCGAGGCGAGCGTGTATGGGCAGGTTGCTTACCTCGCACGTCGGCTGGAGCATCACATCCTGGCGAACCACCTTCAGAAGAACTACAAGGCGCTGGTGGTCGCCGGTCTTGTCTTCGGGGACGCGCGGGGCCGCCGCTGGTTGAGGTCGGGGGAGCGCGGCCTGTGGCGTGAACTGTTCGAGCAGGTCCTTCCCGACGGCGTCCAGTACGAGCGCTCGCCCATGTACCACGCCATCGCCCTCGGTGACTACCTCGAAGCCGTGATGCTGCTGCGTGCGGGCGGGAGCAGCGTACCAGACGAGGCTGTCGAGCGGATTCGATCCATGGTTCACGCCTTGAGCGTGCTCTCCCGGCCGGACGGGACTCTGCATCTCTTCAACGATGCCGCTCAGGGCATCGCCCCTTCGCCGGCCCGGCTGTCGTCGCTCTCCCGACTCGCGCTCGGGGAGAGCATCCCCCGACCCGAGGGTGCGGTCGCGCTTCCCGAAGCGGGCTACTTCGGTTGGATCGGCCCGGAGGGAGGCGACCGCATTCTGATCGACTGCGGCGATCCCGGTCCCCGGTACCAGCCCGGCCACGCGCACTGTGATCTGCTGAGTTTCGAGCTGGATCTCGGCGGCCGTCCGGTCGTCGTGGATTCCGGTACGTCGGGATACGACGGCGACCCGTTGCGCGAATACGTTCGGAGCACGCGGGCGCACAACACCGTCGAGATCGGCGGGCGCGAGCAGTCGGAGCTGTGGGGCACGTTCCGGATGGCCCGGCGCGCGGTCGTGCAATATGCCCGGCAGTCAGCTTCCGCTAACGAATACCGCTTCACCGGTGCCTACACCCCGTTCTACTCGCGGCGGGTCGCGCACCACCGCGTGGTGACGCGCCGGGGGGGCGACTGGATGGTGGAGGATCGGGTCGAGGGAGCCGGACAGGGGCGGTTGCGTGGGTTCCTCCACCTGCATCCGGATTTTCGGATAGAGCGCGCGGACGTCGAAGGCATTGTTGCTCGGAGCGATGATGGCACGGTGACGATCGAACCGTTCGGTGTGGATGAGGTGGTGGTCCGAAAAGGAGAGCACGATCCGATCCAGGGCTGGTATTGCCCCGAGTTCGGCAAGGCATTACCTGCGCCGGTCATCGAGCTGGTCGTGAAGGAGAACGATGGTCGCAACTTCGGCTACATTATCCGTCGGAACTGAGCCCGCGACCGGCGCGCCACCGCTGCGTATCGGTTACCTGGTTCAGCAGTTCGTCCCGGAGGTCGGCGCGGGCCCGGCGCGGGTGGCGGAGATGGCGCTGCGCTGGCGGGAGGCCGGCGCCGAGGTCGTGGTCATCACGGCGATGCCCAATCGTCCCGAGGGACGAATCTATCCGGGATACCGCGGAAAGCTCGTCACATCCGAGACGTGGAACGGGATACGGGTTCTGCGCTCGTGGCTGTACGCGAGTCCCAAGCCGGGGTTCGCAAGAACGGTGGTCAACAACGTGACGTTCATGGCCACCGGTGGATTGCACGGCATTTTGCGCGCGGGGCGTCTCGACGTCCTGGTGGCCAGTTCACCGCCGTTCTTCGTTCACCTGGCGGGCGAGATGCACCGCGCTGTGCGCCGCGTTCCTCTCGTCCTCGAGGTTCGAGACTTGTGGCCCGATTATCTCGTCGGCATGGGCGTGCTGAAGAACGGCATCGCGACGCGGGCGCTCTTTGGTCTCGAGCGCTATCTGCTTCGGAGAGCGACTCGGGTCGTGGTGGTGACCGAGTCCTTCCGCGATCGCGTCGTCGCCAAGGGAGTCGATCCGAATCGGATCGACGTCGTGCCGAACGGTGTGGACACGACCCTCTACTACCCGACGAACGAGACGCCTCCGATCCCTGAGCTGCACCGGCGCGGGTCGGAGTTCATCGTCGGCTACCTGGGCAATTTCGGCGCTGGACAGGCCCTTACCTATGTGATCGAGGCGGCGGCGCGATTGAAAGACTCTCGCCCCGATATCCGGTTCGTGCTGGTGGGCGACGGGCCGGATCGCGGGACCGTCCAGCGACGAGCGGAGGAGATCGGCACGACCAACGTGACCATCCGCGGTCCCATTCCGAAGGACCAGACGAGGGCGTTTTACAATGCGTGCGACGTGTGCCTGGTTCCGCTGGCGCCGTTCCCGATCCTTCAGGAGACGATCCCGTCGAAGATCTTCGAGGTCATGGCCTGTGCGCGGCCGGTGCTGGCGAGCCTGGACGGCGAGGCGCGGGCGATCGTGGAGCGTAGCCGTGGAGGCATCGTCACACCGCCGGGTCGCCCCGACCTCCTGGCTGACGCGATCGTCCGGCTTCGCGACATGGGAGAGGATGAACGGCGAGCGCTAGGGATTCGGGGCAGGGATTTCGTCGCACGACATTTCGACCGGTCGGTGTTGGCCGAGACCTACCTCGAGGCATTGCGGCGCGCCGCGGCCGACGCTAGGCGCCCCGTCGCCGCCCATGCGGCGCCAGATCGCGGGAGCCATGAATAGTCCAGGGCGGTCTACGATTCTCGTGACCGGCGCCACCGGGTTCCTCGGGCGCCACGTCTGTGCGGCCCTCCTGGCGCGGGGATACCGCGTTCGGGGCCTGGTCCGCCCCGAATCGGGAGCACCCGAGCCCGGCGTCGAAGCCATCCGGACGAACGGCCTGCACGATAGGATTGCCATCCGCGAAGCAGTGCGCGGTGCGATGGCCGTCATCCACCTTGCCGCCCGAGTTCACGTAATGCGCGATCGAGAGCGGGATCCTCTCGCCGCATTTCGTGCGGTGAACGTGGACGGCACTCGCATCCTGCTCCAGGAGTCGATCGCCGCGGGGGTCGATCGGTTCGTCTTCACCAGTTCCGTCAAGGCGATGGGTGAGGCGAACGAGATGGCGTGGACGGAGGAGACGCCGCCACGTCCCGTCGATCCCTATGGCGTCAGCAAGCTCGAGGCCGAGGCGGTCGTACGGCAGACGGCGGCGGACGCCGGCCTGCACGCGCCCATCTTGCGGTTCCCGCTCGTTTATGGACCGGGCATGAAAGGGAACATGCTGCGCCTCTTTCGTGCCGTCGACCGCGGGTGGCCGATTCCGATCGTTCGAGTCCGCAACCGCCGGAGTCTCCTTTTCGTCGGCAATGCGGTGGACGCAGTCATCGCGTGCCTCGAAACGCCTGCAGCGGGACGGGAAACGTTCCTCGTGAGTGACGGCAGGGATGTGTCAACCATAGAACTCGTCGAGGCGATCGGCCGTGTTCTCGGCCGACGTCCGCGATTGGTGCCGATCCCATACGGCGCATTGAGGGCGGGTGGTCGACTGGGAGACCTGATCGCGCGCGTGGCGCCGTTCCCGCTGACCACGGCCGTCGTCGATCGGCTGGCATCGTCGTTGACCGTGGACCCGAGGCGGATTGAGAGGGTCGTCGGCTTTCGCCCTGCGGTAACTTTCGAGGATGGCCTTCGCCGCACGGCCGAGTGGTACCTGTCGGGCCGGACCGCTGAGCGAACCAAGTGACGCCGCGGACAGTCATCGAACATGATCGTTTTCCTGTTGCTGTTCGGATTGATCGTATCGTACGGGGTCACCGGTTTGTACCGTCGCTACGCATTGGCGCACCGGGTCCTGGACGTCCCCAACCAGAGAAGTTCCCATACGGTCCCCACGCCCCGTGGGGGCGGCGTAGGGATCGTCGCGGCGTGGCTGCTGGGGCTGGGGCTACTCACGGCGACCGGTCGGCTGGATCCGCAATTTTCTCTGGCACTCGGAGTGGGCGGTGCAGTGATTGCGCTGCTCGGTTGGTGGGATGATCGCGCCGGCCTGCGGCCAGTGACGCGACTCATCGTGCAGTGCGTAGTCGCGGTCTGGACCGTGGCCTGGCTCGGGGGGGGCCCGGAGCTTCGCCTCGGCGCAGGCGACGTCGCCCTCGGGCCGTGGGGGGTGTTTCCGTCCATTCTGGGCCTCGTCTGGCTGACGAATCTTTACAATTTCATGGACGGCATCGATGGGCTGGCAGGCAGCGAAGCCGTGACCGCCGGCGCGACGGCCGCTCTTCTCTTCGCTTCGGCAGACGCGCCAGGACTCGCCGCATTGTCCGCGCTGCTGGCGGCCGGCGCGGCGGGATTTCTGATATGGAACTGGCCTCCTGCTAGAATTTTCATGGGCGACGTCGGGAGCACCTTCCTCGGTTACGCGTTCGGCGCGATTGCCCTTGCCGGCGATCGCGCGACCGGCATCCCGGCGACGCTGCTCTTGCTTCCTCTGGCCGTGTTCATCATGGACGCAACGTGGACCCTCCTGCGACGACTGATCCGCGGCGAGCGGGTCTACGAAGCGCACCGCTCACATGTCTATCAGAGACTCGTTCAATACGGGTGGAGCCATGCCCGGGTCACCCTCACGGTGGTCATGTGCAATCTCGGGCTCGCCGCTTCCGCGTGGATCGCGCTCCGGCGACTGGACCTGCTGCCGACGATCCTGGCAGGAATCACGCTCTTTCTCGGTGTTGCCGGCTGGGTGGCGCTTCGGTCTGCTGCTCGGTCCCAGAGCGGGCCGGTTGGTGCCATCGCACTTCCCGAATCCGAATCTCCCCGGTCCGCCTTGCGTTCCGAATGAACGAGGGCGAAGTTCAGACCCGGGCGTGAGCCCGGCAAACGAATCTGGACCTGGCTAGCGAGTAAGATGGAAGACTCCTCGCGACCGAACGTGAATGAGGCGAGCCCGGTGCGGCGCGATCCTTCGCGAGGCGACCCTGCGGAGGTATCCCTCGTCGCACTGCTCAACGTGTTGTTGAGGCGGCGTCGGGTCGCGTTCGGAACGCCTCTCCTCCTCATGACCGTCGCGGCGGCGCTTTCCATCCTGTTGCGTCCGGACGAGTTCGCGGCGACCTCGCGTTTCTCGCTCCAGGGCACGCCGAGCAGTTCTGCTGCGGCTGCGCGGCTTTCGGGGATCGCGGAGCAATTCGGTTTCGTCGTAGGGCCTGCACAGGGGGGCGCGAGTCCGGCCTTCTACGCGGAGCTCCTTCGGTCTCGGGAGCTGTTGCGCGAGGCCGCGGAGACGCGGTACCGCTTCGCCGGAACGGAGCCCGGAGACACCATCGAGGGAACCATCCTGGAGTTGTACGATCTGGATGGCGACACGCCCGAGGCCCGGTTGCGTGCGGCGATCGCTCGATTGATGGAGGATGTGAGCGTTTCGATCGATGTCGCATCCGGGCTGCTGACGCTCGAGACGGTTGCTCCGTGGCCGGAACTCGCTGTTGCACTCAACCGGAGGCTCCTCGAGTTGATCGATGACTTCAACCGCCGCAAGCAGCAATCACAGGCGCGTGCAGAGCGGGAGTTCGTCGAGGCGCGGTTGGCAGATGCGCAGCGGGAGCTCGAGGAGGCCGAGGGGAGGTTGAGCGACTTCCTGAGCCGAAACCGGCGGATCGACGGCTCGCCCGAACTGAATTTCGAGATGCTGTCGTTGGAGCGGCGAGTCGAGGTGAAACAGCAGATTTACGTCTCCCTCGCCAGATCATACGAGATGGCGCGCATCGCCGAAGTGCGCGAGAGTCCCGTCATCACGGTGGTCGAGCCTCCAGAGGGCTCGGCTACCCCGGTAGGGAGTGGCCTCGTGCTGAACGTCGCGATCGCGCTCGTTTTCGGCGGATTCATCGGCGTCCTCTTCGCCTTCACGCAGGAGCACTTCGACCGACAACGGCGACTTCGGGCCGCAGATGTTCAGGAGTTCGAGGAACTGACGCGGGCGGTCGTGAGCGAGCTCTCTCCACGCAGGCTGGCCCGGATTCTCCGGTCCCTGCGTCCCCGCGCCGGAGTCGGCGGGGGTGGGGGATCATGAGCAGGGTTGGCCCACTCTGATCCAGGGCCCACCGCGCCCCGCCCGGCGCCGGACTCACGATTCGATGCGGCCGAATCCCTTCCACGTCCCCGGTGAGCCGGCTTCAACGCACGTCCACCCGATATACCCGCCGGGTCGGGGTGCAAGATTGTAAACAATGTCGCCGACTTGCCACGCCCCTTTGCGAGGGGGTGCCGTGCCGTATCGTACTTCGTTCGGGCGACCGGTCTCGGCGATCGGCAGGAACGCCTCGCCGCCAGGCGTCGGGACCAAGAAGGGTGCGTAGTAGTAGATGACGGCGCCCGATGCGCCTCTCCGGACGAACGACACGCGTACGTCGTCGCTTTCTCGATCGAGCGTGAACGGGCGTTGAACGAGTCCTCCTTGGTAGTTCGCCGGGATGTTGCGGGCATCGAGAATGATCCTGCCATTCGATTCCACGACAATGCTCGCTTCGGCGTTGCCTTCGGTATGGAAACCGAAGCCGACCAGGTAGCGACCTGCCGGGAGCCGGATCCCCTCCTGCACGAGTGCGTGTTCGGGCGAGTCCAACTCGAAACGCACCACGCGGCCGAATGGCCCCATGAGGAACGCCGGCGCTCGTCCTCGCCACTGCCAACCGGGGATGGATTCCTCGTCGGCGTCCGGGATCAGACCTGGATTGCGTAGCAGGTTCTGCTTGACCGGGTGTGTGTCCGAGCGGATCCCGGCCGTGATCACCTGTCCGCCGACCACTACCTGTCCGTCGCGAACGCCGAAGGCCGGAGGCCTGCGATACCCGCTCCAGTACGAGCCGAGGTCGGTGAACGAGCCGGTCTCGATAAGCGGCGGGTGATCGCTTTCCTGGCGGGTACCGACGAAGAGCGTGATCGGAGAGGCCTGCCGGGCGTGGACCGGATGCCAGAGCGGGTAGTCGGATTCGAATTCCGTCCCGAAGAACGCGATGTCGCCGGCTGCGACATTGCGCACGGCGTACACGCAGTCCCAGAAACGGCCCGCGAAGAATTTGTGCGAGTGCGCGGTGCCCGGGATGTCGACCCCGATGTAGCAACGGTCGAAGTGCACGTTGAAGAATGAGCCGTAGTGACACTCTACGCGCTCGCCGTTGCTGAGACGCATACCGATCTCCCCTTGGGAGATCCGGCAATCGCGCATCCTCGGATAATTCTGGCCGGTGAAATCGACGAGCACCTGCCCGTTCTGTTGGCGCCGGCCCGATCCGACGATGCGCAACGCTCCGACTTCGAAGCCGTAGTTGTCCTCCACACTCGAGAACAGGCCGCGGTCGGCGAGGCACCGGAGAGTCGTGCCGCCGCCTCCAGTGGCTCCGGGTACTCCGCTGCCGAGCAGTTGTGCTCGCTTTACATTGATTGGGGCCTCGCAGCGATACGTACCCGCAGGGAAAAAGATGATGCCACGACGGCCCTGGAGCGAATCGATCGCTGCCTGGATGGGTTGCGAATCATCGGCACGGCCGTCGCCTCGGGCACCGAACTCTCGGACATCGATCCACGCCTCGACCGGGGGTGTGTCCGTCGGCCCCAGGAACGAGGGCACATTGGAGCTGCCCGTTATGGCAAGGGCGGCACCCAGTGGGGCGCCCGCGAAGTGCTTCATGAACTCACGGCGACTCGACATGACCGAACCCCCACCGTCTCTCAGGTCCTCAACTCGCGTAGAAAAGTCCGGGATAGCGGAAACCCAAGGGGTCGGGGGAACATAGCACCGGAGCCCCGAGCTTCCAATCCAACGCTCCGCGCCCAACCCGACGTCAGCCACGAACCGTACGAGTCGAGCCCCGACCCACCTCCCGAGCGCGTCTCTTCGGGGTGGCCGGGGTGCACGGAAGGCTGTACTTTCACCGCCCGGTTCGCGCGGAAAGTGCGCCAACGTCCAAACTCCTCGTTTTCCGTCTCTGGAAGTAGGTATGCCTGTTCCTCTCCTGGACCTCGTTTCGCAATACGATACGATCCGCTCAGAGGTGGACGCCGCCGTTGCCGAAGTCGTCCGGTCGCAGCGGTTCATCCTCGGGCCCACCGTCGAGCGGTTCGAGGCTGCGATAGCCGAATACATTGGGGTTCGCCACGCCATCGGATGCGCGAGCGGAACCGACGCGATCCTCCTTTCGCTCAGAGCGCTGGACATCGAGCCCGGCGCGGAAGTGATCGTCCCAGCATTCACATTCTTCGCCACGGCCGGCGCGGTGTGGAACGCTGGACTCACGCCCGTATTCGTGGACATCGATCCGGTGAGCTACAACGTCGATCCGGAATCGGTACGGCGGGCGGTGACATCTCGGACTCGGGCGATAATCCCGGTGCACCTCTTTGGCCAGATGGCCGACATGGATGCCATTATGGCCGTCGCAGCCGAGCACGGATTGCACGTCGTGGAGGATGCCGCCCAGGCGATCGGGGCCATGCAACGGATCGGTGGCGAGCTGCGGGCAGCCGGCACCGTGGGCGCGACCGGCGCTTTCTCTTTCTTCCCCACAAAGAATCTCGGAGGATTCGGAGATGGCGGACTCGTGACGACCAACGACGATGGGCTTGCGGACCGCCTCAGGAAGCTTCGTGTCCACGGGGGACGGCAAATGTACCATCACGAGATGGTGGGATACAACTCGCGCCTGGACGCGATCCAGGCTGCGGTACTTTCGGCCAAGCTACCGCATCTCGACCGCTGGACCCGTCTCCGCCGCGAACACGCCTCTTTCTATGAAAAGCGGCTCGCGCGTCTGGAGCCGTATGTTCGGGTACCCCGCACGATGGAGCGTAACGAGCACGTGTTCAATCAATACACTCTCTGGGTGGAGCGGCGGGACGAGTTGAAACGATTCCTCGACGACCGCGGGATTGGGAACTCGATCTACTATCCTGTGCCACTCCACTTGCAGGAGTGCTTTCGTTCCCTCGGGTACCGCCCGGGCGACCTGCCGGTGAGTGAGGCCGCGGCGCAACACGTCATCAGTATCCCAGTGTTCCCGGAGCTGTCGGAAGAGCAGCGGGAAGAAGTGGCAGCGCGCATTGAAGAGTTCTATCGCTGAGCGAAACGACACGGGTTCTCGGTCGATGGGAGACCGACCCGGTACTATCATTGCAACGTCGGCCGGTCCGGAACGTTCGTCCGAGCCGGGCGCGTAGGACCTCGATTGGTGGGAGGCTCCATGCACGTAGGTGTCATCGGAACGGGGTACGTGGGACTCGTGGTGGGGGCGTGTCTTGCGGAGACGGGCAATGACGTGATCTGCGCGGACATCGACGA
>Ga0207873_1001407_pt1 | contig 23176 bp, 19 predicted proteins | sample BGWIniCompost_FD_187373 | JGI IMG/M metagenome (GOLD analysis project Ga0207873, IMG submission 187373) | Cellulose adapted compost microbial communities from Newby Island Compost Facility, Milpitas, CA, USA - BGW Initial Compost (SPAdes)... ...
CGTCCGAGCGACGTGCTCGCGATAGGATGGGTACGCGATCGCGGCGAGCAAGCCGACGATCGTGACCACGATCATGAGCTCGATGAGCGTTATGCCCCGCGCCCTGCGCCTCATAGCCTGTCGCATCGATGGCTCTCCTTGCATCACCTTAGCTGCCGCCACGATTGACGGCCGCTGAAGCCCTCGGCGACGCCGTACAAGGTTTCGTCACCGTCGCCCGAGTACATGATGTCGCGCCCGCTGTCCCGGATCACGGTCGGGAGCTCGCCCGTGCCGAAGCCGACTCCGCTCGGCGGAGCATCGTTCGGCCAGTCCTCGGAATCGAACTCGTCATCGAGGTTCAGATCGAAGACGGTCTTTGCGTAGCGCCCTCCGCTGGCCATATCGATATCCATGAGGAAGCCGCTCCGAGAGCTCGTGCACGGATCGTCGGTATTGGGAATGACCGTCGTGAACCGCACGCGATTCTGCGGGACGCCCGACGGGAACGTCGGCGCGCTGATCACGCGTTCGCCCTCGGCGACACCGCCGTAGATCAAATCGAGATACCACCCGTCGTGCGACGGAGTGAGCTGATGCTGCGATACCTCGCGTAGCTCGTGCGTCAGCGTCCCGCCCCCGGGCACCGAGAACGAATCCGTTCCTTGCCACGTAATCTGCTGTCCCAGCAGGTCGCCGCGAACGAGATTGCTGGATCCGGCCACCGTGTCGAAAACGCCGTACAGCGTTTGCACCTGGTTGTCCCCGGCATCGTCCCTTCGGAAATAGCTGCCCGTGCCGAACATCACGACGAGAGTATTGTCGCGGTGCGGGTGCGTCGCGACGGCGGGCTTCGCGGTGATCGGCTGTCGCGAACCGTTGGAATCGCGCGCCGTGAAGAGCAACACCGGAGTCGCGCTCTCCCACGCATCGGCATTGCTCGCGGACACATCGAAACGCCACAGATTGCCGCGCAGATCGCCGGCATAGATACGGCTCGCGATCAGGTCGCTCCGCGGCCAGTCCGTCACGACCGGCGCGGCGAGCCCGTTCGCGCCTGCCGCACCCGTCGAGATCTTCGCCAGCAGCTCGCCGTCGCTCAGCCGGACGATGAAGAGCGCCGCCTCGTTGCTCGTGTCTTTCTTGTACCCGTTACCGAAGATAGCCGCCCAGTCGCCGTTGCGCATGCGGGCGATCGTCGGGTGGGAGACGCCATAGCCGAGGTCTTCGTGCGTGAACTCCCACAGCACGCCCGGGTTGACGGGATCGGTCACATCGAGCGCGAAAACGGTACGCCCGCCCGCCCCCATCGTCCCGACCAGGACGGTCCGCCAGTTGCCGTTGATGTACGCATCGGAAACGGCGGCCGTGCCATCCACGAAGAAGCGGTGCTTGTACTCGGGATCGGTCAGGCGAGATACGGGCGCATAGTTCCTGCCCGGCTCGGGAAGGAGCAGCTCGCTCGGGACGTAGGCGAAGAGCTCGTCTCCCGTCTCGGCATCGAACGCGTGCAGCATGCCGTCGTTCGCGCCGACGTAGATGGCGTCCCTGCGGTTCACCAGGGTCGCGCGGAAAGCTCGATAGCTGCTGCCCTCGCCGGCCAGAAGGCTATAGCCGTAATCCGTGTTCGTGACGAATCGAGGGTTCGAGTGCACGATGTCGCCGAGCAACCGCAGTCCGCTCGTCGACGCACGCTTGCGGAAAGCGGCGTTGGCGTTATCGCTGCCGCGCAGCCACGCGACGCGATCCGCGCCGAACCCGTCGCGCACGTTCGCGGCATTGTGATGGAGCGCCTCCTGCTGCTCGGTGCTGAGGTTGACGAAATCGAGCTCGACTGCGCTGCCCGACGAGCTGTTCACCGTCAGAATGCGTCTCGCTGCCGGAGACGTTGCGCGTAGCCTCTCCTCGGCGTCCCACTTGATGCTGCCCACCGCCCCGGATTTCGAGTCGATGTTTCGCGCCGTGAACGAGCCCGACCAATCGTCGCTGCGGAAGCCGGCGACATAGAGATAGGTATTCGTTTGCAGCACGGCGGAGCTCGTCGCCGCCGACGTCGCCGAGCCTTCGACACGCGCGATGATGTCGTCCAGCATGCGGCTCAGCCGCTCCGTGAACTCCTCGGGATTCTGCGCGTTGAAGAATCCGCCGCGTCCGTTCACCGCCGCGTGCAGGAGATCGTCGGCGCGGCCCGCCGGAAGATTGGTCGCGCCGGTGTAGCTGACCTGAGGATCAGGCCAGGTGATGGTCGCACCCGTGGTGATCGCGGCAAATGCCTCGTCGGGATCGACCTGCGTCGGAACTCCGAGACCGACTCCGAACGTGACCATGTGCTGCCAGAAGGCCGGGTTGAGCGGCGTGGTCGGCACGTTGTTCGCCAGATTCGGTGCGAGATCGTTCTTCCAGTAATACATCGCCACGTCGGCGAGCGTATTCCTGTAATTGTCCGTGAACGGCGAGGTCGCCCTGTACCTGTAGGTTTGCGATCCCGGCCCGGTGATCGTGGGCCCGTCCCTCCCGTCGTTGTTCTCTTGGGCGCCGGCGGTGGCCGCCTCGGCGTCGTTCCAATAGCCGTCCGTCATCAGGATCGTGTAGTTGGCTCGGCAGCTCAGCGGCTCTCCGCCGGTGTTGCCGGGGGTCGTGCTGTACGGGCCCTGAATGTCTTCACGGCTGTAGTACCGGCCCGCCGCATCGAGCGCTCTCCGCAGGGGGGTGTAAGTTTGAGTCGTCATCCCGAAGAGCCAAGTGAAGAACTGCTCTCGGGCCGCACCCTGAAACGGTCTGACGCCGCGCTGCAACGTCGTGGTGTCCACGCCGTCGATGGTGTTGGTGCCTTGGTTGAGCCGACCGTATCCGACGCGCGGCGTCGTCCCGAGCGCAGCGAACGCGATGCTCGAGCCCGTTTTCGCGGCCAACAGGCGCGTGCGGTAGTACTGATACCAATTTGCGAAGTTCGTACGCTCGTCGGTGCCCCCGGGGCCCGAGCTGGAACCGACGACGACTTTGATGTAGCAGTCGTCGTCCTCTCGTCCATTCGTCGCTGGGCAGCCGGACGGTCGCGCTTGCGGCACCCAGTGATCTTCGTAATAGACGTAATAGTAGGCAGCCTCTCCCCTACCGATCGTGGTCGGTGACGTGCAGCCCGTGTTCGATGCGCCCCACGTGGGCCTGAAGTTGTTGCTGAGGTTTACGGTCGTACCGCTGCGCGCGAATCCGTTCTGGTATGCCGCCGTGAAGCTCGCGTCGGGAAACGGGACGCCGTCATGGTCCAACGGAGGGCTGTATTTGACCCTCGGATTGTAGTAGAGCGTATTGAAGCTCGCGGACTTCGCGCGCCTCGTCGAGGACAGGCCGCAGATCTCGTCCGGGAGGAACGAGAGGTTCATCGAGCCCGAGTCGTCGAGAATATAGAGGATATTCGGCGCTACCTCGGGCACGAGGAACAGCGGCGAATCGGCGACGTCCACCTGTGCGTTGGTCGCTTGAGCAACGAGCAGTGCGCAAGCGGATCCCAGCAACACATTCGCGAATCGGTGACGCGTAGACCACGTTCTCGTTGCACTCTTCATGTGCCGATCTCCACGAATCCTGCCCGCGTTCTCGTAGCCGGCGAACGGAACCTGTCGAACGTCGTGCGTCGATTGGGCTCTCATTTCTCCGCCTCGCGTCATTCCGGATCGACCTTGGATTGAAGAATCACGACCGCCGTCTCGGTGCCGCCCACGCCTCGCGCGGTGACCTCGTAGATCCGGCGAAACTCGGGCGGCAGCGTCGTGCCGACGCGCACGAGGCGCGGCGGCGATACGTGAAACACGGGATTCGCCCGATGGAGGTCGTCGGTTACGAATCCGTCGACGCTGCCGTGACTGCCGGCGCCGTCCCAGCTCGCCGGGTCGGCGAGGTCGGCGTGCCCATCGGCGACGTCGAGATTCCCGGGTTGCATCAGCCATTGCTCGCCGGCGCGCAGCGCGGCCTCGCTCGCCTGAAACGCGAGATGTCGGTCGCGCGTGTTGCCCGCCATGCGTTCCTGGAGCGTCGTGCTTTGCATCGCGGTGGCTCCGATCAGCGTCATGATCAGGAGCATCACCAGGCCGACGATCAATGCCGCGCCGCGCTCGGTGCGTGCAAAGCGAGTGTGATCGGATCGCATCGGCATTCGCTCCTCAGGGCATTCGGTTGCGAAGCGCAATCGTCGTGGTCATGACCTGACGCAGCCTTCTGTCCGTCGGCGTTTGCAGCACGCCGTTGAAGAACACCGGCTGCGGCTCGTCGACGATGTTGTTCTCGGTGCTGACGAGCAGCAGGCTGACTCGCACGGCCACCACGGAACGCCAATCGGCGACGGCGTCGGCGGTGACGTGCTCGTCGATTCGTCGGTCGCCGTTGGTGTCGACGCCGAACAGGACCTGTAGGTTCTCGACGCCTTCCACCAAAGGCTCACCCGCTCCCGCCTCGGCGGTGCTGGTGAGGCGGCTTCGAAAGAGGGCGGGCGGCGCATCGGCCGATTCGCGCGACACGTAGTAGATGTTGCCCATGATCCGGCTGACTTCACCGCCGGGGGAGCTCGAAATTTCGAGCGATGGATCGTTCCCGAGCGCGCAACCGGTGTCGACGCCAATCTCGGTCTCGGTGCCGTCGGGGGTCACGCTGCAAGCCTGAACCCAGTCCGCCGTGCGGCAGTCCGAAAGCATCAAGAGATCCTGTGCCGCGAAATCGTGGTTCGCGGTAATACGGAACGAGTCCGAGTCGACGCTGACGATTCGCGCGATGTTCTCATCGCCGCGCCATATCCGAACGATGTCGCTGCCCGATCGGGCATTGAACGTGGGCAGCGGAGCGCCGCCGTTCGTGGTCCACGATCCGCCGCTCGTCGAGACCGGCGTCGCGGAGTAGTCGATCGTCAAAGTCTTGCCGGGCTCCGTGCCGTTCGCTTCCCATCCTTGAATACCGATTCGCGGATCGAAATCGGCCGGCGGACCCGCAAGCCAATTGTTGATGCTCGTCGCCTGGCTGCTGCAGCCGAGGTAGCCCGCCATGCGAATCTCGCGCGTGAGCTCGTCGAGCGCGAAGCGGCCGTTCTCCTGGATACGCGATAGCGCGTCGTGAAAGCGGTACGCCTGATTGTTGCTCGAGAAGATCTGCAAGACGCCCGCGGTCAGCAAGAGCCCGAGCACCATCGCAACCATCAGCTCGATCAGAGAGACGCCGCGTTGCCGGCGCATTCGTCCGAACCCGTGCATAACGGTCCACTCGCTCATAGGTCGGTCCGAAACTCGAAGGAACGCACCGTGTCGCGTTCGAACCCGGCATCCTCGTCGTTGGCGTCGAGCCACTGGATGATGACGGTCACCCGATTACCGACGACCTCCACGGAGCCTTTGCCGTCCGGCAACGTCGCCGCGAGCGCGTCGCGCCATTCCTTGATGTCCCGAGCGGCGATCGTCTCGGGCGACGACTCGGGCTCGTCGTCGACGTCGATGTTGTATGCCGCGGCGTCGGACCAGTTGGCCCGAATCCGCTCGGTAATGTCGTACGCGAGATTCGACGCCTGCGAACGCACGAGCGCGCCTTGGTTGAGCTGCAGCGAAACGGTCTGAAGGCCGGCCAACCCCAAGAGGCCGATCGCGATGATCACGATCGCGATCAGCACCTCCAGCAGGCCGACACCCTTCTGTGTGGCCGGCGGAGCCGATGCCCGCCGGAGGACTTCGATGAGGCGGGTACGCGGAGTGCTCATCAGCAGTCGATCCTCTGCAGAGTGATTCGCCCGGTCAGTGCGATCTCGAGGCGCCTGGCTCTGCCGGCCGCACCCGTCTCGCAGTCGTCGGGCTCGATCGTCACGGTCACCGATGCGGCCGCGGGGGCGCGCCGCGCACCGCGCGAATCGAAGGTGATCGAGGTCGCGCTCGACTCCACGGCCAGCCGCGTCATCGCCGGATACACGCGCAGGACGTTGCCGGTGTCAGCGCAGCCGCTGCCGACGTGAACGCACCAGCCTCCGGCGAATCCGGAAGCCGAGACCGCTTCGACCGTCGCCGTTCCGCCGCGGCGAATCGCTTCGCTTCGCGCCAGATTGAGCGCGGATACGAGCTCGTTGGTCTGACTCGTAACCCGACTGTTCTCGACGAACGTCGAGAAGCTAGGGACGGCGACACCCAGCAATATGCCGAGCACCGTGACCGTCACCATGAGCTCCAGGATCGTGAAGCCACGGAATCTGAACCACGGCGTTGAGCGATCGGTTGCCGGTTGTCGTGCTCCATCGCAGAGCGGCGCTGCCGGCGTTCTATGCACCATCTCGAACCCCACTTCTCGTCGGATGAACGAAACCACCGGACGAACGAGCCCTCGGAGATCGGCCAGTCGAGTGGATCGAAGCCAAGCGAGGGGAGCGTTACGCTCGCACCGAGACAACGAAGGCCGTTATGTCGCGTGCCGAAGTCTAGTGGAGGCGTATCGCCGAGTACGGTGACTCCGTTCACAAGCGTTCTCGTCGAGCCGATCGAATCATCCTCGGTAGACGTCGATGCTCGACGATGTTCCGGCGCGGCCGGCGCTTTCTCGACTCGCGCCGACGTGCGGCGCGTCGGCGCCGACCAGCGGCGAACGCGGAACGTTTAAGTCAAATAGGACGGCGGGGAGGTGACCGTCGCTTTCGAAGCGACGATGTGACGTGCGTCACATCTCGATGCATTCGCTTAGCACATCGAGCAAGAGATCGCGCTCCGGCGCGCGTCGCACGCAGGCGCTTCCGATGGACTCGAGGAGCACGAGCTTGATGCCGTGCCGATCGGCCTTCTTGTCTTGCGTCATGTGATCGAGCACGGCCTGGGGCTCGACTCCCTCAACCGCGGTCGGCAATCCGGCGCGCACGAGCAGCGACTCGATCCGCTCGCAGTCCGCGGGGCCGAGCCATCCGAGCGCCCGCGAGACATGTGCCGCGATCATCATGCCGATCGCGACGGCTTCGCCGTGCAGCCATCGCTCGTAGTCGCCGATCGACTCGAGGGCGTGGCCGAACGTATGCCCGAGGTTGAGCAACGCACGCCGGCCGTGCTCGCGCTCGTCCTCGGCGACGATTTGCGCCTTGATCTCGCAGCTGCGGCGGATCGCGAAACGCAGCGCGTCGGGCTCGAGCGCGCGCAAAGCTTCCATGTTCGCTTCGAGCCATTCGAAGAACGCCCGGTCGAGGATGAGCCCGTACTTCACGACCTCGGCGAGCCCGGCCGAGAGCTCGCGCGGCGGCAGCGTGCGCAGCGTATCGGTATCCGCGAGCACCGCGATCGGCTGATAGAACGCGCCAATCATGTTCTTGGCGCGAGGGTGATTCACCGCCGTCTTGCCCCCGACCGACGAGTCGACCTGGGCGAGCAGGGTCGTCGGAACCTGAACGAAATCGACGCCCCGCTGGTAGCACGCCGCGGCGAAGCCGGTGATATCGCCGACGACGCCGCCCCCGAGCGCGATGAGGCAGGCGTCGCGATGGAACTCGGCGTCGACGAGCTCGTCGAAGATGCGGCTCAGGGTCGCGAGCGTCTTGTGTTGCTCGCCGTCCGGCAAGACGATGACGCGCGTGTCGCGGTCGCGGAACGCGTTCTGTATCGGCTCTAGATAGAGCTCCCCGACGACGTCGTTCGTCACGATCCCGACCTGGCGCGCCGTGACGGTCTCGCGGAGGAGCTCCGCGTTGCCGAGCAGCCCCGAGCCGATGCGTATCGGATAGCTCCTTTCGCCGAGCGAGACGTCGATGGTATCCATGGCCGCAGCGTCGCAGTCCCCGGCGGACGTTTCAAGGGACGCGAGCCGGTCGAGCTCTTTCTTGAGCGCGGAGACGATGCTCCGTACCTGGCGCCCGCTCGTATCGATCGTGATGTCGGCGATCTCCTCGTAGAGCGGGCGCCGCTCGGCCGCGAGACGCTCGAGCACCGCGCGCGGGTCCTCGGTCTGAAGGAGCGGGCGATTGCGCGCGCTGCGCGTTCGCCGCAGCTGCTCGTCGACGGAGGTCATGAGGTAGATCACGATGCCGGTCCGGGACAAGAGCGCGCGGTTCGCAGGGTCCAGCACGCCGCCGCCGCCGGTCGCGACGACGACGTTCTCTCTGGCCGTGAGCTCGGCGAGACATTCGCGCTCGCGTTCTCGGAATTCTCGCTCGCCCTCTTTCTCGAAGATGAACGGAATGTCGACGCCGGTACGCTTCTCGATCTCGGCGTCGCTGTCGAAAAAGGGCCGGCCGAGCGCCTTCGCGAGCTCGCGGCCGACGGCCGTCTTGCCCGCGCCCATCGGGCCGATCAAGTAGATATTGCTCTTTCTAATCGCCAACCGCGTGCACCGTCTCCACGGAAGGCGCACAGACTGGCAAAAGAAAAGGGCCGGCGCAATGGCCGGCCCTTTCGTAGCGGCCGTCGATTGTCGCTCAGTCGTCTATAGCACCGGACAGCGTGACCTCGAGGCCGCTCGGACACGTCACCGTGACGAACAACAGACCGTTGCTCGGTTGGTTGTCTCTGTCGACGAAGACCGAGAAGGAGACGGGCTCCGTCGTGTTCGGGTACGTATAGGAGCTGGTCCCTTTGATCTGACCGTTGGCCGCCACGAACTCGATCGTCGTTTCGGCCGGCAACGGATTCCCGCGCATGTCTCGGAATTCTCCGCCGAACGCGCCCGGCAGACTGCCCGTTAGAACGAGCCCATCCGGGTCGACGTCGCAACCGGACATCGTGATCACGCCCATATCGTAGACCGCCGTCGTCGTGTTGCCGCAGTCGGCGCCCGCGTTGCAGAGCAGTCCGTCGAATAGGCCGTTCTTGTCCGTGTAGACGCCGTTCGAATCGAAGTCGAAGAACGGCTCGAGCGGCGTCGTATCGCGCTGGCCATTCTCGTTGTCGTCACGCCACGGCTCGGGAATATCCTCGAACTCGTCCGCGGCGTCGAAGATGCCGTTGCCGTTCGAATCGAAGAAGCTTTCCTCGCCGATGGCGATGGCCAGCACGGTGACACGGCCGTCGTCCGGACGCGGCGACTGGCTCACCCAGTTCACGGTGCACGCGCCGTCGACCGTCGTGCACTGCGAGCCGATCTGCCCGCCTTCGGTCCAGAGCGTCACGGCGGTGCCGTCCGGCACCGGATTGTTGAAACGGTCCGACATACGCACCGTGACGGGCACTGTCGTGCCGTCGATGAACCACGCTTCCGGGTTCAGCGTTTCGATGCTGAGCGAGATGCTGTCCTGATCCGGAAGACCGGTGCTGATCGTCAGCTGGTCGGACTGCGTCGAGATCGACGAGCCCGCGACCGTTGCGGTCACGCGGACTGCGGTTGCGACCGTACCGGCCTGGACGACCGCTTGCACTCGCCCGTCGAAGTCGGCGATCGCAGGCGGGTCGGTCGGGCCGGGCGAGACGCTGAGGCCGCCGATCGTCGTGTTGAGCGAGAACGTCACCTCCGCGCCCGGCACGGGGCCGCCGCTCGAGTCGACGACCCTGAAGACGACCGTAGCCGTTTCCGAGCGTCCGGCGCCGCCGGTGCCCTTCAGGCTGATGTTCTGAGGCGTCGCCGAGATGAACTGGATGGAGCCGACGGACGCGGGCGCGACGTTCACCGTCCCCGTCGCGGTGAGCGTCGTGCCGTCGACCGTGGCGGTCGCCGTGATCACGTCGCCGCCGCTGCAACCGGTGGCCGCGTACGTCGTGTTCGCGATGCCGGTATTCGTCTCGACGGGCGTCGTGATCGTCGCGAGTCCCTGAGCGACGCACGGCGAGTTGAACGTGACGGTGACGTCGCCGGTATAAAGGTCGCCGGTCGAGGTGACCAACGTTGCCGTCACACCGGTGCTGCCGCCGGCCGACAAGTTCGCCACGCCGATTTGCAGTTGCCCCGGCTGGAAATTCTCGCCGAAGCCGCTGCCCATCGAGACCGTCGGCGCGCTCCCGCCGCCGCCTCCGCCTCCACCGCCGCCGCCTCCGCCTCCGCTGCCGGGGACGACGAGCGTGTTATCGCTGCCGCCGCACGCCGTAAGGGCTGCGGCCGCCGCGATCATCAGCAAGATTCTGGGCTTGCACATACACTAATCCTCTCGACGCCAGCGTCCGCCGGCGGCATTCGTATCGATTCTGGAAGTGTTTCTACTTCAGTCCGGCCTCAGTTGATGCGAGCTCCTTCACGCAAGATGCGCGGCGTGACGAAGATCAGCAGCTCCGCGTTGTCGTTGATGACCTGCCGGTTGCGGAACAAGTAGCCGAGGCCGGGGATGTCGCCGAGGACCGGCACTTTGTTGATCGTGTTCCGATTCTCGGTCTCGTAGATGCCGCCGAGGACGACCGTTTCTCCGTCGTTGACGATCGCCGTGGTCGTGACGGAGCGCGTGTCGATGCTCGGCACGAGCCCGCCCGTCGCGCTCGGCACGACTTCGCCGACCGAGTCCTTCGTGACCGTCAAGTCCATGATGATCCGATCGTCGGGCGTGATCTGCGGCGTGACCGTGAGGCTCAGCACCGCCTCCTTGAATTGCGTCGTCGTCGCGCCGCTCGACGCCGACTCCTGATACGGAATCTCGACACCCTGCTCGATGCGGGCTTCGCGTTGATTCGCCGTGATCACGCGCGGCGTCGAGATGATCTCGCCTTTGCCCTCGGCCTGCAGCGCCGAAAGCTCGAGGTCGATGAGGTAGTCGGAGTCGAGGATCGCGAGCGCGATCGTGCCGGCCGGATTCTGCACCGGCAGGTTCACGTTGTAACGCTGATCCGCCGTGCCGAGCGCGACCGGGAACGGCGAGCCGGTCGCGTTCAAGTTGTTGAGCGCGGAGGTGACGATCCGATCGGAGCCCGCGGACGTGCCCGTCACCGAGACGAGACCGTCGCTCGAGTTCTCCTTCACGATCGTCGAGCCGAAGCGGACGCCGAGCTCGCGCCGATAGTCGTCGTTCACGATGACGATGCGCGACTCGATCAGCACCTGGCGCACGGGGATATCGAGCGTCGCGACGAGCCGACGGATATCCGCGAGACGATCGGCCGTGTCCTGCACCAGCAGCGTGTTCGTCCGAACGTCGACGGCGACGCTGCCCCGCTGGGAGATCAGCGCGTTCGACCCGGTGCCCCCGCGGATCAGCTCGGCGAGCTCGGCCGCCTTCGCGTAGTTCACTTGAATGAACTCGGTGCGCAGCGGCTCGAGCTCACGCAGCGCCTGCAGGGCCTGGAGCTGCGCCTGCTCGCGCGCGGCGATCTCGTCGGCCGGGGCCACGATCATGACGTTGCCGTTGCGCCGCATGTCGAGGCCCTTCGTCGTCATGAGGATGTCTAGCGCCTGATCCCACGGCACGTTCTGCAGCCTGAGCGTCACGCTGCCCGTTACGCTGTCGCTGACCACGATGTTGATGCCGCTCGTGTCCGCGAGGAGCTGGAGCACGGCGCGGATCTCGATGTCTTGGAAATTCAGCGTCAGGCGCTCGCCGGTGTATTCCTTGTTCGAGTCGAACAGGCCCGGAGGCGCTTCTTCCTCGACGGGCGGCTTCAACTCCAGCGTGAAGACGTTGTCCGACTGGTACGCGACCTGATCATAGGCCGACGACGCCGAGACGATGAGCCGCGCATCGCGGTCGCTGCGGACGGCGTCGACGATCGCGACCGGCGTCGCGAAATCGGTGACGTCCAGCCGGCGCATCAGCGAGCTCGGCAGCTCGGTGTCGCGGAAGTCGACGACGATGCGACCGCCTTCCTCGCGCACGTCGATGCGCGTGCGCGGATCCGTCAGCTGCACGACGACCTGACCGGCGCCGTCCGGCCCGCGGCGGAAGTCGATGTTGTCGATCGAACGCGGACCGGCCGCCGCGGGAGCCGGAGAGCTCGCGGCGCCGATGCTCACGGGCTGACCGGCGAACGTGGACGCGGCCAGAGCGCCGGACGACTGCTGCCCGAGCACGACGAGCACCGTGTCGCCCTCGACCCGCGTCTCGTACGGCACCATCGTGTCGAGGTTCAGCACGACTCGCGTGCGGCCGTTCGCCTCGGCGGCCTGGATGCTGCGCAGCGGTCCGACGTTCACGTCTTGCCGCCGCGACGCGGCGAGCGACGTGCCCGGCAGGTCCACGGCGATCCGCGCCGGATCGTCGATCGTGAAGCTCATCGGCTGCGGCGCGGGGCCGTCGGTGCGCAGCCGGAGCTCGACCCGCTGTCCGGTGAGCGGCTGCACGTCGATCTCGCGCAGCGCCCGTTCGGCAGCTTGCTGCGCGAGCGCCGAGGCACTCGCGAGCAGCATCGTGGCGATCCAGCCGATACGGCCGAATCGAGGCCGAACGGCGCGAGCGGACCCCCGTCGAACACGTTCTGACATCAACATAAGGTTCACTCCCTAAAAAACCGTAGCGGCGGGTCAGTTACTGAGCGCAACGGCCGCCGGGCGCTCGATGTATCCGCCGAGTCCGTCCGGAACGATCTCGACGAGCGCAATCCGGTTATCCGTGATCGACAGAATCCGTCCGTAGTTCTGTCCCATGTAGTTGCCGACGGTCACGCGATGGATCAGGCCGTCGGGGTCCTGGACGAGGCCGTACTGGTACCCCCCTTGCTCCAGCGTCCCGACCATGCGCAGCGTGTCGAGCGAGAAGCGCTCGAGAAACTCGCGGGGACGGTTCGGATCCGGACCCGGAACCGAATTCGGCCCGGTCACCCGCTGCTGCGGCGTGTCGGGCATGAACGGGCTGCGTCGGTTGCCCGCCGTGTACGTGAACGTCGGCGCGGGCCGAATCTGCGGCAGCGGCTCGATGCGGCCGCCGGGCCGCGATTTCACGCTGTCGACATAGGCGAGGAGATCCTCGTTGCCTCCCGAGCAACCGGCGAGCGCGGCCGCGGCCGTCGCGACCAGCGCCCCGATAACGTTGCGTTGCATGGCGATCATCCTGCCGAGTCCTCCGCCGAGTCCTCGTCGAGGTAACGATAGGTCTTTGCCGTCACGTCCAACGTGAGCTCGTCGAAAACGTCCTGCGACGCGCGCGTGATCGTGATGTCGTGGAGCGTGACGATGCGCGGCAACGAGGCGATGCCGCTGACGAAGTTGCCGAGCTCGTGGTAGCTGCCGGTGAGCCGAATCTTGATCGGAAGCTCGGCGTAGAAATCCTTCTGAATCTCGCCTGTGGGCTGGAACAGCTTCTCCTCGAGCCCGGCCGCGAGGCCGGTCTGGGAGATATCGACGAGAAGGCTCGGCACCTCGGTCTTGCCGGGGAGCTGCCGCAGCATCGTGCCGAACGAGCGCTCGATCTCGGCGAGCTGCTCGCGGTACGCGTCGAAATTCGCGGCCTTGCGCTGCTTCTGCTCGAACGTCGCGCGCAGCTCCTGCTCTTCGCGTTTACGCCGATCGAGCGTTTGCATGTCCGTCTTCACGACGAACCAGTACGTGCCCCCCACGGCGACGAAGAGGAATGCGATCACGACGGCCGCGACCCGGAACGGCAGCGGCCAGCGTCCCGGATCGTTCGTGTCGAGTGATCGAAGCTGTTCCAGGATGTTCATGGCGTGCCCTCGAGGTACTCGGACATCGGGACCTGGTAAGCGAAGATCGTGAACCGAGAATTGCGCTGCGAACCCACCTCGCGCGTCTCGACGACGTCGAGGCCGGGATTACGCAACCAAGGAGACTCGTCGATGTTGCGCATCAGCGCCGAGACGCGGGTGCTCGACTGCGCCTCGCCTTTGATCTCGATCCGATTGCCGGTCTGCCTCACCTCGGTGAGGTAGACGCCGTCGGGAAGGGTTTTCACGAGCTCGTCGAAGAGGTGCACCGACTCGGGCCGGGAGCGCTGCAGCTGGTCGATGATCTCCATGCGCGCGAGGAGCCGCGCCTTCTGCGCCTCGAGCCCGGAAATCTCCTCGATCTGCTTGTCGAGCTCGGCAATCTCGGCCTTGAGGATGTTGTTCCGCTCGACCTGGTTCGAGATCCAGCCCTGCACGGTGAGCTTCGCGGCGTAGACCGTGGCCCCGCCGAGCACGATCGCACCGAGCAGCGCGACCATGAACTCCTTCTTCCGCTTCTGGCGCAGCTCCTCGCGCCAAGGGAGGAGGTTGATTCTTGCCATATTAGTCGAAGCTCCGTAGTGCGAGGCCGCAGGCCGTGAGCAGCGCCGTCGCATCCTTCTCGACGCCCTGTGCGCGCGCTCGCGAAGACAGCTTCATCTGGCCGAGCGGGTTGCCGATCTCGGTCGGAATGCCGACTCGGCTGCCGATAACATCTGCTACGCCCGGGATATTCGCACATCCGCCGCAAACCAGGATCTGGTCGGGTTGCTCGCGGCCGCTGCCGGACGCCAGGAAGAACTGCAGCGAGCGGCTGACCTGCTGCGACATGTCGTCGATGAACCCGTCGAGGACCTCGGGCTGATAGTTCTGGGGCAGGCCGCCTTCCTTCTTCGCCCGGCCGGCATCTTCCATGCTGAGGCCGTAGGTGCGCATGATCTCCTCGGTCAGCAGCTGGCCGCCGAAGGCGAAGTCCCGGGTATAAATGATCTTGAGGTCTTTCAGCACGCTGAAAGTTGTCGTGCTCGCGCCGAAATCGACGACCGCGATGTACTTGTCCTGGCCGCCGTCCGGCATCTGGTGGGTCAGGAGCTGACAAGCGTTCTCGACGGCGAAGGCCTCGACGTCCACGACGCGGGCGACGAGGCCGGCCGCTTCGACCGCGGCCTGGCGCTGCTCGACGTTCTCGGTGCGGGTCGCGACGAGCAGCACGTCCACCATGTCGGGATCGCGCTCGCTCTCGCCGAGCACCTCGAAGTCGAAGCTGACCTCTTCCATCGGGAAGGGGATGTACTGATCCGCCTGCAGCTCGACCTGGCCCTCGAGCTCGGTTTCGCTGAGGCCCTTCGGCAACTGGATGACCTTCGTGATCGCCGCGTCGCCGCTAATCGCGATCGCCACTTCCCGCGTCTTCGTCCCGGACCGCTTCACGGCGCGCCGGACGGCCTCCCCGACCGCCTCGGCGTCTACGATCGCCTTCTCGTTGATCGAGTTCGGCGGCGTCGGCTCCGCAGCGTACGACTCGACCCGGTAGCCACGCCCGTTCTCGACCAGCTCGATCAGCTTGACCGAGGAAGTGGTTATGTCAAGTCCCAGAAGCGGCCTCTTTTTGCGTCTCGAGAACACAAAATTTCCTTTCCAACGCAGCAGGTTGGGTTAGAATCTTAGCAATTGTTCGGAGCCAGCCGGTTCAACTGTATCCCACCGTGGGATATGCCCCCGTGATGGGCATCACGATTGCCGGATTCAGCGTATGCTCCCCTTCCACCGCACGCTGCCGCTCAACTTTCGCGAAGCGCGGCGATTCTCCCGGCAAGACGCTGGCCGCACCGATCGATCGGTGAATTGGAATGCAGTACGAAGCGGTGAGTCGACTGAGCATCTAACTGTTCACCTGCTTCGGCAGCCCCGCTATCCTAGGCTTTGCACTCAGATTCCCGCCCTTAGACCGGTGGCTTTGCGTCCCCACCTTTCGATGGGTTTGCCCACTGGCCGCGACTATGCACAAAGGACCTGGGCCTTGCAAGGACATACAACGCACAACCCGGTATGAGATCTATCCTTCGATGGCTGCTCGCTTTTTCCCTCGCCGGGGCGGCCGTCGCGGCGGCCTTGGCGGCGGTATTCGTCGGGGCGTACTTCTACGTCGAGCCGGGTCTTCCCCACGCGGAAGAGTTGCGCGACGTGAAGTTTCAGATCCCGCTGCGCGTCTACTCGCGTGACGGGCGTCTGATCCAGCAGATCGGCTCGCAGCTCAGGTCTCCCGTCGAGTACGAGGACATCCCGGAGCTGCTGATCAAAGCGGTGATCGCCGCCGAGGACGACCGCTTCTTCCAGCATTCCGGCCTCGACATGGCGGCCAACATCAAGGCGGCCGTGAACTACATTCTCGCGGGCGGCGAGCGCGTGCCGGGAGGAAGCACGATCACGCAGCAGGTTGCGCGCGAGTACTTCCTCACTCGCGATCTGTCGCTGGTCCGTAAGTTCAAGGAATGGATCCTCGCGCTGCGGATCGAGCGGGAATTCACCAAGGAGGAGATCCTCGAGCTCTATCTCAACACGACGTTCTTCGGCCAGCGCTCGTACGGGGTCGCCGCGGCCGCGCAAACCTATTTCGGTAAGACGCTCGACGAGCTGACGCTCTCGGAAACGGCGATACTCGCCGGCATTCCGCAGCGGCCGTCGCGTATCAACCCCGTCTACAGCCCCGAGAACGCGAAGAATCGGCGGGCGTACGTGCTCAGGCGGATGCGCGAGCTGCGTTACATCACCGACCAGGAGTACGCCGCCGCCCTCTCCGAGCCGATCACCGGCGAGCATCATGGGCTCAAGATCGAGCTCGACGCGCCGTACGTGGCCGAGATGGTGCGTGCCGAGCTCGTGCGCCGCTTCGGGCAGGCCGCGTATACCGCAGGCTTGAAGGTGACGACGACCGTCGACAGCCGTCTCCAGGCCGCGGCGCAGGCGAGCTTGCGCCGCGGCGTCATCCAGTACGACGAGCGGCACGGCTATCGCGGACCGATCGGTCGCGTGCCGTTCCCGGAGGGGCGGTCGCCCGAGGAGGCGATGGCCGCGTTCGACGACGCGGCGCTGCTCGAGATTCTGTCCGACTATCCGTCACTCGTCGGCCTCGAATCGGCGGTCGTGACCCGCGTCGGCGAGACCGAGGCCGAGGTGTTTCTGCCTTCCCGCGGCCGCCAGACGATCGGCCTCGACGCGGTCGCATGGGCGAGACGCTATATCAACGATGACGCGGTGGGTCCCGCGCCGCAGGCGGTCTCCGACGTCCTCGCGGTCGGCGATATCGTGCGCTTTCGCCGCAATGACGACGGCGGGCTGCGGCTCGCGCAGCTGCCGGACGTCCAGGCCGCATTCGTCGCGCTCGATCCGCAGGACGGGGCGATCGTCGCTCTGTCCGGCGGCTTCGACTTCTACCTCGACAACTACAACCGGGCGGTGCAGGCGAAACGCCAGCCGGGCTCTTCGTTCAAGCCGTTCATCTATTCCGCCGCGCTCGAGAACGGGTTCACCGTCGCGTCGATCGTGAACGACGCGCCGCTCGCGATTCAGGACGCGGCGCTCGAGACGGTCTGGAAGCCGGAGAACTACACGAATCGATTCTACGGTCCGGTCAGCCTTCGCTACGCGCTGATGCGCTCGCTGAACGCGGCGACCGTTCGCGTTCTGATGGCGACCGGCGTGCCGAACGCGATCCGCCATCTGCGTCAGTTCGGCTTCGACGACGTCGCCTTGCCGCGGAATCTCTCGCTCGCGCTCGGCTCGGGCGGCGTCTCGCCGCTCGATCTCGCCCGCGGCTACGCCGTGTTCGCGAACGGCGGCTATCTCGTCGAGCCGTATTTCATCGATCGCATCGAGGACGCGAGCGGCGAGCCGCTGTTCGTCGCCCGGCCTGCGCTCGCGTGCGCGGACTGCGACGATCCGCCGCCGGAGGCGACGGACGAGCAACTGCTCGCGTCGATCTCCGATCCGACCGATCTCTATCCGCGTTTCCGTGAGGCGCCACGCGCGATCTCGCCCCAGAACGCATATCTCGTCGCGGACATGCTGCGCGACGTCGTCGGCCCGCGAGGCACCGGCGCGCGAGCGCGTCGCGACGTCGGTCGAAGCGATATCGCCGGTAAAACGGGCACGACGAACGACAACCGCGACACGTGGTTCGCCGGATTCCATCCGCGGATCGTCGGCGTCGCGTGGGTCGGTTTCAACACGAACCGCTCGCTCGGCCGCAACGAGCAAGGCGGCGTGACCGCGATTCCGATCTGGGCGCCGTTCATGCACGAGGCGCTCGAGGGCGTCCCGGAGGAATGGATCGCCGAGCCTCCCGGCATCGTCAGCGTACGAATCAATCCGAAGAACGGACTCGTCGCGAGCGGATGCAACAGCGACGCGGTGTTCGAGAAGTTCCGCGACGGGCACGTTCCCGAGCGCGAGCCGGATTGCGCATATCAGAGCGAACGTCAGTCCGAGGGCGTCGTCAATCCACCGATCGTATCTCCATCCGACATATTCTGAGTTCGAGAGATGGCTAGAAGGAGCACCGGACCCGCGCTTGCGATGTTACGTGAGCAGCTCGCGCAAACCGCGGCACGCTTGATGATCGAAAGCGGCATCGAGGATTACGGTCTCGCGAAGCGCAAGGCCGCGGAGCGCCTCGGCGTGAAGGATCTCGGCGCGTTGCCGAGCAACGCTCAGATCGCCGCGAGCGTCGCCGAGCGCCAGCGCATTTTCGAGCCGCAGGCCCACCGCATGCGGGTCAACGCGCTGCGCCGCACTGCGCTATCTATCATGGACCTGCTCGAGCCGTTCGAGCCGCGGCTCGTCGGTGCGGTGCTCGCGGGCACGGCCACGGAGAACACCCCCATCGAGCTGCACACGTTCGCGGATTCGCCCGAAAGCGTCGCGGCGCACCTCGTCGACCGCGGAGTGATGGTGCGCGACTGTCAGCGAAGATATCGCTTCAGCGCGAAGCGCGCGTCGCTCGTTCCCGGCTACCGGTTCGTGCACGACGGCGCGGACGTCGTCGTCGTGACGTTCCCGGAGAACGGCCTGCGCGAAGCGCCGTTGAGCCCGGTGGACCAGCGGCCGATGCGGCGCGCGGGCCGCAACGAGGTCGCGGAGCTGATGGCTGCGGAAGAGTAACGGCCGACCGAGAAAGCTTCGGAAAAAGATCGGGCCCCCTCTCTCGGGGGCCCGATCGTTCTTAGCGAGGCTCAGCGCTCGGAGATCGGACGGTAGTCGCGGCGCGTCGGTCCGACGTAGAGCTGGCGCGGACGGCCGATCCGCGTGCTCGGATCGACGACCATCTCCCGCCAATGCGAGACCCAGCCCACGCAGCGCGCGATCGCGAACATGACCGTGAACATCGACTTCGGGATCCCGAGCGCGCGGTAGATGATGCCCGAGTAGAAGTCGACGTTCGGATAAAGGTTCTTCTCGATGAAGTACTCGTCCTTGAGCGCGATCTCCTCGAGCTTGAGCGCGAGCTCGAACAGCGGCTTGTCTTCCTTGCGACCGAGCCGCTCGAGCACGCGATGGCACATCTCGCGGATGATCGCGGCGCGCGGATCGTAGCTCTTGTAAACGCGGTGGCCGAAGCCCATCAGCCGGAACGGATCGCTCTTGTCCTTCGCCCGCTTGATGTATTCCCCGATCCGGTCGACCGTGCCGATTTCCTCGAGCATGTTGATCACGGCTTCGTTCGCGCCGCCGTGCGCCGGACCCCATAGGGCCGAAATGCCTGCCGCGATCGCGGCATACGGATTCGCGCCGGAGCTGCCCGCGAGCCGCACCGTCGACGTGCTGCAGTTCTGCTCGTGGTCGGCGTGCAGGATGAACAGCAGGTCGAGCGCCTTCGCCGCGACCGGATCGACCTCGTACTCCTCGGACGGCACGGCGAAGAACATGTGCAGCAGGTTGCTGCAGTAGTCGAGCTTGTTCTGGGGGTAGACGAAGGGCTGGCCGCGCATGTGCTTGTACGCCGCCGCCGCTATCGTCGGGATCTTGGCGATGATGCGGTAGGCGAAGATGTCACGGTCGCGCGGATTATGGATGTCCGTGCTGTCGTGGTAGAACGCCGCCATCGACGCGACGACCCCCGCGACCATCGCCATCGGATGCGCGTTGTGGTGGAAGCCGTTGAAGAACCGCAGCAACGACTCGTTGATCATCGTATGCGTGCGGATCGAGTGGTCGAACTCCTCGAGTTGCTGCTGCGTCGGCAGCTCGCCGTGGAGGAGCAGGTACGCCACCTCGATGAACGTCGATTGTTTCGCGAGCTGCTCGATCGGATAACCGCGATAGAGCAGCGTTCCGGATTCGCCGTCGATATACGTGATGCTGCTCTCGCAGCTCGCGGTCGACGTATAGCCCGGATCGTACGTTAGGAGGCCGCGCTGCCCATAGAGCTGGGAGATGTCCAGGACTCTCGGGCCCACTGTCGGTTCGCGCACCGGAAGATCGAACGATTCGCCCGTCTCCGGGTCCGTCAAAGTCAAGCGCTTAGTTGTCATCCATTGCACCTGGCAGTGGCGAAGTAGAGCGGTTCCGGCCCCGGGCCAGGGCGGACGCGTGCGACGTGAGGCGCGCGCCGGGCCGTCGCCGGCGCGGCCGGCACATTATAACAATGCCGGCAGACCCAGGAAGCGCAGTGGAGACGAGGCGTTACTTGCTCGAAGCAAGCCCGTAACGGCGCCGAAACTTGTCGACTCGACCGCCGGTATCGACGATCTTCTGCTTACCCGTGTAGAACGGATGGCAGGCCGAGCACACCTCGACGTGCAAGTCGTTCGCGAGCGTCGAGCGCGTCTTGATGACGTTGCCGCAGCTGCACGTGATCGTGATCTCCCGGTACTCGGGATGAATGTCTGGTTTCATCGGGCTTCGATGGGTTCCAAAAGGGGGCGCGTGAGCATACTGCCCACCCGTCCGCGACACAAGCGGTCGCCGGCCTCGGCGTCGCTCCGGGACGACGTTATCCACAAAAACTGTGGATAACTTTGTGGAAACGTACCGGAATTCGTCGCGTTTCGCACGTCACGAATGTGATTTCCGTCACTTTGGTCAAAAAACGATCAAACGACAATTTTGCACTATTTTCAGCAAGTTGCGCGTCGATATGGATTGCGGATAGCAGGATTGTGATGCAACTCGATTGATTTGCCGACGCGCCGATCGGCCTGTGCATAAGCGCGCACGGGCGGCCGCCCGGACCTGGAGCGACGGGAACCCTACCGGGGGCGACTCGGGGGACCTGCAGCCGGGTGGACTCTACCGACGGAGCTGCCGCGCGAGCTCGCGCAATGCCCCGGCGCGATGGCTGAGCTCGTTCTTCCTGCCGGGCGGCAGCTCGGCAGCGGTGCAGCCGAGGGACGGAATCACGAAGACCGGATCGTAGCCGAAGCCGTTCGAGCCGGAGGGATGGAGCGCGATCTTCCCCTCCCACGTTCCGGCCGCGATCACCGGCGCGGGATCGTCGGCGCTTCGCATCGCGACGATCACGCAGTGGAATCGTGCCGTGCGTTGCGCCTCGGGCACCCCTTCGAGCGCACTCAGGAGCCGCTCGATGTTGGCTTCATCACTCGCATCGGGGCCGGCGAAGCGTGCCGAGCGCACGCCCGGCTGCCCGCCGAGCGCGTCCACGACGAGCCCGGAATCGTCCGCGATCGCCGGCAGCGACGAGGCCCGGGCGGCATGACGCGCCTTGAGCAGCGCGTTCTCGACGAAGGTCGGCGCCGATTCCTCGGCCGGCTCGATTCCGAGCTCGCTCTGCGCGACGAGGGTGAGGCCCGTTCCCGCAAGGATCGCCTGGATCTCCGCGAGCTTGCCGCGGTTCGCGGTGGCGACGACCCAGCGCTCTTCGCTCCTGGTCATCGTCGGGACAGCGCCTCTGTCTGCGCGTCGAGCAACTGCCGGATGCCGATCTCCGCGAGACCCAGCAATGCGTCGAGCTCGCTGCGCAGGAAAGCGTGACCTTCGGCCGTGCCTTGAATCTCGACGAAGCCGCCCGCCTCGTTCATCACGACGTTCATGTCGGTCTCGGCCTCGGCGTCCTCGGCATAGTCGAGATCGAGGACGGGCACGCCGCGAAAGATCCCGACCGATACCGCGGCGACCTGCCCGTGGATCGGGTTGCTTTCGATCTCCTCGCGAGCGGCCATGCGCTCCGCCGCGAGCGCGAGCGCGACATAGCCGCCGCAGATCGCCGCCGTGCGCGTGCCGCCGTCGGCTTGGATCACATCGCAATCGATCGTCACGGTGCGCTCGCCGAGCGCGCGCCTATCCACGACCGCCCTCAAGCTGCGGCCGATCAGCCGCTGGATCTCGAGCGTCCGGCCGCTTTGCTTGCCGCGGGAGGCTTCTCGCGGCGTTCGCGTATGCGTCGAGCCGGGCAGCATGCCGTACTCCGCCGTGACCCAGCCTTCCTGCTTACCTTTCAGGAAGGCGGGCACCTTCGGTTCGACGGAAGCGGTGCACACCACGCGCGTGTCGCCGAACTCGACGAGAACCGAGCCTTCGGCGTGGCGGATGTAGTCCGTGACGAATCGCACCGGCCGCATCTCGTCCGGCCTGCGCTTGCTGGGACGCATCGATTGGTTACCTCTCGTTCGTCGAGCCGGGATCGTGGTCGGTCGATGCTGCCCGCGGGCCGCATCGGCCGCAAGGGATATCTTCAGTCGCCGAGCCAGCGGACAGCGACGGCGCTCGTGTTGTCGCTGTGCGGGTGATTACGGGCGACGGCGCGTTGCGCGAGCAGCGGAAGCGCACGTGCGACGGACTCGTCCGGATTGGAGAGCGCCGCGATCTCGCTGTCATCGACCCCGGACCACAACCCGTCGGTGCACGCCAGCAAGACGTCGCCGGGCTCGAGCTTCTTGCGCCCCGCGATGCTCATGTTCGGGAGCTGCCAGTCGCCGCCGAGACAGCATTCGACGTAATTCCGCATCGGGTGCGACCGCATGTCGCGCTCGGCAATCAGCCCTTCGCGGCGCAGCAGCTCGACGTGGCTGTGATCGCGCGTTCGCTGGACTATGCGGCCGGCGCGCAAGTGGTAGATGCGGCTGTCGCCGATATGGGCCCAGTACGTGGACGCGTCCTGCACGAGACAGAGCGCGCAAGTCGCGCGCGGCTTGTGCCCGACCGCGACGTTGCCGCCGAGCGATGCGACCCGCGCATGCGCGAGGGAGAGCGCATGCGTGAGAAATCCCTGAGGGTCCAAAATCTGTGCTCGCTCTGCCGCGAAAAGCTCGGCGACGGTCGCCACGGTGACCTCGGCGGCCTTCGCCCCTTCGGCATGCCCGCCCATCCCATCGACGACGACCAGCAGCACGGCGGAATCGTTGCTCAGAACGTCCACCCGGTCCTGGTTGTCCTGCCGATTGCCGGGCAGGCTCAGCTTGGCACACTCCGTCCGCACGACGATATTTTGGTGTTTGCGTTATGTTGCGCGGGCCTTTCGGCTCGAGATGACGCCGGGCGCATTGTGCGGCCGGCCGTATCGGATTTCCGCGGAATACTACGCGAAATGGACTTCGCGCTGCCCGGTTGTGTACATGCTCGTACGCGCCGCGCGGGTAGTCGAGCCGAGTTCGGTAGCTGATAGACTTGGTTCGGCCACTCCACGAAGCGCAGGAACGGATCGATACCTTGCCACACAGCATGACTGGCTTCGCGAGCGCCGA
>Ga0207873_1001408_pt1 | contig 23167 bp, 26 predicted proteins | sample BGWIniCompost_FD_187373 | JGI IMG/M metagenome (GOLD analysis project Ga0207873, IMG submission 187373) | Cellulose adapted compost microbial communities from Newby Island Compost Facility, Milpitas, CA, USA - BGW Initial Compost (SPAdes)... ...
GAGACTGGGCGAGTTAGGTCCGCGCCAGTGGAGATTGAATCAGAGAGGGACAGCGCGTCAGAGACTGGGCGAGTCATGACCCTGCTAATAGAGATTGAATCAGAGAGGGACAGCGCGTCAGAGATTGGCCGGCCGCCGACCAGCGCAGCAGAGACAGAGTCAGTAGCAGACATGGCTTCTGCGGCAGGGCGTACCCGTACTGTGGCTGCGGAGACAGAGTCCGTGATTGCCATCACATCGGCGTACGTGTTGCTGATGACAGAGACGGTGTCGTCAAGACTATTAGCCACGTATACCAGGTTGGTGACGGGGTTTACCGCCACACCGAGTGGACCATTACCCACTCCTTCCACCGTATCCACCACTTCATGTCGTTCTTTCAGTGATACTGCAGAGACCCCGCTTGTGTCAGAAATGAGGAGTATAACCATGAGGATGGTGGCAGGAGCAGACGCGGCGGCTCGTGTCATGCCCCATCTGAAATAAGATTCCTTATTCACTTTATTAGCGCTATTAAAAAAATTGTTATAGTATTTATATCTTTAATAAAATTCTGTGACCGCTCGATTTCTTCTTTTTCAATTTCATGTCAACACGGCTGCTGGTGGTGCTGGCGCATTGAACCTGGTATGCCGCCCACTGGAATCAAAGGAAGGCTCTGACATTTGGCTGGATGGACGTCGCTCAGATTCTCTGCCGGCCATCAAATGGAAAAAGAAGAGTTGCTTGGTGAAAATCAGTCGCAGTTGTCAGAACTCATAGCCAGATTCATCCTTTACAACTCCACTGGACGCATCAACAACCAAGACATGGCCAGAATCGATACCCGTCTGAAGGCTTATGACCCAGTAGTGTGTTGCTCTGTCAAGATTCGCTAGTTTCTCTATCTCGCGCGACATGTCGCCTTCCGTAGATATCATCTCCGTTGTCTGTGGATCGACCCGATAGACCTGGCCGTCTTCATTAACGTAAAACCAGTCGGTGTAGATCCGTTCTATTCTTTCCGTTTCTTCAATCAAGCCCGTCTCCCTCATTGCAATGACCACTGCCTCTGCCCGGGAAATCAAGCCTGCTGTGTCTGGTGCAGTGCCAACCACTACGGTCCCATTGACTGGCTCGTCGACAATAGTCAGCGATAGGTCACTTCCCTGTCTTGGCTGCGCCGCTATTGCAAAAACAAACACCATTATTGCTACGATGCCTGCGATGCCTGCAATTATCGGAACGACTGCCCTGTTGCGCACTATTGAATCAATACGCGAAGCTTTCTCTTGAATTTTGTGCAATGTTGCTCGTCAGTGCTGATGGTATCAACCGGCTGCCGCAAAAGAGTCTGCGGCCGCTGCTCCTCGCAATGATGTATACGCTGGCGGTTATTTTGGCACACGTCTGTTCTATTTTTCTCACACAGAGAAATAGCGCAAGACCCGGAGATGCCGCTGCCTCATATTATCAAAAAGCGGTAGTAGCATCCCGACCGCCCTGCTGGCTGCCACGCGGAAGCAGCAGCCATGGGTGGTTTCGGCCTACCCCATGTACACGCTACAGAGCTCCCATCCGGGTTGTCTCCGGCTGGGAGCAGAAGTAGCGGTGGTGATGGTGGGCAGGATAGGCCAACCCGGCAAGCAATTGTTGTCGCCGAGCAGGTGCTGTGCGCGCACGCACTTGCGCACTTACATGCGCGCTCATCGCACCTTCATCAGGGGATTTTGCCCTGGTATCATCAGGCCCCTATCGCGAGGCCTGGAATCATCCAGCCTTTCTCTGATCGGAAAGGCCGGGAATACAAGTCGCTGTCGTCGTCGGACACTCTCTTGTCTTGAGGCCCGGGATTCGGGTTTTTTTCGAAAAACGTGTATGCGTGCTAGCCTGCGCCAGGACCCGATGTAACCTGTGCAAGCGCGTTCTTGACAAAAAACCTGTGTCTTGGAGGGAGGTATTCAAGTGCCCTCTCGGCATTGTGGGCGTTATGAGCCACGAGGGTGTGGACAAGCGCGGCGTCGTTTGTGCGCAACGCGTCGTTGATGGCCCTGACGAGACTGCGGACAGACATTGTTGTCGTCGTCGCCCCGGCTGCAGTCGCCCCTTCCTGCCGCTCTTGCTTTCGGGCCTTCAGCTCCTCGATCACCAGCGGTGGCAGCTGCCTGGTGAAAACGCCGTCCTCGAGGTCCGGGTCGAGCAGGAACATCGCCTTTGCCAGCGTCGTCACCGTCTGCTCGTTCATCCTGACGGGCCCAATGGGCGTCTCTATGCTCCTCTCTCTTATCTCCCCGTGCGCGACGATGCATATCTGCCTGTACATCTCTCTCCTGCTTTCGCCATCTTCATCCAGTGCGAGCACGCTGGCATTGCCATGGGCGTCTATCCTGAACAGGCCGTCGTCTATGTACACGTCCATGTCCGGCGCAGCTTCTTTCATCATTCTGCCGCCGCCTGCCATGGTCACGACGCGCACCCTGTCCCTGTAGCCTGCCAGCATGTACTTCAGGAGGTCAGCCTGGTGCAGCTTTTCGTACTCTTCCCTGAACAGTGACTCGTACAGAGAAGGGCCGCCGATGTGGCGCATGTGCTCCAGTATCGCGACCGCCAGTACATCGCGAGAACGTATCTGCATCGACATGTCCCTGTACGTGCAGTTGAATATGCCGTCGTTGTACGTCTCCTGCACTGTCCCTATGTCATCGCCAAAAGAGTACGATATCCTGCCGCCCTGGAAGTATTCGTACTTTAGCTTGTTGTACGGCGTGGCTGGGACAGTCACGACCCTGCCCCCTGCGAGCAAGAGCACGTACACGTCTTTGCGCCGCTCGAGGATGGTTGTTGTGGTTGTTGTAGCTGCTGGCTGTGGTACTGTGCCGCCGTTGTTGTCGCTGCGGACCGATGCCATCTTTCTTTACTTCCCCCGCTCGGTGATCTTGGCAAGGCATTCCGCTGCATCTGCATGTGCCGTGCTGCTATTATCCACTCTCTCGTCCAGCATGGCAGCCAGCGAGAAAGCACAACCGCGCAATTTCTCTATGTTGTAGTATTCGGCATCTGCCATCGCGTGCGCCAGCAGCTCAAAGAGCTCCGGGTACCGCCCGCCAAACGCCGCCATGGAATGCATCATCGCGTTTGCCTTCTGTTCGTCGAGGCGTCCTTCACCGTCAAGCAACCCTTGCTCTACTTTCTTGAACACATCGCGCCAGCCGAGGGTTGTGGCCACCCCGTGGTACCGGTAGAACACCTTCAGTTCATACCTGCTGTCCTCGTCATGGACCACGACTGGCAGTATCGCCTTTCGGCTGTCGCCGTCGCCATTTCCATGCAGCAGCCTTGCAGTGGATGGTGCCAGCGCCTGCGGGTCGTCGTATACAAGCAGCGCCATTTCCATGCCTTTTTCTCTGATGCACTCAAGCGTCTCCTCTACTGTCATCGTGCCCATCGAGGTCATGACATGCTTCTCTGCCACCGCGGACACAAATTCGTCCAGGAAGGTGCACTTGCCGGCGAGCAGCCTTTTCTTTCTGGCGTCCTTTCTGCCACACACGACTATCCTGTATCTTGTGTCATGTTCCATCAGCTGCACGTACTCGTCCTTTTGCTCAGATGTCATGGCTATCAGCGGCGGCAGTAGCAGACGGTGTTGTCTGGGATGTCCTGAGACGCCGCTTTCTTCTCCTTCTCCTTCTTCTTTCTCCTGTTTGCCTTCAGCTTCTGCCACAATGCTGTCGATATGTATCTTTTCAGTGTATGTGCTGTACCCTCGCCTGTAGTAGGCGGTGATGGTGTCCGGTTCGCCGTGGGTCGTTCGCTTTAGGTTGTTCTCCTTCACATACAGGTCGCCGTCTATCACTCCGAATTTGGCCATGAGCTCGGTCAGACCAGAGTCGGCCTCAAAGACCTCGCCGGCAGCCTTCTCCCTCAGCGCGTCTGCGGCGGCGGACCTGAGGTTGCGGACGCAGAACAGCCGCATGCAATTGTACTGGTGGTGGCGGTCTATCAGGCTGGAGATCTTTGTCTGTGTCCTGCACATCTTGCCATGCCTCTTTCTGCGCAGCACATACACCTTTGTGCTGACAAACGCCACTACCTCCCTGGTGCGGTCGTCAAGCAGCGGCATCAGGCGCTCGGCGAATCCGCTGCTGTAGTGGTATGTTCCCGAGGTGTACAGGATGCGGTAGGGCGAGCGCGCATAGTCTGATACCGATTCCAGCTTTAGCGCAGGTTCAAGCCTCTGCTTCAGCGCTTCCATGATCTTTTCCCTGATGGCTGTAATTGCAGCATCGGTCAGCCTTTCCCTGTCTGCTGTGGGCGGGAACTTTCTCTCGTCTCTGATGTTCAGTATCCACCGGGAAAGGGGCAGCTCTCCGGGGTCGCCCTCAATCGAGACGTTGACGAGATACGTGCCGGCCGAGGAAGAAGAGGACTGCCTGTCAAGTATCCTGGTGTAATCCTCTTCCCAGCTGCTCTTGCGGGCAATTATCTCGCCGTACAGATAGATGTCAGGGTCGTCTGCTATTTCCACGGCCAGCAATAGTTTCTCCTCGTCTCCGTTCTTCTCGCGGATGCTGGCAACGTGACCTTTCATGCTTTCCAGCCCAAGCTCGTACTGCCCCGCGTGGAACGAGTCGCCAAAGTCGTCTATGTCGGCTTCAAGCTCGACGGTGGTCCTGACGCCGGAGAACCTGCAGACATCGAAAATGTACTGCACGAGGTCCGGGATGCTGATGTCGTCCCGCAGCGTGACGGCTATCCTGGTGCCATAGCTGTCAAGGTCGGCAGGTTGTGGCAGCACGTTGTAGCCGACGCCGTTCTTGCCCATTACCGCGAATTTCTCGCCTGTCTCCCTGCTGTACGTCTCCAGCATCATTATATCTGACAGCGTGACATAGCTCGCGCGGCCGCAGCCAAACTGGCCGACTTCCTTCGAGTCAAAGTTGTCGCTCCTGCCAAGCACAGTGTACACGGTGAGGAACTTTTGCTGCGACATCCCCATGCTGTCGATTCCGTGGATTACCAGCCTGCGCTCTGAGGGGTTTAGAGCCACGACTATGCGCGGGTCTGTGCCGGGGTAGTTCCTGCGGGCAATCCTGCACGCCCTTGCCTCGTTGTTGTACAGCTCTCTGAACCCTGACTTGGGGTCGGAGTACAGGTCGTGCGATATGCGCTGTATGATGACATCTTGCTCCAGCTTGACGGGGATTAGGCCGTTGCTTGACGCCTGGAGAAGCTTGGAGGCATAGGAGAGCTGACTGCTGTCAAGCGGCAGCGGGTCTTCTTCTACAAGCGTGGGCTTGTAGTAGATTGTGCTGATTGCCTCGGCGTCGGTGCCGGAAGAAACATCTGACATCTGGGGTACCTGTGTGGACCTTATCGTCTCGGTCGATGTCGCTTCTTTGTTTTGATTGTTGTTGTTGTTGTTGTTGTTTTCCATTTGCTCTTTCACCTATTCTTTTTGTTCTGGCAGTTCGCCGGCGCCTTTGACAGCGTCCGCTAGCGAGTGGATGCTGATCTAAAACGCCGTTACCGGCCACACCGCGTGGAGGTCTGCCAGCTGTGGCCGTAGAGGAAAAAAAGAAGGAAAGGGATCACGCGGCGGCCAATCCGACGCGGTATCGGCGTTGGTCCACAAGCGCATGAAAGAAGCAGAGTTGTTGTTGTTGGAGCTGGAAAAAGATAGGGCGGCAGGTTAAGTGCTGGCCTGAGATCAGCCGCCCATCACGGCAGGAAGCCCTACGAGCGCGCCAGTTTCTCTGTCCCTTACTATCGCTGCCGTCTCTGGAACCATGCTGCTTGCGTGCAGGTACCGTATCGGGCCGCCGTCGCATTCCTGCACTGCAATTGCCGCCATCCTTTTCTCGGCCATCTTTCTCTCGCTGTACTTTAACAGCGAGGAGAGCCTGACCATTTTCTTCTTCTGGCTTTCGACTTGCTGGGGTACCTGTGCAAGCGCCCCTGTAAAAACAGGCGCTGATGTCTGCTTCTTGCTGTTGTTGTTTTCAACTACGCACGTTGTTGTTGTGGTTGTTGTGGTTGACATGTTGGTTTTTTTCTCACCTATTCTTTTTTTTGCGCAGCCTGTTTGGCCCCGCCGTTTTCTTCTCTCTGTATTGCAGAAGAAAATAGCGGGTTTTCTAGCTCTGCCACGTAGAGGCAAGGCTGCCACAGAGCCTTTTTGAAAGGAAAAAATAGAAAAGGGGGTTGTAGGTCAGTAACAGGTGGCCGGGTCAGCAGGGTGGTTGATATCATCTACTGATATCAAAGATAACAGGCTTCATCATCCCCGGCCGCGGCATTCTTTTCAGTAGGCGATTGTTCGATTGACTAAAACGGCTGCAGCGAGTGTTAGCGGTGCTCTTCCGGGTCGAACTCTTCAAAAGAGCTGATGTACAGCTCCCTGCTCAGGTCGTCGACTACCTCTCCGAGCAGGTACACGCGCAGAGGCGCTTCCGGCTTTTCTCTGGCTTCTTCCCTGTACCTGACAAGACTTGCGGCGCACCGCGGGCAGTACAGCCCGTGCTCGTACCTGACTGCGTACGACTCGGTGACGACATATGCCCCGTCGTCTGTTGTTAGCTGTCCGTTGCAAGAGTCGCAGACGTACCTGTCTATCGGGATCCTTTCTGTGTGGATTGCCATTTTGCCAGCTCACCCAGACAGTATCTTTCTTGGGGACAGCGTGCCCAGCCTGAGAAGCTCGCTGCTAGATACGGTCCACGCGTTGTGCCGCAAAGCCTTCATGTGTTCTCTGAATGCTTCCAAATCTGCAAAGCCGGCATCGCACTTGAGGCACCTGTATGGAGTGGCTTTCTCTTCTTTTTCCGCCATTCAGACCATCACCTGTCCTGCTGTTGATCGCTGATCTACCATCGGAAAATCCCTCATTCCTTTATGGTGCCGCACTCGTGGCACCGCGTTATGACGTCCTGCGGCTCCACGTCTTTTCCATTGATTTCTCTGAATTCCTTCACTGTGATCTCGCGGGGGTTGCAGTAGCCATCTTCGCAAAGGACCGTGCCGTCCTGCTGTATGTTGCCGTGCTCTTCCGGCGTCTGGGAGGCAAGTCCACCTGGGTTCCTGTCGCAGACTGGGACATACCGAGTCTCCCTGTTGCTGCCGCAGTTTGGACATGGTTTGTTGCTAGTGGCGTATTCTTCAAAATCCGTGTCAGTATCTTCTTCTTCGTCTTCTTCTTTCTGGGCTTCACCTTGCTCTGCCACTATCGTCTTGAGCGATTCGTACCAGCCGCCGTCGCCGTCGCCCAGCAGTGCCTCGGTGTACTGTTCCACCACACTGTCAAGATCGAGGTTACAGAAATCGACGCCCGTGGACTCGCATGCGTCCCTTATCTCCTGTTCATGCAGCACCACGGCTATCCAGCGGCGGTTCCTGCCTTTTCCGCTGCCGCTGATGAGGTCGCCCTGGTGGAGCACCTCCGGGATCGAATCTGATTGCAGCACGTGTGCAAATTCCCCTGCAAGGTCCTGCCTGTTGTATGCGATCAGCGCGTCGATGACCGTGTTGACGTCGTTCTTGTCAAGCTCGAGGAGAAACAGCATACTATTGTCGCCTATTTCCCGGTTGCCTACAAACCTGACTGCCATGCCCCTACGCCGTCACCTCCTTTATCATGGCCTCGGGAGCAGGAGCTGCTGTCGTTGCTGCTGCATCTTGGTTAGGTAAGGATGGTGCCTGCTGCTGTTTCTTGTCGTTTGCAGCCCCTGTCTCCTCGCCGGTGCTCAGTATCAGGTCCAGCACCTTCTTGACCTTGTCAAGCACCTTCATGCATAGGCGGCCCACCTGCTCCGGGGAGTGGCTGCGAGCATAGTGGGCGATGTACTCGTATGCGTTCCCTTTGACGTCATACCCGTACACCTCTGACAGGGTGCACGCGGTCAGCTCTGCAATCGCTTCCTGCTCGGGGTCCTGGCCGGGTTTCAATGGTTCTATCTTGCTGTGTGCCTTGTGGGCAAGCTCGTGAAAGAACACCGACGGGTCCTCCACGCACAGCACGATAGAGTTTGTGCCAGGCTCAAAGTAGCCCTGCTCTCCCTGGATCGTGTTCTTGTAGGATACATTGATGCCCCACTTTTCCGCCACGTTCATGAGCGGGGGCACCTGACGGGGCTTGAATTCCTCCAGCGGCTCGCCTTCCGTGTCCTCATACCTGAACCGGGGGCTTGGCCTAAAGCCGGCGAGGACCTGGTATGTGACTGGCTTGCCCTCATGCAGCACCGGCTCGCCTGTGTTCGGGTCAGTCTTGACCTTTGTGATCACCCGCGGCTCGAGTATGTAGAACGCTTTTGCGCCCCTCTTCACGTTCCTCCCTGCGCGCTTCCACGCCACGTACGTGCGTCCGTCGGTCGTGCCTGCCAGATACATCAGGAGCAGGTTGCCTATGGACCACTTTTCACACGGCCTGCCAGCCGACTTGATGTAGACTGTGGCGACTGTCTTGTGGAGCTCTGTCGTGGAGAAGAGGTGGACTATGCGCGAGAGGGCCGCCGACGCCTTTTCTGCGCTGCCGGTAGAAACTTCTGACGTCTGGGGTACCTGTGCAGACCTACTTGCTGTTATTTCGGTCGATGTCGCTTCATTTCGGTCGATGTTTTCTGTTGATGACATTTTTTCTCTTTTTTCACCCATTCTTTTGGTCTGGCAGTTCGCCGGCGTCTTCGACAGCGTCCGCTAGCAAGTGGATGCTTGTTAAAAAACGCCGTTACCGGCCCCGCTACGAGGAAGCCTGCCAGGAGGGGCCGTGGAGGGAAAAAGAAAGGATAATTCGGAGAGTGTGGCTACACTAGGATGAGGGAAGGGCCAGAAGCTGCCTGATAGCAGGTCAGTCAAGCCCCTCCCTGTCGCGCAACCATCTGGACCTGTCCTCTGCTCGGTTTATGGCCAGATCAGTTTCGCCCTCTCTGCGACATTCATCCGTACAGTAGTTCTCTCCTGAAGATTCGTCTGTTATGGGGTCGTCGGTCTGGTCGCCACACCAGCTACAAATCGCCGCGCGTCTTTTCTCTCCTGTCGTGCCAGCATCCCCGAATTGTCCGCCGTGTTTGTCCAAGACGCCAGACTTGTTGCTTGTGTACTCTGACAGTTCCATGTTGAGTACTGTGGCAGCTTGACCTGCAGCTGCGGAGGTTGTTGATTTTTTACTAATGTCTTCAGACATTTTGTTTTCTCACTCTCTTCTCTTGGTCGGGCAGATTCGCGTTGCCCGGCTGCGCCACGTGGAGGCTCGCCCGTGCAGCCATCAATCCAAGAAAAAATAAAAGGGGCCTAGAGGTAGTAGCAGGTGGCCGGGTCAGACGCTTGCTTGATATCCTCTACTGGTATCAACATGAATGGAATTCATCATCCCCGGCCGTGACCTTTTGCTGCTACCACCTTTGCAGTTCCCGGTGTTGTCGCCGCAGTCGTCGTTCTACCACTGCTTTTGTAATGGCCCAGTCTCCCGGAGACCCAGAGCAAAACATGTCGGCGCAGTTGCCACTGTCGCCGTCGTCGCTATGGTTTGGTCTGGCCAAGACAAGCGGACAAACGCAGAGAGATGCCGACACGTGGTGTGGGAATCCTATCCTATCTTCTATCATGCCCGAACGTGGAACTCGTACATCCTGGAATTTCGTCTGCTGTCGCAGGTCTTGGCCAAAAAATGCTCCAGAACGCATGTGTTTTTTAGAGATTGAAAATTCACAGTAGGGGGCGAAAAGCCAGAAATGCGTGCATGATATGATAGGGGTTGGTTCTACTCCGAGAAACCGGCAGAAAATGGCCTGTTGCCTTAAAAGCCACTACGGCCTTTCTGAGCGTGCTTTTAAAGCCTTAACTGGGAACAGCAAGAGCCTGTGGACCAAAAAACAGTTGGTGGACAGAAAAGCCGCGTACACCAACGCCGGCGTTGGTGTACACAGAGAGGGTCTTTCTATGTTGCCGGCAGCCGTCAGGATATCGGTGGGCTGCTTGCCTGCACCAGTTCCAGCCGAGACCCAAATAGCCTAATATAGCACGACAACATACCGTAACTAACGGTAAATCGTGACATGGCGTCCGAACTATCACAGCTGAAACCAATTGAGATATACTTCGATGACAAGGCCGACGAGGAAAGGGGCTTCTATGTTTTGCTGACGTCGGGGATGCCAGTCCATGCCGAATCGAATTCTCGATACATAATCAGCGAAAAACAGGGTACCATGCTTTCAGAAAAGGGCATTAGGTACAAAAAGACAGACTAGTCTGGTGATGGGAATTCGATCAAGAAAAGGGTACGCGTAACCATTTTGCTGCCCTTGCACTACAACGATGGCAGGGAGATCGAGCCTTCCAAATTTCTCGAAACAAAGGAGGAGCTGGTGCAGAAATTCGGCTATTGTTCAGCGTTAACTCCTTCTGAAGGCACGTGGGTTGACCCGTCCGGTGGAAAGAGGCATGACGACATCAACACGGGATTCTACGTAGACATAGCGGCCCTTGACAAGGACGTGGAGGCATTCCTCGCTTCATATAAAGAACGACTAAAGAAACGGTTCAACCAGAGGGAAATCTACATAACGTATCATGATATCCGCGTCGTCTGACCACGCTGCGAAACACCGAGGGCTCAAACGCTCACCATTGGTGATAAGAGCCAGTGGACGGTCAGGCCTACCGCATTTCGCCATACGACGCCGCCCCATCACATCAGTCGCTAACCTCGCTTCTGAATTTCTAAATCCCTTCTTCTTAGCTGTCGCAGCTATGAGCATGATGATCGTTGTTACAGCAAGAAGGAAGAGCCTGGAGTATTAGATTCAATTGCAGTTCACGATGCCAGGCCATGTGTTTCTGGCAGAAACCTGGAGAGACAGGACATACTATATTAGTTACCATGTTCCAACATGTTAGCCCATGCAGGTCAACCAGTATGTTTGCACCAGATGCGGCTCTGTACTGAAAGAGACGTCAGAACATATCGAGATTCGCTCACTGAGGGAAGAATGCCCAAGCTGCGGCTCGTCACTGGCTGATAGCTTGGAGAGGCGATCCTTTCGACCTGCCACAAAACAGGCTCCGCTGAAGATTCAGACTGCCGATGCCCTTCTGAAACTGAAATTTGACATCGCGAAGATAGACTCGTTTCTTGGCCTTGGAAGCAGGGACCTGTGTTGCATTAGTGGGGCTTATTCAAATCTGCTTCTGACCAGGTTGTGCGTGAGGTCCCTGCTGCCAGAAAGCCATGGCGGCCTGAATTCGCCATACGTCATGGTCGCTGACGTGGGCAACCTCTCTGATGTATACAGGGCTGCCAATTTTGCGAGGCAATACGGGATGAACGCTGAAAAGGCTTTAGAGAGAATACTGGTAATTCGAGCGTTTACAGTTCCACAAGTCAAGCGGCTGCTGTCTGAAGAGCTTCCAAAAGTCATCTCAAAATATCAGACAAAGAGCGTCATGATTCCCGGCCTGCTAAGAGCATTTGACGAGGATCCAAACATGAGGAAAAAGGAAGCAAGGAAAGAGATCGACAGGATAACAAAAGCAGTAAAAGAAGTAGCAGCCACAGCACTTGTCGTGGTTTCAGTCCAAGGCAATAACAAGTATGCAAAACACGTCATACCAGAATTCAAGAAGCGAATCAATCTGATGGAGGATTACGATAGGATTGCAGCTGAACTTTACAACCAGGGGGAGAGAAAGAAAATTTCATTGACCAAGAGGGAACTGCTAATTGTATCCAAGAAATGAAAGAAGAACCATCAAACGAAAAAATGGGTAGCAAAGAAGGAATAGCGTTAAATCGACGATATTGCAAGAGTGCAGGGATTCCACTGGTTGACGAATGGCAGAGATAGCTGCTGGATCAGGATGGGCCATCAACACGAGCGATAAAGGTAATACAGTGTGATTATTTATCGCAAGCAAGTGAATAAGCAGCAAAAACCATCAATATGGAGACAGATTGGTATCATAGCCGTAATTATTGCGATCATGATCGCAATACCCTTGGTACTGCTTATTGCGTCCGATAGATTGCAGTATATCGACCTTGGTATTACTCTTGATCAGATTTGGGCAAGTCTGAGTAGCACAGATACGCAAAGAAATGTGCCCGCCCAGATTGCAGCTCTTGCTGTTATTTTGGTTATCATGGTGTTTGCTATCTCGCTTCTATTTCGTGTAAGCATAAACGACGAGACGTACAACTATCTGAAGAATAAGTGGTACTGGAAGCATTTTTTCAAGTATGTTGTTGTCGTACTACAAGAACAGCGCGAAAAGCAGACTTGGCACATCATTGTTGGTTACTTTATTGCCATTCTGATCTTCATCGAATCGTTTGCCATGAATATTCATGCAGAGGGCATTACCGATGTCGAGAAAGATGCTTACAGAGCATTTGTGATATCAGTACCCATGATTACCACAGTAATTCTGGCTACAAGGATTCTCTCGAAACTTAACATCAAATTGATCGGTGTCAATATCGGAGTCTTTGTGGTGTCTGTATATGTTGCTGAAGCAATTTTTCTGGTTTCCGCGGGTGCAGGCCCATTAGTCATATTTGATAACATGGGAAATCCTGAGAAACTAGAGGGCAACGCCCGCGCCGCTGTAATCATCTATGGATTGATTGCTATCAGTACTTTCATCGCTGCAACAGTAGATTGGTTTGTCATAACAAGAATTATGAAGAAGCCACTTTAACCACTTTCTGACATTCATAGATTATTACAGGTATCAACCAGCAAAGGTAGCCTGAAATCTGCCAAAGCGCGAGTACCCGGCGCTCTACCTTTTGATTCTGTTATCCGTACTTGCCGCCTTCGTGATTCCAGCCGCGGCGCAGACGCAGTCGAATCCGCTATCGCAGATATCGCGAATCGACACGAATCTGGACCTGAACAGCAGGAACATCACATCACTAAACTACCTGATCTACACTGGAGGGATCTTTTACTCCGGCAGCCAAAGGATGCCGAGCGCCGATATTGATACATCTGCGGTAATGGGCGCGAAGATCGCTTCCCGCGTCATCACAGCAAGTTATCGAATACGCTAGGCGGATCATTGAACGGCAGCTCATACTATGATTCGCAAAAGAAGCGTCACGAGCTGTCTACGGCGTAGTAAATACCAAAATACGAAAAATGAACGGCTGTCTGCCAAATAATAACGCAGTACGCGCATCGCATGCGAAGGCTGCACTAAACGAATGCGAAATTGCGCAAAACGCATGTGTGCATTACGCATACGAAAATGACAGGCATTACATGAGGTAAAGCGGGGCCAGGGGGTTGGCATCATTTTTGCGCCAACTATAGGACCTTTGGAATATGGCAATATATCGCAGGAAATCAAGAAAGGTTTCTAGTGCATACTACTCACGATACTTAAATTTCATCGTTATTTGTCTTGGCTTATGCGAGTTGTCAACTTGCCTCATTTCTGAGCCATTTTAGCCGGTCATCTTTTCTAGAAAAAGCGTGCCGCGGGAAGTTTGATGGTTACTGAACATAGGCTCACCGCAGTCTTTTGCCTTTTCCCGTCTACTTTCTTCATGTCCCCCCCCAAAGGATGTATTTCTTTGTGCTTATGCGTGCTCAGTCCTTTTGGATGCAAGCTGTAAAATAATCTCTTTCCACTCTTCATCTTTTTTATCATGCAATAGAAACTGCTTGATTTTTTCCAGTACAAGAGAGCTCAGAGTTTGTTCGAAATCTTGGACTATGATAGGTTGAGTATACTCCATATCACTTTGACCTAACCATGATGCAAAGTTTAGAACCGTATACAATTTGCTCTCCTCTTGATATTTGGAGAAATTATTTCGTAATGACTGTAGGCTGTTTGCATCTAGAAAGCGGCCTATAGAAGCTTGATTTTCTTCTTCCACAAGATTTCCTTCTCCATCTATTAGCTCATTGACAAGACCCTCATTTTCTCTCAACTTGGGAAATTCCCTTTGTACAATTTGTACTAGTTTAAACCTGTAGTTTTCTGTAAAATCAGGTCTATTGAGTATTGATTGAACATCTTCCTTGGAAAGTATTACGCTGATCTTCCGTTTCGGAGATGTCGTTCTGTTGACTTCTTTGATATATTGAATTTCTCTCTCCATTCCACTGTGCACTTTCCCCTTTTTGGCTGAATAAGGACCTATTACAAGTATCGCATCTGTAAGCCAAACTAACCAGTGGTCTCTGTTTCCTACTTGTTCTAAAATCGAAGATTCCAGAACTCTAAAGGATCCATTAACATAATCTTGAATCTCCGCAATTGAGTTTGAGTCCAATCCTTTCTTATCTAATTTTAAATCCATTGTATTTGGGAGCAGAATGTCAGATGAGAGATTTCTAATCAAGTCGTTCTTACTTAAGGTCTCGTGTACAGCCTCAGGAACAGGCCATCTCATGCTAAGTTTGCCTGTGTATCCATTTCCTGTCCGCTCTAATCTTAACTCATCTATGCCAGTAGGCATGATGGAGTATATGTGTAATTTTCTTAATTCAATTTGGACTTTGTTGATAACAGTTATCACAGAAGGTGGAGGTTTGTCCTCCTCCAACTCTTTCCTTGGCTCACTAATTGCATGGGAAATATAAAAAATCTTATCATTAGGTTTCTCTAGCCATTCCAATAAAGTATCCAAATCTTGTTTTAAGCTCCAAAGGACAAATCTGCTTCCAAGTTCATCTGAAATTTTTTGTGAAAGTATGATTTCGCTAGCACGCCAACTGAGTATTAGATTCAAGCAATACTGGGCCCAAGATATGTAAAGCTTTGCAATATCCTTCTTGTCGTCACTGAGCTCAACGAACTTCTTGTAATTCTGCTTGTATTGTCTGAAAGCCGTATATCCAAAAAGATCCTTAGGACCTTCTAACTCAAGAAAGGTATCATATATATCATCTATGAATAGAACAGTCTGTGCTATTGGAGTTAATTTGTCCGAAAGAGAGTTGTTGACAAACTTTGCATCGACAACGGAAAAGAACTCTGTTGTTGTGCTCTTGTAGTAAAGGGCATTAGTTAGGATGAAATAGTGATTGTTGGCTTCTTCTTCATGCTCGTATGCTTCTATCCTGCCAATAATATCCTTGATTGTTTCCCTCCAATATTCCTGAAGGATACTTCTACTAAAGCTGTTTATCGCATCAAAAATATTCGAAACTTTATCATCTAATTTCTTTAGCTTATCCGCTAATTCCTGCTCAACATTAAAAACTCTTTGTTTTCCATATCTTGTTTTCAACAGATCCGAGATTTGCCGTCTCTTTCCCGGAGGAGAAAATACTAATGTGATGATTGGTTTTGCATTTCTCTGAGTCATTCAAACCATTAGACTGGAGAGTCTAGTTTTGATCTTAATTCTTGCTCTATGAGATCTTCTCCAGCAACGATTTGGCCGTTTATGCACATGCTGGGAGCATCGAGATCGGGATCATGATAGATGTCATAGTCAATTTCTTTTCTTTCAAGAAAGTTGAGTTGATGCTGAAATCTTTTTTTGAAATCAACCAGGCCAGTGCCAATATAAAATGCCACCTTGGTAGCCATTCTATATGAGCGCTCTTTTTCTTCTATAAAACTTTTACTTTCAGACATCTGTAGTATCGTGCCTAAATAATATACTCGCTTATACAATTTATGGATTATATCACTCCTGTGGGCTCTGTTAACTTAGGGTAATTCGTAAAGCTAGGACTGTCCTAGCTTTTCATTGCCATATGAAAAGAAAGAGGACAGACCCTGCTGTAGTCACATATGGACTGTACTTGTATTTCAAGGAGTTTCAGGCTGGCAGCTAAATCCTTGGCACCAATCAAGAGGAGGAGCCATGTAGCTATCTGGAAATGGGTTCAGAGATACGCTGACGTGACTGACAGATTCAGGACAGACAGACGCCTCGTCAGGGCGATATTTGTTGATGAAACGTTGCTTCAGATAGACGGGCGCGACTATTGGCTATGGATTGCATATGAACCTGCGCTAAACGCATGTCTGGCCATGCACCTGTCCCGTGAGAGGACCGTTCTCGTGTGCTACCACTTCTTCAAGCAGCTGCGGAGGATGTATGGAAGGAGACCACAATATTCACACAGACCGTGCTCGATGGTACACAACTAAGCTTGCAGCAGGTGGCTCAGGTTACGCCATTGTATGCCTACGGTACAGAACTGAAGAATTTGATGGAGCGGTTTATACAGAATATCAAGGACAGGACAGAATGCTTCGACGACCACTTTCCATGCAGAAAAGTAGATTGCAACAGGAAGCATGTATGGAACTGGCTCAAGTTGTTCTTGCTATATCTGGACATGGGGGCAGACAGGATGCGGTTCACATTATTTCTGGCTAGGGATGGAGGTTAGGTCAACAGGGCTCTGTGCCGACAGACCTCCTGCGGTGGTAAGTCTTTTAGTCATTCATCCCTTCTTGATTAATATTATTGGTCTTTGACTCTCCCTCTATCTTCTTTCTGAGTATTTGCAATGCAGATTCCGCTAATCGCAAGGTGTCCTCATCATTAATGTCAATGATTCCAACACCCTTGACAGCTATTCTCCCTAGGTAACCCTGCTGAACTTCAAAGGCAGTATCGTTCTGTCCGGTTACTGGCTGGCTTTTTCTCTGTGGAATGCTCTTTGATTTAGATGATGGTTTTTGGCTTGCTCCCTTTTGAACAGCGGTTATTCTCTCTTCCGGAGCAGACCTTGCATCAATTTCAAAATCCTCTGGTAAAATGCCTGCGTCTTTGAAAATTCTCAAAAGTATTCTGGCACCTCCTGCCCAAGGTACAGACAGCCCCGTTGGTCCAGTACCATCTGAAAATCTACCCTCAGCTTTAATATAATCATAGAGTTGTCTTGGTTTAAGCTCCTTTTGCAATTCAATGTAATGTTGAAGTGATCGCAAATGAGATTTTCCTATGAATTCCTTAGAAATCTCCCTTATTGCATGAACGTCATTTCCTACGCGTGCCTTGGCATATCTAGACCCAAGCTCCGTTAGTTTGAGACCATCGCCATCAGATTCTGTTATTCCAACTGACCTCAAGAATGTCAGGTTCAAACTGAGCGTATGCCTGTTCATGCGAGTAATTGATTCAAGGTCGTCAAGGGAAACGCGTTTTGTGTCCGCATGCAGTTTATACAGTGCCTTTACAATAGTCATGAAATTATCATATGAAGTATTAAATGGGATTCTCCACCGAGTTTCCTCCCCTCTAGAATTATTTTCACTATCTTTTTCACTGCTCATAGTTCTATTATCTGTAAGAAAAGGTATAAAACTATTGATCACCCGAGAAATTTCGTCCTTCGGCAAATCTAGCGCTTTTCCGGCTTCTTCAAAGTCACTATCCGTTAATTGAACCAGAATGTCTACTACCTGCTTTCTGTCCAATATTTGCAATACTCTTCTTTGTAATGCTGGTGTTTTTACTCCTGAATGCCAGATTAGCGCGTAAATATCTGCTACATCTTTGAACCGCTTGTGATCCTTCTGCCTTTTGAGAACAGAATTGATCTTTGTAGCCAAGAGAACTTCAACATTTGGTAGCATAAGGTTTGCTCCAAACGCCTTGATGGTCTTGTAGCGGTTCTTTTCAAATACATGAAATAGTAGCGACTCGTCAATTGGGTTGATTTTCAGAACCTGTTGGATCTCTGGAATTACGCGGTCCACTATCGGATCAACATATAGATCGAAAATGTTGTATGATGGGATTTTCTTACTCTCTTCTTCGGTTAAAGGTCTCCTAGTATCCTTATGATAGTGTTGCACTAGTCTCTGACTGACAAGATAGAAGCCATTCTTTTCCAGAACCTGAATAGCCTTGTTGAAAGTGGAGGCTTTTAGTGCCTCCGCCGAAGTGGCTGTCGTATCGATATGGAACCCAAGATCGATGTCTTTTGAGCCATGGTAGTCTCTTCCATTCGCTCGTTTGAAACTTTCATTAACGGTGATATATGTAGCCCATCCGCCTAGAAGGCATAGCGGCTCTGGAACCTGCGAGAAAACCCGAGAAAGATTGCCTCGTGAAATTTCAGTCTCGTAGTCCTCGTATAAAATCTCCGTTCACCATTATTTTGTCCAATAGCATATTTGCCGCTTCGACGCAAACTCCTCCTTCTCTGAACAAATCCACTATCAGTTGTGGGATTGATACCACATGCAGCCTCTCCACAGTGTGTGAATTATAGAATACATGTTCGTCGTGTGATAGTATTAGTCTAAAATTTCCTTTGCCTGCTAACGCCCCTTCCTTGGCAAGCATCCTATACCACTTTTCGGTATCCCTTGGTCTAATATAGAGATCGATTCTTGAAGGAAACAGATAGTTTTGTATTAGATTTTCCGCCTGATACGTGGTCAGTGCATATCTGAGTCTTCCTGTTGTCGCCTTTTGACTTCTAAGAATTGAGAGTGGATCCCTCACAAGATATTCCCGATACTTGATTTTGACTTTCCAATTTGCCCAAACCCCGAGGAGGTCTTTAAATTTCTCCACTCGGGTACCTCTTACAAGCCCCACTTCTTGCAATTCATTGAGAATCCTGTGAGTGCTAGTCCACGGTGACTTTGAGAGTTTTGCAACTCGGTATTTTGTTAGGCTACCCTCGGGATGATTTAGTAGCGTCCTAATTACTCTCTCTCTTGTGAGAGTTCTTCTTTGTAGCACTTCATCCACCTATCCTCAAGCATATATCCATTTTACTTATTAGCAAAGTCTTACTGGATATATCCATTATGCACTTAGTATAAAAGCAAGATGGATATATGCTTATATATTCTCTGATCATCGGTATTTGCCATTCTAAGAATGAGAAGATCAAATACACAAATGCAGCAATTCTGCTACTACAATTCTAATCTGTCCACTTATCGGAGGCAACGGGATTTCAAATGCAGATAGGCTTTGCGCGCCAATGTGAAAGATGCCAATTCCCTTAGAGATATTCGCAAAATCACCTTTGTATCGGGCATGTGTAAATACTGCAGAAGCAGGTCCTAGTTTGTAGGAGTCAATTAAAAAGTTCACTCAGGAAGTATGATCGCAGTCGACGAATTAGTGAAGCAAAATGCTTCATTTCGTGTGTGTTACTGAAACGAGTTCCTCTGAAAAAGCTACTCAAACAAGAGGCAAAATGAAAGATTGAACATTAGATGTAAAGAATTGCAGGTGCGGACTATCAAAAGACGACCAGCCTGAGCAGCCTACATAAAGTTGCATTACGCATGGCCAACTAGCACCCAGTTGTATACTAGATGCACAATCAAGGGTTCTGTTACCTTACCGTCAGCTGCGATCAATTCTTCTTCCTGTTGTTAACTTGCGTCAGCTGCATGATGAACTTCCATAACAAAAAACCCGCCAAGCAAAGTCGAATCCTGTCATGAAGTTCACGACAATGAAAGGGGAGTATAGACCGCTGGGTCGCATTTACGATATAGTTGAAACCTGCATCAAACTCTCACAGCTGGTTTGAGGTTGAATATCACAGTAGCCATATTCTGTGGAATAGGTTTTGCCATGTTTGTGTTGCCAATAAGCTATTTTCATGAAATTGGGCACAAGGTGATCTGTGAAGCTCACGGCGGCGAATCGCGCATAGGTCCGCCCACTAATACTGGCATCAATGCAATATGCATAGGCTCAGAAGTTGACTTGTTATTGATGCGTTTCTTTGGGGGTTTCTTTGGCATCATTGGTGGCATGATTCCACTAGCCTTTTACAAATGGTACAAGCATAATCCACACTATCTTGGAATTTTGGCTGCAACCTTGGGAGTTTCAGTTGCGGAATTACCAAAGGCGGTACTCGAACCTCTAAACTATGACTTTTATGCATCGGATCTAGGCGGACAGATATTTTTGATTGTAAATGTTGTCGCAATAGCCGGCTTCTTTATATTGTTTGGTAGAGAAAAAGCGGTTCCGCTAACCTGGGGTAATGCGTAGAGCTAGGACAGTCCTAGCTTTACGAATTATCCCAAGTTGACAGGGCCGAGGCAACCAAAAAAGGGATATTTAGATGTCCTTTAGCTCGGGATATAGCTGTAGGGCGCTTTTTGCTATCATCTGCGCGTCTTTCGATAGGTAGAACCGTGTTCCAGAACGCAGTACGTGTTCTGCCTCTATCAGCCGTTCCAGAGCACCGCTGGATTCCATCTCGACGGCCGTCTTTTCGCTCACAGCACCTCTCTTCCATAGCCTCACCAAAATCTTATCCTCTTCAGTTATTGAGGGGTATAGCGACTTTAGCACCATGTTTCGAATATTCTCTGGAAGAGACGCAAATCCCGCTTTCTCCGTGATCCTGATAACGGTGTGGTTGTCTGATGTTGCGGAGACTTCGACCCTTTTTGATTGCAAGGTCGCTTGGGTCCTTTCTATCAACTCTATTGCCTTCTTGACTGTCCTGAAGTTCAGGTTTGCTTCCCGTGCTAGCCGGGCTATGGTATATGGCCTACCATCAGAAAGCACCTTCAGAACTTCTTGGACGGCGCTTGGAAAGTCTGTCCGCGGGCGCCCTGTCAATTTTTCCATGGCGTAACTACATTGTATATGTATATATGGCTTGCTGTATAACTATACAACGGTCTTAAATAGAGGCAACTTCTATAATATTGTCATATTTGGCGGATTTAGAACCTCACGAAATTGCACTCTTGTTGATGATGTACGACCGGGGCATTATTGGCAAGTCGAATTATATTGCGATTGAAAAGGTTGCAAGCAAGGTGAAGTGGCAACAGATTCAGGGGGCTTTTGGCATAAAAGATAGTCTTGACAAAGTGGCCCGCCGTCTTGTAAAAAAGTTGTATCTTTCTGACGACGGCAAAAGTATGGCCGTCCTCTACCTTGACAAATATGGTGCGCTATATGTCGAACAATATCTGAAGGATAATCCTGCGGCAATATCCGACTTGGAAGCTAAACTTGATCGGAAATAGTCTACTTGGCATGAAAAGTGGTCGCTTAGCATACAAACAGGCATACGGGAAGATGGTCTGAAGAAATAGAACAAACACCTTCACGCCTATGGCGAGCAAGTTCCAGACCCTCTAGGAATTGTGATAAAATCAACAAGAATCATGGAATTTGAACCGCTGATTCGACAGAAGCTAGCCGAGGAAGCAACACCCAAACCACAGAACGACCATCATAAATAATGGCTCGGGAGTTTCAGCTCCCATGTCTGACCGCTAGTTCATGATTAACTTCTCCTTCCTTTACTCGTAATTTACCCAGCTCATCGGGCTTGACATGTTCCTGTAACCGACTCAACATCGCGGGGCGGGCATGGGCCAGTCCCGGGTTCTGCCGTATCAGGGCTAGCTCTTGCTGTATCTTGTCCATCTGTTCTCTGAGTGCTTGGACATCCTTTTGCTCCCCTCTTATCTTCTCGACTACGGCCTCATTCAACGGCCAGTCGCATTTTACGCAGTTCTTCAGTTCTGGCCTATTGACGTATTTGCAGCTGGAGCAGATTAGCATAGACGGCTTTTGCGCAAGAATCTCTTCCCCCGGAACTCTTGGCAGAATGCGATAGGCTCGGGACAACAGAGCAAGATTGTTCTGAGATAGCCATCTTGGAACACAGGCCGCCAGATGTTCCGGTTGCACCTCCTGAAGGCGAATCGCCTACAATGAATTGGGCTATACCGACAGTAATCGCTGTTGTTCTTGGCGGCGGGGCACTATTCTTCGTACTGAGATCTATGCGGATCAAAATCAGCCAAAATTCATGAAAAGTCGACGACTTTATCATCTTCACAAAGCAGATCTACAACTTCCTGCACTTCATGTCTGAGAGGTAGGTGCTTTCTAGAATTCCTGGGCGAAGGAACTGTTCCGGCCGCTCAGCGGGGATGGGAGGAACATATTGATAACATAATATTTCGACAGATTCAGGTTGAGAAGCAAGAGAAAATAACAGGATTATTCTGTTGCGTTCTTTTTTTGATGGCACAATCTGCTGCCGAGTTCTGTCCAATACGTTGTGTTGTAAACACTAACCGACTGTGGGTCTTGCAGGAGTTTCCTCCTCGAACACCCATTGTGTGCCGTTTAGCTGCCAGGTTCTCGAATCATTGAACGTGTCAGACAGCTCTGGAGTCCATCCTGCTACTGCACGTGCACTTGGCAAAGACAGAGATACATTGCTAAATGGAAAATTTGGGCCGCCGATGACTATGACCGTATATTCATGCGGCAGGAATTCGGTTGGAAAATCATTGTAAAAAGTGTACGTTTGTCTTTGGTCTACTACTACTGCGTCTGTAGATATGGCTTCATCGTGAGGGTTATACACTTCAATCCACTGGGTTCCGTTTTCGCTGCTCAGTTCTACCTCTGTTATTACAAGCTCCTTTGGCTCTATCTCGGGTTCTGGTGTCGGCGCGATGCCCATTGCAAATGCTACTATTGCTCCGACTATTCCTACTCCTCCGGCAGCAAATAGGTACAGAGCCCTCATATGGGATATTCATCTTGCATTTGCAATTCCGCATCATATAAGAAATATGCAGGGAAACTCGCACTCAAAGTGAACGCCCTTACTACAACGAAAATAATCGACTTTGCAGCAGTGTCAGAATTTTTGGCCCCCGATTGTTTCGCAGATTGATTTTCGTTAATCTTCTTGTCCCACTCTGCCTGAGTAGCTATTTCATTTTCTTCGAGAACATCGGAAAGGTTATCTATCATGATGTTAAGTGTGGCTATCTACTTGCAGATCGTCAATTTCTGCCTCTAGGTTTCAGTTGTTTTTCTTGATCAATCTTGTCGCCTCTGACGTATCCTTTTCTCAGACATCCATGAAGGATCTCTAGCGCGCATTATATCTCGCAAAGCCATGTTTATGTACCAGACATCGCATTCTATTTCTGGTAATAGAAGAATGTTCGGTTCAAGGAAGGGATCTGACCCCTTCAATTTCCAATACCCGCAGGAAAAAGACCTCTTGAAAACCCCTTGGTCAGAAAGCGTCAGCGGCCCTGCCAAGTCCGCGAACGACCGCAACAACGACCATGTTGGAGGGATGCAGGAGCTGATGAGCAGGAACCTGATCAGCAAGGAAGGCGAGCCTTTCCACCTGCCGGTGGCGATACCGGTGAAGGTCAGGGGAAACATCGCTCTTGTAGATTTCAGCGGCGAGGGCACGCTGCAGATTACCGGGTTTGATAGCGA
>Ga0207873_1001409_pt1 | contig 23151 bp, 18 predicted proteins | sample BGWIniCompost_FD_187373 | JGI IMG/M metagenome (GOLD analysis project Ga0207873, IMG submission 187373) | Cellulose adapted compost microbial communities from Newby Island Compost Facility, Milpitas, CA, USA - BGW Initial Compost (SPAdes)... ...
CCGTAGGGGAACCTGCGGCTGGATCACCTCCTTTCTGGAGCGCTCGAGTAGGCACATGGCCACCAAGGCCAAAGCCGAAAGAAGCTCAAGAGTCGCACCACACAGACAGCACAATCCCGGTTGTCGGCTTCTTCGGAGCCGGTTGCGCTGCGACCGGCTTTTCCTTTGCCGGCGGCGGTTGAAGAAATGCCCTTGCGGTGTTATTTTCTTGTATCTGCCGCTGCAAGGGCCTGTAGCTCAGGTGGTTAGAGCGCACGCCTGATAAGCGTGAGGTCGGTGGTTCGACTCCACCCAGGCCCACTGGCCGGAAATCGAAGCCCCGCTCGGTTCTTTGGAGACTGAGCGGGGTTCTCGTTTTTTCTCGGTCGCAGTGCGATTCGCGAGGGCCGTGGGGGTCTTGCGCGCAGGTGCCTCGCCAGACGAAAATATTCCATTTGGGTCATTGAACGCCTGGCTTGTGTGGGTGTAACTCGCGGAGGCGCGGGCTGGTCGTGCGATCGCTCTGACCGGGAGTGGGGGTATCGGGGGTGACGTCGGGAGCCGGCTCCTCGGAGTGGCGCCGGCGTGGTCGGTGGTCGAGTGGATGTACGTGTAACTGGTGCTTATATTGTCGACCGTTGCGGTTCCCGCGTGGCTGATCGGAGCCCGGTCTGGCTGACCATTGGTCGACGATCTCGATTTCACGGGAGGCGTTATTCATGGCATATCCGAAGAAGCGGAGGGGGCGTCGCAAGATCGGGAGCAAGAAGCGGCGGATGATGCGCAAGCGCCGTCGCGGTGAGAAGCTGCGGTCGAAGACGTAACGCCGTTCGGGGCGGGCCGTACGCCGTCACATCTTCATTACGCCGTCACATCTTCATATTGCCACAGACACGTGCGCCAGCTGCGCGTGCCGCGCAGCTGGCGCACGCATTCTGCGAGTCGCCGTATTGGCAGACTCCTGCCGCGCCACGCGCAGCGCGATCTCGAGAGCCTGGTCGGGTGGCGCCGCGATGGTCGGCTCCACGCCTCGCCCCTCCAGTCGCTCGCCTTCGGGGGTGTAGAAGTCGGCGGTCGGGAGCCGGAGCGTCCAGCCGTCACCCAGCGGAATCTCCTCGGCAGAGAGCATCGCGCCCGCCGTCCGCTCACCGACCAGCGTCGCACGGCCGGTCGAGGCGAGCAGGTGGGCGAGGGGTTCGGCGGCGCTGGCCGTGCGCCGGTCCACCAGGACGAAAACCCGGCCGCCGAACACGGGGGCCCTGGGCTCGACGCGCCCCGCGAAGGCGCCGTTCGCGCGGAGCAGTTGGAAGAACTCGTCAACCTCGAGGCTCGCGAGCACCGGGAGTTCCCGGTCGCCCGGTTTGGGGGGAGCGCCGTGCGTCTTCCACCATGCCCGCCCCACGAAAGCCCCGGCAAGGACCGGCTCGGGGAAGAGGTGGGCGGCGACGGCCATCGCCGACAGGTCCCCGCCGGGCACGCCACGGAGGTCGATGATCAGCGTCTCGACTCCGTCGTGCACGATGCGGGCGAAAACGCTGTCGACCTCCTCGGTCGCCCGGTCGAAATGGCGGAACCGGAGGTACGCGACAGTTTCCGCGGGGTAGCGCAGTTCGACCGGCGGTTGCCTACGGGGCGTCGCTCCACCTTCTCGCCAGTCGCCAGCGCGGAGCAGCGCGAAGTGCGATATCCCGAGCCCGCGAGCCGCGTCGTGGACCGCGAAAAGGGCCTCGATGTCGTCCTGTGCGCGGCGGAGGCGCGAATCGATTTTCTCCCAAAACGACGACCATTTGGATTCTTTCAGTACGGCGGGATCGTAAAGGTACTCTTCCGCCGCCGTCCGAATTCTCGAGACGAGGGAGGTATAGTCCCGCAGGGGCAGGTCGGTCTCGAAGGGAAATCCCACGATGCGTCCGGCAGGCTCACCCGCCGCGTTGGTGAGGGTCCCCTCAAGCCGCTGGTCGGCGATGTGCGCGTGGAGGCGTAGCCGTATGGCCGGGCTCACCACACGGCCCTCGAGGAAGAGCGTGTCGTTCCGTTCGGTGAGTCGACCCTCACGGATGTGGAGCAGCGCACCCTGCCCGAGATCGGCACCGAACAGCCGCGCCAGGAGCGACCGCCACCTCCCGACGACCACGGGGAGTGCGCCCTCGCGGGAGCGAGCAGTGACGTAGGGATCGGGTGTCCAATCGAACCACATCACGGTCTCGACGGTTCCTACGGCCCGGGTGTCGAGACTCACCCGCCACCGGTCGGGGAGCGCAACGGCCGCGGGTGCGACCGGCCGGCCCGGCGAGTCGGCAGGACGCGACCCGAGCGGCGCGCAGGACGAGATCAGTACCAGGCCGAGGGCAACGAGTCGATTACCCATGCCGCACGCTCCATGTCACGCGCTCCGTGGTGCATGCCCCGGACACGTGTAGTGTGTGGGCAAGATACGACTATTGATCCCCGATCCCCGGGGAAGGATAATTGTCTCCACCGATGCCGGGTAGGCCTCGCACCGACGGTCTAACCGGTAGGCGAGTAATTTTCGCTGGCGCAACGCGTTGTTCTGTCGAGTGGTCGTCCAGGGGTTCCGCGTGCGAACGGAGGCGGAGATGGGAATCGCTCGCTTGGGCAAGAAGCCACTCGGGCTGCTGATCGTGCCAATTTCGCTGGCGCTCCTCGCCGCTTGCCGGGAGTCGTCCACCGAACCGATCGAGGTGGTCAGTCCTGCATTACAGGAGCTGAGGCTCGACACCCGCCACCTCCACACCGGGGAAGTCGTCTACATCGTCGCGCTGCCCGCCGACCCGAAGTACAGATCGAACCCACGGCAGCGGATCCCCGTCGAGGTCCGCGTCGGCGGGCCCGGAGGCGACCACGAGACGCTGACCCTTCACCCGCACCTGTGCGGCGGGGACGACGACACGCCCCTCCACGCGTGCAACGAGTTCCTCCTGGTCTTGGCCGAGGACGCGGACCTCGAGGCGCTCCGGGCTCGTGCCGCCGAACTCCCCGGGCGCGTGGTCGAGACCTACAGCTCGGTGTCGGTGGCCCTCGTCGTCATCTTCTCCGGTTCATTGTCCGAGGCGATATCGGAAGCGAGCTCGTGGCCGGGTGTCAGATCCGTAAACCCCAGTCACGTGTTCCAAGCGGCGAGTGGGCCGTACCCGACACTGGACTACTTCACGGTGGCGCTCCTGGCCGAGGAAGGCGACCCGACACCCGGGGATCGTGTGCTCCAGTATCGCCCTGGTGACATGGTCGAGATCCGATACGAGGTCCCCGGCCGGGATCCGCTCGTCGCGTGGGAGACGGTCGGGAACTAAGCGGCGCTCCGGCGGCGGTCGGGGAATTCCCCGATCGCCGCGATTCCGTATTCGGGGAGACGGGTGGGCCGTCCGGCACGCTCCGAAGCGCGGAGCGCGGACCAGGACGATGCGTCGCCCCACCATCACGGAGGATCGGCAATGCAACAGACCGTGGAGGCATGGCTTGCGGGGCCGATCGAGGGAGTGGACCCGTACCTGATGCCGGTCGCGCACGCGCTGGTACAGGCCGGGCGCGACCTGGAGCGGGCGGCATCGGATCTCTCGCCCGAGGAGATCTGGACTCGGCCGGGCGGCGCGGCATCGATCGGCTTCCACCTCCGGCACATCGCGGGCGTGCTCGACCGGCTGCTCACGTACGCGCGGGGTGAGATGTTGAGCGAGGAGCAGCTCGCCGCGCTCCGGGCGGAGGGCGAGTCCGGAGACCCGCCGGCAACGGCAGCGGATTTGGTTGCTCAGGCAAAGGCGGCGATCGAGCGTGCGCTCGAGCAGGTCCGTGCGACGCCGCGCGATTCGCTCCTCGAGCCGAGGGAGGTCGGGCGCAAGCGGCTGCCCAGCAACGTGCTGGGACTCCTCTACCACGCCGCCGAGCACGTGACGCGCCACGTCGGGCAGATCATCACGACGGCAAAGGTGGTTCGGGGCGCGGATCGGCCGGTCGGTTGATCGGCGGGCTCCGATCGCGTGTTCTCCGAGATCACCGCATGGACGTTCCCGGAGGGGGTGCCGATGAAGCGATGGATGAAGGTCCTGCTGGCGGTGGTCGCAGTCCTCGTCGTGGGCGGCACGGCGTTCATCGTCCCCACGTGGTGGGGGACGCCGTGGTCGGTCGAGCACTTCTACCTGCGCGTGGTCGCTCAGGCGGCTCTGCGGAGCCCGATGCTCCTGACGCAAGCGGGCGTCCCGCTCAGGGCCGACGAGCTGGACGACCGGTCGCTGGCGGCGCACCGCGAGGACGTGGAATGGCTGCGCCGGCAGATCGAGGTGCTCGGGCGTTACGACCGCGACGAGGTGGAGGACCGCGTCTCCTACGACGTCATGGACTGGTTCCTCCGGGCGATGGAGCGCGAATACCACTTCGCGTTCCACACCTACCCGCTGAACCAGATGTTCGGCGAGCAGAGCGCGGTGCCGGAGTTCCTACTGCGGACGCATCCGCTGAACGGGCCCCGCGATGCGCGCAACTACGTGCGGCGCCTCGCGGCGATGGGGCCGTACTTCGACCAGGTCCTCGAGAGGATGCGATACCAGGAGGAGCTGGGGATCCTGCCGCCGCGGTTCGTCGTGCAGAGGGTGCTGGATCAGATGAGGGGATTCATCGCCCCGCCGCCGGAGGAGCACGTCCTCTACACGCACCTGGCCGAGCGGCTCGAGGGGATGGAGGAGCTGAGCGTCCGTCGGCGCGTGGCGCTCCTCGCGAGGGCAAAGGCCGCGATCGAGGAGGTCGTCTACCCCGCCTACCGTCGCCTGATCGAGTACTACGAGGAGCTGGAGCCGAAGACGACGGACGACGACGGCGTCTGGAGACTACCCGGGGGCGCGGAGTTCTACGAGCACCGGCTGCGGATGATCACCTCGACGGACCTGACGGCGGAGGAGATCCACGAGCTCGGGCTGCGCGAGGTAGAACGGATCCACGACGAAATGCGTGCGATCCTGCGCGAGCTCGGGTACCCGACCCGGCACCTCGGCCGGGTGATCCGTGAGCTGCACCGGGACGAGCGCTTTGCGTGGCCGGAGGGCCCGGAGGGCGAGCAGGCGATCCTGGCGCGATACCAGGAGCTGATCGACGAGGTCGGCAACCGGATCGACACGCTCTTCCACGCCCTGCCGCGCGCGGGCGTGGAGGTGATCCGGACGCCGGCGTTCCGCGAGGCGACGGCGCCGCGGGCCCAGTACAGCCCGCCGTCGCTGGATGGCTCGCGTCCGGGTCAATTCCTCGTCAACCTCAGGGACGTGAGCGAGCACGCGAGCTTCACGATGCGGACGCTCACGTACCACGAGGCCATCCCCGGCCACCACATGCAGATGGCGCTGGCGATGGAGAACCGGAGCATCCCACTGTTCCGCAGCTTCGTCCCCGCGATCGCCTTCATCGAGGGGTGGGGGCTGTACGCCGAGCGGCTCGCCGACGAGGCGGGGTTCTTCGCGGACCCGTACGACCGGCTCGGCTACCTGAACGCGGACCTGCTCCGCGCCGCGCGGCTGGTGGTCGACACGGGGATACACTGGAAGCGCTGGACTCGCCAGCAGGCGATCGACTACCTGCTGGCGAACACGGGGCTCATGGAGGCGGACGTGAGGGCCGAGGTCGAGCGCTACATCGTCGCGCCGGGGCAGGCGACCGGGTACAAGGTCGGGCAGCTCGCGTTGGTGGAGCTGCGGGAGCGGGCGCGGGAGCGGCTGGGCGACCGCTTCGACATCCGCGATTTCCACCAGGTCGTCCTGGGCGGCGGGCCGATGCCGTTCACCGTGCTCGAGACGGTGGTCGAGGACTGGATCGAGGCGACGCTGGAGAGCTAGCCCGCCGGCGCCGGCTCTGGTCCGTCGAGCAGGCGCACCGCCACGGCCTGGACCAGGAGCGCCCGCGCCCGTTCGGCGATCTCGTCGAGGGAAACGGTCGGCGCGTGCGCGAAGACCTGTTCGACGTGGCGCCGCATCTCTTCGAACGATGGGAGCTGCGGGAGGTGAATTCCCGCCAGCAGCGTCTCCGCCCCGGCGCCGGCCGATCGCAGCTTCTCCTTCAGTTCCTCCCACGTGGGCGTCTGGGCCCACGCGGCGCGAACCTGGGCGGCGATCTTCTCGACCGGGTAGCTGTGCACGATCTGGTGCGCGGCCTTCTCGACGACCTTGCGGCCGAGGCGCCGCTCGTTTCGGACGACATCGGGCGGCGGCTCGCCGAGGTCCCACACGATCCGGAACCACGAGAGCACCCTGAGCACGTAGTAGGTCGGGTCGATCTCCCACCAGCGGAAGCCCTGCCGCGTCGAGCGCTGATACGCGTGGTGGTTGTTGTGCCACCCCTCGCCCAGCGTGATGAGCGCCAGCCACCAGTTGTTGCGCGAATCGTCGCCGGTCAGGTAACGCTGAGTGCCGTGCACATGCGCCAGCGAGTTGATCATGAAGGTGCCGTGGTAGAGGAGCACGGTACTCCAGAAGAAGCCGACGACGAGTCCGGGCCAACCGGCCAGCAGGAAGCAGCCGACCGCGAGCGCCGCCGCCACGATGTAGGGGTGCCGCTCGAGCCAGACCAGCTCGGGGTAGCGGGTCAGGTCGGGGACGGTCGAGTAGTCGACCTCGTCGTTGCGTCGCGCGAAGATCCACCCCACGTGGGAGTAGAGGAAGCCGTGGTGGCGCGGCGAGTGGACGTCGAGCTCGGTGTCGGAGTGGAGGTGGTGGTGGCGGTGGATCGCCGCCCACCAGAGGACGCCGCGCTGCGCGGAGCTCTGGGCCAGGAGGGCAAGGAGGAACTGGCCGACCCGGCTCGTCTTGAAGGAGCGGTGCGAGAAGTAGCGGTGGTATCCGGCGGTCACGCCGACCATGCGGACCACGTAGAGGACGACGCACAGGACCAGCGCTTCCGCGGTCACGCCCGTCCAGATCGCCGCGAAGCAGGCGAGGTGCACGAGGACGAACGGGAGGGTTGCGGGATAGATGATGTCGTCGTGGAATTCCGTCGCCTCGGAGGAGGCGTGATGTCGCTCGGTCATGCGATCCTTTCCGTCCAGCCCCGGATCGCACGCGAGCCGCTGCTGGTCTGGGTGGGAGAAGGCCGGTATGGCTGGGACGCCGGAGCGGCCCGGCGTCCGGCCGGTTCGTGTCCCCGAACGTTCGCGGAACGGTACGGCGAAGTCAAGGACCGTCTGGAGGCAGCGTGGTGATGCGTAGGACGACATTCATGACGGAGCGGCGGTGTCACGCGTGGCCGGCGGTGCGGCGCAACGGACAGTCGGTGGTGCGACGGCACTTCGGGCTGGCGGTGCGGCGAAACGGGTGGTTCGCGGCGCCGTGGATCGCGGGCGCGTGCTTCGTTGCGGCGGCCTGCGGCGCCGGGGCGGGCGCCGGCGACACAGTGTTCGTCGCCGAGGTCGCCTACGAGATGCCGGTGCTGGAGGAGGTGACACGGATCCGCAAGCTGGTCCGGGTCGAGGAGACGGGCGAGTTCTGGATCTTCAACTCCGGCGAGCCCCATTTCATCAAGGCCGATTCGGCTGGGCGGGTCCTCGCCGCGTTCGGGGAGCGTGGCGAGGGCCCGGGCGAGATCGGATATCCGGCGGCGATCGTGGGCGCGGGCGCGGATTGGGTGGAGGTCGTCGATTCCCCTCGCGAGGCATGGCGCAGGTTCGACCTGACCGGCAAGGAGATCGCCTCCACTCCGCTTCCGGGCACGCGACGATTTCGTGTCGTTGTGGACCTGGATATGACGTCTTACGGCGACCAGTACCAATCGTACTTCGACGCCGACCGATTCATCTTTCCGAATTTCCCGAGAGGGCTGGAGAACACGCAGTACTTCTGGCGGACACGACTCGACCGGGTGGATCGGAGGTCGCGGCCCCGCGGGCGCCGTCGCGGCGGGCGGGAGGCCTGCTCGGACGCCGGGCCCGCTCACGACGCTTGGCGGTCGATCCTGGGTGACATCTCGTCCGGACCCGGAATGAAAACCGGTGACCCGTCATGAGTCACCGGTTCTGCGTTCCGCCCTGCGCCGCCGTCTCCGTCCGCAGCGTCGGGTACTTGATCCCGAGCTGCTCCAGGTAGGTGTCGTACTTGGTTTCGTCGTAGTAGAACGGCCGGAGCTTCTCGCGGTACTCGGCCATGGTCCGCTCGTTCAGCCAGATCGGCGGCGGGTCGTCGGCGGTGATGAACGGCGTGTACTTGATGTCCTTGGTCTGGACGTCGCGGAAGTAGGCCCAGGCGTCCTCGACGAGCTTCGGGTTCAGGAAGAACTCGAGGGCGGTGCGGGCCATGACCTTGGCGCCGGCGGTGGCGCCCTTGTGGGCGATCGGGGTGGCCATGGCGATCGCGCTGGACCAGTTGTGCCCCGGCAGCCCCGGGATGTTCGAGGGGAACCGGAGCGTGACGGTCGGGACCACCCAGGAGACGTCGCCGATGTCGTCGGATCCGCCACTGGAAAGGCGCGGCGGCGGGCCCGAGAGGGTATCGAGCTCCGTCGCCAGCCCGGGCGCCTCGCGGTTGCCTAGCTCGCGCTGGACGGCGCGGGCGAGCATCTGGTCCTCCTCGCTCCACTCCGGCAGCCCGACGACCTTGATGTGCTCGTACATCGTCTCGGCGATGACCTTGTTGAAGTGGCGCGGCCACGCGGTGCCGAGGATGCGGTAGCTCATCTCGGTGTCGGTCATGAGGGCGGCGCCCTTGGCGATCTGGATCGCGATGTCGAAGTTGCGCCGGATGTTCTCGTAGTCGAGCTCGCGGATGTAGTACCAGACCGACGCTTTCTGGGGGACGACGTTGGGCTGGTCGCCGCCGTCGGTGACGACGTAGTGGGAGCGCTGGTCGGGGCGGAGGTGTTCGCGGCGGTAGTTCCAGGCGATGTTCATCAGCTCGACGGCGTCGGCGGCGCTGCGACCGCGCCAGGGCGCGCCGGCGCTGTGGGCGGACTCGCCGTTGAACGTGAACTCGACGGAGACGAGCCCCGTGCCGTTGGCCGGCCCCCAGCTCACGTCGAGGTTGGTGCCGACGTGGGTGAAGAAGACGAGGTCGACGTCCTCGAACAGGCCGTCGCGTACGAACCAGGCCTTGGCGGCGACGAGCTCCTCAGCGACCCCGGGCCAGAGGACGATGGTGCCGGGGATCTTCTCGCGCTCCATGATCTTCTTGAGGGCGAGGGCGGCGGTGATGTTGACCGCCTGACCCGAGTTGTGACCCTCGCCGTGGCCGGGCGCGCCCTCGACGATGGGGTCGTGGTAGGCGACGCCGGGTTTCTGGCTGGCCTTGGGGATCCCGTCGATGTCGCTGCCGAAGGCGATGACGGGCTTCCCCGACCCCCACTTCGCCCACCATGCGGTCGGGATTCCCGACACGCCCTCACGCACTTCGAATCCGTTGTCCCGCAGCAGCTTAACCAGGTAACGGGAGGTCTCGTACTCCTGGAAGCCGAGCTCGGAGAAGCTGAAGATCTTGTCGACGATGACCTGGGTCAGCTTCCGGTTGGCCTCCACCTCGGCGGTGACCTCGTCGAGGAGGCGGTTCAGGTCGCGCGACTGGGCGGAGGCGACGTCGGGGACGAGCCAGGCGGCGGCCGATACGGCGAGCAGCATGGCGCCGCGACCGAGGCGAAGTCGTGTCATGGTGCAGGCTCCGGTCACAGGGGAACATTGGCGGCGGTGGGCGCCGCCCGAGAGGCATCGGGAGGAATAGCGAGCGGGAATAGGACCGGCAAGGGAATCATGGGCGGGGGCGGGGTGGTGGGCCGGGTTGAGGCGGTATCGCGGACGAACGTGCGGCGCGAGGGGCGCCCGGCTCAGCCGGGCGCCCCTCGCGCGTCCATCGGGCCGTACGTCACCGGCGAATCACGCCGCACACGATGCGGTCGCCCGAGTCGCCGGAGGGCTGGGAACGGTAGTCGTCCCGGCGCGCGTGGATGACGAGGGCGGAGCCGTCGGTGTCGAAGAGGGTGCCCACCTCGTCGGGCTGGAGCGTGACCGCGGTCGCGAGCTGTTCGATGCGGACGCGGCCGGATTCCGGGACGTGGAGGTTGGCGAGATCGCCGGCGTGAGGGCCACGCTCGATCAGGAAGCCGTGGTCGCGGCCGCGTGGAGCGTAGTGCGCGCCGGCGGACTCGAAGTCGGGCGGGTCGCACTTTCCGACCTCGTGGATGTGGTAGCCGTGGATGCCGGGCGGCAGGTCGGATACGTCCATCCGGATGAGCACTCCGTGGCCCGGCGTCTCCTGCAGCACGGCCTCGCCCACCTTGCGTCCGCGGGAATCGATCAGGTCGGCGCGGGCCGTGAGCGGTGTCTGCGCCTGGAGCTGCGCCGAGGTGACGAGGCCGAGGGCGGTGGCGAGCAGGGTGGTCCCTCGCATGGTTCCCTCCTGGGAGTTCGGGTCGACGGATGCGCCGCATCGCGCCGTGACCCGTCGTCTGCAATCTCCAAGCCCCGGCCTCCGGCTCGCGGTCGCGAAGTTCTCGTCGGTACCGGACTTGCACAATAAGGGAGTGGTCGGGGGTCCGGCGGCCGATCGGTTCCGGGCCAGGGACCATCGCGGTACGACGAGCGCCAACGAGTAAGGAGGACGAGATATGGCGGACGAGATGAATCGCATCGTGTCCCTGGACGACCTCGAGGACTTCGAGGTCGCCGAGGGTGAGCCGGACGTTCGCGGCTGGGAAGTCCTGTCGGCGGACGGCCAGAGGATCGGGGAGGTCGACCAGTTGCTGGTCGACACGACGGCGATGAAGGTCCGCTACCTGGACGTGGACCTGGAGAACGAGCTGATCGGGACGGACGAAGACAGGCACGCCCTGATCCCGATCGGATTCGCGCGCCTGGACGAGGACAACGATCAGGTCTTCGTGGACAATCTGAGGGCGGAGGACGTGGGACGGCTGCCCGCGTACGATCACGGCCCCATCACGCGCGACATCGAGGTGGAGGTCCGGCGAGCCTTCGAGCCGGGGTTCGTCGCCGAGAGCGAGGAGAAGTTCTACGAGCACGAACATTACACCGGGCCGCGGCGCGTGTCCGAGGGGCGCGAGGAGCGGATGTACCGCTCTGAAGAGGAGCTGGCCGTCGGGAAGCGGGAGGTCTCGGCGGGTGAGGTCGAGATCCACAGGGGCGTGGAGACGGAGCACGTGCGTCGGCCCGTTCAGTTGAGGCACGAAGAGGTGGAGGTCGAGCGGCGGCCCGTAAGCGACGGCGAGCATGGCCGGCAGGCCCGCTTCGAGGAGGAGGAGCTCCACATCCCGCTGACCGAAGAGGAGGCGGTGGTGGAGAAGCGGCCCGTCGCACGCGAGGAGCTGGTCGTGCGCAAGCGGCCGGTCGAGGAGACCGAAGAGGTCGAGGCGGACCTGCGTCGCGAGCGGATCGACGTGCGCAAGCACGGCCGCGTCGAGGAGCGCGAGGAAGAGGAGGGGCGGGGCGGCCGCTGACCCGACGCTTCGGCATCGACGCGTCGAGGTCGACGGTCCGGGAGATCGGCGTCACGACGCCGATCTCCCGGTCGTATTCACCGCACTATTGCTGCTCGAGCTGCCGCTCGTTGGCCCACGCGAGGCTGCTCAGGTACAGCGACGCCAGGAGCGAAGGATCGAGGCGCATGGCGTGGCAGCGCGCGAGGACCTCGTCCCACCTGCCCAGGTCGTAGGCCTCGACGAGGGCGAGCACGGGGCCGAGCGGTTCCGTGCGATCGAGGAGCGCGCTTCGAATGTCCCGCGACAGCCCCATCTCCTCGACCAGCTCGTGCATTGGGATCCCGAGCAGCACGTCGAAGATGGAGAAGAGGCCGGTGATGTAGAGCGAGTCCGCCGACGAGGCCAGCCCGAGGTGCGGAGCGAGGAGCTCGCAGAGGCGTGCACGGAGGAGAGCGGTGTGCACCATCTCGGTGTCCAGCTCGGACTCGGCGATGGTGGTCACCAGGAGGAGCGCGAGCCACCGGTACAGCATCTCACGGCCGAGGAGCCGGATGGCGTGACCGATGGACGCGATGCCTCGTCCTCCTACCGCCGCCGAGTTGACCATCCGCAGCAGCTTGTAGGAGAGCGACAGGTCGGTGCGGAACGCCTCCTCGATCTTCGAGTCGGTCACATCGTAGTCCCGGAGCTGCCGCATCAGTTGGAAGGTGCGCAGGTGGTCGATTGCGACGTCCTTGCGCACGAGCACCTCCGGCACACTGAACGCGTACCCCTGGAAGAGCTCGAAGCCGACCTCGAGGCACACGTCGCGGGTTTCGCGGTTCTCGACGTTCTCGGCGAGGAGTGCGACGCCGAAGGGTTGGAGGCGCCGGGCCAGGTCCTCGAGCGCGGCCGGCTCGGTCGATGCCACATCGATCCGCACGATGTCGCACCACTTGAGCAGCGGCGACTCTTCGGGCATGAGGCCTTGCCCTTCGATGGCCAGCCGGTATCCCATGCCGTGCAGGCGTCGGCACGCGGCGACGATGTCGGGATCTCCGGCGCAGTCGTGCGGGACCTCGGCGATGATGCGCCTGCGATCGAGGAGCTCGAGGGCGCCGCGGAGGAGCATGTCGTAGGTGACGGCGAGGTACGCCGGGTGACGCCCCGTGAGGTTGTCCAGGCCGATGCCGAGGACGGCGTCGACCACGAGCCGCTCGGGAGACTCTTCTGCTGTGGCCCTGTTCTCGGCTTGCCGGTGGAACAGCGCGAATCCGGCGATCCGTTCGGAGCGGTCGAAGATCGGCTGTCGGGACAGATAGACCTGCATGTGTACCAGTGTCGGCAGGAGGTGGCGATATCTTGAGCTTCGGGACGGTGCTGACCGCACCGTCGTACGCGAGCATGTATGGGCACGGGCGCGGAGATGCAAGGGCGCCCGGCGGAAGGGCGAGCAGCAAGGCCTTCGGGCGCCGCGCCGTGCGCCCACGACCATTGCACGGGGGCGGCGGCGCCTCCACTTTGTCGCGCTCGTGCCCGGCGGCGACGACGCGATCGTCGCCGAGCGGGCGAGTCGCTCACAGCGAACCCTGGAATCCATGCTGTCGCAGGACCTGATCAACAAGATCGCCGAGGAGTTGTCGATCACGCCGCGCCAGGTGGCGGCGACTCTCGCTCTCTTCGAGGATGGCAACACGCTGCCTTTCATCGCGCGGTACCGGAAGGAGGTGACGGGCGGGCTCGACGAGGTGCAGCTCCGCGAGGTGCGGGACCGTGCGGAGTATCTCCGGGAGCTGGAGGAGCGTCGAGCGGCGATCCTGAAGTCGATCGAGGAGCAAGGAAAGCTGACGCCGGAGCTGGAGGCCCGGATCCGCGCGGCCGAGACGAAGCAGGCGCTCGAGGACCTCTACCTGCCCTACCGCCCGAAGCGGCGCACGAGGGCGACGATCGCGAAAGAGCGCGGGCTGGAGCCCCTCGCCGACCTGATCTGGCAGGGATCGGCCGACGATGCCGAGGTGCGGGCCGCGGCAGAGGCGTATGTGGATCCCGAGAAGGAGGTGCCGACGGTCGACGCCGCGCTGCAGGGTGCCCGGGACATCCTCGCCGAGCGAGTTTCGGAGGACGCCGAACTGCGCGGCTGGATCCGGGACCTGACCCGGCGCCAGGGGGTCATCCGCTCGACCGCGCTGTCGGGGAAGGAGAACGAGGTCTCCAAGTTCCAGGACTACTACGACCACCAGGAGAAGCTGACGGACATCCCGTCGCACCGGATGCTGGCGATCCGCCGCGGAGAGGCGGAAGGGTACCTGGCGTGGACGATCGAGGCGCCGGTCGACGAGATCCTGGCTGGTCTCGTGCGCCGCGTCGTCGAGCCGCGGCGGGCGCGTGAGCAGATGACGCTCGTCGTCGAAGACGCCTACAAGCGACTGATCGCGCCGTCGATCGAGGTCGAGCTGCGCGTCGAGCTGAAGAACAGGGCCGACGAGGAGGCGATCGCGATCTTCGGCAAGAACCTCGAGCAGCTCCTCCTCGCGCCGCCGGCGGGAGAGAAGATCGTGCTGGGGCTCGATCCCGGCTACCGCACCGGCGTCAAGGCCGCCGTCGTCTCGAGGACCGGCGCCGTCCTGGAGACGGCGACGCTGTACCTGCACGAGCCCGAGGACTTTGCGCGCGGGCTCGGGCGACTGGTCGAAAGGCACGGCGTGGAGCTGATCGGGATCGGGAACGGGACCGCGTCGAGGGAGACGGAGGCGGCGGTCAAGGCCGTGCTGCGCGACATGCCCGAGCCGCGCCCCATCGCCGTCACCGTGAACGAGGCAGGCGCGTCCGTGTACTCGGCGTCCGAGATCGCACGCGAGGAGCTGCCCGACCTCGATGTCTCGCTGCGCGGCGCGGTCTCGATCGCGCGTCGCCTGCAGGACCCGCTCGCCGAGCTGGTCAAGATCGATCCCAAGTCGATCGGCGTCGGGCAGTACCAGCACGACGTCAACCAGACCCAGCTCAAGCGACGCCTGGACGAGGTCGTCGAGAGCTGCGTCAACCGCGTCGGCGTCGAGGTGAACACCGCATCCGTCCCGCTCCTGTCTTACGTGTCGGGGATCGGGCCGGCGCTTGCCCAGGCGATCGTGCGGGTACGCGACCAGCGCGGCGGATTCCGCTCGCGCCGGGAGCTGCTCGAGGTGCCGCGGCTGGGCGCCAAGGCCTTCGAGCAGGCGGCCGGCTTCCTTCGCATCCGGGGCGGAGACCACCCGCTGGACGCGAGCGCCGTCCACCCAGAGCGGTACGACCTGGTCGAGGCGATCGCCCGCGACCTCGGCGCCTCGGTGGGCGATCTCGTCGGGAACCCGGCGCTGATCGAACGGATCGAGCCCGAGCGGTACCTCTCCGAGCACGTCGGGCTGCCCACGCTGCACGACATCATCGAGGAGCTGAAGAAGCCCGGGCGCGACCCGCGCGAGTCTTTCGAGGCGCCCGCGTTCCGGGACGACGTCACGGAGATCAAGGACCTGAAGCCGGGCATGGTGCTCGAGGGCGTCGTCACGAACATCGTCGCCTTCGGGGCCTTCGTGGACATCGGAGTGCACCACGATGGCCTCGTGCACGTGTCCCAGCTCGCCGACCGGTTCGTCAAGGACCCGAACGAGGTCGTGCGCGTCGGCCAGAAGGTCCGGGTCACGGTCCTCTCGGTCGACCTGGAGCGCAACCGGATCGCGCTGTCCATGAAGTCCAGGCCTGACATCGGCGGGGCGGCTACGGGCGCCGGGTCGAACGGCGAGGGGAAAGGCGATGGCCGCGGGGCCCGGCGCAAGCCGAAAGAGCCTGCCATCCCCAAGCCGGGCACGATCGCGCCGAACGGGATGCGGTTCCGGTGAGGGGTTGAGCCGCCGCGGGGTCGGCGACGAAGCGCTTCCAGCCCGGGGGCACCGACGAGGCGCGGCACCGCGCTTCCACGGTCGGGTCGGACGACGGCGAGGGTGAGATCGACGAGTCTCACCCTCGCTTTCTTGGTGCGTTCGAAGCCGGCGACCGGTTCCTGTCCGCCAACGGGGATTTCGCTCCACTCCGCCAGTTCTGTACGGGCGGGTTCACGCTGGCACGGCCGGTGCGCTGTGGCCGGGCGTAGGCAGCAGTACCCCTCGCGCGACTGGAGGTCTGATGAACGCGCGGCCCGCAGTACCCACCCCGGCTGGTGACGACCCTCGACTCCGTTCCGCGAACGATCGATTCAAAGCTGGTTCACGGCGAAGGAACGCGGCGGCGATCGCCCTGGCCGTTGCGGTGCACGCCCTGATCATGGCGTTCGGGCCGGAGTGGCGCGTGGAGGATCTGGAGGAGGGACGGGCGGTTCCGGCCGAGTTCCGGGCGGTCAACCTGGTGCCGGAGGTGGAGATGCCGGCGGCTCCGGGTCGGATCGCGCCGCCGCCGCTCCCCGTGGTGAACCGGGTCGCGCTGAACGAGGACGTCGTCATCGAGCCCGAGGCGCTGGACTTCGGGCGGCTCGACGCGCCCGCCTTGCCGGAGCCACCGCCGATTCCCGAGGAGGCGGACGAAGAACTCGAAGCGTACGCGCATTTCATGCCCTACATGGTGCGCCCGGAGCTGAAGAACCGCGCCCAGATCCAGCGGGAGCTCGAACGGCGCTATCCGGAGGTGTTGCGTCACGAGAACGTCGAAGGAGCCGTCGTCGTGCTGTTCTGGATCGATGAGTTCGGCAAGGTGCAGAAGTACGAGATTCGGCAGTCGAGCGGGAGCAAGGCGCTGGACGCCGCCGTCGAGAGCGTGATCGACATGATGGAATTCCGGCCGGCGATCGACCACGGGAGGCCGGTGCGCGTGATCGTGGCGCTGCCGATCCGGTTCCAGATCCGGTGAGGCGAGACGGCCGACTCGCTGGACCCGCAGGCGGGCGTGGGTACCGCGCGAGGTCGGCCGTCTCGCCATCCACCTCTCCCCCGCCTTGCGATTTGCGCCCTTTGCCGCGGTTGCTCGCGTCGCCTTCAGTTGCCCCTTCCGTTGCCCCTTCCGCGGGCCCCTCCGCCCGCATCACCCGGCCGGCGCTCGCGGTTGCTGGCCTCGACGAGCAAACCTCGCCGCCGGCCGCCGCGCCGCATGTTTCCGCGCTCACTGCGCCGCGCACCCACCGCTCTGGCACGCCGCCTGCCGTTCCGGCCCGGCATCGCGGCGGGTCCGCCGATCCAACGGCTCTTACCTCGAGGAATCGCCATGACCCAGGTCACAACGGAAGGAATACGGCTGCCGTCGGAGCGGAGCGAATCGGCGGTTCGGGTGCTGACGCCGGAGGCGCTGGCGTTCGTAGCCGAGTTGCAGCGACGGTTCGGCGCTCGACGTCGGGAGTTGCTGGAGTGGCGGGCGACGCGGCAGGCAGCGCTGGATGCCGGCGAGCGTCCGGACTTCCTGCCGGAGACGGAAGAGATCAGGCGCGCCGAGTGGACCGTAGCGCCGGCGCCGCCGGACCTCGAAGACCGGCGGGTGGAGATCACGGGGCCGGTCGACCGGAAGATGATGATCAACGCGCTCAACTCGGGAGCGCGGGTCTTCATGGCGGATTTCGAGGACGCGCTCTCGCCGACGTGGCGCAACGTCGTCGAGGGGCAGGCGAACCTGCAGGACGCGGTCCGCCGCACGCTGACGTACACCAGCCCGGACGGGAAGGAGTACCGGCTCGCGGACCGGACCGCGACGCTGGTCGTGCGGCCCCGGGGGTGGCACCTGGCGGAGAAGAACGTGGAGGTCGACGGCGAGCCGATCTCGGCGAGCCTCTTCGACTTCGGTCTCTACTTCTTCCACAACGCGCACGAGCTGATCGCCAGAGGCTCGGGGCCGTACTTCTACCTGCCCAAACTGGAGAACCACCTGGAAGCGCGGCTCTGGAACGACGTCTTCGTCTTCGCCCAGGAGGCGCTCGGGATCCCGAGGGGGACGATCCGGGCGACGGTCCTGATCGAGACGATCCTGGCCGCGTTCGAGATGGAGGAGATCCTCTACGAGCTGCGCGAGCACGCGGCGGGCCTGAACGCCGGCCGGTGGGACTACATCTTCAGCGTCATCAAGAAGTTCCGGGCGCATCCGTCGTTCATGCTGCCCGACCGGAGCGCGGTCACGATGCGGGTCCCGTTCATGCGGGCCTACACGGAGCTGCTGGTCCGGACGTGCCACAAGCGTGGCGCGCACGCGATCGGCGGGATGGCGGCGTACATCCCGAACCGTCGGGATCCGCAGGCCAACGAGTACGCGCTGGCGCAGGTCCGCGAGGACAAGGTCCGGGAGGCCGGCGACGGCTTCGACGGAACGTGGGTCGCGCACCCCGACCTGGTCCCCGTCGCCCTCGAGGTCTTCGACGAGGTGCTGGGAGACCGGCCGCACCAGAAGCACCGGCTCCGTGAGGACGTACGCGTCGGCGCCGAGGATCTGCTGGACGTGCGCGTGCCGGGCGGGCGGGTCACGTTCGATGGCGTCGTCAACAACATCCGGGTCGCGCTCGAGTACATCGCCGCCTGGCTCGACGGGCGCGGCGCCGTGGCGATCCGGAACCTCATGGAAGATGCGGCGACCGCGGAGATCGCCCGCGCCCAGCTCTGGCAGTGGCGCCAGCACGGCGCCGTGCTGGACGACGGCCGGCCATTCGACGGGGATCGGTATCGATCGTTGCGAGAACGCGAGTTGCAGCAGCTCCTCGCGGAGCGCGGAGCCGACGCGGCGCGGCTCCAGGAGGCGGCGAACCTGCTGGATGAGCTGGTCCTCTCGGACGAGTTCATCGGCTTCTTCACCATTCCCGCATACCGGATCCTTCCCTAGGCCACGGAGGGACGAGTGCAGACAAACGATACGCAGGAGACGACGAGAGCCCGGCCGGGCCGCGGGCTGGCGGGCGAACAGGGCGAGAGCGGTCGGGGCGACGGGGAGCCGCCTGCGGCCCGGCCGGACCCCGCGCTCGAGATCGCGGAGCTGGAACGCCGTTGGGCGACACTTGGGCGCTGGGCCGGGGTCAAGCGCGATTACGACGCGGGCGACGTGGTCCGCCTGCGCGGCTCCATTCGGGTCGAGCACACGCTCGCGCGGCGCGGAGCCGAACGTCTCTGGGCCCGGCTCCAGAGCGGCGAAGCGGTGCGGACCTTCGGGGCATTGACCGGCGCCCAGGCGGTGCAGATGGTCCGGGCGGGGCTGGAGGCGATCTACGTGAGCGGGTGGCAGGTCGCGGCGGACGCCAACCTGGCCTGGCACACCTACCCTGACCAGAGCCTGTATCCGTCGAACAGCGTCCCGGCGCTCGTGCGTCGGCTGAACAACGCGCTCCTACGCGCCGATCAGATCGAGTGGGCCGAGGGCCACACCGTGAGCCGGGACTGGCTCGTGCCGATCGTCGCCGATGCGGAGGCGGGCTTCGGAGGGCCGATCCACGCCTTCGAGCTCATGAAGGCGATGATCGAAGCCGGGGCCGCCGCCGTCCACTTCGAGGATCAGCTCACCGCCGAGAAGAAGTGCGGCCACATGGGAGGCAAGGTCCTCGTCCCGACGGGGCAGTTCATCCGCACGCTGAACGCCGCGCGCCTCGCGGCCGACGTCCTCGACGTCCCGACGCTCATCATCGCCCGCACGGATGCACTCTCGGCGACGCTCCTCACGAGCGATGTCGACGAGCGCGACCGGGAGTACCTGACGGGGGAGCGCACGCCGGAGGGTTACTACCGCGTGCGGGGCGGGCTCGACGTCGCCATCCGGCGCTCGCTGGCATACGCGCCCTACGCCGACCTGCTCTGGTTCGAGACGTCGACGCCGGACCTCGAGCAGGCGCGGCGCTTCGCCGAGGCGATCCACGCCCACTACCCCGGCAAGCCCCTCGCCTACAACTGCTCGCCCTCCTTCAACTGGAAGCGCAACCTCGATGAAGACGCGATCGCCCGGTTCCAGCGCGAGATCGAGGCGATGGGGTATCTCTTCCAGTTCATCACCCTGGCCGGCTGGCACCTCGTCAACCTCCACACCTTCGAGCTGGCGCAACGGTACAGGGAAGAGGCGATGCCGGCATACGTCGCCCTTCAGGAGCGGGAGTTCGCCCGGGAAGCCGATGGCTACTCGGCCGTCCGGCACCAGCGCGAGGCCGGGGCCGGTTACTTCGATCGCATCCTGCTGGCCGTGAGCGGGGGCGAGGCGGCGACGGCGGCGCTCCGGGGCTCGACGGAGGCGGAGCAGTTCGTGGCGGCCACGCCGCCGCCGGCTGCCTCCTCACCGCAGCCCACCCCACCGCCCACCGCCCCGCCACCTCCCACCCCGCCCCGGGTGTCAGGTGTCGGGTATCAGGTGTCAGGGCCGGACGGGGGACTGGCGGCGGATTGAGGCGCAGACCGGGCGGACGATTCGAGCTCGGCACGAAACCCGAAGCGCGCGGGCGGGAACCCTGGGGCGCCGGCCCGGCGGGTACCCCAGGGCGTCGGCCGGGCGGGCGTCCCGGTGCTCACGCCCTGAGACGCCCGCCCGTGCATCATTCCACCACGACTACACCCCGCATGTTGTGGGGGTGGAGCGTGCAGGTGTACGGGTAGCGGCCCGGCTCGTCGAAAGTGAGACGGAGGGAGTCGCCGGGGCGGACCACGTGCACCTGCGCACCGTCCAGATCCAACCTCACCGAGTGCGTGAAGTCGTCCGTGTTGCGCCACGTCACCGTGGTGCCGGCCGTGACCCGTATGGCCACCGGCTCGAAGCGATAGTGGCGCGGCATCTCGACGACGTTGGTCGCGGCGGGCGCCGCGTCGACGTCGGCACCGTCGCCTCCGTCGTCACGGTGCCCGGCACCGCACCCCGCGGCGCCGAGGAGCAGCGCCGCGAGGGCGACTCGCACCGACATCAGGACACCCCGGCCGTCGCGCGGGCCGACAGCTTCCCGGTCGCCACGCGTCGGCCCACCGCCGTGAAGAGCAGCACCACCGCCGCGGCGTCCAGCACCTCCGCCAGCGTGTGGGCGAAGAGGATCACCGTCCAGTCCAGGTGATACGTCAGGTAGAGCAGCTCGGCCAGCGCGTAGAGCCAGAACGGCATGGCCATGTCCGCGCCGTACGCCTTGGCGGCCCTGGTCGCGAGGAACACGCCGAGGGCCAGCAGCGCGACGTGGACGACCATGAAGACGACGGGCGGGAACACGTTGATGAAGGCACCGATGGGCATGGGTCCCTCCTCCGTGTAGCGGCTCGTGCCGCTGTGGGTGGTGCGGCTCCCGCGGCGGGGTGCGCCGTGGCCGGCGCGTCGCGGGAGCACGGTCCGGGGATTGGCCGGCGGGGACACGATACGCGATCTATGGTTGCTTTGTCAATATAATTATTGAATTACCTGGCACGACGGACGGCTTGACCGCCCGAGCGGAGGGTTGCATCGTCGGCTCACCGACGAATGCGTGGGTCAGGTCTGGACGAATGACTGCGTATTCGGCGATCCCGCCCTGTAGTGTGTAGTGACCCGCGGAGTCGCGTGAGGACGCGCTCCACCCGCGCCTTCTTCCTCGCGGCGGCCATGGCGTGCACCTTCGCCGGGTGCGGCGAGGAGGCGAAAGGACCGCCCACGGGGCCCAACGAGACCGAACCGCCCCCGGGGTTGAATCCGGAACCACTGGAAGACGTCTGCGACCCGCCGCCGCCTAGCGTGGCGGGCTTGGGCCCCATGACTTGGGGTGTGCCCGAAAAGGTGCCGGTTCCGTTCGATGCCGTCGCGGAGCCATCGCTCGCGGCCGGTGAGGGAGTCGTCTACCTGGCGTTCGAGGTTCGAGGCCCCAATCCGGGCGGGCTCTTGCCCATGGCTCCGACCGACATCTACGTGATGCGGCGCGAGGGAGACGGCTGGTCCGAGCCGGTCAACATCTCGAACACTCCGACGCCTTCCTCGCGGGCGCGCCTCTCGATCGACGCCGCTGGAGTGGTCCACGCCCTGTGGGGGGAGCACATCGCAGCCGACGGGCGCCACCAGGACCTGATCCACCCCACGTCGGTCTTTCACGCCACCGCCACGGGCGGCGAATGGAGCTCGCCGGATACGGTGTGGTATGCCACAGCCCAGCTCATGTTTCTGGAGATGCCGAAGAGGCTGGTTCCGGACGCAGGTGGGCGGACGCATGTGATGATCACGCCTGGAGTCGACGAGGCGAATGCGAACGTTCCGGAACTCCGCAAGTTCGTGCACCTCGTCTGGGCTGGAGGTGCGTGGAGTTCGCCGCGTCGAGTCTACTTCGGTCACCAGCCGGACGTCGTGGTCGACGACGCGGGAGACTTGCTGGCAGTCTACGTCGAGGGCGACCCGCGGGGTGGCGAAACCAATTACGATGTGAACAGTGTCTTCTTCATCCGTTCGGACGATGGTGGCGTGACGTGGAGCCGGCCCCAACGGATCGTGCGGGGAGGGCGGCGGGCCGCGTACGATCCCTGGATCGTGATCGGTGGGGATGGCAGGATCCACGCGATCTGGACACGGGATGCCGAGGATCCGGGCGTCTGGCCACCGGAAACGATCGAGCACAGCTATTCCACGGACGGTGTGTGCTGGTCGGACCCCGTCGAGGTAGCGGCGTCGCTTTCTGGCTTCCCGATACTGGCCAGCGTAGTGCCGGACGACGGGGGCGGACTCCACCTGATCTTCCATCACGAGCAGGGTGGGGCCGGCGGCAGGCCTTCCCGGGCCATGTACGTCTACAGGGACGGCTTCGCGTGGGGAGATCCCGTCCCTCTCTTCGGCGCCGAGGAGGTCGGTTTCACGATCGGCGTCGCTCGCGATCCCCGGGGCACCCTGCACGTTGCGCTCGCGGGGGAGGTCGGTGGAGAATTCGCCATTTACTACGCCACCGGCCGCTCGGCGGGAACACACTGAACTCAGCGGTGACCCGCCCCGCGACCCGAGCACGATACGCTGGCAGCCGTGCTCGGGTTTCCTTTTTTCCCCGACAGCGTCGGCCACGCAGCCACGCTTGCCCCAACGGCGCCGGCCACGCGGGCGCGAGTCGGCCCCGGATCCGTCGACCTTCCGAGCCGGCCCGTCCGACCGGCCACTCGCACCACGCTGGATACCCCCGGGAACTCCCCGACCCCACCGGAGTTTTCACCCTACGAACCCCGCGTCACTCGCCTTGCGGCCCCGGGTGGCGCATCCGCCCGATGTCCCGCATAATACGGGGACTTTGCGGCGAAGATCGGAGAAGAGACGACGACGCGCGTGGTCGCGAGAAAGGTGGATGGAATGCGGAACAGCTTCGGGAGCCGTTCGACCCTGAGGGTCGGGGATCGGGAATACGAGATCTTCAAGCTGGGCGCGCTGGAGAAGGCCGGCTACGACGTGGCGCGTCTGCCTTACTCCCTGCGTATCCTGCTCGAGAACCTCCTGCGCACCGAGGATGGACGGGTAGTGACGGCAGAGGACGTCGAGGCCCTCGTCCGGTGGGATGCGAAGGCGGAGCCGGACCGAGAGATCGCGTTCACGCCGGCGCGAGTGCTGATGCAGGACTTCACCGGCGTGCCCGCGGTGGTGGACCTCGCCGCGATGCGCGACGCGATGCGTCGCATGGGCGGGGATCCGAAGAAGATCAACCCGCTGCAGCCGGCCGAGCTGGTGATCGATCACTCGGTGCAGGTGGACGAGTTCGGGACGCGGATCGCGTTCGAGACGAACGTGGAGCTGGAGTACCGCCGCAACCGCGAGCGGTACGCGTTCCTGCGGTGGGGCCAGCGGGCGTTCGACAACTTCAAGGTCGTGCCGCCGGGGACGGGGATCGTGCACCAGGTCAACATCGAGTAC